>Ga0180218_1000629_pt1 | contig 29114 bp, 24 predicted proteins | sample eDN3rd37CKraftBY_FD_151334 | JGI IMG/M metagenome (GOLD analysis project Ga0180218, IMG submission 151334) | Enriched backyard soil microbial communities from Emeryville, California, USA - eDNA 3rd pass 37_C Kraft BY (version 2) (version 2) | ecosystem: Environmental > Terrestrial > Soil >... | reverse complement strand
GGCGATGCCGAGGCGCAAACTCACCCGCCAGGCGGCGCGCCACAAAGACATCGACACCGAACGCCGAGCCAATGCGGCCGTCAACGCCGCCCGCATCGCCAAACGCAACCAACCCCCACCCTTCTAGGGTCACCCCATGAGCGCCGACAGGTCCGCCAACTGGGTCAGCCGGACGCTGTTGCCGGACGGGTCGCGGAACCCGGCGTCGATGCCGTAGGGCATCTCGTGCGGCTCCTCGGTGAACTCCACGCCGCGGGCCCGCATCTCCTCGTAGGACTTGCGGCAGTCGTCGGTGCTCAGGAACACCGTGCCGGCGAAACCCTTGGCGACCAGATCCAGCACCTGCTCGCGGGTGGACTCGTCCATCACCGGTTGGCCGGGCACCGCCATCAGCACCAGCGACACGTCGTCCTGTCCGGGTGGGCCGACGGTCAGCCAGCGGAACATGCCGTCGACGTCGGGCAGCGAGACGTCCTGACGCACCTCCATGCCGACCTTCTCGGTCCAGAACTTCAGAGCGACTTCCTGGTCGTGAACCCACAGATGGGCGCTTGCGATCTTGATCATGGATCCGACGCTAGGCCCGCGCCGGTGTGCCCGTCTTCTCCCCGTGTGCTGTCTTGCTGACCCGGCTGTCGGGCCGTGGGCGGGTGTCGCGCTTGAGGATGCAGCTCGGCACCGGTGCCGTCATCGCCGCCGGCGGCATGCTGGCGCGGTACGCCGCCGGGGGCATGCCGTACACCCGGGCGAAGCTCGTCGTGAACGAGCCGACACTCTGCAGGCCGACCATCACGCAGATGTCGGCCACCGAGCGGTCCGTGTAGCGCAGCAGCGCCGCCGCCCGCTCCAGCCGCCGGGTCTGCAGGTACGCCCGTGGCGACTCGCCGAACGTGCGGGTGAACATCCGCGAGAAGTGCGCCCGCGACAGTCCCGCCGCCGCGGCCATCTGATCCACCGTCAGCGGCTCCGCGTAGCGGGCATCGACCAGATCCTTTGCCCGTAGCAGGTGACGCGCCGGAGGCACCGAAGCCATGGTGATCAGTATCTCGGACACCCGGGACTCGCGAAACCCACACGTCACGCAGTACCTTGATGGCGCGGATGAGTTGGCCGGGCGGCCGCGGGATCCAGGCGACTGGATCTCGAGGAAAGTCCGGACTTCGCAGAGCAGGGTGGTTGCTAACGGCAACCCGAGGTGACTCGCGGGAAAGTGCCACAGAAAACAGACCGCCACCATCTCGGTGGTAAGGGTGAAACGGTGCGGTAAGAGCGCACCAGCATTCCGGGTGACCGGAGTGGCTAGGCAAACCCCACCCGAAGCAAGGCCAAGAAGGCCGCAACCTGGTTGCGGTCGCGCAGGCGCTCGAGGGTTGCTCGCCCGATGCCTGCGGGTAGGCCGCTTGAGGCACCCGGTGACGGGATGTCCAGATGGATGGTCGCCGCCTCGCCGCCGCGGTCAGTCGCGGCAGTGAGGAACAGAATCCGGCTTACAGGCCAACTCATCCGCCCTGCGGGCTTGAACAAGCCTCACCGCGCCCTGCGGACCGCCTTGTCCAGCTTCGCGAGTGCCCCGTCCAGTCGTGCCCGGGCCCGCGCGCCGAGTTCCTCCTCGCGGCGGTACAGCACCCCGTAGGTGAAGGTGTCCTCGCCGGCGGCGTGCGCGGCCTCGGCCTGCTGGCTCAGATGCGTCCGGCTGACCACGCTGTCCTGATAGTCCCCGAGCAGCGTCTGCACCGCCTTCGCCCGGGTTGCCACTTTCTTCGCGCCCGCCGCCTCGGCGGTGTACCGAAGGCGCTTGGCGCCCTTACGAATCCGGTGCAGCGCCTCGTCCCCGTCGGAGCTGTCCGCAGCCGCCTTCACGGCCTTGCGCACCCGCTTGTGCGCCGCCTCGACCGTCGCCGCCGCGGCTTGCTCACCCGCGCCGGCCGGTGTCGCCACCAGTTCCTCCAACGCGTCGAGCAGCCGGAAGTACCGCTGCGAGCGGATCGCCAGCAGCGACCGCCGCAGCCCATGCTCGTACCGTCGCCGCGCACCGTCGACCAGCCGCTCCCGCACCGGCCCGCGCACCAGCTCCGGCGCCAACTCGTCCAGCGCCCGGTGATACCGCTCGGCGAGCACCTCCGCGTCGCGGGCGACCCCGAGGATCGCCGCCAGCTGCCGCAGCTCGTCGAGCACCCACGCGTCGTCGGGAGTCCCCGCCGACTGCAACAGGCTGCGGATCTTGCGCGTCGCCACCCGCATCTGGTGCACCGCGTCATCGACGTCGGCGCGCACCGCGCGGTCCCACGCGATCAGCTCCTCGAGGTGCTCGGCCACGGCCCGGCGCACCACCGGCTCCTCCGGCAGCGGCACCGGCTCCACCGCCAGCACCCGCGCCAGCTTCGAACCGGTCGCCGCCGGCTGCGCGCCCGCGTCCAGCAACCGGTTCGACAACCGGTCCAGCAGCTCCCGGTCCGCACCGCCGACGAGCTCGAGCTCCCACTCCCGCCAGGCCTGCTCCTCGCCGTCGGGCAGCCGCACCGCAGACACCTGGTCGTCGCAGAACTCGGCCACCGGCGACCCGTCGGCCCCGAGGATCACGTCCACGGTCCGCCGGTTCTGGATCCGCGCGACGGGCTCCAGCGGCCTGTCGCGCACGATCGCCGCCACGATGTCGCGCAGGGACTCCGGTACCTCGGCGGACAGCGGTACATGTACTTCACCGCCGAGCGGTGCATGTACTTCCGTGCGCGCATCCGGCCCGGCGGGCAGCTTCAGATGCCAGCCGTCGTCGGGTCCGCCGGTGCGCCGCCGCAGCGTGACCCGCCGCTTGGCCAGGTCACGGTCCGGCGTGTCGTAGTACACCGCCTCCAGTTGCTGCACCGGCGAGCGTTCCACCCCCGACACCGCCGACAGCCCGTCGAACGACGGCGCCACCGTCGAATCGACCACGTCGAACTTGCGCTCGACCTCCAGATGCCGTGATGTTCCGCCGTCCGATCTCCCCATGGTCGAGACAGATTGCCACACGTATCCGACGCCGGGCGAGCGCGCGACACTAAGGTCCAAACCTGTGACTGATTACGCAACGCTGACCTTTGAGCAGTCCGGCCCGATCACCCGCATCACCCTCAACCGACCCGATGCGGCGAACGGCATGAACGGCACCATGACCCGGGAGCTCGCCGACGCGGCCCGGCGCTGCGACACCGCGGCCACGAAGGTGGTGCTGCTGACCGGGTCCGGCCGGTTCTTCTGCGCGGGTGGTGATTTGAAGGAGTTCGCCGACGCCGCCGACCGCGGCGCCCACGTTAAGGGTGTCGCCGACGACCTGCACCGCGCCATCTCGACCTTCGCCCGGATGAACGCCGTGCTGATCACCGCCGTCAACGGCACCGCGGCGGGCGCCGGCTTCTCCCTGGCCGTCGCCGGCGATCTGGTGCTGGCCGCCGAGTCGGCGTCGTTCACCATGGCCTACACCCGCGTCGGCCTCAGCCCCGACGGCAGCGCCTCCTACTACCTGCCGCGGCTCATCGGCGTCACCCGCACCAAGGAGCTCATGCTGACCAACCGCGCCCTGTCCGCGCAGGAGGCGTCGCAGTGGGGGCTGGTCACCGAGGTGGTGCCCGACGCCGAACTGGCCGACCGCGCCGCCGCACTGGCCGAGAAGATGGCCGCCACCTCGGCGGGCTCCAACGGCGCGGTCAAGTCGCTGCTGTCCTCGACGTTCAAGAACGGCATCGAGGAGCAGATGGAACTCGAGGCCCGGTTCATCGCCGAGCGCGCCAACTCCGCCGACGGTAAAGAGGGCGTCGACGCGTTTCTCGCGAAGCGGAAGGCCGAGTTCGCCTAGAACGAGTGCTCGTCGGCGGGGAACACCCCGCCGGCGACCTCGCTGGCGTACTGCTCTGCCGCACGGCGCAATTCGGCGCCGACGTCACCGAACCGCTTGACGAACTTGGCGGTCTTGCCGCTCGTCATGCCCGCCATGTCCTGCCACACCAGGACCTGGGCGTCGCAGTTCGGGCCCGCCCCGATGCCGATCGTCGGGATCGTCAGCTTGCCGGTGATCTGGGTGGCCAGCTCGGCCGGCACCATCTCCATGACCACGGCGACCGCGCCGGCCTCCTGCACGGCGATGGCGTCGTGAATGGTCTGCTCGGCGGCGTCACCGCGGCCCTGCACCCGGAAGCCGCCCAGACTGTTGACGCTCTGCGGGGTGAACCCGATGTGCGCGACGACGGGAATGCCTGCGGCGGTCACGGTCGCGATCTGATCGGCGACCCGCTCGCCGCCCTCCAGCTTGACCGCGTGCGCACCGGCCTCCTTGAGGAACCGGGTCGCGGTGGCCAGCGCCTGCTGCGGGCTGCTCTCGTAGGTGCCGAACGGCAGGTCGGCGACCACCAGCGCGTTCGGTGCACCCCGCACCACACCGCGTACCAGCGGGATCATCTCGTCGACGGTGACCGGGACGGTGGTGTCGTAGCCGTACACCACATTCGCCGCCGAGTCGCCGACCAGCAGCACCGGGATCCCGGCGTCGTCGAAGATGCGGGCGGTGGAGTAGTCGTAGGCCGTCAGCATGGCCCACTTGTGGCCCTCGGCCTTCCACTTCTGGAGGTGATGGGTGCGGGTTCTGGTCCGCGGAGCGGACGATTGAGCAGAATCGCGCGGAGCGGAGGTGGCAGAGCCGTAGACAGTCTGCTCAGACATCATTGTCCCCCAATGGGTGAGTCGGTTTCGGATCCTCGAGGCCCGATGCGGGTCCCCGTGTCCGTCTGACCGCCCCAGTCTGCCACTTGTGCTGTGTGAAGTAGAAAGCGCAGTTGAGTGGATTTCCTCACACCCGCCGCGGTCCCGCTCCTACCATCGGCACATGCAACGGCTCAGCGGTCTGGACGCCAGTTTCCTGTACCTCGAGACGCCGCAGCAGCCGCTGCACGTGTGCTCGCTGCTGGAGATCGACACCTCGACCATGCCGGGCGGTTACACCTTCGACCGGCTGCGTGACGCGCTCGACCAACGCATCAAGGCGATGCCGCAGTTCCGGGAGAAGCTCGCCGACAGCCGGTTCAATCTCGACCACCCGGTGTGGGTGGAGGACAAGGACTTCGACCTCGATCGGCACCTGCACCGCATCGGGCTGCCGGCGCCGGGCGGGCCGCGCGAACTCGCCGACATCTGCGGGCACATCGCGTCGGTGCCGCTGGACCGCAGCCGGCCGCTGTGGGAGAAGTGGGTGATCGAGAACGTCGACGGCACCGATCCGCGCAGCGGCGGCCGCGTCGTCGTGATGACCAAGGTGCATCACGCCGGCGTCGACGGGGTCAGCGGCGCCAACCTGATGTCGCAGCTGTGCTCCACCGAACCCGACGCCCCGCCGCCGGATCCGGTCGACGGCCCGGGCGACGCCAGCGGGCTGGAGATCGCGCTCAGCGGCGCCGTCCGGTTCGCCACCCGCCCGCTCAAGCTGGTCAACACACTGCCCACGACGCTGACCTCGGTGGTCGACACCGTGCGCCGCGCCCGCTCCGGGCTGTCGATGGCCCCGCCGTTCGCGGCGCCGCGCACCGTGTTCAACGCCAACGTCACCGGACGGCGCAACGTCGCGTTCGCCCGGCTGGATCTCGACGACGTCAAGACCGTCAAGGACCACTTCGGGGTCAAGGTCAACGACGTGGTGATGGCGCTGGTGTCGGGGGTGCTGCGCAGCTACCTGGCCGAGCGCGGCGAACTGCCGGACAGCTCGCTGGTGGCGATGGTCCCGGTGTCGGTGCACGACCGCTCGGACCGGCCCGGCCGCAACCAGGTGTCGGGCATGTTCTCCAAGCTGGAGACCCACATCGACGACCCGGTGGAGCGGCTCAAGGCCATCGCGGAAGACAATTCCGTTGCCAAACAGCACAGTTCGGCGATCAGCGCGACGCTGCTGCAGGACTGGACCCAGTTCGCCGCGCCCGCGGTGTTCGGGGTGGCCATGCGCGTCTACGCGGCCAGCCGGCTCAGCGGTGCGCGGCCCGTGCACAACCTCGTCATCTCCAACGTGCCCGGCCCGCAGGTGCCGCTGTACTACGTCGGCTGCGAGGTCAAGGCGATGTACCCGATGGGTCCGATCTTCCACGGCTCCGGGCTCAACATCACCGTGATGTCGCTGACCGGTCAGCTCGACGTCGGAATCGTGTCCTGCCCGGAGTTGCTGCCCGATCTGTGGGCGATGGCAGATTCCTTCCAGCCGGCCCTCGACGAGTTGCTGGCCGCCACGCGATAGTGCCCTAGCCTGCGTCGATGTCTCCGCATGGCAGCATGTGGAGCCATGAACGCCAAGATCGGGGCCCTCGGGGCCACGGTGCTGCTCACGGTCGCTGGTTGCAGCAATGTCATCGGCGGCCGGGCAGTGGTCGCGGTACCGCCGCCGGGCAGCCCGGTCGAGTGGACCAGTTGCCAGACGAATCCCGCCGACGAGGCCCGGGTACCCGCGGGCGCGGAGTGCGGCATGCTCTCGGTGCCGGTGGACTACGACGACCCTGACGGTGACGTCGCGCGGCTGGCGCTGATCCGGTTCAAGGCCACCGGCGACAAGATCGGCTCGCTGATCATCAACCCGGGGGGCCCCGGCGAGTCCGGTGTCGAGGCCGCGGCCAACCTGCTCAAGTCGCTGCCCGAACCGGTGCGCGAGCGCTTCGATCTGGTCGGCTTCGATCCCCGCGGTGTCGCCAACTCCACGCCGGCGCTGTGGTGCAACTCCGACGCCGACAACGACCGGCTGCGCGCCATCCCGCAGGTGGACTACTCCGAAGAGGGTGTCGCCGAAATCGAGGCCGAGACCAAGGCTTTCGTGAAGCGCTGCGAGGACAAGATGGGCAAGGAGTTCCTCGCCAACGTCGGCACGGTCAACGTGGCCAAGGATCTCGACGCGATCCGCGAGGCCGTCGGCGACGAGAAGCTGAACTACCTCGGCTACTCCTACGGCACCCGCATCGGCGCCGCCTACGCCGAGCAGTTCCCCGACCGGGTACGGGCGATGATCCTCGACGGCGCCGTCGACCCGAACGCCGACCCGACCGAGGCCAACGTCCGCCAGGCCGCGGCGTTCCAGACCGCGTTCAACGATTACGCCGCCGACTGCGCCAAGAGCCCGGACTGCCCGCTGGGCACCGACCCGGCCAAGGCCGTCGACGAATACCACGCCCTGGTCGACCCGCTGGTCGAGAACCCGCTCAAGACAAGGGATCCGCGCGGCCTGAGCTACTCCGACGCGGTGGTCGGCACGATCCTGCCGCTGTACTCGCCGAACCTGTGGCGGCACCTGACCCAGGCGCTCAAGGAGATGCGGGAGGGCCGTGGCGACACCATGCTGGCGCTGGCCGACCTGTACATGGGCCGCGACCAGGAGGGGCACTACAACAACTCGACCGACGCGCGGGTGGCGATCAACTGCGTCGACAAGCCGGCGATCACCGACCGCGCCAAGGTCGTCGAGGAGGACCGCCGGGTCCGTGAGGCCGCCCCGTTCCTGAGCTACGGCGAGTTCACCGGGCACGCCCCGCTGGGCACCTGCGCGTTCTGGCCGGTGCCGCCGACCAGCGAACCGCACGAGCTCGAGGTCGAGGGGCTGCCGCCGACGCTGGTGGTCTCCACGACCAACGATCCGGCCACCCCGTACCAGGCGGGCGTCGAGCTCGCCAAGCAGCTGGGCGGCGCGCTGGTGACTTACGAGGGCACCCAGCACACCGTGGTGTTCCAGGGCGACCAGTGCATCGACGACATCGCCACGCGCTACCTGCTGGACCTGGAGCTGCCGCCGCCGGACACCCGGTGCTCGTGACGATCACGGCCCGGTCACCGTTGGATCGCGAGTAGAGACCCACACCCGCGCCGCATGTCAACATGTGTGCCATGTGGTGGGTGGGGCGGATGGTGCGCGGCTTCGCAACGGTCTGTGCGCTGGTGTTCGCGCTGGCGCTGATCGCCGCTCCGGTCGGTTCGGCGGCGACGGTGCAGTGGTCCGGCTGCGACGTGTTCCTCGCGCCCGAGTTGGCCCAGGCTGTCCCGACCGCGCAGTGCGGCACCGTCGCGGTCCCCGTCGACTACGCCGATCCCGAAGGTCCCCAAGCGCAGCTGGCCGTCATCCGGGTGCCCGCATCCGGTGAGCGCATCGGCGTGCTGGTCGTCAACCCGGGCGGACCCGGCGGCTCGGCGGTCAACACCGTCGCCGACATGGGTGCCGCGCTGGCCGACACCGAGATCGGCCGGCGCTTCGACCTGGTGGGTGTCGACCCCCGCGGCGTCGGCCACTCCACCCCGCAGCTGCGCTGCCGCACCGACGAGGAGATCGACGCCTACCGCCGCGAACCGCTGGCCGACCACAGCCCCGAGGGCGTCGCCCACATCGAGCAGGTCTACGGGCGGTTCGTGCAGCAGTGCCTCGAGCGGATGGGCCCCGAGTTCCTCGCCGGCGTCGGCACCGCCACCGCCGCGCGCGACCTGGACCTGGTACGGGAAGCGCTGGGGGAGAACCAGATCAGCTACCTGGGCTTCTCCTACGGCACCGCGCTCGGCACCGCCTACGGCGAACAGTTCCCCGACCGGGTGCGCGTGATGGTGCTCGACGGCGCCATCGACCCGCTGGCGGACCCGATCGAGCGCCGGGTACGGCAGCTGGCCGGTTTCCAGCAGGCCTTCAACGCCTACGCCGCCGACTGCGCCCGCTCCACCGACTGCCCGCTGGGCACCGACCCCGACCAGTGGGTGGCCCGCTACCACGCGCTGATCGACCCGCTGGTGCACCAGCCGGCCTGGACGTCGGACCCGCGCGGGCTGGGCTACCAGGACGCGATCACCGGTACCGTCAACGCGCTGTACTCCCAGCGCTACTGGCGGTTTCTGACCAGCGGGCTGCTCGGCCTGCAGCGCGGTACCGACCCCGTCGACCTGCTGCTGCTGGCCGACGAGTACGAACGCCGCGACCCGTCCGGGCACTACACCAACCAGCGCGACGCGTCGACCGCGATCACCTGCGTCGACGCGCCGTACCCCACCGACCCGGCCGCCTGGGTGGAGGCCGACCGGCGCATCCGCGAGGCCGCGCCGTTCCTGTCCTACGGCGGATTCACCGGGTTCGCCCCGCGGGACATCTGCGCGCTGTGGCCGGTGCCCGCGACGACGGCGCCGCACCCGGCGGTGTCGCCCGGACCGGACAAGGTCGTCGTCGTGGCCACCACCCGTGACCCCGCCACCCCCTACCAGGGCGGCGTCAACCTGGCCCAGCAGCTCGGCGCGCCGCTCATCACGTTCGACGGCAGCCAGCACACCGTCGTGTTCAACGGCGACGCCTGTGTGGACACCGCGGTGGTGCGGTTCCTGGTCGACTCGGTGCCGCCGCCCTACGGGCTGCACTGCTGACTGAACCGGGCGTGAATCGAAGCCGCCGTGTAACACGGATTTAACAGGTGATGCATACGCTCGCGGACATGGATCGGCAGAAGGAATTCGTGCTGCGCACGCTGGAGGAACGCGACATCCGCTTCGTCCGGCTGTGGTTCACCGACGTGCTCGGATACCTGAAGTCGGTCGCGATCGCCCCGGCCGAGCTCGAGGGTGCCTTCGAGGAGGGCATCGGGTTCGACGGGTCGTCGATCGAGGGCTTCGCCCGCGTGTCGGAGGCCGACATGGTCGCGCGGCCCGATCCGTCGACGTTCCAGGTGCTGCCCTGGAACGATCACACCGGTAAGCCGTACTCGGCCCGGATGTTCTGCGACATCACCATGCCCGACGGGTCGCCGTCCTGGGCGGACTCGCGGCACGTGCTGCGCCGCCAGCTGGCCAAGGCCAGCGACCTCGGCTTCTCCTGCTACGTGCACCCGGAGATCGAGTTCTTCCTTCTCAAGCCGGGTGAGAACGACGGCACCCCGCCGGTGCCCGCCGACAGCGGCGGCTACTTCGACCAGGCCGTGCACGATTCGGCCCCCAACTTCCGCCGGCACGCCATCGACGCGCTGGAGTCGATGGGCATCTCGGTGGAGTTCAGCCACCACGAGGGCGCCCCGGGCCAGCAGGAGATCGACCTGCGTTACGCCGACGCGCTGTCGATGGCCGACAACGTGATGACGTTCCGCTACGTCGTCAAGGAGGTCGCGATCGCCGACGGCGTGCGCGCGTCCTTCATGCCGAAGCCGTTCGCCGAACATCCGGGCTCGGCGATGCACACCCACATGAGCCTGTTCGAAGGCGAGACCAACGCCTTCCACAGCCCCGACGACCCGCTGCAGCTGTCGGACGTCGCCAAGTCGTTCATCGCCGGGATCCTCGAGCACGCCAACGAGATCAGCGCCGTCACCAACCAGTGGGTGAACTCCTACAAGCGGCTGGTGCACGGCGGTGAGGCGCCGACGGCGGCCTCGTGGGGCGCGGCGAACCGCTCAGCGCTGGTGCGGGTTCCGATGTACACCCCGCGCAAGGCGTCGTCGCGGCGCATCGAGGTGCGCAGCCCCGACTCGGCGTGCAACCCGTACCTGACCTTCGCGGTGCTGCTGGCCGCCGGCCTGCGCGGTATCGAGAAGAACTACACGCTGGGCCCGCAGGCCGAGGACAACGTCTGGAACCTGACCCCCGAGGAACGCCTGGCGATGGGCTTCAAGGAGCTGCCGACCAGCCTCGGCCAGGCGCTGACCGAGATGGAGAACTCCGAGCTCGTCGCGGAGGCGTTGGGGGAGCACGTGTTCGACTACTTCCTGCGCAACAAGCGCACCGAGTGGGAGAGCTACCGCAGCCATGTCACCCCGTACGAGCTGAAGGCCTACCTGTCGCTCTAAGGTCTTAGACCGTCCGGCTCAGGTCGACGGCCACGAAGTCCTGGCGCTGATCGCGACGAGAAGGCCCCCCGACCCGCATCCCACAACCCCCTGCTAACGCGTGGGTCTTGCCGCGCAGGCTGTTGAACAGGATTGGCGATAAGTTTTTAGGGTCAGCCTGCCCTGTGTGGCAAATATTTGCCATACCTGTGAGTATGCGACGAGTTCCGCCGTCCGTGCGCGCTCAGACCCGTCGCGTTTCGGCCGCCGATGCGCTCGCGCTACCTTTCAAGGGTGGCCAAACCTGCTACGCAGCGCCCCAAACTGCCCAGCGTAGGCAGGCTCGGGCTGGTCGAACCGACCGCGCCGGCAGACCTCGACCGGCTGGGCTGGAACACCGACGCCCACGTCGAACTGCTGTGGTCGCTGTCCCGCGCCCCCGACGCCGACGTCGCCCTACGCACCATGGTCCGCCTCGCCGAGGCGCTCGGCGACGACTGGAGCGAACTGAGCCAGGCCCTGTGTACCGACCGCAGCCTGCGCGGCCGGTTGTTCGGGGTCATCGGCTCCTCGCTGGCCCTCGGTGACCATCTGGTCGCGCATCCCGAGGAGTGGCGCCGGCTCACCGGTGACGTGCGACTGCCGACGGCCGAGGAGTTGCGCGAGGAGTTCGTCGCACTCGCCGAGCAGTCGGCCGACCGCGACAGCGCCGTGCTGCCGCTGCGCAAGCTCTACCGCGATCGGATTCTGGTGCTGGCCGCGCTGGACCTGGCGCCGGTCGTGGAGAACGAACCGGTGGTGGCGTTCACCACCGTCGGGGAGCACCTGTCCGATCTCGCCGACGCCGCGCTGGCGGCGGCGCTGACCATCGGGATCAAGGTGGTCAACCCCGCGACCCCACCGCGGCTGGCGATCATCGCGATGGGCAAATGCGGCGCGCGCGAACTGAATTACGTCAGCGACGTCGACATCATCTTCGTCGCCGAGAAGGCCGACGCCGTCGCCGCCCGGGTTGCCGGGGAACTGATGCGCTTCGCCGCCGACACCTTCTTCGAGGTCGACGCGGCCCTGCGGCCCGAGGGAAAGCGCGGCGAACTGGTGCGCACCCTCGAGTCGCACATCGCCTACTACCAGCGGTGGGCCAAGACCTGGGAGTTCCAGGCGCTGCTGAAGGCGCGCTTCGCCGTCGGCGACGAGGAACTGGGGCGCGCCTACATCGACGCGCTCATGCCGATGGTGTGGACCGCCTGCGAGCGTGCCGATTTCGTCTCCGAGGTGCAGGCGATGCGCCGGCGCGTCGAGGATCTGCTGCCCGCGGGCAAGCGCAACCGCGAGCTCAAACTCGGGCCCGGCGGGCTGCGCGACGTCGAATTCGCGGTACAGCTTCTGCAATTGGTGCACGGCCGCAACGACGAGGCGCTGCGGGTGGCGTCCACGGTGGACGCGCTGGCCGCGCTCGGCTCGCGCGGCTACATCGGCCGCGACGACGCCGCCAACCTCACCGCCTCCTACGAGTTCCTGCGACTGCTGGAACACCGGCTGCAGCTGCAGCGGCTGCAGCGCACCCACCTGCTGCCCGCCGATGACGACGAGGAGGCGCTGCGCTGGCTGGCCCGGGCCGCCCACATGCGCCCCGACGGCCGTCACGACGCCCTCGGCGTGCTGCGCGAGGAACTCAAACGGCAGAGCCACCGGGTGTCCCGGCTACACGAAAAGCTGTTCTACCAACCGCTTCTGGAGTCGGTCGGGCTGTCGGCGGTGGAGATCGCCGACGGTATGACCACCGAGGCCGCCGAACGTCAGCTGGCCGCGCTGGGCTACGAGGGGCCGCAGAGCGCGTTGACGCATCTGCGGGCGCTGACCAGCCAGGGCAACCGCCGCGCCCAGGTGCAGCGGGTGCTGTTGCCGACGCTGCTGAACTGGTTGTCGGACACCCCCGATCCGGACGCCGGGCTGCTGGCCTACCGGCGCATCTGCGACGCGCTGGCCGATCAGCGGTGGTTTCTGGCGACGCTGCGCGACGAGGGCGCGGTCGCCAAGCGGCTGATGAAGGTGCTCGGCACCTCCGCCTACGTCCCGGACCTGTTGATGCGCGCGCCGGAGGTCATCCAGGCCTACGCCGACGGGCCCTCCGGGCCGAAACTCCTTGAGTCCGAGCCCGAAGGGGTCGCCCAGGCGCTGATCGCATCGGCGGGACGCTACTCCGACCCGCAGCGCGCGATCGCCGCCGCACGCACCCTGCGCCGCCGTGAACTCGCCCGGATCGCCTCGGCGGACCTGCTCGGCATCCTCGACGTGACCGAGGTGTGCCGCGCGCTGACCTCGGTGTGGGTGGCGGTGCTGCAGGCCGCGCTGGACGTGGTGATCCGCACGAACTCCACCGACCGCGGGCCGCTGGCCAGGATCGCGGTCATCGGGATGGGCCGGCTGGGCGGCGGCGAACTCGGCTACGGCTCCGACGCCGACGTGATGTTCGTCTGCGAACCCGAAGCGGGCGTTGAGGAGACGGCCGCGGTCAAGTGGGCGACCTCCGTCGCCGAACAGGTCCGCACGCTGCTCGGCCAGCCGAGCTCGGACCCGCCGCTGGAGCTGGACGCCAACCTTCGGCCCGAGGGCCGCAACGGCCCGCTGGTGCGCACACTGGCGTCGTACGAGGCCTACTACGAGCGGTACGTGCAGACCTGGGAGGTGCAGGCGCTGCTGCGGGCGCACCGGGTGGCCGGCGACATGGACCTCGGCGAGCGGTTCCTGCTGATGATCGACAAGGTCCGTTACCCACCCGGTGGGGTGTCACCCGAAGCGGTGCAGGAGATCCGGCGCATCAAGGCCCGGGTGGACGCGGAGCGGCTGCCGCGCGGTGCGGATCCCAACACCCACACCAAGCTCGGCCGTGGCGGTCTGGCCGACATCGAGTGGACCGTGCAGCTGCTGCAGTTGCGGTTCGCGCACAAGGTGCCCGCGCTGCACAACACCTCGACGCTGGAGACGCTCGACGCGATCGGCGCGGCCGAACTGATCGCCGAGAGCGATGTCGACCTGCTGCGCCAGGCGTGGCTGACGGCGACACGGGCCCGCAACGCGCTGGTGCTGGTGCGCGGCAAGCCGACCGACCAGCTGCCCGGCCCGGGCCGCCAGCTCAACGCGGTCGCGGCGGCCGCCGGCTGGCCCAACGGCGACGGCGGGGAGTTCCTCGACAACTATCTGCGTGTGACCCGCCGCGCGAAAGCCGTGGTGCGCAAGGTGTTCGGAGGCTGATGTGGATTTCACGTTCGAGGTGATCACCGACGAGGAGTATCAGCGCCAGCGCGCGCTGTACGAACCGTTGACCGAAGCGGTGCGCCGGCTGATCTACGCGAGCCTGAACACCGGGGTGGACCCCGACACCGTCGCCGAGGCGCGGGAACGCATCGAGGCCGTCACCGCGATGCTGGAGGCCGAACAGCGCACCCAGGTGCCGCTGCTGCACGAGGACACCGGCCGTCCGTTGGTGATGACGAATCCCGCGGTGGGACTGCGTAATGCGATCGCCCCTCCGATGGAGGTGCAGCACGACGACGGCCGCTGCTGGGCCGAGTTCACGCTCGGGCCCGCCTACGAGGGCCCACCCGGCCTGGTGCACGGCGGGGTGTGCGCGCTGGTGCTCGACCACCTGCTCGCGGAGGCCTACATCGACCGGGTCGAGGGCGCCAAGACGTTCGCGCGCGGGTTCATCGCCGACGCCGACGGACCGACCGTCGAGGCGGAGGGTGTGTTCATCCAGCCGGCGTGGGCCCGCGCCGGATGAGATTCTACATCAGCCTGGCGTTCCTGGACACCCGGGAGGCCATCGAAATCGCCAAGGCGGCAGACGAACTCGGCTATGCCGGACTCGGTGTGCCCGACCACGTGGTCAACCTCGAGACGCTCGAAACGCCGTACCCGTACACCAAGGACGGCAGTCGCCGCTGGGAGCCGTTCACCGACTGGCCCGACGCGTGGGTGCTGATCGGGGCGCTGGCGCTGGTCACGTCGCGCATCAGGTTCGTCACCACGGTGTACCTGCCCGCGATGCGGGACCCGTACTCGGCGGCGAAATCGATTGGCACCGCGGCGGTTCTGGCCGACGGACGGGTGGAGCTCGGCATCGGCGTGGGCTGGTGCGAGGAAGAGTTCACGCTGATGGGCCAGCAGTTCGCGCGGCGCGGCAGGCGCACCGACGAGATGCTCGAGCTGATGAAGGAACTCTGGAAGCCGGGGTGGACGGAGTTCGACGGCGAGTTCTACCAGACGCCCCGGCTCGAGATGGAGCCCACGCCCCCGCCGATCCCGGTCTACGTCGGCGGGCTCTCCGACATCGCGTTGCGCCGCGCCGCCCGCCACGACGGCTGGATCGGCGACCTGATCACCACCGACCGCGCACTGGAGCGCATCGCCCGGCTGCGCGAGCTGCGGGCCGAGAACGGGCGCTCCATGGACGATTTCACCGTCATCACGCCGCTGACCGACGCGTTCACGCCCGAGCACTACGCCCGTGCCGAGGCGGGCGGAATCGACGCCGTGGTCACTATGCCGTGGATGTTCTACGCCGGTCCGCAGGCCACCCTGTCCGAGAAGATCGACGGCATGGAGCGGTTCCGCGCCGACCTCGGGCTCGATAGTTAGCCAGGTAGTTTTCCCGACGGGCGGTTGAAAATTTGCTGAACCGCTGATTCTTCCGCTCGAAACGTAGGGGTTTCCCTGATTCCTCTGCCGCATGCGCGTCCTACCGTGGGGGAGATTTGTCGGGGGTCGGGCTCGGCCCAGGGGGAGTGGAGATAGCTGAAATGAACTACTCCGCGCATGTGGGCCGTGTCGGTGCGTTGGCTGTGGCGCTCGGGGTGGGCGCCGCCGTGGCGGCCGGTCCGGGCTTGGCGTTCGCCGAGGAGACCGAGTCCGAGACGCCGAGTGTGGGGGTGGAGGCACCCGCGGAGCCGGCCGACGACGTCGAGACGACCGTCGCCGACGAGAACGACACCTCCGCGGAGCCCGATACCTCAGGGGTGGAGGCCGAACTCGAGGCGGAACTGGAAGCCGAGTTCGAGGAGGAGTTCGACGGGGCGCCGGAGCCCGAAGAGCCCGAGGTAACGGTGCCTGACGAGCAGCCGTCGGACCACGAATTCCCGCCGTCGGCACGCCAGGTCGAGGAGCCGCCGGCCCAGGAGGAGGAGGACGAGGTCCCGGTCCCTGACCCGGTCGACCCGCCGACGGTGAACGCACCCGAGCCGAGCTTCGGTGCACTGGCGGTGTTCGACTCGCCGTCGGCCGAAGCGAACGAGGAACCGTCGGTCGGCACCCTCCCGGTCGTCAATCAGGCTCCGGCGCCGTCGAATCCACTCGTCGCACTGTTCACGGCACCGCTGCGCATCGTCGGTGATGTGCTGGCCGCGTTCACCGGCGGCGGCACCACGCCGACAGGGGAGAACCCGCTGTTCGCGGCGCTGCTCGCGTTCGTCCGCAGGCCGTTCGACACGTTCAGTCGCACGTTCGCCAACCAGGCACCGGTGATCAGCGCGGCGCTGGTCGTGGAGAACGAGGACGGCACCTTCACGATCACCACCGACGCGTCCGACCCCGATGGTGACCCGCTGACGATCAGTTCGACCAACGGTGAGGACGGCACCGTCACCAAGACCGGAACCGCGACATTCGTCTACACCCCGCCCGCCGACTGGGATGGGGAGGACACCCTCACGCTGACCGCCAGCGATCCGGGCGGGCTGTTCGGGTTCAACCGCAAGTCCGCCACGTTCGTCGTCACCATCGCCGGCGGACAGGGCGACCCGACCCAGCCGGAGGTCACCGTTCCCCCCCCACGGTGACACCAGACGGCAAGGCGGAAGCGGAGTTTCAGTTCGATCCGGAGAAGGTCACCAACGTCACCGTCGCACCCGGGTTCGAACCCAGGTACTGGAACGTGACGGAGACGTACGACCCGGAGACCGGCAGGTACGAGGTCGTGCTCACACCGACCCAGGCCGGCCAGTTGCGCGCCGCACTCGGCCTGGACACCACCGACACCCTCGGGCTGCAGGTCACCACCACCGACACACAGACGATGCAGCCCTTGGCGTTCCGTATGGCGTCCTTCGCGGCGCCGGCCGGCCCGGACTACACGGTCAACCTGCCCGACATCCCGGCCGGGCACTTCGAGGTGGGTGATCCGATCGCGACCGGCGCCACCGACCCCGCGGGCGTCGTCGTCACCAAACGCTATGCGTACGTGGTGAATACCGGCCCCGACTCAAGCGTCAGCGTCATCGGCGCCGACCCGGACGAGGCCGATTACCGACAGGTCGTCGCCGTGATACCGGTGGGGCAGTCCGCGACGGTACCCGCGCTGGTCGGTGAAAGTGTGTACGTCATCGACGGTCTGGGCTTCCTGACCGTCATCGACACCACCGACAACACCGCGTCCGCTCCGGTGGACACCGGTGTGGCCGGCGGCGCGTTCCCGGTTGTCAGCCCCGACCAGACCAGGCTGTACGTCGTCAACCCGCAGTTGGGTTACGTCGCAGTCCTCGGTGTCGATCCGGCCGACACGGCGACCTATCAGAAGGTCATCGCCACGATCGAGGTCGCCGACGAGGGTCCGCAGATCGTCGTCAAAGACGACGGATCGATCACGGTGACCGCGCAGCTTCCCATGGCCGGCGTGTTGAACGGCGACGGTACCCGGCTCTACGTCGTGCGGGACAACCAGACATACGTCGCGACGCCGATGGGCACCGCCGAGTTCTCGTTCACCTCGGAACTCGTCATCATCGACACGTCGACAAGCGAGCGCGTGGGCGATCCGGTGCCGTTGGGTGACGTCTTCGGCTACTTCCCGGCCGGTGACGGGGAGTTCCTCTACATCCCGACGATGGATCTCAACGGATTCGTCGTGGGGGAGTCCCCCGACGTGTCATCCATCATCGGCGGTGTGACGGTGGTCGACGTGCGCGACGCCGACAACCCCGTGATCCTCGCCGAACTCCCGGCCGGCGTCATGCCGATGAATGTGGCGTTGAGCCCGGACAAGAGCCTGGCCTACGTGGTCGACGGCGGCACGGGCACGATCTGGCTGATCGACACCGCCAACCAGGAGGTGCTGGACCTGGATCCGGGTACGGCCGGCGTGCAGGGGCTGGTCTTCGACAGCTCGCCGAACACTATGCTCGGGCAGACCACCAGGATGATCGCGGCCAGCCCGGACGGCACCGAGTTGTTCGTCAGCAGTTACAGCGAGAACACCGTGGGTGCCGCTGCGGTTCGTGCGCGACTAGACCGTCGCCGAAACCCCCTTACCGCGAGCGGCATCCACCGACCACGCGCCCGCGCCCAGCGCCGCCAGCGCGAGGAAACCGAAGCAGTACAGCAGCACGGCCTCGCCGCCGTTCTGCATCGGCCAGAAGCCCCGCTCCTCGCCCTCCAGCGGCGGCCAGTGCATCCAGAAGTAGGCCACGGCCATCTGCCCGGATGCGACGAAAGCCGCGATGCGGGTGAACAATCCGATCGTGATCAGCAGGCCGGCCACCAGCTCGATCACGCCGGCGAACCAGAACGGCCAGGTGCCGACCGGCACCGCCTCGCCGAGCGGCCATCCGAACAGCTTCATCGTGCCGTGCAGCATGAACATCAGGCCGGCGACGATCCGGAACAGGCTCAGAAAGTGCGACGAGTAACCCGCCAGTCGTGTCTCGAATCCGTTCATGATCAAGACGCTACGCCAAAGACACTTCGGGCCGGGGGAATAACTCCGCCCGGCCCGAAGGTCGTCAGTGGGTTTAGACGTCGAAGTAGAGCGAGAACTCGTACGGATGAGGCCGGATCTGGATCGGCAGGATCTCGTTCTCCCGCTTGTAGGTGATCCAGGTCTCGATCAGATCCTCGGTGAACACGCCGCCCTCGGTGAGGTACTCGTGGTCCTCCTCGAGCTTGTCGATCACCTGAGCCAGCGAGGTCGGCGCCTGCGGGATGTTGGCGGCCTCCTCCGGCGGCAGCTCGTAGAGGTCCTTGTCGACCGGCGTTGGCGGCTCGATCTTCTTCTTGATGCCGTCGATGCCGGCCATCAGCATGGCCGCGAACGCCAGGTACGGGTTACCCGAGCTGTCCGGGCAGCGGAACTCGAGGCGCTTGGCCTTCGGGTTGTTGCCGGTGATCGGGATACGCACGCAGGCCGAGCGGTTGCGCTGGCTGTACACCAGGTTGATCGGGGCCTCGTAACCCGGAACCAGACGCTTGTAGGAGTTCACCGTCGGGTTGGTGAACGCCAGCAGCGACGGCGCGTGGTGCAGGATGCCGCCGATGTAGTGGCGGGCGAGGTCCGACAGACCGGCGTAGCCCGACTCGTCGTGGAACAGCGGCTGGCCGTCCTTCCACAGCGACTGGTGCACGTGCATGCCGGAGCCGTTGTCACCGAACAGCGGCTTGGGCATGAAGGTGACGGTCTTGCCCTCCTGCCACGCGGTGTTCTTGATGATGTACTTGAACAGCAGCACATCGTCGGCCGCGGCCAGCAGCGTGTTGAACTTGTAGTTGATCTCGGCCTGGCCGGCGGTGCCCACCTCGTGGTGGCCACGCTCGAGGGTGAAGCCGGCGTTGATCAGGTTCGACGCCATCTTGTCGCGCAGGTCGACGTAGTGGTCGTACGGGGCGACGGGGAAGTAGCCGCCCTTCGGGCGCACCTTGTAGCCGCGGTTCGGGCTGCCGTCGGCCTCGACCGCCTCGCCGGTGTTCCACCAGCCCGACTCCGAGTCGACCTCGTAGAAGGTGCCGTTCATCCGCGAGTCGAAGGCGACCGAGTCGAAGATGTAGAACTCGGCCTCGGCACCGAAGTACGCGGTGTCGGCGATGCCGGTGCTCCTCAGGTAGTTCTCCGCCTTGCGGGCGACGTTGCGCGGGTCGCGCGAGTACGCCTCACGGGTGAACGGATCGTGCACGAAGAAGTTGATGTTCAGCGTCTTGGCGGCGCGGAACGGATCGATGCGCGCGGTGTCGGGGTCCGGCAGCAGCATCATGTCGGACTCGTGGATCGACTGGAAGCCGCGCACCGACGAACCGTCGAACGCGAGGCCGTCCTCGAAGACGTCCGCGGTGAAGGCCGAAGCCGGAACCGAGAAGTGCTGAACGACGCCGGGCAGATCGCAGAAGCGGATGTCGACGTATTCGACGTCCTCGTCCTTGATCAGCTTGAGAATGTCGTCGGCGGTCTTTTCTGCCACTGAAGTTCTCTCCTTATGTTGGTGACCCGCGCGTTGACGCTAAGGACACGATGTTGCACGGTCGTCAACCGTATGTTGCGCCGACGTTACGCATATTGATCAGCGGCGGCCGGGGGATGAGCCAACGGCTTGCCTATCCTTTCAGCATGGCCCGAACAGTGGGGTCCTGGATGTCGGGCCCGGATCCGACCAGTGACGATCCCGATTACTACCCCGGTAAACGCCTCGGACTGCCCGAAAGCGGTCCCGGCTCGATCGCACGGTTCGGCAGGCGCATCGCCGCACTGCTGATCGACTGGTTCATCGCATACGGGCTGGTCTCGCTGTTTGTCTCGCTCGCAGGCATCAGCCGAGAGGTGTTCCTCTACACCGGGCTGGGGTCGACGGGGATCGCGGTCGTGTGGGTGGTGCTCGGCATCATCTCGGTGCGCCTGTTCGGGTTCACGCCCGGCCAGTATGTGATGGGTCTGCGGGTCGCCTCGATCGACCACCGCCAGCACGTCGGCATCGGCCGCGCGACAGTGCGCGGGCTGTTGGTGTTCTTCGTCATACCCGCGCTGTTCACCGACAAGGACTTCCGCGGATACCAGGACCGGTTCACCAACACCGCCGTCGTGTTGCGCTAGGCCGAACGTGAAGTTATTGGCGAGAAATCGCCGATTTCACGATCACAAGCTCACGTTCGACGCCGAGAGGTCAGCGCCGGCGGCCTCTAACGCCGCGCGCGTGCGGGAGACGATGAGGTCGCGCCGGTACCTCAACATGTCGGCGTTGACGCGCACGATCCGCCAGCCCAGCCGATCGAAGTCGGCCTGCCGGTGGATGTCGCGGTTGCGGACCCACGGGTCGGTCCAGTGCTGAATCCCGTCGTACTCCACGCCCACCTTCCATCGCGGATAGCCCATGTCGATGCGGCCGATCTGGTCGTAGCCGTCGTAGACCTCGATCTGGGTGTGCGTCGGGCGCAGACCGGCTTCAGTGAGCACCAGCCGGGTCCTGGTCTCCTGGGGTGACTCCGCGCCGGGATCGCTCAGCTTGAGCACGGTGCGCAGCTGCACCAGGCCACGAGCACCTCGGTGCTGAGCGATCACCGACTCGACGGCCTCGGTTTTCAGACGTGTCGCGTGGATCAGCGCGTCGATTCGGATCACCGCTGTCTCAACACCGCCACGGCGTCCCAGGTCGAACGCCGTTCGCGCCGGTGTCGTCGCGGGCACCCCTCTGACCACGCACACCTCGTCCTCGGCGAGGGTGTCGGAGTGCAGCAGGATGCCCGGCGTCTTGTGCCGACTCGGCTGGTTGAGCTCGGCGGGAGATTTCGAACTGATCCAGCGTGTGCCGTGCAGCGCTGCTGCGGACAGACCGGCTGCCGTCGCGCGTCGTCCCGACCACAGCCACGCGCCGATCGCCTTGTCGACCGGCGAGACGTCGTGTTCCGCCGCGACGTAGACGTTGCGAAAGATAGCCCGGTAGCGGGTCTTGAGTTGGTAGCGGGTGACCACACCCGCGGCCAGTGCTTCGGTGCCGACGAACGGTCGCATGCCAAGTTGGACGGCACGTCGTCGCCCCCGGTTCCGTCGAACGTGAAGTTATTGGCGAGAAATCGCCGATTTCTCGATCACAAGCTCACGTTCGACGACGAGAGGTCAGCGGCGGCGGACGGTGCGCTGCACGCCGCGCATCTTGGCCTGCGCGGGCAGCGGGCCCTTCGGCGTCGCGGCGGGGCCGGCCTTGGTGCTCAGCGCCGTCAGCCGCGACTCCAGCGCGTCCAGCTGCTTGACCGTGATGTTGGCGGGCAGCTTGTTGAGGTGGCGCTCCAGCTTGGCCAGCGGCACCTCGCCCTCACCGTTGCCGATGATCACGTCGTAGATCGGGGTGTCACCGACCAGCCGCGCGGTGCGCTTCTTCTCCTGCGCCAGCAGCGGCTTGACCCGCGACGGCGCCCCCTCGGCGACGAAGATCACACCCGGCCGGCCGATCACCCGGTGCACCGCGTCGAAATGCCCGGTCACCGCCACACCCGGGGTGACCCGCCACTTGCCGCGCATGTTCTCCAGCGCCCACGCCGCCGCGCCGGTCTGACCCTCGGCCTTCTGATACACCGACTTCTGCGCGCGGCGCCCGAAGATGATGAACGCGACCAGCGCACCGAGCACGATGCCCAGCGGGATCATCATGTAGGTGGTCAGCCCGCCCGCGACCAGGCCCAGCGCCACCGAGGCCGCCACGATCAGCACGAACGCGCTGATCATGTAGGGCAGCAGGCGCTTGTCCTCCTTGCGTTGGATCTGGAACGCCTGCCACAGCTGGCTGCGGCGCTGCTTGGCGGCCGCCTTGCGGGCCGCCTTCGCCTCTGCCTTCGCAGCCTTGACCTCAGCTGGATTGCGCTTCTTACCCATTCACTCAGGATACGGCGGCGGCTTTGGCCGCAGCGTAGAGCCGTCCCGCCCGGTACGACGAGCGCACCAGCGGACCGGCGAGCACCCCGGCGAACCCGAGTTCACGTGCGAAGTTCTCGTGCTCGACGAACTCGTCGGGATGCACCCAGCGCTCCACCGGATGGTGCCGCGCCGACGGCCGCAGGTACTGGGTGATGGTGACGATGTCGCAGCCGGCGTCGTGCAGATCCTTCAGCGCGGTGCGCACCTCCTCGGGCGTCTCACCCATGCCGAGGATCAGGTTGGACTTGGTGACCAGACCGAACTCCCGCGCCGCGGTCAGCACCCCCAGGCTGCGCTCGTAGCGGAACGCCGGGCGGATCCGCTTGAAGATGCGCGGCACCGTTTCGACGTTGTGCGCCAACACTTCCGGACGCGACTCGAACACTTCGCGCAGCAGCTCGGGCTTGCCGTTGAAGTCGGGGATCAGCAGCTCGACCCCGGTGTTGGGGTTGAGCGCCTTGATCGCGCGGACGGTCTCGGCGTACAGCCAGGCGCCGCCGTCGGGCAGATCGTCGCGCGCCACCCCGGTGACCGTCGAGTACCGCAGCCCCATGGCCTGGACGCTCTCGGCCACCCGGCGCGGTTCGTCGCGGTCCAGCTCGGCGGGCTTGCCGGTGTCGATCTGGCAGAAGTCACAGCGACGGGTGCACTGTTCGCCGCCGATCAGGAAGGTCGCCTCGCGGTCCTCCCAACACTCGAAGATGTTCGGGCAGCCCGCCTCCTCGCACACCGTGTGCAGGCCCTCACGCTTGACCAGGCTCTTGAGTTCCTTGTACTCCGGGCCCATCTTGGCGCGGGTCTTGATCCACGGTGGCTTGCGCTCGATCGGCGTCTCGGCGTTGCGAACCTCGAGACGCAGCAGCTTCCGACCGTCAGGCGTAACCGTCACTGTGTTAAGGCTACCGGCAGTCTGCCGTCGAGCGCGTCGCCGACGGATTCGGACACCCGATCGATCACCTCGGCCACCGGCACCGGCCGGCCCAGTTCGGCCGTCAGCGACGTCACCCCGGCGTCGGTGATCCCGCAGGGCACGATCGCGCCGAACGCGCCCAGATCGCAGTCGCAGTTCAGCGCGAACCCGTGCAGCGTCGTCCCGCGCGCCACCCGGATCCCGATCGCGGCGATCTTGCGGTCCGGCCCACGCTCGTCGGCGGCCACCCACACCCCGGAGCGGCCCGCCACCCGGCCCGTGCGCACCCCGAGGTCGCTGCACACCGCGATCAACGCTTCCTCAAGGCGGCGAACGAAATTCACCACGTCGAGGGGTTCGGCCAACCCGATGATGGGATAGCCCACCAGCTGGCCGGGACCGTGCCAGGTGATCTTGCCGCCGCGGTCGACGTCGACGACGGGGGTGCCGTCGACCGGGCGCTCGTGCGGTTCGGTGCGCTTGCCCGCGGTGTAGACCGGTGGATGCTCGAGCAGCAGCAGGGTGTCGGGGCCGCCGGCGACGCGCGCCTCGTGAATCTCGCGCTGCAACTGCCAGGCCCGCTGGTAGTCGACCGTGCCCAGGCGCCGCACCTCGATCGGACCGTCCGCCGACCGGATTGAACCGTCCACGGTGCCAACCTACTCCCGTTACGCCCGCGTCCCCGCGGTCGCGAACGCCAGCGCCTCGCCGATGGTGTTGTGGTGGAACACGAACCCGGCGCGCTCCAGGGCGGCCGGGATCGCGCGCTGCCCGCCGAGCAGACCCTCGTCGGCGAACTCCCCGACGACGGCGCGCAGGGCGAAACCCGGCACCGCCAGCGGGGTGGGCCGGTTCAGCGCACGACCGAACGCGGTGGTGAACTCCGCGTTGGTGACGGGTGCGGGCCCGGTGAGGTTGAGCGGGCCGGACACCTCGTCGTGGTTGATCGCGAACAGCAGGGCGCGGACCTCGTCCTCCAGGCTGATCCACGGCATGTACTGGCGGCCGTTGCCCAGCCGGGCGCCGAGCCCGAGCGCGAACAACGTCCGCAGCCGCGGCACCAGGCCGCCGCCGGGCGCCAGCACCAGCCCGGTGCGGGCCAGCACCACCCGCACACCGTCCCGGCGGGCCGCCGCGGTCGCAGCCTCCCAGTCCACGCACAGGTGCGCCAGGAAACCGTCGCCGGGCGGGGCGGTCTCGTCGGTGATCCGGGCGCCGGTGTCGCCGTAGTAGCCGACCGCGCTGGCGTTGACCAGCACCGGCACCCCCACCTCGGCGACCGCGGCGGCCAGCACCTCGGTCGGTCCGATGCGGCTGTCGCGCAGGGTCTGCTTGTAGGCACCCGACCAGCGCTTCTCGCCGATGCTGACCCCGCACAGGTTCACCACGGCGTCCACGCCGCGCAGCGTGTCCGGGTCGAACTCGCCGCTGTCGGGGTTCCAGAACACCTCGTCGGCGTTGGCCGGCGCGCGGCGCACGATGCGCACCACCCGGTGGTCGGTGGCGCGCAGGGCGTACACCAGCGCCGTACCGATGAGGCCGGACGACCCGGCGACCGCGATGACCGACACGTGGGTGGATTCCCTAGAGGCCCAGGTCGGCCTCGAAGGCACCTTCCTCGAGACGCTTGCGGATGGTGGTCAGGAACCGCCCGGCGTCCGCACCGTCGATGAGCCGGTGGTCGTAGGTCAGCGGCAGGTAGCACACCGACCGGATGCCGATGGTCTCGTTGCCCTCGGCGTCGACGACCACCCGCGGCCGCTTGACGATCGCGCCGGTGCCCAGCATCGCCGCCTGCGGCGGCACCAGGATCGGGGTGTCGAACAGCGCGCCCTGGCTGCCGATGTTGGTGATCGTGAACGTGCCGCCGGACAGCTCGTCGGGCTTGAGGTTGCCCGAGCGGGCGCGGTCGGCGATGTCGGCGATCGCCCGGGCCAGCCCGGCCAGCGACAGGTCACCGGCGTTGTGGATCACCGGCGACAGCAGACCCTGCTCGGTGTCCACCGCGAAGCCGATGTGCTCGGCGTCGTAGTAGGTGATCTCCTTGGTTTCCTCGTTGTAGCTGGCGTTGATGTTCGGGTGCGCCTTGAGCGCCTCGATCACCGCGCGGGCGATGAACGGCAGGAACGTCAGGTTGACGCCCTCGCGCTCGGCGAAGGTGGCCTTCGCCCGGTTGCGCAGCGCCACGATCTTGGTCATGTCGACCTCGTGGGTCTGCGTCAGCTGCGCGGTGGCCTGCAGCGACTCGCGGGTCTTCTTCGCGGTCAGCTGGCGGATGCGGTTGGCCTTCTGCGTGGTGCCGCGCAGGTGCGCCAGCGGCGACGGGGTGGCCGCGGCCGGCGCCTTGGCGGCCGGAGCCGGTGCCGCGGCGGCGGGTGCGGACTTGGCCGCCTTGGCGGCCTCCGCGGCGGCGAGCACATCCTGCTTGCGGATCCGCCCGCCGACACCGGTGCCCTTCACCGTCGAGAGGTCAACACCGTTCTCGGCGGCCAGCTTTCGCACCAGCGGGGTGACGTACGGGCTGGCGTCTCCCGACGGCGCCGACGCGGCGGGGGCCGGCTTGGGCGCGGGTGCGGGCTCGACCTTGTCCTCGGCCGGGACGGCCTTGGGCTCCGGCTTGGGCTCGGGCTTGGCCTCGACCTTCGGCTCCGGTGCGGGCTCGGGTTCCGGCTCGGGTTCCGGCTCGGCGGCGGCCTGGGCGCCGGGCTCGCCGATGCGGGCCAGCTCGCCGCCGACCTCGACGGTGTCGTCCTCCTGCGCGGTGATCGACACCAGCACACCGGCGACCGGCGACGGGATCTCGGTGTCGACCTTGTCGGTGGACACCTCCAACAGCGGCTCATCGACCTCGACGGTGTCGCCGACCTTCTTCAGCCAGCGGGTGACGGTGCCCTCGGTGACCGACTCGCCGAGTTCGGGCATCACGACGGGAGTGGACGACCCGGACGACCCGGACGAACTTGACGACGACGCGGCGGGGGCGGGGGTCGGCTCGGCTTCCTCGGCGGCGGGCTCGGGCTCCGGTTCGGGCTCGGGCTCAGGCTCGGCGGCGGGAGCACCGCCGTCACCGTCGGCCTCGTCGGCATCGCCGATGATCGCCAGCTCACCGCCGACCTCGACGGTGTCGTCCTCCTGGGCGATGATCTTCTTCAGCACACCCGACGCGGGAGCGGGGATCTCGGTGTCCACCTTGTCGGTGGAGACCTCCAGCAGTGGCTCATCCTGTTCAACCGTGTCGCCCTCTTGCTTGAGCCAGCGGGTGACAGTCCCCTCGGTAACGCTCTCGCCGAGTGCGGGCATCTGTACGGAGATGGCCATTGAGTGACTCCCTCGCTCCCTTGAACGGTCGTCAGTCGTGCTGTGTCGAATGCCTTCGGACCCATCCTTCCATGACTTGCCTTACCGGTCGTGGCAGACCTCGGACCTGCCGCTCTGGCACTATCGAGACAAGTAAGCGAAGGGAGCCCCGGCCGGCGGTGGGACTGTTCGACAGGTTTCGGCGTAACAAACGTCGCGGCGCGCGCATCGATTCCGCCGCCGATCTCGAGTACCTGCGCAACTGGGTGGCCACCCACACCGGCGTCGAGGCGTTCGTCGAACCGAAGACCACGGTCACCGACGTCACGGTGGTGCTGGTGGCCGCCGACGGGGAGTGGACGCGGCGCCGGGCCGGGGGAGAGGCAGGCGCGCGCCGGCTGTCCGACCGGCTGAGGATCCCGGTGTATGACGTGCAGAAGGTCGGCTACCCGCAGCGGATGCGCGACTACGACGAACGCCGCCGCATCGAGCGCCGCCGCGCGTTGCGGCGCGAACTCGAGGAAAGCTGACTCGGCACTGTTACGGTACCGGCGGTACTGCCTAGTCCCGGAGGGGTGATGAGCGAGAGCATCGAACGGTTCGTCGACAGCACGGGCGACGTGCGGATCGCGGTCTACGAGGAAGGCAATCCCGACGGGCCCACGCTGGTGCTGGTGCACGGCTGGCCGGACTCGCACGTGCTGTGGGACGGTGTCGTACCACTGCTGGCCGACCACTTCCGGATCATCCGCTACGACAACCGCGGTGTTGGTAAATCGACTGTTCCCCAACAGGTTTCGCAGTACCGCCTGGCGTGCTACGCCGACGACTTCGCGGCCGTCACCGCCGCCGTCAGCCCGGACGCCCCGGTGCACGTGCTGGCCCACGACTGGGGTTCGGCCGCGCTGTGGGAGTACCTCGCCCGCCCCGAGGCCCGCGAGCGGGTGGCGTCGTTCACCTCGGTGTCCGGGCCCAGCGCCGACCACCTCAACCGGTTCATCCTCGGTGCGCTGCGCCAGCCGTACCGGCCGCGCCGCTTCGCACGGGCGCTGGCCCAGTTCGGCCGCATGAGCTACATGACGGTGTTCGCCACCCCGGTGCTCGGACCGATGTCCGTGCGGCGCGGGATGCGCCGTGGCAAGCTCGACCGGATCCTCACCGGGCGCGACGGGATCGCCCCCGAGCGGATCCACCACTCGCCGCAACTGGCCACCGACGCCGTGAACAGCCTCAAGGTGTACCGCGCCAACTTCCTGCGGTCGCTGGTCAAGGCGCGGCCCGATCATCACGTCGACGTACCCGTTCAGCTGATCGTCAACACCCGCGACCGGTTCGTGCGCCCGTACGTCTACGACGACACCCCGCGCTGGGTGGCGCGGCTGTGGCGGCGCGACGTCAACGCCGGGCACTGGACGCCGATGTCGCACCCGGATCTGCTCGCTCGCGCCGTGCGCCAACTCGCCGACCACGTCGACGGCGCCCCGCCCGCCCGCGAACTGCGCCGCGCCCGCGTCGGCGGACGGCGCGAACACTTCAGCGACACACTGGTTTCGGTCACCGGGGCGGGCAGCGGCATCGGCCGGGCGACCGCGCTGGCGTTCGCGAAGCAGGGTGCGGAGCTCATCGTCAGCGACGTCGACGAGGGCTCGGTCAAGGAGACCGCCGCGCAGATCAGCGCGCGCGGCGGCGTCGCGCACCCCTATGTGCTCGACGTCTCCGACGCCGACGCCGTCGAGGCGTTCGCCGACACCGTGTGCGCCGAGCACGGGGTGCCCGACGTGGTGGTCAACAACGCCGGGGTGGGGCACGCCGGCATGTTCCTCGACACCCCGCGCGCCGAGTACGAGCGGGTGCTGTCCATCAACTTCGGCGGAATCGTCAACTGCTGCCGGTCATTCGGGCGACGCATGGTCGACCGCGGCATGGGCGGGCACGTCGTCAACGTGTCGTCGATGGCCGCGTTCGCGCCGCAGCAGTCGATGAACGCCTACGCCACCAGCAAGGCCGCGGTGTTCATGTTCAGCGACTGCCTGCGCGCCGAACTCGACCGCGCCGGCATCGGACTGACCACGATCTGCCCGGGCGTGATCGACACCAACATCATCAACACCACCCGCTTCGACGCGCCGGCCGCAAAGCAGGGCAAGGTCGACGGTCGCCGCAGGCAGCTGCAGAAGCTGTTCAGCCTGCGCCGCTACGGCCCGGACAAGGTGGCCGACGCGATCCTCGACGCGGTCAGGAAGGACAAGCCGATCCGCCCGGTCACCCCGGAGGCGCACCTGCTCTACGGCGTCTCGCACCTGGCGCCGCAGGTGATGCGCAGCACCGCCCGCGGCCAGGTGGTCTAGCTGTCGTGACCTGAGACGTTGTTGACGGCGTGGCTGCTTGAAATTGGGGAGGACCTCCTGACGGAGTGGATGTGTCTGGCATCAACCCCTAGGAGGTCCTCGTGTCCCACGCTAACGCCCGAACCAAT
>Ga0180218_1000627_pt1 | contig 29209 bp, 20 predicted proteins | sample eDN3rd37CKraftBY_FD_151334 | JGI IMG/M metagenome (GOLD analysis project Ga0180218, IMG submission 151334) | Enriched backyard soil microbial communities from Emeryville, California, USA - eDNA 3rd pass 37_C Kraft BY (version 2) (version 2) | ecosystem: Environmental > Terrestrial > Soil >... | reverse complement strand
GCCGCGCTCATGGCAGCGTCCGACCATGTTGACGGCTTCGACATCGCCGGCATCGGCGGCAATGTTGAACCAGCGCAGGGCCGCGGGCTTGTCCATCGGCGTGCCGTTGCCTTCGAGCAGCATATGGCCCCACAGCACCATGGCCCCGGTCGCGCCGTTGACGGCGGCGGCCTCGACATAGGGCGCGGCAGCGGCGGGGTCTTCCGCCAGGCGCGCAGCAAGGACATCGGCATCGAGCGCTTGCAACTCGGCATAGGAGACGCGCTCGCGGCGGGGAGGGCCCGCGTTCCGCCGGCGTCGGCCAAGCCATCGCCTGAGGCGTCCGAACAGCTTTCTCCGTGGCTTCGGGCGGCTCACATCTCGATCCATCGCCGCAGCAGGTTGTGATAGGTGTTCGTCAGCGAAAGCACGGCCGGACTCTCGTCGCCGAGCGCCTGCCGGGTCTGCACGATCGCCATGTCGAGATCGAACAGCAGGGCGCGCTGACCGGTATCCCGTACCATCGACTGGGTCCAGAAGAAGGATGACCAGCGCGCGCCCCGGGTGATTTCCGTGACGCTGTGCAGGCTCGACGCCGGATAGAGGATCATGTCCCCGGCCGGCAGCTTCACCTCGTGGTCGCCATAGGTGTCGCGGATGACGAGCTCGCCGCCGTCATAGTCCTCCGGATCGGTCAGGAACAGCGTGCTTGAGATATCGGCCCGCATCCGCAGGCCGGACGGTCCCATGCCGCGCACGGCGCCGTCCACATGGTCGGCGAATTTCATGCCCGTGTCGTAGCGGTTGAACATCGGCGGCAGCACCCGCAGCGGCAGCGCGGCCGATGTGAACAGGGCGGATCGCCCAAGGGCGCGCAGGATGATGTCGCCCAGCGCGCGGGCCGTCTCGCTGTCCTCCGGGATCTGGAGATTGTGCTTTGCGAGCGCGGCCTGTTCGCCGGCGGTGGCGTTGCCGTCGATCCATGCGGCGTTTTCGAGCGTGACGCGGCAATGGGTCACTTCGGCCTGTGACAGCACGCCGGGGATGTGCAGCAGCATGAATGGCGTCCCTTGAAAAGCATCAGGAGACCGGCATTGCTGCCGGCCTCCCGATGGTGAGACCCCCGCCGGAGCGGGATGTCCGAATCGCTCTGGCGGATCAGAACTTGACGCCAGCCGTGACCATCACCGTACGGCCCGGCGCGATGACGGCGCGGTTGGCGAATTGCGACGAATACCACAGCTCGTCGGTCAGGTTGTAGGCGTTCACCGACAGACGGTAGTTCTGATACTCGTAGGAGATCAGGCCATCGAGGGTCGTGGAAGCCGGGATGAGGAAGAGGTTGGTGGAGTTCACGAACATCTGCCCGGTGTAGTTCAGGCCGAGGCCGACCAGGAGCTTGCCCGGCATCGGCAGATGCTGGGAAATCTCATAGGTGGTCCAGACCGACGCCGCATGCTCCGGCACGAAGGCGACGCGGTTGCCGATCGTGGCGGCATTCGCCACGGTCGCGCCGAGGATGCGGCTGTCCATGTAGGAATAGGCGAGCTGCACGTTCCAGGCGTCGGTGATCTTGCCGGTCACGCCCAGTTCGACGCCCTGCACGCGCTGCGTCTCGTTGGTGACGATGATATTCCCGGTGAGGGGATCGACCTGCTGTGAGTTGTTCTTCTTCACATGGAACAGCGCCGCGGTCAGACCGAGGCGGCCGCCGAACAGGCTCGCCTTGCCGCCGACTTCCCACAGATCGCTCTGCTCGGGCTCCAGCGTGGTGTTGGCGATCGGCGTGTTGTCCGAGGTCACGAACTGGCCGGCCAGATTGGAATAGGACCGGGCCCAGCTCACATAGAGGTTGACGTCCCGGTTCGGCTCCCAGATCAGGCTCGCCTTCGGGCTGGCGAAGGAGGTCGTGGCCGACAGCGGAGTCGCCCAGACGCCGGCTGCGTTCGAAGACGCATAGGTCGAGGTGTAAACGTCATAGCGGATGCCCGCCAGGATCGAGAGTTGGTCGGTCAGCCACATCCGGTCGTTGATGAAGCCGGCGACGTTGGTGGAAGTGCTGTCCTTCTTCTGGAGGGTGTCCACCACGGAGAAGGCCGGGTCGTTCGCGAACAGCGGGACGCCGATCGTGCCAACGGTCTTGGCGCCGACATTCGCGAGCTGGGTGCGCTTGTCGCTGACGTAAGAGAAGTCGACGCCGGTCGTCAGTTCGTGGCGGAACTGGCCGGTGTGGAACTTCATCAGCGCGGTCAGGACATTCTGGGCGCTCCAGGAATCCTGCCGGTAGCCGGCGGGGCCGCCCATGCCATAAGCCCCGGTGAAGGTGCCGTTGGCGATGCTGTTGAGACAGGCGGCGGTGGTGCAATTTGGCACCGACTGGCGCATCAGGCGATCATAGGCCGCGATGCGGGAGTCGTTGGTGATGGTCAGCCAGGGCGCGACTTCCTTCTTGAACCGCGCCGTGAACATATCGACATTCGACTTGTCGATATCGCTGTCCTTCCCGTAGAAATTCGTGCGGGGCACGCCGAATTCCGTCACCGGACGGCCGTATTGCCCGACGAAAGGCGCCACGATCGGCACGCCGAAGTCGGGAATGCGCTCGCCGCTCTGATGGAAATAATTCAGCGTCAGCGAGGTCTCGGTGCCGAGGCCGAAGCCGAGCGACAGCAACCCGCCCCAGCGGTCGGCATACAGATGGTCGCGGCCGACGATCTTCTGGTCGTGGCCCATGCCGACGATGCGGATGGCGGTGGTGTCGCCGATCTGCTTGTTGATGTCGAAGGTGCCGCGATACATCGGGCCGTTGCCGGCGGTGGCGTTGAACTCATAGGAGTCGCCAAGGCGCGCGGTTTTTTGGTTGGTGTTGATCGCGCCGCCGGTGGTGCCCATGCCGAACGCCTCGGAGGTCGGGCCCTTGAACACCTGCACCGACTCCATGAAGAACGAGTCGCGCACATAAACGCCGAAGTCGCGCAGACCGTCGACATAGATATCGCCCTTGGCCTGGAAGCCACGGATGCGGAACTGGTCGCCGTTCTGGCCGCCGCCGCCTTCACCGATATTCACGGTGACGCCGGGAACGTTGCGCAGCGCCTGATCGAGCGTGGTCACGCCCTGCTGCTGCAAGGTTTCCTGGCTGATGACCGTCACCGTCTGCGGGATTTCCTGCACGCGCCTCGGCATGCGGGTCAGGCCGGTGGTCGCCTGAAGGCTGTTTTCCGATTCGCCCTGCACCTCGATGGTGTTCAGTTCAGTGACGCTCGGCGCTGGAACCGGCGGGGGGGCGTTGCGGCGCGCGGTCTGGGCTTCCGCGCCATGCACGGTCAACGCGCCGGCGGCTGCAACAAGCCCGAGCGTCAGCGATGTCTGCGAAACGGGCATTGTCCGCTTGCGCGCCCGTACGAGCTTTTTCGTCGTAATTTCGCCGCCCGATGCCGCTGAAATCGCTTGGTTCATATCGAAAACCCCCAGATGAACTTCAATCATCGGGGGCAGTACGGAAAAGCGGGAGCGGCGAATAGTGTGTTTTTGCCACGCTTTAGCCTCAACTGAGGCCGGCTCGGCGGGGCTTTTGCAGCCTTGCTTTAGTTGGATTTTAAACTAGCAGGGAGTGGTGTGTAATTGCTCCCGAAATTATTATCATTGGAAATAGAATATTTATAATTAGTATAGCACCATGCGTTGTCTACATATCAGATACGTCGATTTCACATAGTGTCCGAGCGGCCGGTCGTTCGGAGGTTGGCAAATCGTCGCAAGGGTAGCGCCTCCTTTCGAAAATTCTTCTCTATAGTTGGAGATCGTGACGTCGCGGATTGGCGATTCCCGCCGGAATGGCCACGTCGCAACTTGCGGGATCATGATGGCGGGTGCCGGCGGCAAGCCGGAAGCAAGATGAGCAAAGCCAGTTATTCCGCCATCCGTGTCCTCCAACTGATGATGGCGGCTTCCCTGGTGTTGCCCGCCGTTCTCTTCGCGATCTCGCTGGTCCTGAGCTATCGCGCCGCCCAGACCGTCGCCGACGAGCGCATCGAGCGTTCCGTTGATGTGCTTCACGAGCATGCGCTGAAAGTGTTTCAGACCGTGGAGCGTTCGATCGCCGAGGTCGACGCGCTGACGCGCGGAATGAGCGACGACCAGATCCGCGACGATGATGTCAAACTCTATGCGCGGCTCAAGACCATCGTTGCCGCGCTCCCGCAGATCCAGACAATAGCGATTGTCGATCGCGACGGACGCGGCCTGATTTCCTCGACCGCCTTGCGGCTCGAGTCGAATGTGTCGGATCGCGCCTATTTCGCGGAACATATCGCGAGCGACATCGGAACTTATATCGGAGAGGCTCTGGTTCCGCGAACCACCCTGGCCGGCGACCGGCTGGTCTTCAACATGAGCCGGCGGCGCTTCACGGAGGATGCCTCGTTCACCGGCATCATCCTGGTGGCGCTGCGTCCGCAGTATTTCGAGGAATTCTATGCGCGGATCGGCCGCACCCCGGGCAGCTACTATGCGCTGCTGCGGGACGACGGCACTTTTCTCGCCCGCTTTCCATCTCTCAATGAGCGTCCGTTGCGGCTCAATGCGAGCTCGGCGCTGCTGCGCCAGATCGCGGACGGGGCTCGGCAGGGGCTGTTCACGGTGCAGCCCGAGGCGTCCCAGATCGATGGACGGGAGCGCCGCATCGGCTTCCGGAAGATTGACGGCTTCCCCGCCTATGTCCAGGCGGGCACCGAGACCTCGGCCATCACCGAGGAGTGGCTGGATTCGGCCCGAAGCCAGCTTCTGTTCGGCCTGCCGCTCACCATCGTGCTGTTCTTCATCATCGGGCTGGCGTTGCAGCGGACCCGGCGGCTGCATGTGGAGGCGGAGCGGCGCGAGGCGGCCGAGGCGGCGCTGCGCCAGTCCCAGCGGCTGGAGGCCATCGGCCAGCTTACCGGCGGTGTCGCCCATGACTTCAACAATCTGCTGATGGTGGTGAACGGCAGTGTCGACCGGCTGCGGCGCGATCTTCCGGACCCGCGCCACATTCGCCTTCTGGACATGATCACGAATGCCAGCAGCCGCGGCGAGAGCCTGACGCGGCAGTTGCTTGCTTTCTCGCGGCAGCAGACGCTGATGCCGGCGGTCGTCGATCTGCGGGCGTGGCTTCCGGACTTTCAGGAGCTTCTCGGCCGGTCGTTGCGGGGAGACATCGAAATCCGCACGCGCATACCCCCCGAGCCGTGCGCCGTGAAGGTCGATCCCAACGAACTGGAGCTGTCGCTGCTCAACATCGCGGTGAATGCCCGCGACGCCATGCCGGATGGCGGCGTGCTGATGATTGCCATCCGGCCGGTTGTGCTGCGTGGCGGAGCCGAGAATGAAGGCCTCACCGGCGACTTCGTGGAACTGGCGGTTTCCGACACCGGCACGGGCATTTCGCCTGATGTCGCCGCGCGGGTGTTCGAGCCGTTCTTCACCACGAAGGAATTCGGCAAGGGCACCGGGCTCGGCCTCAGCCAGGTTTACGGCTTCGCCAGGCAATCCGGGGGCCGGGCTGCGCTTTCGAGTGTTTCCGGCAGCGGAACGACGGTGGCGCTCTGGCTGCCGCGCAGCCATGAAGCCGTCACGGTTCCGACACCGGCGGTGCCCGTCGTTTCGGATTCGGCTCCGCAGGGCGCGGGAAAGGTGCTCGCGGTGGAGGATAATCCTGCCGTCGCGGAAGCCTGCGCGGCCTATTTGCGGCAGCTCGGCTACGAGGTTGTCGCCGCTTCGAACAGCCGCGAGGCGCTTGAGGCGCTGGCCGCAGATCCGGAGATTTCCATCCTGCTGTCGGATATCCTGATGCCCGATGGCCTCAATGGCGTCGAACTGGCAGAAAGCGTGCGCAGGACCTATCCGGTTCTGCCCATTGTGCTCACTTCGGGATACAGCGCCGGTTTGCAGGAGGTGTCCGGCGGCGGATGGAGCGTCCTTCAGAAGCCTTACAGCCTGGAGGCGCTGGACCGTGCGTTGCGCGGCGCGCGGGCGGCCATGTCCGCGGGGAAGCCGGCTTCCGCCGCTCAATAGCTTCCCGGCGCGGGCAATGATGTTGTGTGGAGACGCGCTGCGCCTTATGTGAGGCTTCCGGCGTGGCCGTGGGCTTTTGATTGGTCGCAGGGAGGGGCTTTCGTCAATGAACGTGTCGTTTTTCGGAGAGTTGCTCCAGTCGATTTCGGATCGAGGCCGGGCCCTGCTGGACCGGGCCCGCGAGCGGCGTCCCGATGCGTCCGAACACCCCGAGAGCATCATCGACCTGTGCGAGCACCTGCTCAGCGGCCGCGGCGAAGCCTCAGGCGTCGCGCTCGCCCGGGACATCCTGCACCGCTATACGGAAATGAAGTCCGGGCCTCGTGCGGCTTTCTTCGAGACGCTCGCCACCCGGTTCGGTCCGGATGTGCAGCGGCTGGAGCGCGCCGTGGAGGCCTGGAAGGCGGACCCTAACGACGCGACCGCTGCGGATGTCCATCTCGCCGCCGAGCCGCGCCGTCAGGAATTGTTCCGGCGGCTCAATCTCGCTCCCGGCGGCACCGCAGCGCTGGTGCATATGCGCGAGCATCTCCTCGATCTGCTGGAGCGCCACGACAATCTCAAGGCAGTGGACGCCGATTTCGTCCATCTGTTCTCGTCCTGGTTCAATCGTGGCTTTCTCGTCCTGCGGCGCATCGACTGGTCTTCATCCGCCAGCATTCTCGAAAAGCTGATCAAATACGAGGCGGTGCATCGTATTCGCGGCTTTGACGATCTGCGCCGCAGAATCGATCCGCGCGATCGGCGCTGCTACGCCTTTTTCCATCCCGCACTGGTGGATGAACCGCTGATCTTCGTGGAAGTGGCATTGACCCGCGAGTTGCCGGGCGCGATCGGGCCGATCCTGGCCGTGCAGCGCGAGGTGGTCGAAGAGGCGACCACGGCGGTGTTCTATTCGATCTCGAACTGCCAGCGCGGCTTGAACGGCGTGTCTTTCGGCCATTTCCTGATCAAGCAGGTGGTGGAGGAGATCTGCAAGGAGATCCCCTCGCTGAAGACCTTCGTTACGCTCTCGCCCGTGCCGGGATTTGCGCGCTGGCTGGCGCGCGAGCGCCGCGCGGAGCAGTCGCTCGTCCTGACCGAGGAAGACAAGGCAGCCTTGAAGAGCCTGGATCGTGAAGGCTGGTGGCAGGTCCCGAACGTGCGCGAGCCGATCCGCGAACCGCTCATGCGCGCGGCGGCATGGTATTTCGTCAACGGCCGCACCGCTCGCGCCCTGCCCATCGATCCGGTCGCGCGTTTCCATCTGGGCAACGGCGCCCGGCTGGAGATGATGCACTGGCTGGCCGACGGCTCGGAGCGCGGCATCGAGCAGTCGCACGGGCTGATGGTCAATTATCTTTACGATTTGAACGATATCGAGAAAAATCACGAGGCTTATGCCGAGAAGCGCACCATCGCGGCCTCCCCGGCGGTGAAGCGTCTCGTCCGTGCGGCCCCGCGCGAACTCACCGTTGCCAGTTGAGCCGGCAGTGGCACTACCGGCCGTTTTCCGAAAGCGAATTCCATGACAGAAAACACAACTGTTGCTCCCGCCAGCGACAATCTGTTCGACCTTATCCGCCGCAACGGGGCGCCTTCCGCGAAAACGTTGCTCGAAACCGGCGATGGGCGCCGCATCACCTATGGCGAGATGCTCAAGCTCACGGCCCAGATCGCGAATGTGCTGGTGCTCAGCGGTGTCGAGCCGGGCGACCGCATCGCGGTGCAGGTCGAAAAGACCGCCGAAAATCTTCTGCTCTATCTCGCGTCGCTCCGGGTCGGCGCGGTTTATCTGCCGCTCAACACTGCCTATACGCTGGCCGAGCTGGACTATTTCATCGGGGATTCCGAACCCCGGGTCGTGGTGTGCGATCCCGCCAAGCAGGAAGGGCTCAAACCCATAGCGGACAAGCACAAGGTTGCCGCAATCCTGACGCTCGACGCCAAGGGGCAGGGCTCGCTGACCACGGCGGCGGCGAAGGCGCCGTCCGAATTCGCCGATGTGCCGCGCGGCAAGGATGACCTCGCCGCCATCCTTTACACCTCAGGCACCACCGGGCGTTCCAAGGGCGCGATGCTGACCCATCGCAACCTGTCCTCCAATGCGGAGGCGCTGATCGGCACCTGGCGCTTCACGGACAAGGACGTGTTGCTGCACGCCTTGCCGATCTATCACACCCATGGCCTGTTCGTTGCCAGCAATGTGGTGATGCTGTCCGGCGGGGCGATGATCTTCCGCCCGAAATTCGATGCCGACGAAGTGATGAACCTGCTGCCGCGCGCCACCACCATGATGGGCGTGCCGACTTTCTACACGCGCCTGTTGCAGCATCCGGGCCTGACCCCGGCGGCTTGCGCGCATATGCGGCTGTTCACGTCCGGCTCCGCGCCGCTGCTGGCGGAAACGCACCGGGAGTTTCAGGAAAAGACCGGCCACGCCATTCTCGAACGTTACGGCATGACCGAGACCAACATGAACACCTCCAACCCCTATGACGGCGACCGCATCGCCGGCACGGTGGGCTTCCCGCTGCCGGGCGTGGACGTGCGCATCGCCGATGCTGATACCGGCGCGCCGGTCGAGCAGGGCGGCGTCGGCATCATCGAGGTCAAGGGACCCAACGTCTTTGTTGGCTACTGGCGCATGCCTGAGAAGACCAAGGCGGAATTCCGCGACGACGGCTTCTTCATCACCGGCGATGTCGGCAAGATCGACGAACGCGGCTATGTGCATATCGTCGGGCGCGCCAAGGATCTGATCATCACCGGCGGCTTCAACGTCTATCCGATCGAGGTGGAAGCGGAGATCGACGCCTTGCCGGGCGTGGTGGAGTCCGCCGTGATCGGCTGCCCGCATCCGGATTTCGGCGAGGGCGTCACGGCGGTCGTGGTGCGCAAGAAGGATGCGACGGCGCTGGACGAGAAGAGCGTGCTCGACGCGCTGAATATCCGGCTTGCGAAGTTCAAGCTGCCCAAGCGGATCATTTTCGTGGACGATCTGCCGCGCAACACCATGGGCAAGGTGCAGAAGAACGTGCTGCGCGAGCAGCATGCCGCCCTTTATGCCTGACATCGGCGGGCCGGCGCGGCAGGCCGCTCCGGCCCTCTTCGATCTTGCGATCATCGGCGGCGGCATCAACGGTGCGGGTATCGCGCGGGATGCTGCCGGCCGCGGCCTGAAGGTGCTGCTGGTGGAACAGGGCGATCTGGCCTCGGGCACGTCCTCGGCGTCCAGCAAGCTCATCCACGGCGGCCTGCGCTATCTGGAGCAGGGTGAATTTCGCCTCGTGCGCGAGGCGCTGGCCGAGCGTGAGGTGCTGATGGCCATCGCGCCGCATCTGGTGCGGCCGATGCGGTTCGTTCTTCCGGTGCGGGCCGGCATGCGGCCTGCGCCGCTGCTGCGGGCCGGACTTTTCATCTATGACCATCTTGCGCAGCGGCGTCTGCTACCGAAGACAAGGACGCTGCGTCTGAGAAGCGATCCGTTGGGCGCGCCTCTGGCCGATGCGCCGCGCATCGGCTTCGAATATTCCGATTGCTGGGTGGATGACGCGCGACTCGTGGTGGCCAATGCGGTCGATGCCGCCGAGCGCGGCGCGATGATCCGCACGCGGACGCGCTGCATCGAGGCCGAGCGCGGCGACACATGGCGGCTCGTGCTGATGTCGCGCGGCCGGCGCGACGTCGCGCAGGCGCGCATGCTGGTGAATGCGGCCGGTCCCTGGGTCGGGGCGGTGGCCGACGCGGTCGTGAAGGTGCCACTGTCCGGCCGCGTGCGGCTCGATCGCGGCAGCCATATCGTCGTGCCGCGGCTGTTCGCGCATGACCGTGCTTATATCCTGCAAGCCGACGACCGCCGCGTGGTGTTCGCGCTGCCCTATGAGGACGACTTCACGCTGATCGGCACCACCGATGCAGCCTTTGCCGGCGATCCCGCCGCAGTGGCGGCGACCGCCGAGGATGTCGCCTATCTGTGCGGCGTCGCCGGCGACTATTTCCGCCAGCCGGTCACGCCGGCCGATGTGGTGTGGTCCTATGCCGGCGTGCGGGCGCTCCATGACGACGGCGACGCCCGCGCGCAGGACGTGAGCCGCGACTATCATCTCGAACGCGACGGGGCGGCCGGCGCGCCGCTGCTCACCGTCATCGGCGGCAAGATCACCACCTATCGCAAGCTGGCCGAGGCCGTGCTGGACAAGCTTGCGCACGATCCCGGCTCCGGCATTCCAGCGGCTCCCTGGACCGCGACGGCGCCTTTGCCCGGCGGGGATTTTCCCGCCGGCAGCCTCGAGCGTCAGTTGCCGCGGGCGCTGGAGCGATGGCCGTTCCTCACCGCCGCCTTCGCCCGGAGGCTACTCCAGACCTATGGCCGCCGCATGGAGTTCATTCTGGGCGAGGCCACGGCCATGTCGCATCTGGGCGAGTGTTTCGGCGCGGACCTCACCGCCGCGGAAGTCCGCTATCTGATGCGCCACGAATGGGCCGAAACCGAGGATGACGTGCTGTGGCGGCGGACCAAGCTTGGCCTGCGACTGTCGCTGGCCGAGCGTCAGGCCCTCGGCCGGTTCATGGCGGCGGAGATCGGCCAGGCCGATTGACCCGTCCGCATGGGGGCGGTTCAGCGCATTTTAGCAAGCACGGTTACGGAGCTTCAATCTGTGCCTGATCTGATGCAGGCGCTGCATGGAGGCTGCGGGTGGGGTCGTCTGTCGACAACGGTAAAGCCTGGCCGGGCCAGCCAGCGGGGAATAGGGACCCCGTTGGTGCGGCTGCTGCTTTGCCTGACGGCTTGTCGCTGAAGCGCCGGGTCGAGGCGCTGCGGGTGCTGATCGTCGATGACAATGTCTATATCCGCCGGGTCGTGCGCGGCATGCTTCAGCATCTGGGCGTGCGCGCCGTGCATGAAGCCGCCGATGGCGTTTCGGGTCTGGAAGCGATCCGGGCGCTCAATCCCGATGTGGTGCTGCTCGACTGGGAGATGCCGCTGCTGAACGGAGCGGAATTCATGCGCGTCGTCCGTTCTCCCGATCTGTTTCCATTCCCCGACGTGTCTATCGTCATGCTGACGAGCCATGGCGAACGGTGGCGGGTCATCGAATCGGCCCGGCTCGGGGTCAACGAATTTCTGGTCAAGCCAGTCTCTCCCCAGCGCCTCTTGGAGAAGCTGCACGCCTTGGTGGCCAGGCCGCGACCTTTTGTGCAGACCAGCGCCTATTATGGGCCGGAGCCGCGTCGCCCGACCGGCGAGTCGCCTGAAGCCGCATAGTTAGTCGTTGAACCTGCCGCCGCGGATACCGGCAGAACCGAATTCTCTTTCGCTGTCCGATCGTCTAGCGTGCGCCGGCGCGCGCGATGCGCACGGCCTTGAGGTGGAATGAATTGATCGGTGCGACAGGCGTGACGAATGCCGCCGTGACGGATGCCGCTCCACGCGGTGCGCTCGTCCGGTTCGAGAATGTGACCAAGCGTTATGGCGACGTGGCCGCGGTCGCCAATATTTCGCTGGACGTCATGGATGACGAGTTCTTCGCTCTGCTCGGCCCCTCCGGTTGCGGCAAGACCACGCTGTTGCGGTTGCTTGCAGGTTTTGAATCTCCGGACGCCGGGCGCATCCTCCTGGCCGGCGAGGATATTTCGCAGGTGCCGCCGCATCGCCGCCCGGTCAACATGATGTTCCAGAATTATGCGCTGTTTCCGCACCTCACGGTTGAGGGCAACATCGCTTTCGGCCTGCGGCAGGAAGGCATGGCGAGGGCGCGGATCGCGGAACGGGTGCGCGAGATGCTGGCGCTGGTGAAGCTGGAGGGACTCGGTCCGCGCAGGCCGCATCAGTTGTCCGGTGGACAGCGCCAGCGGGTGGCGCTTGCAAGGTCGCTGGCGAAGCATCCGCGCCTGCTGCTGCTGGACGAGCCGCTGGCGGCGCTCGACAAGAAATTGCGTGAGGACACCCAGTTCGAGCTGGCGCGGCTGCGCGAACGCCTTGGGGTCACGTTTCTCGTCGTGACCCACGATCAGGTCGAGGCCATGAGCCTGGCGGACCGCATTGCCGTGATGAACCGCGGGGCGGTGGTGCAGGTGGGCCGGCCGGCCGAGATCTACGAACAGCCGGCATCGGCCTGGGTCGCGGATTTCGTCGGGGACGTGAACCTGTTCGATGGCGAGATCGCTGCCGCCGGCGATGGTCTCGTTCGCGTCGCGACACGCACGGCCTTCCAGATCGCCGTTGCCGGCTCCGCGCCGGTTGGCGCTGCGGTGACGGTTGCGATCCGGCCCGAGAAATTCATGCTGCTGACGCAGCGGCCGGAGGCGCGCGACAATTGCCTGCCCGGCACCGTGAGCGACATCGCCTATCAGGGCGGGGTTTCGCTCTACAGGGTGCGTCTCGACACCGGCTTCGTGGTGCAGGCGGCGGCGGCGAATGCGACGCGGCGGGGCGCCGTCGTGGCGGCGGGGGATCGGGTCTGGCTCGCCTTCGCGCCCGAAGCGGCGGTGCTGCTTCCGCCGGGAGAGGCATCGTGAGCGATATCCCGCAGACCGGACAGGATCGGCGGCGGCCGCGGCGCGAGCGGCGTCTGCCGGGTAGCCGCCTGCTGGTCGTCATTCCGGCACTGTGGCTGATTGTCTTTTTCCTCGTGCCGTTTTTCATCGTCGGCAAGATCAGCCTGTCGCAGACGGTGATCGCGCAGCCGCCGTATCTTCCGGTGTTCGATCTCGCGGCAGGGTTCGAGCAACTGAAGCAGGATCTGGCGTCGCTCTCGCTGGATGCCTATGGGCTGATCGCGTCCGACGCGTTGTATCTGTTTTCCTATTTCAAGAGCGTGCAGGTTGCGCTCATCGCCACCGCGATCCTGCTCTGTATCGGCTTTCCCATCGCCTATGCCATCGCACGCGCGCCGCGCCGCTGGCAGCCGGTGCTGTTCATGCTGGTGGTGCTGCCGTTCTGGACGTCGTTTCTGATCCGCATCTATGCCTGGATGAACATTCTTCAGCGCGACGGCCTGTTCAACCAGATGCTGCTCGCGCTCGGTATCGTCGATACGCCGCCGGCCTGGCTGGCGAGCGACACCGCGGTCATGATCGGCCTCGTCTATTCCTATCTGCCGTTCATGGTGCTGCCGATCTACGCCACGCTGGAGCGGATGGACGAGACGCTGCTGGAAGCCGCCGCTGATCTCGGCGCGCCGCGCTGGAAGGCGTTCTGGCTCGTCACCCTGCCGCTGGCGCGGCCGGGCATCGTCGCCGGCATGCTGCTGTGCTTCATCCCCATTCTTGGCGAATTCGTCATTCCGGACCTGCTCGGCAGTTCTGAAACGGCGATGATCGGCCAGGTGCTCTGGACCGAATTCTTTTCCAACAAGGACTGGCCTGTTGCGTCAGCGCTTGCAGTGGTGCTGCTGGCGCTGCTGCTCTGGCCGATCCTGCTCTATCAGCGCGCCCAGATCCGGGTGACGGAGGGGCCGCGATGAGCAACGTCAGGGGCTCGTCATGGTTCACGCTGCCCGTTCTCGCGGCCGGCCTTGCGTTTCTCTATCTGCCGATCCTGGTCCTGGTGGTGTCGTCGTTCAACGACTCCCGGCTCGTCACGGTATGGGGCGGCTGGTCCCTGCGATGGTATGTTTCGCTGCTGGATAATGCCCCGCTGCTTGATGCCGCATGGGTGAGTATCCGCATTGCGGCGGTGTCCGCGACGGCGGCGACGGTGCTGGGCACGCTGGCGGCATTGGCGCTCAGCAGGGCGGGCCGGTTTCGCGGCCGCACGGCTTTCGCCGGCATGGTCTATGCGCCGCTGGTGATGCCGGAGGTGATCACCGGGCTGTCGCTGCTGCTGCTGTTCGTCGCCATCGGAGCCGAGCGCGGCTTCTGGACCATCGCCATCGCCCACACCACCCTGACGCTGTGTTTCGTGACGGTGGTGGTTCAGTCCCGCCTCCTGACCTTCGACCGCAGCCTTGAAGAAGCGGCGATGGACCTTGGCTGCCCGCCCTTGCGGACGCTGCTCACGATCACGCTGCCGCTGATCTTCCCCGCCATTGCCGCCGGCTGGATGCTCGCCTTCACGCTGTCGCTGGACGATGTGGTGCTGGCGACATTCGCCAGCGGCCCGGGCGCGACCACGCTGCCGATGCGGATCTATTCTGAAGTGCGCCTTGGCGTGAAGCCCGAGATCAACGCGATTTCAACGGTGATGATTGCCATTGCAGCGCTGGCGATCGCGGCGGCTTCGCTGTTCGGGAAACTGCACCGTATCGGTCGCCAAACCCGCCGGGGCTGAAACGCCGCCGTCAGGGATTGGCGGTGGCCGGCTGCGCGGCCGCGGGCGCCGTGGCGAGGCCGTCGGCGGGCGGCGGCGTGGCGGTTTCCGCAGTGCCGGTGATGCGCCCCAGCACGGAACGGACCGTATCGGTGGCGCTGCGCTTGCGGACGGCTTCCAGCAGCGGCGCGGCGGCGCCGGAGCGGCGGATCAGGCTGTCCGTGTCCGGCAGCATGATCGGGTCGTCCCACGGCCCCTGCACGACGAAGGGCAGCGCGAAACCGGTCTTGGCCCCGGCAACGAGGCTGGCGGTGCCCTTCATGTCGATGTCCCGCTGCGGGATCGAGCCGACGCCGGCCATCTCCACCCGGACGGTCGGTCCTTCGATTCTGACCTCTTCGACGGCGGCTTCGCCGTTCTCGATGCGGATGCCGATCCGGGCATTGTCGAATGGCGTGCGCCCGGTCCGGAATTCGCCTCCGCCGGACAGCGGCCTGCGTTCCAGGCGGCGCAACAACTGTTCGACATTCAGCCCGGTCAGGGCGCCGTCCCTGGCGGTCAGATGCGCCGTGCCGTTCATCGCGCGGGCGAGGCCGAAGATGCTGTCGCCTTGCGATTCGAGCACGAGGCCGAGATTTCCGGTGCCTTCGAAACGCCGGATGCCGAACAATTCGTCAAGGCAGCGCTCAAGAGAAACGCCGGTGAACTGGAGATGGGCCTTGAGGCTGGTATTGTTGCCGGCCTCGGCAAGGCCGAACGAGCCCTGGATGATGCCGCCATAAGCCTGGGCTTCGCCGATGGAAACCGTCAGATCGCCCTTGCGCAGATGGGTGCCGATGGCGGTCCGCCCGAGCTTGGCGCTGCCTGCGGTGACGGTGGCGGCGGAAATGCGCAGATCGGCGTCGCTGCCGTTCAGCCCGGCAAGGGTGATGGGCAGCCGGTTCCAGATCCGCTCTCCGGATGTCAGCAGCCGCACCGTGGAGATATAGGGCGACAGGTCGAGCTTGTCGGTCGCCAGCGTGCCCTGAAGGCTGCGCCGCTCGCCGTCGCTGAACGTCAGCACGCCTTCGGCCACATTGCCGTCGAGTTCGAGATTGACGCCGGACAGCGCGACGGTGGTGCCGTTGATCGCCGTGTCCGCCTTGAGCGCGAAGCGGCCGAAACCGCCGCCCGGCGGCGGCCGCTGGCCGCTCCACCGCAGGGCCTCGCGCAGCGAGGGCGCGTCGGTCGCCAGCTTGCCGTCGATCTTGAGGCTCGGCTGGGTGCTCATATAGCCGTCGAAGGCGAATTTGATCGGCGCGCCGGCGAGCCGCAGTTTCAGCCCCGAACGCTCGCCCGAAAGCGCGGCGAGGAAATCGCCGAGGCTCACGGCCGCATCCACGGTTTCTCCCCGCCAGACGAAGCGCCCGGTGGCGCCGAAGCTTTTCGAGATGGAGGGCCAGGCCAGCGTCAGGTCCACACGCGACAGCGTTTCGAGAAGCTGACGCTTGTCGTCCCGGACCAGCACCGTGCCTTCCGTGATCCGGATTTCGGAGAACGGATTTTCGCCCGACGGCGGCCGCAGGGCGCGCATCAGGGCATCGGTATGCGGCGTCCAACTGGCGCGGGTGTTGCCTCCCACCTGAAGGGCGATGGTCGGGCGGATCACGGACAGATCGGCGATCTCGACCTGTCCCCGCAGCAGCGGCAGGAACTGGAGCCGCACTACGACGCGCTCGGCGGTCAGTGTCGCCGCTTCGCTCGCGCCGTCGCCAAGCCGCACATTGTCGAAGGACACGGCCCCGGACGGAAACAGAGACACCGTGGTGGCGCCCTCGACCGTGAAGTCCAGACCCGTCACGCTGCGGATCTCGGCCTGGGCCGCTTCGCGCACGGTGTCGGCCGGGATCAGCATCGGCGCGACGATCACGGCGCCAATGCCGACGACCGACAAGGCGATGACAACAAGTCCGAGACGTTTGAGGCCGGTGGCCGCGATCACGGGTGGTATCCGAGGATTGGATGGAGTGGCGCAGACTATAGCCGGCCGACTTCGCGGGCAACCTGATGAGCCTCTGTGTCGCTTTCGTGACCGGTCGCGCAGGTGCGGCCAAAGACCGCTGGTCAGTCGGGCCGGGGAGCGGCGTCCATGGCAAGGTCGGCATGGCGGGCGATATAGATCACCGGCAGAATCCCGACCGCGACGATGAGCATCGCCGCAAGCGCCCCTTCCTCGAAATTGCCGCGCGTGGCGAATTGATAGATGTAGGTGGACAGCGTCTCGACATTGAGCGGCCGCAACATCAGCGTGGCCGGCAGCTCCTTCAGGCAGTCGACGAAGACCAGCAGGGCCGCGCCCCAGACCGCGGGGCGGACCAGCGGCAGATGGACGGTGCGGATCACCGTCCAGGGCGATGCGCCGGAGGTCCGGGCGGAATCGTCGAATTCCCGTGAAACCCGGCCGAAGCCGGCCTGCGCGAAGCCCGTGGCGATGGCCATGAAGCGGATCACGTAAGCCGTCACCACGGCTGCGCCGGAGCCCGCCACCACCAGCCCCACGGGGACTCCTGCGACCGCGCGGGAAATCCAGTTGAGGACGTCGTCCATCGCCACGAGCGGGGCCAGAAGGCCCAGGGCGAGCACGGTGCCGGGAATGGCATATCCGAGGCCGGCGATACGGACGCTCACGTCGAGCGTGCGCGCGCGCAACAGCCGCGCCCCCGCAACCGTGCCGAACCCGAGCGCCAGCACGCACACGGTCGCGCAACCGGCGAAGGCCAGCGTCGTGAGGGCATGGCCGGCGAGGGAGGCGTCGATGCCGGTGATGAGGCTGCGCCGGACCGCCTCCATGAGCAGGTAGCCTGCCGGCGCCGCGAAGCCGAGCAGGACCGGAACGGCGCAGACCGTGGTGGCGAGCCAGCGCTGTAGGGGCGCCAGCCGCCGGCGCCGGAGGGGCAGGGGCTTCTGGACATGGCTGATGACCGAGCGGCGTCGGCGGGCGAACTGCTCCACCGCGATCAGCCCGACGACGACCAGCAGCATCACGCAGGCGATCTGCGCCGCGCCGGGCAGGCTGTCGCGATTGACCCAGGTGGACATGATCGACAGCGTCAGGGTCTGCACGCCGAGATATTCGGCCGCGCCGATGTCGTTGAGGGTTTCGAGCAGCGCCAGCGTGAGGCCGATGACGATGGCGGGCCGCGCCAGCGGCAGGGTGATGTCGCGGAACAGCCGCCAGCTCCGGCCGCCGAGCACCCGCGCGGTTTCCAGATAGAGCCCGCTCTGCAACTGGAAGGCCGTGCGAGCGGCAAGGTAGACGTAAGGGTACAGAACGATGCTGAAGAGGAAAATCGCGCCGCCCAGCGAACGGATGGACGGAAACCAGTAGTCCTGCGGTGACCTGAAGCCGAACAGCGCCCGGAACGCGGTCTGGACCGGGCCGGACGCCTCCATCAGGTCCACATAGACATAGGCGACGATATAGGTCGGGACGGCCAGCGGCAGCGGCAGCAGCCAGGTCAGCAGCCGGCGGCCGGGAATTTCATAGGCGGTGAGCAGCCATGCGGCGCTGACGCCGAACAGGATCGTGAAAGCGGCGACGCCGCCGAGCAGCGCTGCCGTCTGTCCCAGCGCATGGGGAATGACATAGGCGGCGAGATGTGGCCAGATCTCCGGGTCGCCCTGCCAGGCGAGACTGAGGAGGCTCAGGAGCGGCGCAAGCGCGACCGCGCCGGCAAGCAGGCCGAGGAGAACCAGCCCGGCCTGGGCCGAACCGAATCTCGCGCGCATGCCGAGAATCGATGCCTGTCGCAGGCCGGCGTCCGGCGACTGGACGTCGGGCGCCGTATCGGCTGCCGATAGCGATGATGAAGTCATGGGGGGCCGGAAGCGGGCATTGGCGGCCTGCTCCCGCCTTGTATGGTGACACTGTCTTGTATGGTGACACGGGGTCTGATCCAGCTTCGCTGAGTCAGACCCGTGTGTTATCTTTTTGTTCGAGCATGATCTTGCCCGAAACCGGTGCCCGCCCCCGGATCAAGTCCGGGGACGGGCATTTTCAGGGTCATGCTCTAGTTGTCGAAGCCGACCTTGTCCACGAGCGTCGCAGCCGCCTTGGCATGCTCGGCGATCTTCGACAGCGGAATGTTGTCGGGCTTCAGGGGGCCATAACCCATGACCGTCTTGTTGGCTTCCACGCCGGCGCGGACCGGATATTCGTTGTTGATGTCGGCATAGATGTGCTGGGCCTTGTCGCCCACCAGCCATTCCATCATCTTGATGGCGTTGGCCTTGTTCGGCGCATGCTTGGCCAGCACAACGGCGGAGACATTCACATGGGTGCCGCCGTCCTTGAAGGTCGGCAGCACGACGCGGGTGGCGTCGGCCCACGGCTTCTGGTCTGCGCTGGAGTTCTTCATCAGCGCCCAATAATAGGTATTGGCGACGCCGAGGTCGCACTTGCCGGCCGCGATGTCGCGGGCGGTTTCACGGTCGCCTCCGGAGGGCTTCTGGGCAAGGTTGGCCTTCACGCCCGTCAGCCACTTCTCAGCTTCCGCCTCGCCGTGATGGGCGATATAGGCTGCGAACAGCGCGTTGTTATACATATGCTGGCCGGAGCGGATGCAGATCTTGCCCTTCCATTTGGAGTCGGCGAGTTCCTCATAAGTGAAGCTGTCCTGCTTGACCCGTTCGTTCGACACATAGAAGACGCGGGCGCGAGCGGACATCGCGTACCAGAGATTGTCCGCGCCGTGGAACTGCGGCGGCACGGTCTTCTTCAGAACGTCGGATTCGATCGGCTGGGCGATCCCGGCGTTGATGGCGTTCTGGATGCGGCCGATATCCACGGTCAGCAGCAGGTCCGCCGGGCTCTTGTCGCCTTCCTTGACGATGCGCTGCTCAAGGCCCGAGGCCGCCGAGATGGTGTTGACCTTGATGCCGGTGTCCTTGGTGAAGGCGTCGAGCAGCGGCTGGAGCAGCTTGGCTTCGCGATAGCTGTAGACGTTGACCTCGCCGGCCTGTGCGGAGGCGGCCTGAATGCTCGCGGTCTGTGCGAATGCGCTCGCGGCAAGCGCGATGCAGGCGGTGCGGGAGACTTGGCGGATATATCCCGATGTCATTGAGGAAGACTCCTGCTTCAACGTCCGCCTCCGGTTCAGAGGCTCGTATCGATGGATGCAGAACGGATTTCCGCCATCGCGGGAAAGGCGTCAATCGAAATTTACGTGATATTTCAATTACTTATAATAATTCTAAACTGTATCGGATATAAACTGATGCCCATGACGATGATAGGACAGGGCGATTTCCCGGCCCGTTGAGAGCACGGCTGTTTTCGACACCGCCGGATGTGTCAACTTGCCTCAAGATGCCGTGCAGTTTCCTTCTCGTCCCGGGCCGCCGACAGCGCCTGACCCTCCGGGATCTCGCCGCCGGATGCGGGCGCTTTGGCTTCGATCCTGCCCGCAGGAATCAGGATTCGGCCGGCCTTGCGGCGGACCTGATGGCCGGCCGGATGCGATCCGGGCGGCATCATGCGGCTGATTTATTCCGCCGGAATCCGCAATCTGACGGCGGTAAAGACGAGTTCCGCCAGCGTGCCGGCCGGACTGCTCGTGAGGTTGAACCGGGCATGGTTCGCATCCGCCAGCGCCTTGGCGAGCGGCAGGCCGAGCCCCGCTTCCTCGGCGTTCCAGGCACCCGACGCAGACAGTTGCGAGAACGGGTGCAGCGCGGCGTTGATCTCGCTCTCGCTCATGGGCGCACCGCCATCGCGCACCCGCAGCGTGACGTCGCCGCTGTCGGTCAAGGCCGTGGAGACAATGATCTGCCCGCCCGGCGCTGTCGCCGCGATCGAGCGCGCCAGCAGGTTCAGCACGATCTGCCGGAGCGATTTCGCATCGGCGCTGACCACGGGCAGCCGTGGCGACAGGGCCAGGCGGATGATGACACGCTCGCGCACGGCCTGAGGCTGCATCAGCCCGACGCATTGCTGGATCGTCTCGTTCAGGGCGAGATGTTCCGGCGCAAGTTCGATGGTGCCCGCTTCGATGCGTGACAGATCGAGAAGATCGTTGAGCATCGCGACGACATGCTCGCCGGATGTCTGGATGTCCTTGAGATAGGCGGCATAGCGCTCGTTGCCCAGCGGCCCGAAGCGCTCGTCCATCATCATGGTGGCGAAGCCGATGATGGCGTTGAGGGGCGTGCGAACCTCGTGGCTCACCTTGGTCAGGAAGCCTGCCTTGTCGAGCATCGCCCGTTCCGCCTGCTGGCGTGCGTCGTGCAGACCCCTCTCGGTGCGAAGCTGCCCGCTCGAATCGCGCAACAGGGCAAGGAGCCGTGGCGGCTCCGTGGTGATGGCGGCGAAGGTCGCTGCGATCTGAACGGCTTCCCCATCCGGCCGCCGTACGAGCAGATCGCGCGTCTGGCTGCCGCCCTTCGACGCCAGACGGCGCAGGTCATCCCGCAGGAGGCGCTCGCTTTCGTCGCTGAGCCAGTCCGCGATCCTCCGGCCTTTCATCGTCTGGGGCGTGGTCCCGAACAGGGCGGCTCCCGGCGGATCGGCATCGACGATGCGATAGTCGCCGTCGAGGGTGAGGACGCCATCGACCACGGACGACAGCACTTCGCGCAACCGCTTGCTGTCGGCGCCGGCTGTGGCGGCCAGGGGCAGCGGATCATCCTCGCGCGCAGCCGCTTCCGAACCGGGTGTTTCGCCTCCATCGTGGCCCGGGTCCGCTCCGGCGGGTCGCTCGTCCGCCCGGTCCGCTTCGGCCGGGTCCATCGCCGCGGTTTCCACGCCCAGCCGGTCGTTGAGCCGCCGGGCGAGTTCATGGAAGGCGTGATGCTCCACCGCCGTCAGCACGGGGCCGCGGCTCTCCCCGGGAAAGGGCACGACATTGATAGCTTCCGCGGCTTCCGCTTCCGCAGGATTTTCCGGTTCTGCGTGATCTGGCCGCGGTGCGTCGGCATCCGCCGCGATCGCGGCCGGTGGCGTCGCGTCTGGAGCGGCCGTGGTGTCGGCCGGGGGGCTGGATGGGGCTCCGGCCTGCCAGCCGGCCGCGCGCAGGCTGGCCACCTTTTCGAGACGTTCAAGGTCGCGGCACACGCCGAAGCCGCGATATCCACGGAAGCTGCGATCCCGGCCGAAGATCGGCAGAGCGGACAGTTCGACCGGCAGCCGTCCGGAAAGGTCGTCAGCCGGCCACATCACGGTGATGCCGCTCCAGGTCGCGCGGGTGGTGACGGCGCGTGCAACCTCGCCCGCCGGATCGAGGTCCAGATCCTTCGCGATATCGGTCCAACGGCGGCCGAGCGCGCCGGCGACGCCCGGTCCCAGCACGTCGGTGAATTCGTTGGAGCCGAGCGTGAAGCGCCCGTTGGCGTCCATCTGCCAGACGAACCGCAGCGGATAGCGCCGGCGCGGCGGGTCGGGAATCAACACCGGCGGCAGATGGCCCGGCGCTGGGGCGGCCTCTGCCGCTGCGCTGTCCGCGTCGTGCTCGGTGTCGTTGGCTGCTGTGCTTTGCGCCGCCTCGCAAGCAGTAGATGCCGGCACGGCAGGCGCGGTTTCGCCGGCCAGCGCCTCGTCGGCGCCGCGATCCCGGGCCGGCTGCGCCCGCCGCTCCCATGTGACGAGAAATGTTTCCCCGTCGCCGCCGAGAGGCGAGACGGTGACGAGGCCCGACGGCAGCCGGCCGACGCATTCTCCACGCGCCCGCGCCTCCGCCACCAGTTCGCCGAGGGTGACGACAGCGCCCTGATCTGCGGTCTCCGATGCCTGCTGCACCGGCGGGGCTTCCTCGGTGTGGTCGTGAACGAGACCGTCCCCATCCGCCAGCGCGGCGGGGCCGACCAGCCGCGACAGAAGCGCCTGCCGGCGTTCGGCCTTGGGCACGTCGCTCTCCGCGCTGCCCAGAACCAGAATTGCGGAAATACTGTCGGCCACCGTGAGGCGGACGCACTGGACGAGGCTCGCGCCGAACCGGGCCTGACCCACGAGCGCCATGCCTCTGAGCCGTTCGAGACGTGGCGGCGCGCCATGAAGAAGCGTGGTGGCGATATGTGCGATCTGTCGCGCGATTTGCCCGCCGGCCGGCTGGGCGGCAGGCAGCCGGGCGGCGGCTGATCCGGTGAGCACGGCCATTCCAGCAGGATTTGCCCAAAGCAATTCGGCGCCGTTCGCGCGCCACAGCCATGCGGGTCGGGCGGACAGGGCATGGGCCGCCAGACGCGGATCGCGCAGAAACCTGATCTCGGGATGCCCAGCGCTCATGAATCGATGGCAGATCGCTTGTCGGATGCCGAATCCGCACTGTTAAGACTTTTTTAATAGTCCGGATTGGCCGCAGCCGCCATCGCGGCGGGGGACAACCCCCTGCCAATGGCCAACAGAGTTAACGGCTTGCCGGCGCAGTACCGGATTTTATGGTGCAATGCAAAATATGTGTTGCATTGCACCAAGGGCTGATCTACATATTGATCATTCAATGATGGTTCGACGTGAACGCGCTGGGGCGAAGTTCGCGTCAGCACGGGAACCGCCCCAGGAGCCGGATCATGGCCGAAGCCACAGCAGCCCAGAGCAAAGCCAAAGCGAAGCCCGCCACGGGCAATGCCTTTGAAGGCACCGCCTTCGAATTCCCCAAGTTCGACATGCCGAAGATGGAAGTGCCGCCTGCTTTCCGCGAATTCGCGGAGAAGAGCGCCTCCCAGGCGAAAGAGAACTATGAGAAGCTGAAGACCGCCGCCGAAGAGGCCACCGACATTCTCGAGGACACCTACACCTCCGCCACCAAGGGCGCCTCGGCATATGGTCTGAAGATGATCGAGGTCGCGCGGGTCAATACCGATGCCGCCTTCGACTTCATGAGCCAGGTTTTCGCCGCCAAGTCGGCGTCTGAGCTGGTCGAGATCACCACCGCTCACAGCCGCAAGCAGTTCGAAACGCTGACGGCCCAGAGCAAGGACCTGACCTCGCTGGCGCAGAAGGTCGCGACCGACGCCTCCGAGCCGCTCAAGGACAGCATTTCCAAGGTGTTCAAGAAGGTCGCCTGATTCCCCCCAGGGCAGGACTTCTTCGAAAAAGCCCGGGCCTGCCGCCCGGGCTTTGTCGTCAGTGAAAGGGCGCTGTCGTTCCGTATGGTTTCGGGGATGTCAGGCTGATTTCCGCCTTGCCAAACGGCAAGGGCGGACCTAGGGTCCGCCCCGCTCGCGGGCAGATGCGGGCAGCCTTGCCGACCGCCTGATATCGGCTCGACAAGGGTGCCTGCTGAAGCGGAATTTCCGCTGCCGCTTTGCAGCTGTAGCTCAGTTGGTTAGAGCGCCGGTCTGTGGAACCGGAGGTCGGTGGTTCGAGCCCACCCAGCTGTACCATTCATTTCAGAATCCGGCCGTCAGGCTTCCGTGAAGGGCATGCGCCATTTGCTCATGACGGCATGAGGCGCGCGTAATGGCTGCGGCGTGAAGATGGCGCATGGGTATGAACTGCACTAAGCTGCCCCCAACTGAACAAGGGGGGAGCATGGTGATGACACCCAGGACGCTATATGCGTTGTCGGCCGGACTGGCGCTGGCGCTGTTCACGGCGGTTATGCCGATACAGGCGCAGACCTATCCTGAAAGAAGCGTCACCTTCCTCGTGCCCTATGCGCCCGGCGGCGGCACCGACGTCTATTCCCGCATGCTTGCGGATGAGCTGCGCGACAAGCTCAAGCAACCCTTCGTGATCGAGAACAAGGCCGGCGCGGCGACCCAGATCGCGGCCTCCGCGCTCGCCAACGCGCCGGCGGATGGTTACACGCTCATGATGGGTTCGAGCACCACGCTCGCGATGAATCCGGGGCTCTACAACAAGCTGTCCTACGATCCTGCCGAGTTTGCGCCTGTCTCGCGGGTGGGCTCGGCCTATTTTGTCCTGGTCGGCAACCCGAGCCTGCCGGCGCAGAATTTGAAGGAGTTGATCGCTTATATCAAAAGCCAGCCGCCCGGATCGCTGAGCTTTGCGACCTCGGGCGCCGGCACGCCGCATCATCTCTTCATGGAGATGTTTCTCGGTCAGATCGGCGCGAAAATGACCCATGTGCCCTATCGCGGCAGCGTGCCCGCGCTGACGGATGTGCTCGCTGGCAATATCCCCATGATGATGGTCGATCTGACGCCGGCGCTGCAGTTGATCGAGGAGGGCAAAATCCGCGCCTTCGGCATGACCGCGCCGACCCGTGCGCGCCCTGCGCCGAAAATCCCGACCATCGCGGAAGCCGGCCTGCCCGGCTATGCGGGCGAGGGCTGGTTCGGCGTCATCGCCAAGCGCGGGACGCCGCGTCCCGTGCTGGAGGCGCTCAACAAGGTCATCGTCAATTACATCTCGCGGCCGGACGTGCAGGACAAAATCTATGGCGTCGGCATTCAGCCCACCTCCAGCACAGTCGATGAATTTGCGGCCTTCATCGTCTCCGAACAGGCGAAATGGGCCAAGGTCATCTCGGACGCCAAGATCCCCAAGATGAACTGACGGCTGGTCCGCGACAGCGGACCGGCGATGTGTCAGTACGCGGTGCGGGTTTGCCTTGCATTGCTGCTATGCAAAACGAGATTCAGGGGTACTTTTGGTCAGTAATGTTGTCCTAACGGGTTGCTTTGGCCGAAAAACCCGCTATATCCACTCTCGTTCGCCCTTCTTGGGCGTTTCCTCCCTAGACTTGGGCCGTGAGCGAAAGCTTGCGGCCTTTCTTTTTGGACGTTTCCTTCGGCGCTGCACAACGAAATCAGCCCGCCGGCAGGCTCCAGCGCTCGTACCGCAGGGCGTCGATATCGACGGCGATGCCGTGTCCGCGGGGCGGACCCTTCGGCAGCCGGTCCGCGCCGTCGAAACCCTTGGTGCAAAACAGCTCGACCAGATTGCCGGACGGGTCCCGGAAGAACATCAGCGCCTCCACGCCCGCCCGCGTCCAGTAGTTGGACGAGGGAATACCGCAGCGGGCGAGCCACGCCTTCATGTCCCGCATGGCCTGCGCCGAACAATAGAAGGCGATGTGGGGATATTCCGCGCCGGGCGGGACGAAGGCGCAGCCTTCCGTGCCGATGCCGATCTCGGTGCCGGCGACGATGATCGCCGCGAATTCCGGATGGTCCACCCGCAGCCGGCCGCCCATGACGCCGAGCCAGAAGCGCTTACCTTCCGCAAGGTCGCGGCACGGCAGGCTGACATGGGCGAAGCCGTCCAATTCCGGCGGGCCGCCGGCCGGCGCGGACTCCCGCATGGCAATGGTCGCATCTTCGGTCACATCTTCCATGGATGTCCTCCCCGTTCCGTTGCCGCGGATTGTCCCCGCCGCTTGGGGGCAGCCTAACTCGTCCGTGCCGGCCGTGAAATGGGCGCAGGCCAGGAGTGGGCAGCCCTCGACGCCGCGGGAACGCCCATGCTAGGCACCGGCGCAAGATCAACCGCATGCGGGGCAGCGATCAAGGCATGGACACGCAGGTTCTCATCATTGGCGCCGGTCCTACCGGCCTGACGCTGGCTATCGATCTCGGCCTGCGCGGCATCAGATGCACCGTGATCGAGCGCAAGCCCGAGCCGCAATTCCTGCCGAAGATGGAGCGCTGCAACGCGCGCACCATGGAGATCTACCGCCGCATGGGCCTCGCCGAGCGCATCCGCGCCGCCGGAATGCCGGCCGACTGTCCCATGGACGTCTTCATCGTGCTGTCCTGCGTCGAGCCGCCGCTGGTCCATACGCCGTATCCGTCGGTGGCGGAGGCCAGGGCCGAGATCGCGGCATCCACCGACGCCAGCCTGCCGCTGGAGCCGTATCAGCTCGTCTCGCAATACACGGTCGAGCCGCTGCTCAAGGCTTACGCCGAGTCGCTGCCGAGCGTGACGCTGCGCTTCGGCTGTGAATTCGTCTCCTTCGAGCAGAAGCCGGATCATGTCGCGACCACGATCCGCACCGACGAAAAGACCGAAATCATCACCTCGCCCTATATGGTCGGATGCGACGGCGGCGGTAGCCGCGTGCGCCGCCAGCTCAACATCGGGCTCGCTGGCGATGCCAACATCCTCGAACTGCGCCAGGCGCTGTACTACTGCGAGGACCTTTACGAGCGCATCCCGATCGGGAAGGGTCGCCACTATCACGTCGCCGATGGCCAATCGACCTTCCTGATCGTGCAGGATTCGACGAAGCATTTCAGCCTTCACGCCGTGGTGGACACCGACGCCGACATGGGGCCGCAATTCGAGAAGGCGGTCGGCATGCCGGTGAAATACGACATGCTGTATGTCGGCGCGTGGCGCATGAACCTGCTGCTGGCGGATCGCTATGGCGAGGGCCGGGTGTTCATGGCCGGCGACGCCGTGCATCTCGTCGTGCCGACCGGCGGGCTCGGCATGAATTCCGGCGTCGGCGACGCCATCGACCTGTCGTGGAAGCTGGCGGCGACGTTGAAGGGCTGGGGCGGCCCGGAACTGCTGCCGTCCTACGAGACCGAGCGCCGGCAGATCGGCGAGCGCAATGTCGCCGCCTCGCGCTATGCCTCGACCGGACGGCGCAAGTGGCGCGGCATGTATCGCCCGAACATCCGCGACAACACGCCGGAAGGCGAGGAGACGCGGCGCAACCTCATTGCCGTCGCCGATGTCGAGCAGCGCAAGTCCAACGACATGATCGGCGCGGAGCTGGGCTATCGCTATGCCGACTCGCCGCTGATCGTCGATGAGGCCGGCGCGCCGCCGCAGACCGAGTTCGAGGTTTACGTGCCGACCACATGGCCCGGCGCGCGCCTGCCTCATGTCTGGCTGGAGGACGGCCGCGCGGTGCAGGACATCATCGGCTACGATCACGGCTTCACGCTGCTGCGGCTTGGCGGCAGCGATGTATCTGCGGACGGGCTTGCCAAAGCCTTCGGTGAGATCGGCGCGCCGTTCCGCGTGCTGGATCTTCCCGGCGACCGGGCGCGCGAGGTCTATGGCCATGATCTGCTGCTGCTGCGGCCGGACATGCACATCGTCTGGCGCGGCAATCGCCTCACGGAGCAACAGGACGGTCTGGCGCGCATGGCGGCGGGCTATGTGCCCGACCGGCGCGCCCGCGCGGCCTGATACAACGAGACTGAAATAACAAGACGAGATAGCGAGATTGGGAGGACAACATGAGCCGGATCGACGCGGTGCTGGAAGAACTGGTGACCGCCAATCGCATCCTCGCCCGCGAGGGCATCGTCGATTCCTTCGGCCATGTCAGCGTGCGCCATCCGGACAATCCGCAGCGCTTCCTGCTCTCGCGCGCCCGCGCGCCGGAGCGGATCGAAGTGGCGGACATCATGGAGTTCACACTCGAAGGCGAGGCGGTCGATGCGCGGGATCGCAAGCCTTATCTCGAACGCTTCATCCATGGCGCGATCTACGAGGCGCGGCCCGACGTGATGTCGGTCGTGCACAATCACTCGCCGAGCGTCATTCCCTTCGGCGTGACCGACCAGCCGCTGCGTCCCATCGTGCATATGGGCGCTTCCATCGGCCATGAGGTTCATACGTGGGATTCGCAGGACAAGTTCGGCGACACCGACCTGCTCGTGAGCAATATCGAGATGGGCCGCGATCTCGCAGCGTTTCTTGGCGACGGGCGCACGGCGCTGATGCGCGGTCATGGCTGTATCGCGGTCGGCCATGATATCCGCCATGCGGTGTTCGTGGCGTATTATCTCGAAACCAACGCCAAGCTTCAGAAGGAGGCGGCGGCATTGGGGAACATCAAGTTCCTCACCGCCGGTGAAGTGGACAGGATCCTGAACCGCACCGCGTCCTTCACTATCGACCGCGCCTGGGAGAACTGGTGCCGCCGCGCCGGCCGGGAGATGACGCCGGGCGCGTGAAAGAGCGCGGGGCTCTCAGCTCCGTCCGAACAGCCGTTCGATGTCGCCGAGCCTGAGTTCGACATAAGTCGGGCGGCCGTGGTTGCACTGGCCGGAATTCGGCGTCGCCTCCATCTCGCGGAGCAGCGCGTTCATCTCCTCGGGCTTCAGGCGGCGGCCCGAACGCACCGAGCCGTGGCAGGCCATGGTGGCAGCGACATGCATCAGCCGCCGTTCCAGCGGCAGCGCCTCGTCCCATTCCGCCATGTGTTCGGCAAGGTCGCGCACCAGCGATGCGGCGTCGATCTCCCCCAGCAAGGCCGGCGTCTCGCGCACGCAGACCGCGCCGGGGCCGAAGGCTTCGAGCACGAGGCCGAAGCTTGCGAGATCGTCCGCCCGCGCGGCCAGCCGCTCGACATCGGACGGATCGAGGTCGATCACTTCCGGAATCAGCAGCATCTGCCGCGCGACGCCCTGTGCCGCGAGAGCGGCTTTCATGCGCTCATAGACGATGCGCTCGTGCGCGGCGTGCTGGTCCACGATGACGAGGCCGCTCGTGGTCTGGGCGACGATATAGTTGCCATGGACCTGCGCGCGCGCCGCGCCGAGCGGATGCTCAAACAATTCGGGCGGCGCATCCGCGATGCCGCCGCGGGCGTCGGCGCTGGGGCCGCCGACATCGAAGGCGGCCTGGGCGGCTTCACCGAAACCATCCGCCGCCTGCACCGTGAAATCCGCCGGCCGTGCCGGGCTCTGCAATGGATTCCATTCCGGCCCACGTGGCGCGAAGCCGCGCGGGTCTCGCCATGGTGGTGGCGCGGCGGCATTGCGCTGGAACGCGGAGAGCGTTGCGGCGGAAGGCGCGGTCGCCGTGCGCTGGGCCTCGCGTTCCAGGGCGTCGCGCAGGGATCGGATCATCAGGCTGCGCACGAGGCCGGGGTCGCGGAAGCGCACCTCGGTCTTGGCGGGATGGACGTTGACGTCCACCTCGCGGGGATCGACCGTGACGAACAGCGCCACGATGGGATGGCGGTCGCGCGGCAGATAGTCGGCATAGGCGGCACGCACGACGCCGAGCAGCAGCTTGTCCCGCACCGGGCGGCCGTTGAC
>Ga0180218_1000626_pt1 | contig 29211 bp, 31 predicted proteins | sample eDN3rd37CKraftBY_FD_151334 | JGI IMG/M metagenome (GOLD analysis project Ga0180218, IMG submission 151334) | Enriched backyard soil microbial communities from Emeryville, California, USA - eDNA 3rd pass 37_C Kraft BY (version 2) (version 2) | ecosystem: Environmental > Terrestrial > Soil >... | reverse complement strand
GCAAAGGCTATCGAGATTGAGACGATTGCCCTCGGGATTGTCGGCTGCCCGAGAGCCGAGCGGATGTCCCGCGCCGGGGCTACTGCAAACCTTTTGCCAGTAGAGGGGCCGGGGAGTTCAAGGCATTTGTGATAGTGGCTTTATCGGGAGCTTCACGGCCTCAACGCACTGCCGCCGCTGCTCCATCGAGGGGCCTCCCGAATACACACCGAGCGTCATGCCCTCTCGGTCTTTCTTGTGGCCTACCACTGCGGCGATGACGTGCGGAGGAATGCCGGCTTGCTCTGCCTTGGTCGCGAACCACCTGCGGAACGAATGGAAGTCCACGCGGGAGCGCTTCTCTCCTGGGATCTTGTCCTCGATGCCGAGGCCGCGTCGATAGGTGACAAATCGCTTGCCAACTTTATCGGCCGTCTCGGCAAGACGGTCCTGCGTTTCCTCGGGGAGCTCCGTGAAGAGCCTTGCATTGGGTGACTTGTCGATGATCCGGCGCGCGAAGATGGACGCTAGGTCGCGATGTATAGGGATGTGCCGCAGCCCGGCAGGCGTCTTGGCACGAGGAAGATAGAACGCCAGCCCCAAGAGATCGACATCGCGGACGCGAATGCGCGCGATCTCCTCCCGGCGCATCCCACTTAGCGCAGCGATGAGCATGAAGTCCATCAACACAGGATCGTCAGGCTTACCGGGATAAAGCAACCGGGAAACCTCATCGTCGGTGAACGGCCGTGGTTCGGTGTCTTCAATCGTGCCATCATCGTTGATCTTCGGGGTGTTCTTAGGCGGCATCCTCTGACCACGCCACGGGTTATCGGAGCCTAGAGGCAACTTCCCTTTGTCGGTCAACCAACGCCAATAGGACGACAGCGCGGAGACATACTTGCGGGCTGTCTTGTACTTCACCTTGGAGGCAATGAACCGTTTGGAGATGAAGTCGCCGGCCGCTCTCCGGTCGAATGCTTCGATAGTCTGCGGGAGGCCGTACTTGCCTGCGTGGGCAGCGAGATGGTTGATGGCATCGCGGTAGTGCTTGAGCGTGCGGGGCTTCACGTGGCCATCCAGGTCCGTCATCCACTGGTCAAGGTAGACGGTTAGTGGGGTGCGCTCGCCTTTGATGATGCCAAGGTATTCTCTAGCGCGCGCAGGGTTAGCTTCTATCGCTATCCTCTTTGCGCGCACCTCGAATAGCTCTCGATCGTAGAACTCCGCTGCGTGCCGGTCGGTCTCGTGCCCCTCACGCTCATAGATGTCCTGATGGAACTGGCGGAAGTCGCGATACTCCAGCGCCTCAGCTAGTATGGGATCAAGTGGCGCCGATTTCGCCTTGCGTTCAGCCTCGCGGATGATCGCGTTGCACTCGCGCACGAATGGCCATGCCCGACGCTCGGCCTCTCTGCGACTGTCGGTGCCCGTGCCCTTCTTGAAGACCGTCTTGCCAATAATGGTCCGGAGGCGCTTGGGCACACGGACAACGGCTCGCCATTGCCTGCCGTGGAACTCCAGGTGATCGTACCGAGTGATTGCCGCCATAATGCCGAGCCTGCTTGTTGAGAAGCGTCGAACGCAGGCATGGAACTACAGCGCGAACTGTCGGTGCAAGGCCTTTTGGGGGAGCATTGGGGGAGCGATTGGGGGAGCGGGTGCCTACGGAGCATCTGTAAGGCATTGATCTAAAAGACAATTAAGGACGCTGGAAGATTTGGCTGGGGGACTAGGATTCGAACCTAGACAGGCAGAGTCAGAGTCTGCAGTCCTACCATTAGACGATCCCCCAACAGGCGCCGAACCAGGCCGGCGCGCCGGGAGGCCCCTCTTATCAAGCGCCGCACCCGGAGGCAACCCCGTCAGGCGCGCTCTGGATGGTCCGCCCGGCGCTGGAGGGTGAGCGTCACCCAGCCGTTCAGCCAGTCCTTACGGACGCGCGCGAACCCCGCCGCTGTGTAGGCCGCGAGCACCGTCCCGGCCTGAGAATCCAGAATACCCGACAGAACGATGACGCCGCGTGGCGGGATCACGCCCGCCAGCCGTTGCGCCATGCTGATCAGCGGCTCGGCGAGGATGTTCGCAATCACGAGATCGAACGGCGCACGGCGACGGAGCGCGGGGTGGTCGAGACCCAGGGCGGCGAAAACGGCGACCCGGCCGGCGAGGCCATTCTTGCGGACGTTCTCGCGCGCAACACGCACCGCTTCGGGATCGAAGTCGCTGGCGACGATCGCGGCTTTCGGCAGCACGCGTGCCGCCGCGATCGCCAGCACGCCCGATCCGCAACCAAGATCGAGCACGCGCGCGAAATGTCCGCGCCGCGTCAGGCGATCGATCGCCAGCAGGCAGCCGAGCGTCGTTGCGTGATGGGCCGTGCCGAACGCTTCACCGGCATCGATCTCGATGGCATCGCGCTTCAGGCGCCCGATCGCGCGGTCATGACTGCCGTGCACGAGAAATCGGCCGGCAACGACGGGCGGCAGACCGGCCTGGCTCACGGCGACCCAGTTCTCGTCGGGGACAGGTTCAACGATGATATGACCACCGCGAACGTCCGCGCCGGCATCGATGACTTCGGCGATATCGGCCACGTCGATCGCACTCTCGAAGTAGGCATAGACGTCCCAGCCCTCGCCGGGCGCCTCGAACAGGCTCACGGCCAGCGGCGTCAGCGTTACCGACTCTTCGAGGAGGGCCGCGATCGTGCGCGCGGCGCTGGTGTCGTCCACCGTTATTCGGACGCGGTGCATGAAGTGAGCCTGTGTGCGTGGTTGCGGCAGGCGGTGTAGCTCGATTGCGAGCGCGGTGCACGCGAAATGGATCGCGCCTTCGGCGCGAACAGGGCTGCCGCCCTATGACCCGCTTGGGGGACACCCCCAAACCCCCGTCCTTTATGGATTTGGAGTTTGTCGCGAGCGCATCGCGGGCATCGCACCCTAGCGGAGTGGGCAGCGCCGCTTCATGAGCGCGCGACCGCGCCGGCCGATAGGCCATCCCGAAGAAAAGCAGCCCGCGGCACTAAAATAAAGCCCCCCTTGCTGCCACCGGCCACACGCTTTCCACCACGGCCGCTGGTCCATCCATACCGCGAATGCCGACGTACCAATCGTGCAGGTTCACGGTCGGATCGCAGTGGCCGGGAATGAGCCGAACCTTGTCGCCGAGGCTGGGACGCGTGTTGCTCTGGGCGAGGTTGAGATTGCCGTGCTCGTCGGACGGGCGCTCGTAAATGGCGCCGGCGAAGCCAACCGGCTCGGGCGGGCCGGACTCGAACGTGAAGCTCTTGAGGCCGGCGTCGATCACGGCGCGATCGGCCTGCGTCATGCTCATGACCGTCGCGTAGACGAAAAGCGCGTGCTCGAAGGTGTCGTAAGGCCCGCCGTCGGCACGCTTGTTACGGGCATAGTCGGCATCCATGAAGATGTACGAGCCGGCCTGCAGCTCATTGTAGACGCCGCTCGCGGCCTCGAGTTCGAAGGTGCCAGTGCCGGCGCCGCCAACGATGTCGCAGGAAAGCCCGGCGGCTTTCAAAGCCTGCACCGTCGTCTTGGTGCGAGTGACTGCTTCGTCGATGGCGGCGCGGCGCTCCTCGATCGTACGGAAGTGCTGCGCGCGGCCCTGGTAGGCCTGCAACCCCGCAAAGCGCAGATGCTTCTCGCGCGCGATCGCCTGCGCGAGCTCGACCGCGGGCTTGCCGGGGGCAACACCGCAGCGGCTCGCGCCGACATCGATCTCCACAATCACGTCGAGACGCGCACCGTGTCGCCCGGCGGCGGCGGCCATCTCGCTCACGCCAAGCGGATTGTCGACGCAGCCGATAACGCGCGCCTGGCGCGAGAGTGCGGCGAGCCGGTCGAGCTTGCGTGCGCCGATGACCTCGTTGGAGACGAGCACATCCTGCACGCCGCCCTCGACCATAACGGTCGCCTCCGAGACCTTCTGGCAGCAGAGGCCGATGGCACCATGCGCGATCTGCTTCAGTCCGATGATCGGCGACTTGTGCGTCTTCGCGTGCGGGCGCAGACGTACGCCGGCCTTCGATACCGCATCGGCCATGCGCTTCAGATTGCGCTCGAAGGCATCGAGGTCGATGAGCAGCGCAGGCGTGTCCACTTCGGCGAGCGGCATCCCGGGTATGGCCGGCGGCAGGGTCGTCATGGTGAGCGGGCTCCAGTTGGCGTTCAGCTCTGCGGCGCGAGGGTTGCGGCCAGCTCGGCGAAGTTCGCGACGATCAGGTCCGGCTGGTTGGGCGATTGGCCGAAGGGTCGTTTGCGGCGATCGATGAAGACCGAGCGAAAACCATGCGCCTTGGCACCGATGCAGTCGAAGGCGTGATTGGCGACGAAGACGATGCCGGTGCGCTCGATGTACGGCCACTCGGCATTGATGATGTCCTCGGCGGCGGCGTAGGTCGCGAAGTGCGGTTTGAAGTAGCCGGCTTCCTGCACCGAGATGAAGCGGTCGAAGGGAAAGCCGATATGCGGACGCGCATTCTCCAGCATGTCGCGATCGCCGTTCGAGAGGATGACGAGCTTGTAGCGCGTCTTGAGTTGATTGAGCGCGGCGATCACATCGGGGAAGGGCTTCAACTGCTCGATCTGCGAGACGAGCCAGGTGACCTCGTCCTGCGTATGCGCGATGCCGCAACGGTCCATGACCTGCGAGACGGCGCGATGCCCGATCTGGCGATAGGGTGTGTGCCCGCGATCGAGAAGCGCATCGATCATGCTGTCCTCGAAATGCGTGCGCCGCCACCACGTGACGAAGCTCGATGGATTGCCCTCCCATCCCTTCTTCTTGAGGAACGGCGTCACGGCCGCCGTGAGCCCCGACTGCATGTCGACGACCGTGCCATAGAGGTCGAAGACGAGGGCCCGGGTCTCGCGCCGCAGGATTTCCTCGGTCGTGGCCATCGTGCTTGCCATGGGACTTGCTCCGTTCTGCTTGTTCGTGGTTGTCTCGGCGCGCGGATTGTTGCCGCCGGAGCTCAAGAGAATCAAGGACAACCGCCATGACGTTCCGTATTGGCCTTCTGCTCTTTCCGGACATCACTCAGCTCGACATGACGGGCCCCTATGAGGTGTTCACGAAGTTCCCCGAGGCGGAAGTGCGTCTCATTTGGAAGACGCTGGAGCCCGTGAAAGCGGGTGGCGGGATGCGCATCATGCCCGATACGACCTTTGCGGATTGTCCGCAGCTCGACCTCGTCTGCGTGCCCGGCGGCTCAGGCATGAACCCGCTCATGGAGGATGCCGAGACCCTGGCTTTCCTCAAGAAGCAGGCGGTCGGCGCGCGCTATGTCACGAGTGTCTGCACAGGCGCGCTCGTGCTTGGGGCGGCGGGGCTGCTCAAGGGCCGGCGCGCGGCGACACACTGGATGAGCCGCGAGCTGCTTGCCGCATTCGGCGCGACGCCGGTTGCCGAGCGTGTCGTCGTTGACGGCAACGTGATCACGGGCGGCGGCGTGACGGCGGGCATCGACTTCGCCCTGTGCGTCGCGGCCGAGGCCTTCGGCGAGGATATGGCGAAAACGATACAGCTCGGCATCGAGTACGATCCGCATCCGCCCTTCAATGCGGGATCGCCGGAAGGCGCCGGACCGGCCGTGACCGAGCGTGCGCGCGCATCGGCAGCTAAGCGTCAGGCGGAGCGGGCGGCGATCGTCGCGCGGGCGGCGGCGCGCCTCTAGCCGTCAGAAAACGTCCTGCCACGCCTTGTAGGCGGGGTAGGTCAGCAGGGCCGCGGCCGCAAGCCAGACCAGGAGCGAGATGGCCGTGCTCGTCCGGCGGCTAAGGAGGCGCTCGTAGAGTGCTGCCGGGAGTCCGGAGAGCGTGAACGTCAGCAGCGAGAGCAGGACGGACGTCGTGTAGAAGAAGCCCATCTGCGTGCCGAGCGGGGTGCCGCGCAGAAAGGGAGTCAGCAGGTAGAGCAACGGATCGAAGAGCGGCGAGAAGCCGCGTCCGTTGAAGATGGCGACGGCGATAACGCCCGCGAGGAGCGCCAGGCGGACAATGGTGAACTGAGGTTCGTCGCGGGAGTGCGTCATGCTCGGGCTCAGATCCTCGGGCGGATGCCCGCCAAAGAGACGCCCCAATAGAGGAGCACCCGGAGGGCGGCGAGCCAGGCCACCGCCAGCACGGGAATGAGACCATTGGGCACGATCCTCGGCGTGAGCGCGCGCACGGTCCGCAGGATCGGATCGACGACGCGGTGGAATACACGGAGGAAGGCGCCCTGCGCGTGCATGGTCCAGCCGAAGGCGAGCATCAGCACGAAATAGGTGGCCATCAGGTACATGAAGGCTGCGAGAACCAAGTTCGGCACGTGGAAATACCAGTGCTCGAGCAATGCAGCAGTCGTTGGCATGAGGCTCTGTCCGATCCCTGGAAGGCGAGCCGGTCCTGGAAGGCGGGACACTCTCGGCGAAGAGGGCGGCAAGCGCAAGGCGCCAGCCGGGGCGCCCTGTGGCGCAAATGCTTCTTAACCGAGGATCGGCATATGCTGAGCCCCGGCTATTGGCCGCGTATCGGCGCTGGTAGAGTGTTGGCATGAGCCGAATGCTGGGCCCAGAGATCGCAGGTGTCGTGCTGGCTGGCGGCCGCTCCGCGCGCATGGGCGGGCGGGAGAAGGCGCTTCTCGCGCTGGCTGGCCGGCCGATGCTGGCCCATGTCCTGAAGCAGTTTGCGCCTCAGGTGGGCCGCTTGGCCATCAATGCAAATGGCGATCCGGCGCGGTTCGTCGCTTTCGGCCTGCCCGTGATCGCCGATCAGACGCCGGACCATCCCGGGCCGCTGGCCGGCGTCCTGGCCGCGTTGCGATGGGCTGCGAGCGAGGATATCGGCGCCCGTTGCGTCGCAACTGTCTCGAGTGATGCGCCGTTCATACCGGCAGACCTCGTTGCCCGGTTGGCGAGGGCCTCGGGAAGCGGCATTGTTATCGCCCGATCCGAGGGTAGGGTGCATCCACTTGCCGCACTGTGGCCCATCGGCATCGCGGACGAGTTGGCGCGTGCCCTTGCGACGGGGGAGCGACGCGTGCAGCGTTGGGTCGAAATGCAGGGCATGACGGTCGTCGATTTTTCCCCTATCCGGATCGGGAGCCGCTCGATTGATCCGTTCCTCAATGTGAATACGCCGGCGGACCTCGCCGAGGCGGAGACGCTGATGCAACTCCTGAGCAGCCGCGAGGCGACGACATGAGCGACGCCGAAGCCTTCGAGCTCGGCGGGCCGCGCCGCTACGTGGGCCTCATCGCGGCCATCATCCTCGCCTTCGCGCTTTGCGAGACGGCGCTGGCGCAGGCCTCGCGCGCGAAGCCGCCGGTGCCCCCCGGCGTCGATCCCGGCGGCATCGCGATCGCGCTCATCGCGACGGGCATCGACTACACGCATCCCGAGATCAAAGACCGCCTCGCCCGCGACGGCGAGGGCGAGGTCATCGGCCTCGATCTCATCGACAACGACAACCGTCCCTACGCGGCGACGTCTCTCCCCGAGAACCACGACGGCGCCGTCGACACGCTTCTCGCGCGCCGCATTCTCTCGACGTATCGCCATGCGCGGCTCGTGCCGGTGCGTGTCGATCCGAAGGACAAGCTCATGCTCGCCCGCGCGCTCGCCTTCACGGCGACGACGCCGGCGCGGATCGTGGCTGTGCCGCTCTGGGGCGAGAGCCGCGAGACGTGGGAGTTCTTCGAGCAGGCTGCGGAGCAGGTGCCGGACCATCTGCTGATCCTGCCGGCAGGTGACGCCGATGCCGTCGCGCAAGGGCGTCCGCAGTTTCCAGCCGCGCTCAATCTGAAGGGCGCGATCATCGTTGCGGCCGCCAACGAGACCATGGAGCGCGGCACACTCACGCGGCCGGGTGCGCCGCGCATTGATGCCCTGGTGCTCGGGCGTGGCGGGTCATGGTTTCCCGGTATCGTGCCGACGGCTGCCGACGCCACGGAGGCGGTGGCACTCACGGCGGGTCTTGCGGCGTGCGCGCAGCACGGCAAGCCGCCGATCGGCGCGCAGGCGCTCAGGGAGCAGTTGCTTGGTCTCGCCGTGCGCAGGGAGGGGCCGCGCGAGACGCCGGTGCTCGACCCGTTGTGTCTCTACGGCGGCACGCGCTACTGAGGATCATCGGGGCGGGATGGCGTGGGGCGGTTGGCCGGGTGGACGGCGAGCAGAAATCCGAGACGTCAGATAAGGCGACGGCACAAACGCGGCGGCGCCGCGCGCCGCGTTTGCGCAGGGGCCTGCTGCTGGCGCTCGTGGCAGCGGTCGTTTTCCTCGTCATGCGCCAAGGCGTGCTGCCGACTTGGCTGAGCCCGTTACCCGCACTCGATCTCAGTGTGCCTAATGCCTGGTTCGTCGACTGGCGCATTGCCGAGCTGAAGCATGATCGGGCGCTCTGCGCGCGCGTGCTCCGCCCGCCGGTGATCTCGGCGCAGCCCGTGAGCCCCAATCCGATCAAGAACGGCTGCGGCTGGGAGAATGCCGTTCGCATCTCGAGTGCGGGGGGCGCGACGCTGCACGTCGGCACGGTCTCGTGCGAGGTCGCAGCGGGCATCGCCATGTGGCTCGCGCACGACGTGCAGCCGCTCGCCAAGGAGATCTTCGGATCGAGCGTCAGATCTGTCCAGCACATGGGCACGTATGCGTGCCGGAATGTCATTGGCCGCAAATGGTGGTACCCATCGCGCAGCCAGCACGCGACGGCGAATGCGCTCGATGTTTCCGCCTTCACGCTCGCCAACGGGCGTCAGATCAGCGTCGCGCGCCACTGGTCGGGATCGGGTCCCGAAGCGCGGTTCCTGCGCGAGATCCACGCGCGCGCGTGCCGCTATTTCCGCGTCGCCATCGGGCCTGAATACAACGCGCTCCACCGCGATCATTTCCACTACGATCGCGGTATGCTCTCGCGCTGCAAGTAGCCTTTGTGTTCCCTCTCCCCGCACGCGGGGAGAAGGAGAAGAACGGTCACGACGCTATCGCTTCAGATCCGACACGAGACGCACGGGCGTCGGCTCGCCGAGGCGGGCGCGGTACATCTGCACGTTCGAGAGCACCTTCTTCACGTACTCGCGGGTCTCCTCGAAGGGGATCATCTCGATCCAGTCGATCGGATCGATGTCCTTCGTGCGCGGATCGCCGAAGCGGCGCATCCACTGGCGCGCGCGGCCTGGCCCTGCGTTATAGCCGGCGAGTGTCAGCACGTAGCTCCCGTCGAACTCCTCCTTGCGATCGCCGATGTAGGCGCTGCCGATCATTGCGTTATAGCTCGTATCGCTGACGAGCCGGGGGATGTCGCACTTGATCTTGTGATCGCGGCAGATGTGGCGCGCGGTGATCGGCATGACCTGCAGGAGCCCGCGTGCGCCGGCGTGCGAGACGATCTCGGGATTGAACTCGCTTTCCTGCCGCGCGATGGCGAGGAGCAGCGCGCGTTCGGGTGACTGGCGCAGCGGCTTGTACTCGGGAAAGGGGTGCACGGGATAGGAATAGGTGTAGAGGTTCATGCCGCGCGCGACGCCGCTCTTGCCAACGCGTACGGCCATCTGGTGATCGCCGATCGCATTGGCGAGATGAGCCAGCATGGCCATTTCGGCCTCGCTCTTCAGGACCGAACGCAGGTGCGCCACGATGATGCGCGTGATGCCGCGGCCGACGTCGGCATGATGCGCAAGAATGGCGGCGCGTACCAGAGGATGGCCGTTGAAGCTCTCGGCATCGCTCGCCGAGGGCATGGCCGGGAGCGGCATCGGCGCATCCTGCGGGCCTGGATTGAGCTTCTGGCGGGCGAGTGCGCCGTGGAATGTGTCGATGCGCGCGGCGGCTTCCCTATAGAAGCGGTTGGCGTCGTCCGTCCGGCCGAGTGCCTCGTGGGCGCGTGCGAGCCAGTAGTTACCACGCGCCGCGCTCAGTGGTCCGTCCGCGTTCTCGCGCGACGCTTCGAGATGCGGCACGGCAGCCTTGCTGTCCTTGAGGTGGCGCAGAGCGATCCAGCCCGCGAGGAACGTCGCATCCTTGATCGGGTTGACCGTGAGCGGTCCCGGCGCGCGCGCGATGTCATAGGCTTCCTTGAAGCGGCCGGCGCCGAGGAACTCATAGATGACCCAGCGCCGGTGCAGCCACCACGCGTCGGGATCGACGAGCGCGTCGGCATCGGCGGGCGCGAAACGGAGGAGGCGGGCGACCTCGTCCTCCTTGCCCTGGGTTCGTGCGAGCTGAATGCGCTGGAAGAGCAGGCCCCAATCCGATCCCGCTGGTGATGAAAGGTCCTTAGTGCTCGCGGGCAGATTGGCCACGAGCTTCGCGGCATTGCGGGCCCGTGAATAGACGGCGATGCGGGCTTCCGCCTTCTTGCGCTCGACGCCATCGAGCTTCGCGAGCAGGCGGCGTGCGGCCGCGACGCGTGGCGTGCGCTGGGCCGAGAAGCGCCCCTCGTCGATCAGGATGGTATCGAGGCGGCGGCGGTGATCCGCGGCGGTGAGGAAGCGCTCGAAGCGCGCGAGGAAGCCTGCCTCGGAGGAAGCTGGGATGTCGTTTTCGCGCCAGGCCTTCACGGCCATCGCCTTGGCGCGCGCCTCATCGCCGAGCGCGAGGTGTGCCGAGGCGAGCGCGATCGAGCCGGCGCCGGACAGCGGCGGATTGGCGGCGAAGAACGCAAGGATATCCTTGGCAGGGCCGCCGGCCGAGAGAAGCTGCTGCTCGGAACGGCGCTTGAGCAGGGTGGCATCCGGCCAGCCCGGGCTTTCGGCCATGAAGCGTACGAAGTCCGCCGGCACGCCGACGCCATTGCGCAGCGCGTACCATCTGACGAGCGTGCGCACGACCGGTTCGGCGATCTTGGCCGCATGCACGTCGGCTTCGGCTCGATCATGCTTGTCGACGGCGCCGAGCGCGTCCTTGAGGCGCTGCACATCGGCGGGCGAAAGCTTGCTGTCGCGGACCGGCGCGATCAGCTTGTCCATGGCGGCAAAGTAGCTTGCCTCGGGCGAGCCGGCGACGGCTGCGCGTACGGCCATGGTCGGCACGGCAGGCGGTTGAGGACCGCCATCCTCGTCGGCTTTGGCTGGTTCGTGCGCGTCCGCGAGGCGGCCAGGTCTCTGGTTCGGCAACGGTGGCGCGGTTTTTTTCGTAGCCGTCTTCTTCGTCGCGGATTTGGCTTTTACGGTCTTCTTGCTGCCTTGGGCGGCGGCCATCCCGGAACCTGCCGCAAGAGCGAGCGGCGCGCACGCCAGCAGCACGGCAAGCATGGCGAGGATGGCCCGGAGGCTCATGCGCCCGCCGAGGCGGCCAAGGGGCCGTCCGGGCCTTGCGATGTCCGGCATCCCGTAGTTCCCCCCGATTGATCTCATCGATTCGTAATTTCGGACCATTGCTTAAAGATAACCGTGAAACGTGCAGGCTTTCGGGCAAAGGCGAAATGTGAGATACAGAAACCACGTCAGCGTGTGCCGCACCTCGCTATCCTATGGGATGGGCGGGCGCGTGCCTTGGCATTTGTGCCACAGGTAGCGGCGTCGCGGCGTGAGACAGCGAGCAACGAGCGGAGGAAAACCATGTTCAAGGGTTCGTTCACAGCGCTGGTCACGCCATTCAAAAACGGCAAAGTCGACGATCAGAGCTTCCAGCGCTTCGTCGACTGGCAGATCACTCAGGGGTCGCATGGTCTGGTTCCTGTGGGGACAACCGGCGAGACGCCGACGCTCAGCCATGACGAGCACATGCACGTCGTCGAGCTCTGCATCCGTACGGCGAGGAAGCGCGTCCCGGTGATCGCGGGGGCGGGCTCGAATTCCACCGAGGAGGCCATCGAGCTTACCGCGTTCGCCAAGAAGGCGGGTGCGGACGCGACCCTGCATTCGACGGGCTACTACAACAAGCCGACGCAGGAAGGGCTCTTCCTGCACTTCAAGGCGATCAGTGAGGCCGTCGACCTGCCCTTCATCGTCTATAACGTGCCGGGGCGCACGGTCGTCGATATCTCCGCCCAGACCATGGCGCGTATCTCCGAGCTCAAGAATTTCGCCGGCATCAAGGATGCCACCGCGAACATGGAGCGCCAGTCGCAGCACCGCCTGCTCATCCGCAAGCCCCATGCTGCGCTCTCGGGTGAGGATGCGACCTGTCTCGGCTTCATGGCGCATGGCGGCAACGGCTGCATCTCGGTGACGTCCAACGTCGCGCCGAAGCTCTGCGCGGAATTCCAGAACGCCTGCCTTGCGGGCAATTTCCGCCGTGCGCTCGAAATCCAGGACATCCTCATGCCGCTGCACGGCGCGCTCTTCTGTGAGACCAATCCAGGGCCGGTGAAATATGCGGCCTGGCGCCTCGGCGTGATCGAGAGCCCCGATTGCCGCCTGCCGCTGGCGCCGCTTTCCGATGCGAGCAAGAAGACCGTCGATGCCGCGCTCGCGCACGCGGGCCTGCTCGAGGTCAAAGCGGCGGAGTAGTCCGCCCATTATATCGCCGCGGTGTCCAATCGGTCGGGCTGCCCCTATATAGTTCGGGCAGCCCGCAGTCTTTCGGCCCGCCTGCAAAGAAGCATGTATCATGTCGAAGAAGGACGATGACGACCGCAAGCTGGTCGCCGAGAACCGGCGCGCCCGGCACGAGTATTTCATCGAGGATACCTTCGAAGCCGGAATTTCGCTCACCGGCACCGAGGTGAAGTCACTGCGCAAGGGGCAGGCCAACATCACCGAGAGCTATGCCTCGGCCGAAGGCGGCGGCCTCGTGCTCGTCAATGCCTACATCCCCGAGTACCAGCTCGCCGGCAATTTCTTCCAGCACGCCCCGCGCCGCCCGCGCCAGCTCCTCCTGCATCGGCGCGAGATCGACAAGCTTTCGCAGGCCGTGCAGCGCGAAGGCATGACGCTCATTCCTCTCGAGATCTATTTCAACGCGCGCGGACGCGCGAAGCTCAAGCTCGGTCTCGCCAAGGGCAAGAAGATGCACGACAAGCGCGAGACGGCGGCCAAGCGCGACTGGCAGCGCCAGAAGGCGCGCCTCATGCGGGAGAAGGGATGATGCGCGCTGCAGGCGCTGGTGGTGCTGTCGCCTCCGCCGCCGTTTCCGAGCGGGAGCGTTTGCTGGCCATCGAGCATGCAGCCGTGCGTGCGTGGCCGGCTGGCGAGACGCGCGAGGTGGACGGCTGGCTGTGGCGCTATTCGGGGGGCGGCTCGCAGCGTGCGAACTCGGTTTCGGCGCTTCACTATCTCGGCACGGACGTCGAGCGCACGATCGATGCGATCGAACATCTCTACGGAGAGCGCGGCGCGCCCGTGCGCTTCCAGGTCGGCTTTCCGCTCTCCGAGCCTGAAGATCTCGATGCACGTCTCGCGGCGCGCGGTTACGTAATCCACGATCCGGTGACGACGCTCGTGAAGGCCGTGGAGGCTGTCGCGATGCCGGATGATGTCGCGCTCGGCGCGGCGCCATCCGAAGGCTGGCTGCGCGTCTATCTCAGCAACGTCACGCCCGACCGGCGGCCGTTCGCGTCGGCCATTCTGGCGCGCGTGCCGGCGCCCTGCGTCTTCGCCGAGGTCCTCCGCAGCGGCGAGACCATTGCGACGGCGCTCGGCGTGCTGCACGAAGGCGCGGTGATTGCCGAATGCGTCGGCACGGCTTCATCGGCTCGGCGTCAGGGCGCGGCGTCGGCGGTCATGTCCGCGCTCGAAGCCTGGGGAAGCGCGCAGGGCGCGCGCACGATCGGGCTTCAGGCCGTGACGACCAACACGCCCGCACAAGGCCTCTATGCGGCGCTCGGCTACACAGCAGCCGGCACGTATCACTATCGCTATCTTCAGAAATGAGAACGGCGCCGGGCGAGATGCCCGACGCCGTCATCGAAGTCGTTGGTGGACCTGCGACCTGCTCACATATCCACGTCGTCGTGGCTGTGCTGAGAAGCACCGGGAGCGACGCCTTCGCGGTCGCGCTGCGCACGGAACTGCGCGAGGCGCGTCTCGCGGGCTTCGCGCGGGATGCGCTGGCTCGGATCGCGACAGATGTCCTTCTCGAGATCGGCGATGTCGATGAACTGGTCCGCCTGCCGGCGCAGCTCGTCGGCGACCATGGGCGGCTGCGTTTGCAGCGTGGAGACGACGCTGACGCGCAGTCCCTTCGCCTGCAGTGCCGCGACAAGGCTCCTGAAATCGCCGTCACCGGAGAAGAGCACGACGTGATCCAGCTTCGGCGCCAGCTCCATGGCATCGACGGTCAGCTCGATGTCCATGTTGCCCTTGATCTTCCGCCGGCCGGAGGCGTCCGTGAACTCCTTGGTCGGCTTGGTTACCATCGTGTAGCCGTTGTAATCGAGCCAATCGATCAGCGGCCGGATCGATGAGTACTCCTGATCCTCGACGAGGGCGGTATAGTAAAGGGCGCGGACCAAGTAACCTTTGCTCCGGAAGACACCGAGCAGGTTCTTGTAGTCGATGTCGAATCCCAGCGCCTTGGCGGTCGCGTAGAGGTTTGCCCCATCGATGAAAAGCGCAATGCGCTCCGTTGGGTAGAAAAACATCGTCGGATTGCCTTTTCATTGTTGGCCCGGCCGGGGAGCACGAGCGTGATGTCACAACGTCATATTGGGAGAAGGCCTTACGACGATCGCGCAGACCGAATGCCCAAGGTTGTGCAACCGTATATAGACCAACCCGTGCGAAATGAAGTGATACATCGCCACATCTTAGACCCTTCGCCGGCTGAAGCCAATGCAGCTTACGTATGCTTATCACTGCGATTCGCATAACGCGATCAACGGAATGATCCGGTCAAACTGCTTGATATCAATAGGTGCTAACGTATCGGGCCCTTGGGGCGACCCGATGGAAACACTTCGGCGCTCACTCGACATACTTGAGCAAAACCGGGTCTTTATTGCCGCGTGTTCGCGAATTTACCGCACCTGCCCGCATTTCGGCGCAGGACTTATGCCGGATTTCTATAATGCGGTCGCTCTTGCGCATACCGACCTTGCACTTGGCGGCCTGCTGCGCCTTTTCAAGGCTATCGAGCGCCGGGCCGGGCGGCGGCCGCGGGCGCGGTGGAGCGCTCGGGCCCTCGATCTCGACCTCGTCGACTACGGGGGCCGCATCCTGAACTGGCCAGCACTCAACCGGGCAGGCGGCCCCCTGGTCCTGCCTCATCCGCTCATGCACGAGCGCGGTTTCGTGCTGGTGCCGCTGGAAGAGGCGGCTCCCCATTGGCGTCACCCCGCTCTCGGGCTCACGGCGGGGGCGCTTCTCCGGCGCAGACCGGACCTTCGCCGCGGCATTGCGCCGGCTTGATTCAACGGCTTATTCGTGGCATTAACCCCCGCGAGTGGGCAGCGATCCCTGATGGCGCCGGCGGTGCGCCCCTTGCCCTGATGGACACCTGAAAATCGAGGATTGAACGGCGATGGCGCGTGTCACGGTTGAAGATTGCGTGGACAAGGTCCCCAATCGGTTCGAACTGGTGCTGCTTGCGGCTCATCGCGCCCGCGCGATCGCCTCGGGTTCGCATCTGACGGTCGAGCCCGACAACGACAAGAACCCGGTGATTGCGCTGAGAGAAGTGGCCGAACGGACTGTTCCGGCCGATGACCTCCGCGAGAGCCTCATTCATTCCATCCAGAAGAACGTCGAGATCGACGAGCCCGAGGCCGGCGCCGCGCCGCTCATCGGCGCCGACCGCAGCCGCCAGCAGCTCGGCCGCGACGACCAGTCCGCCGATACCGCGATCGATCAGATCACCATGTCGGAGGAGCAGCTTCTGCGTGCCATGGAGAGCATGGCGCCGATCGAGCCCTCCTCCAATGGCGGTGGTGGCGGCGGCAACGGCGGGGCGCGCGGTCGCTGAGGCGCGGCTGCGCTCTCATCAATCTTGTTCGGTTCGACGCCGGGGCTCGTTCTGGTCGCGGTCAAGACTCATGCTTATGTTTCATAAGGAGAGGTCGTAGCGCAGCGACCGGCGTGCGCGAGCTCGTGTCTTGGTCTGGGCGGTGCCGGATGCAGGGGCTTGAAGCGGCATGATGCGTCAGTACGAGCTGGTCGAGCGGGTGCTCCGCTATGACCCCAAGGCCGACGAGACGCTGCTCAATCGTGCTTACGTCTATGCCATGCGCGCGCACGGACATCAGAAGCGCGCTTCGGGCGATCCCTACTTCTCTCATCCCCTCGAAGTCGCGGCGATCCTGACCGATCTCAAGCTCGACGATGCGACGATCGCGACGGCGCTGCTGCACGACGTGATCGAGGATACCGAGGCGACGCGCGCCGAGATCGATCAGCTCTTCGGCCCCGAGATTGGCGTGCTGGTCGACGGCCTCACCAAGATCAAGCGTCTCGACCTCGTCTCGAAGAAGGCCGAGCAGGCCGAGAATTTCAGGAAACTGCTGGTCGCCATCTCGACCGACATCCGCGTCCTGCTCGTCAAGCTCGCCGACCGTCTCCACAACATGCGCACGCTCGAGCACATGTCGCCCGAGAGCCGTCGGCGCAACAGCGAGGAGACGCTGGAGATCTATGCGCCGCTCGCCGGCCGCATGGGCATGCAGGCCATGCGCGAGGAGCTCGAGGATCTCGCCTTCCGCTGGCTGCATCCGGAAGCTTACCGGACGGTGCGCGAGCGGCTCGATCGCCTCGGCGAGAACAACCAGGGGCTTGTCGAGGAAATCCGCCAGAGTCTCGTCGCCAAGCTGGCGGAGGCCAATTTCAGCGCCGAAGTGACCGGACGCGAGAAGAAACCGTACTCGATCTGGCGGAAGATGCAGAACCGCCAGATCTCGCTCGAGCAGCTTTCCGACCTCTACGGCTTTCGTGTGATCTGCGCCAGCATCGAGGACTGCTACCGCGCGCTCGGCCTCGTTCATACGAACTGGCGCGCGGTGCCCGGGCGCTTCAAGGACTACATCTCGACGCCGAAGCAGAACGGCTATCGCTCGATCCACACGACGATCGTCGGCCCGCGCCACCAGCGCGTCGAGCTGCAGCTCCGCACCGAGCCGATGCACGTCACGGCGGAGTACGGCGTCGCCGCCCACACCTTTTACAAGGACGCCGCGAAGGCGAACGGCAAGGCCGCCGCGACGCCCGAGACGATGCGTGAGATGGGGCCGTACATCTGGCTGCGTCGCCTCGTCGAGACGCTGCTCGAGGGCGACAACTCGGAGGAGTTCCTCGAGCACACCAAGCTCGAGCTCTTCCACGACCAGGTGTTCTGCTTCACACCGAAAGGCCGGCTGATCGCGCTGCCGCAGGGCGCGACGCCGATCGACTTCGCCTATGCCGTGCACACCGACGTCGGCAACTCCTGCGTCGGCGCCAACATCAATGGTCGCCAGATGCCGCTCTCGACGGCGCTGCGCAACGGCGATGAAGTGCACATTCTGACGTCCGCCAGCCGAACGCCGCCCGCCGCCTGGGAGCGCATTGCGGTGACCGGGAAGGCGCGCAGCGCCATCCGGCGCGCGGCGCGCGATTCACTGCGCCGGCAGTATGCCGAGCTCGGCCGCCGCCTGCTCGGCTCGGCCTTCGCCAAGATCGGCCAGGACTATTCCGACGATCGCCTACGTCGCGCCCTTTCGCGTCTCACGCACAAGACCGTCGATGACGTGCACGCCGCCGTCGGGCGCAGCGAGCTTCCCATTGCCGACGTCATCCGCGCCATCGCGCCCGAGGCGGCAGACCTGTTGCCTGCCGGCTCCCGCACCCGTCCTCGCAATCGCTATGAGAACGGCGAAGGCGGCGAGGAGGGCTGGTTCAACCTGTCGAAGGTCATGGGGCTCAAGTTCCGATGGCCGACGAGCAGTGGCGCGGGCGGCACTGGCGCCGGTAAGGGCATCGTCATTCGTGGCGTGCGCAACGACGTGCCGGTATCCTTCGAGCCGGGCGGCGCGGTGCCGGGTGACCGGATCGTCGGTGTCTTGACGCCCGGGGAGGGAATCCGCATTTTCCAGATCCACTCCCCGCGCCTGAGCGAGTTCGAGCACGAGCGCTGGATCGATGTAACCTGGGACATCAACCAGGAGGCGCCGGAGCGCTTTCCTGCGCGAATCTCTGTAACAGTGCTGAATGAGCCGGGGACACTCGCGCAGATCGCGCAAGTCATCGGCGAGGACGACGGGAACATCGATAATCTCCGGATGCTGTACCGGGGCGCCGACTTCACGGAGATGATGATCGAGGTGGAAGTGTTTGATCTCGTCCACCTCAACCGCATCATCAACGGGCTCAAGAGCAAATCGGTCGTGAGCAAGGTCGAGCGCGTATTTGCCTGAGGTGTGTCTTCCGTACATGCGTTGCGTCACAAGGGGGCCGTAAACGGCGCCCATGTAGCTACGACTTTACCAACGCAGGTGCACTCTCATGGGTTTGCGGAACGATTGCGGTGACGGGACGTTCAGTACCCGCAACGGTGAACGCAGGACAGGAGAGTGGGGCTTGCACCGCGCCTGGTCCGAGATACTGCGCCTCGAGACGACGCCGCATGCCATTGGCCTCGGTCTCGCCACCGGCGTGTTCGTCGCCTTCCTGCCGGTTCTCGGCGTTCAGATGCTGGTCGCCGTTGCCATCGCGTGGGCGGGCCGGGCGAATGTCGGCGCGGCGGTGCTCGGCACCTGGGCGGGCAACCCGCTCACGTGGCCCGTCATGTGGGTTGGTTCGTATCTGCTCGGCATCATGCTGCTCGGCGAAACCGGCGCGATGACCATCGAGGAGCTTCAGCACACGCTCGCGGGCCTTGCGGAAACATCCAGGTTCCGGCCCGATCCGCTGAGCATGATGGATGCCGCCGGTAAGCTCTTGTGGCCGATCCTTAAACCACTCTTCGTCGGCAGCCTTGTGCTGGGGTTGATTTCCGGCTCGGCCCTCTATTTCATAGGCCGCCGGGCGGCCGAGGTCTTTCACACCCGCCGCCGGCATCAGGCTTGACGCTGGGCCCTTACGGCCGCGCCGGCCGTAAGAGTCGAGCGAGTCAATGTCCCAAACGAGATCCTTGCCCGCGGCGCCGCGCCTCGGGGTGAATGTCGACCACGTCGCGACCTTGCGGAACGCGCGCGGCGGGCGCCATCCCGATCCGGTTCGCGCCGCCCATCTTGCCATCGAAGCGGGGGCCGACGGCATCACGGCGCATCTGCGCGAGGATCGCCGCCACATTCGCGATGACGACATCGCGCGCCTCAAGGCCGAGATCACCCGCCCGTTGAATTTCGAGATGGCGGCTACGCCGGAGATGCTGGCGATCGCGCTGAAGACGGTGCCGCACGCCTGCTGCCTCGTGCCCGAGAAGCGCGAGGAGCGCACGACCGAGGGCGGCCTCGACGTCGTCGGGGCCAGCAGCTTTCTCGAGCGCTGCATCGGTGAGTTGAAGGCGGCGGGAATCCGCGTCTCGCTCTTCATCGAGCCGGACCGCGCGCCGATCGAGGCCGCGGCGAAGCTCGGTGCGGATATCGTCGAGCTGCACACCGGCGCCTATTGCGAGCACGCGCTCGCCAATGACTGGCAGCGCGTCGAGCAGGAGGTTCAACGCCTGGCAAAAGGGGCGCGAGATGCCCACGCGGCCGGGCTCGAGGTCCATGCCGGGCACGGCCTTACGTACAATACGGTCGGCGAAGTGGCACGCTTGCCGGAAATCGCCGAGCTCAACATCGGGCATTTCCTCATAGGCGAGGCGGTCATGGTCGGACTGCGGCCGGCGATCGAGCGCATGATCCGCCTGATGCGCGAGGCGCGCACACCATGATTCTCGGCCTCGGCAACGATGTCATCGACATCCGCCGTATCGAGCGCTCGATCGAGATCTACGGTGATCGCTTCTTGAATCGCATTTTCACCGAGATCGAGCGCCAGAAGTCCGATCGCCGCCGGCAGCGCGCGGCTTCCTACGCCAAGCGCTTTGCTGCAAAGGAAGCCTGCTCGAAGGCGCTCGGCACGGGTTTGCGCAAAGGCGTATTCTGGCGCGACATGGGCGTCGTCAACCTCCCGTCGGGCCGCCCCACTCTTGTTCTGACGGGTGGTGCCGCTGCGCAGCTCGCGCGGATCACGCCGCCCGGCTATGAAGCACGCATCGACCTCACGATTACCGACGACTTTCCCATGGCGCAGGCGATCGTCATCATCTCGGCGATTTCGACAGGTGAGCCACTGCGCTAGGTGGCGCTCTATGTGGCGTGCATGGCCGACACTCACGCGCTGTCACATGAACCCTCTACCTTTATCGTGATTGACGCACAGGCGGCGCGCCACTTAAGTTTCGATCGGCGGGGGATTGTGCGCGGCGCACGAGTCACTCACCGCTGACTGGAAGGTTCGAGATGAGCGAGCGTGCCAGCAGTAATGCGCGTAAATCGCCCGCCTCAAAGGCACTTGCATCCAAACAGCCGGCATCGAAGGCGGCGGCTTCCAAGAAGGCTGCTGCGGCGGGCGGAAAAGTGCGCGGCGCCAAGCCCGGCAAGAGCAAAGCGGCTGCCAAGCGCGCCGCTACCGAGAATGCTTCGGCGCCCGAGCCCGCGGTGCTTCTCGCGCGCGTCGCGCAGCTCGAAAGCGAGCGCGAGCGCTTGCGCGCGGCACTCGAGAAAGCGGAGAGTCGCATTCGCGCGCTCGAAGAGGGGCGCGATCAGGTATTGAACCGGATTGACTGGGTGATCGATTCGCTGCGCAGCCTCATCGAGACCGAACAATAAGGCGAGCGGCAGTCCGCGGGCACGCGGAGCGGTGGGCGGGGGCCGAATGGGGCAGGCGACGATCACCATCAACGGCCGCACGTACCGGCTGAAGTGCGGCGATGGCGAGGAGGCGCGCCTGCTCGCGCTGTCTGATATCGTACGACAGCGCGTCGACAGCCTCGCGGGTGAGTTCTCCGCTGCCGGCGATGATCGTCTGCTGCTGATGGCGGCGCTCATGCTGGCCGACGAACTTCTCGACGCTCAGACGCGCCTCAAGGCATTGGGAGCTTGACATCGTGGGCCCTCAGCTCGACCGCGCTCAATTCATCCGTCCGATCGCGCATCGCGGACTGCACGACCGCAGTGCCGGCGTGATCGAGAATACCGGTCCGGCCTTCATCGCGGCGATCGAGGGCGGCTATGGCATCGAGTGCGATCTTCAGCCGGCGTCGGACGGCACGCCGATGGTGTTCCACGATCGCGCACTCAAGCGGCTCATCGATGCCGACGGCCTGATCGACGAGCGCACGCCGGCTGAACTTGCGAACTTGCGTTATCGTGGGCAGGACACGCCCATCCTGAGCTTCGCGGCGTTTCTCGCACTGGTCAGTGGGCGCGTGCCGCTCGTCGTCGAGATCAAGAGCGACTTCGACGCGCCGAAGGCTGGCTTTCTGGAGGCCATTGCCGCGACGGCGCGTGCGTACAAAGGACCAATCTGCCTGAAATCGTTCGATCCGGCGGTCATGGCGCGCTGCCGGGCCCTCGCGCCCGACATCCCGCGCGGGATCATCGCCACCGACTACACGGTCACCAACTGGTGGCCGAACAAGATCGATGCCGCACGCGCGATCAGCCTCACCTATCTGCTCGAAAGCCGCGAGGCCGAGCCCTCGTTCTTTTCCTATCACGTGCGCGCCTTGCCGACGCCGGTAACGCGGTTTGCGCGTGAGGCAATGGGCTTACCGCTCTTCACGTGGACGGTACGCTCCGTGCGCGAGCGCGAAATCGCGGCGAAATGGGCGGATGCGCCGGTCTTCGAAGGCTATCGGCCTTAGCCACTACCTTTCCGCTCGATAGCACGCCGCAGACGCCAGGCTTCTTCCTCGAGACGGATGTTCGCGAGAATGCGATCGAGGAGCAGTGTCGTGCGGCGAAAGAGCTCGGAGCCACGCGTGTAGTCGGCAGGCGCGAAGAAATCGCAGCGACCGGCACGGAAGAGCTCGACGCACTTGGCCCGCGCTTTGCCCGGCGTGTGGACCGCGATGGCGTGGCCGCCATTCTTGCGCATGACCGCCATGGAGGGCACGTCGGTATCGCCGTCACCGAAATAGATCATGTTGGCGAACGGGATCGGGCGCGCGTCCTCGGGCATATGCTCGTTGATGGACTGCCCGAGGTTCTCGATGCCCTTGTTGATGCGGAACAGGTACTGCGTCTTGCCGGTGTCGGAGATGACGCGTTTCGGATAGGGCAGATCGTAGGCGTCGAACCAGTATTCCGACGCGAACACGTTGTGAAAGTGCGGACGGATGCGCGTCCCCTCGATGATCTCGACGAGGCCGGAAGAGATGAGGTAGTGGCGCAGCGCAACGCCCTGGCTCTCGGCACGAATGCGGACGTACTCGGCGATCTCGCCGAACCAGGCTTCAACGCCCGGGAATAGCTCGACATCGCGGCCCAGTGCGACGAGATCGTCGCGGTCGATACGTACCCCGCGCGCCTTGGCCTTCTTGTACATGAGGTGCATGTAGGTGATCAGCGGGTCGGCTTCCTGCTCGCGCGCGACCGTATTGCACTCCCGCCAGAACGACTTCGGATCCTCGCCGATCTTGGGCAGGAACGTGTACTCCTGCATGGGGCGCGGCGAGAGCGTGCCGTCGAAATCGTAGACGAGCGCGATCGTCTTCTTGCCGAAACCCGCCTTGGCCGCGCTTGCTGCTGGAGCCCGGGCGACGGCCTTCACGCTGGTCCCGGCGGCGCGGGCGCGGCTCGACCGCGCGCGCGTGCCGATGCTCGTTTGCTCCGCCATGGCATCCTCTCCGGTCCGCGATGCAACTCTCGGACGATCAGAGGCACGATTCGGCCGGCAAGACGAGGGCGGTGGGGCCGAAATACAAAACGGACGACACCGAGAGGCGTCGTCCGCTTGATCAAGCCGCTCAAAGGGGCGAAGGATTAGGCGCCCGATTTCTCCTGAGCACCACTGTCCGGATCGTCGCCGTCTCCGGTCTCCTCGCGGCGCGGCCGGCGTACGGGACGGCGCAGGAACTCAGGCTGGTCCTTCATCATGTCGAACCGCTCGCGGCGACGGGGCTGCGCTTGCTCGCGCGGCGCGCCTTCGCTGGCCTCGATGACGGGCTGTTGCGGCTGGTCGCTGGGTGCGGGCTCGCGCGGGGTGGGGCGCGCCTCTTCGCCGCCCTCGCTACGCTCGCCCCGCTCATTGCGCTCATTGCGATAGTCCGGCCGCTCGTAGCGCCGATCGCGGAAGCGCGGATTGTCGTGGCGGTGATCCTGCTGGCGGCCGTGCTGGCGCCGATCGTCACGCCTCTCATCGCGCCGCTCGTCACGACGGTCCTCACGCCGCTCCTCATGTCGGCCATTCTCGTGGCGCTGTTGGGGGGGCTGAGGTTCCTGGCCGGGATGGCGGGCAAAGGCCGGAACGGCGGGCTGATCGCCCATGCCCGGATCGGCTGCCTCGACGTCGCCCTCCTCGCCCGGGTCGCCGAGATCGGCGCCGTGCATACTGCGATGGCGCTGGCCGTTGCCGTTGGCCACATCGCCGCCCTGCTGCATCTGCTGCTCGCGGTAGGCGATGATCATGCGGTTGTAGTGTTCGGCGTGCTGGAGATAGTTCTCGGCGAGAACGGGATCGCCCGAGGATTGCGCGTCCCTGGCGAGGGCGATGTACTTGGCGGCGATGTCGGCCGCCGTACCCCGGACTTTGACGTCCGGGCCATTCGACTCGAAGCTGCGCGCGAGCGGGTTTTGCCCTTTGCGGTGATGATGACTATGGCTGCCATTGCCACCGCTGCTGCCGCGGCTACGCCCGCGGCGATGCTGCTGACCCTGCCTCATAGGCTCCCGTTCTTTCCTCGAAGAGTTCGTGCGTGATCAGACACGCCGGAGCCCTCAAACTCGTGGCTCCATTTCGAGCAGGCCCATCACAAACCCGATGACGCATGACGTTCCGTCATATCGCCACGGCGACAAGCAACAAGGCCCGCACAACACCGACCTACATCAGAGATGTCCCTGTGATCCTCTACGCACCGCCCCCGACCCAAGGCCCCAAGGTGCGACACACGTCTCGATCACGGAGTTCAGGTGGACCTGGCAGCTTTTGGCGCAAACACGCCGTCCTCTGCCTCTCACCAGCCGGGCCCGTCCTCCTGCCTGCGCGGTTCAAAACCGACTTGGCTCGGACGCGCCACATGCTTTGCCTGGGCCGTAAGCTAGCCTCCCTGATCGGCGATTCCAAGATTTATTTTCCAGTTGCGACCAGATGTGGCAACCGCAACACAGCGTGTGTGGCCACCAAGATCCCGCAAGAGAGGCCACTCCAGCGGTGCAGGCTCCATGCCATGGTTTACGGCGAGCATTGCTACCGCTGCCGCCTGATCGTGACCCACCTCGAATACCGCCCATCCACCGGGCACCAGCACGCGCGAGGTATCTGCAAGGATGGCCCGATAGGCATCAAGGCCGTCAGGGCCGCCGTCCAATGCCCTGTGTGGCTCCCATTGGGCCACCTCCGGCGCGAGGGACACTATTTCATCGCGCGGGACGTAGGGCGGGTTCGTTACCAAGAGGTGGTAGCGGCCGTCCACTTCGTCAAGCCACCGCGACCTGATGAAGCGGATGCGGTCGAGTAGACCATGACGCTCGGCATTCCGGCGTGCGGCTGCGAGCGCCGGTGCGCTGATATCCGTGGCCGTCGCTTCAGCATCGGGGAGGGCCGCGAGAAGAGCCAGGGCGATGGCACCGGTTCCCGTGCCGAGATCGAGGATCCTCAGAGGCCCTTTACGCGCGGGCATCGTGGCAACGAGCGCGAGCGCCACGCTGACGACCGTCTCCGTATCCGGGCGCGGATCGAGCGTATCGGCCGTGAGACCGAGCGTCAGGCCGTAGAATTCGCGTTCGCCGATGATCCGCGAGACAGGCTCGCGCGCGCATCGGCGCGCGATCGCGGCGGCGAGCCGCTGTCGCGCGAGGCTATCGAGCTCTCGCTCCGGTGCGCTGATGAGAGCGGCGCGCGTGACGCCGAGGGCGTGCTCCACGAGATGGCGCGCATCCACGGCCGCGTCCGGCACGCCCGCGGCGGCGAGCTGGTCGGTCGCCAGGCGCAAGGCCTCACGGACCGTGCGGCCGGCATTCTCATCATTGAAAGTCGCGAGGCTCAATGCGTCTGCCTCAGGTGCTCATCGACAGGGCGGCGAGCTGGTTCGCCTGGTAATCGGCGGTCAGCGCGTCGATCACCTCGTCGAGCGCGGGGCCGCCTTCCAGCAATTCGTCGAGCTTGTGCAGAGTGAGGTTGATGCGGTGGTCGGTGACGCGCCCCTGCGGGAAATTGTACGTGCGAATGCGCTGGGAGCGATCGCCGGAACCGACCTGTCCCCTGCGCTCGGCGGCACGCGCTTCATCCGATTGCTGTCGCTGCATCTCGTAGAGGCGTGAGCGCAGGACCTGCATGGCGAGCCGCCGGTTCTGGTGCTGCGACTTTTCGGCCGACACGACGATGATGCCGGTCGGTATGTGCAGGATGCGCACCGCCGATTCCGTCTTGTTGACGTGCTGGCCGCCGGCGCCGCCCGCCCGCATGGTGTCGATCCTGAGCTCCTCGGGCTTGATTTCGAGGTCGACCTCCTCGGGCTCCGGCAGCACGGCAACGGTCGCCGCCGAGGTATGAATGCGCCCGCTCGCCTCGGTTTCCGGCACACGCTGCACGCGATGCACGCCCGACTCGAACTTCAGTCGCGCGAACACGCCTTTGCCCGAGATCGAGGCGACAATTTCCTTGTAGCCGCCGAGGTCATTCTCCGACATCGAGATGATCTCGACCTTCCAGCGATGCTGCTCGGCATAGCGGCTGTACATGCGGAAGAGATCGGCGGCAAAGAGCGCGGCCTCGTCGCCACCTGTGCCCGCGCGCACTTCGAGAATGACGTCGGCATCGTCGGTTGAGTCTTTGGGTAGGAGCTGGATCCTGAGATCGTGCTCGAGCTGCTCGAGACGGGCATTGACCGCGCGCAGCTCTTCCTCCGCGAGGGCCGCCATCTCGCGATCGCCCCCGCTCGCCTTGATCATGGCGGTAAGCTCATCGCGCTCGCGCTCGGCGCTGCGCAGGGCCTCGATCGCCTGCACGACCGGGTCGATCTCGGCGAATTCCTTGGACAGGCGCGCAAAGTCGGCCGCGCTCGGGCCGGCGTTGAGCTCGGCCTGCACGACGTGCCAGCGCTCGACCAGCTTGTCGAGCTTCTGCTGCGGGATAGACATGCGCTCTTCTTACGACCATTCGCGCTGCGGGGGGAGCGCGCTTTCTGGGCCGGATCGCCTGGGGATGCAACCGGGAACCGTCGTCCATCGCGCGGCGGGCGGCCGGCGGGCCGCAGGTGTTGATCCAAACTGGGGAACGGCGGCGCCGCGCTATTTGGCGGTGACCTGCAGCTTGTCGGCCTTGCGGCTGCTCGGATCGGCGACATCGATCCACTTGAGGCCGTCGCGGCGCGGGGCGAGGCGGACAGCCAGCGTGTCGAGACCGGCCAGCATGGGCTGGGCAATGGAAGCGGGCAGCACGGCAATGGCCTCGCGGAGCGCGCGCGGTTGCGCCTGGATGCCCCATACCACCGATGCGATGAGCACCATCGGCCCCGCCACGGCCATGAGCGCACGGCCGCGTCCCCGGCCCGCGCGGCGGACTTTCCACCGCTTCTTGGGCGCTGGTGCGGGCTTCGGCGCCGCGCGACGGCGTGAGCTTGGCTCCGGCGGCGCGGTGGTCTTGTGTGTCGTGCGGTCAGCCGTCCGCTCGCTTGCCCGCAGCAGGGCTCCGAGGCTCCTGTCGGGCGGCGCGCCAGCGTGCGTGGGGTTCGTCTGCTGGTAGATGCGCTGCAGGAGAGGACGCGGGTCAACGCGATGGAGCGCACAGAGCCCCATCACGACACGTTGCGTTTCTTCCCAGTGCGGCAGCGCGCGCAGGCGGCCCTGCTCAAGTGTCATGATCGTGTCGACGGTCGTGCCGAGGCGTAGCGCCAGCTCTCCCGGCGTCATGCCGAGCGCGAGGCGCATGTCGCCGACCAGCGAGCCGAGGTTTTCATCGAGGCCGGATGTCCGCTCCGACATCGCCATGATCTGCACGGGTGCTGCGCGGCTCCTCGTGCCTCGCGCGCCCATGCCCTTCGGCGCGCCGGCGTAGTCGGATTTCTTGAATACAGAACGCACGTTACTCGCTTCCGATACGCTGGTGCACACCCTCTTCCCCGCGGCATCGCAAGCCGCCCGCCGAGGTCGAGGTACAATCGCCAATTTGGAATCCAAAGCGGCGCCTTTGTGGCACCCGTCAACGCCATCCCCACGACGTTGGACCCCACCTTGGATAAGTGTGGCGCGCGAGGCCGGTCCTTGTCAAAGGTTTGTCGCGGATCGAGTAGAAGAGCGGTGGATGGTCTGACGCCGCAGCGGGCGCGATCGTGCCGTGCGTGTCAGGCTGCGGTCAGGAGCTTGTCCACTTCGGCAACGAGGTCCTTGAGGTGGAACGGCTTGGAGAGGACCCGTGCGTCCTTGGGTGCCGGCCTGTCGTTGTTGAGCGTGACGGCGGCAAAGCCGGTGATGAACATGATCTTCAGCTCGGGATCGATCTCACTCGCACGGCGCGCAAGCTCGATGCCGTCCATGCGCGGCATCACGATATCCGTCAGCAGAAGGGAGAAAGGCTCTTCCTTGAGCCGGTCGTAGGCTTCCGCGCCATTGGCGAACGCAACGACCTCGTAGCCGGCCTTGGTCAGTGCGCGCGTGAGGAAGCCGCGCATCGAATCGTCGTCTTCCGCGAGCAGAATGCGCTGCGCGGAAAGTGCCGATACCTTCGCCGTCATTGCCTCGTGCCCCCAATCCGTCCCCATCCCAAAATATGGGGTAGTATGCACCGTGCGAGCTGGTGACGTCGGAATCTGACGCCAATTTGGTAAACTGCAAGTGAATACACAGCATTTCATCCCACATGTATGCAAGTGGATCGCCAGCCGCGCACCGAGCGGCGCGCCGGCGCGGTCAGTGACATCCCTGAGCCAAGGCGTGTCGATGCCTTAGAACGCTTAGAAAGCTTGAAATAACTGTGTGTGCGGCACTTACACCCGACTTCAACATATTCCCGGCCAAGCGACATGCTTATGATGGACAGTGACGATTGCCCTTGGCAATCTTGTCGGCGAGCAGCGGAAAAGACCGGTGCGCGCACGACCGCCGGCACGGTCCATTGAAGGCTGTGACGACGCGGCAAACGACGACGTGACGCAAGCGACAAAGGCCCATGCTGGAAACCGAGCGCGCCGCCATCGAGCAGCATCTGACACCACCCTACCTGTTGGCGGTGCCGCGCCTTCAGACGGTGCCCTTCGTGTTCTGCTCACCCCATTCCGGACGCGTGTACACGGATGCCTTTCTCGCATCGTCGCGCCTCAGCGCGAACGCGCTGCGCAAATCCGAGGACTGCTACGTCGATGATCTATTCGCCGGCGTCGCCGCGCTCGGTGCGCCTCTGCTCGCGGCCCGCTTTCCGCGTGCTTATGTCGACGTGAACCGCGAGCCCTACGAGCTCGACCCCGAACTCTTCGAGGAAACCCTGCCGCCTTTCGCCAACAGTCGCTCCATCCGCGTCGCCGGCGGGCTCGGCACGATCGCGCGCGTGGTTGCCGACGCGGAGGAGATCTACAAGCGCCGCCTGCCGCTTGCCGTGGCGCTCGAGCGCATCGAGCGGCTGTACAAGCCATTCCATGGCGCGCTTGCCTCGCTCATCGACGCGACGGCGCGGCGCTTCGGTGCAGCGATGCTCATCGACTGCCATTCCATGCCGTCGTCATCTACGGGCTATGTCGGGCCGCAACGCCCGGACTTCGTGCTTGGCGACCGCTTCGGGGCCTCATGCGACGGGCGTCTCACGCGCTTCCTGCGCGAGGAGCTGACCGCGCTCGGCTACACCGTGCACCTCAACCGGCCCTACGCCGGCGGCTACATTACGGAATACTACGGCCGCCCCCAGCGCGGCCTCCATGCGCTGCAGATCGAGATCAACCGCGCGCTCTATCTGAATGAGCGCACGTTCGAGAAGAAGCCCGGCTTCGCCGTCGTGGAGCGCCACCTGCGCACGGTCGCGGCCCGCCTCTTCAATGAGCTGCCGGGGATGCTCGGCGGCCGCGAGGCTGCCGAATAGCCGCGCGCTTTCGAGCTGACGCTCGTTGCGCCACCGGTCCGGCGCGCTTATCCTCCAACGTGTTCTCAGGGCGGGGTGGAAATCCCCACCGGCGGTATGCAGCCTCGGCTGCGAGCCCGCGAGCGCCTTCCGACCGGAAGGGTCAGCAGATCAGGTGCGAAGCCTGAGCCG
>Ga0180218_1000623_pt1 | contig 29268 bp, 35 predicted proteins | sample eDN3rd37CKraftBY_FD_151334 | JGI IMG/M metagenome (GOLD analysis project Ga0180218, IMG submission 151334) | Enriched backyard soil microbial communities from Emeryville, California, USA - eDNA 3rd pass 37_C Kraft BY (version 2) (version 2) | ecosystem: Environmental > Terrestrial > Soil >... | reverse complement strand
GTGCTGGAAGTGCGCGAACGCGCGAGTTTCTACCTACCCGAATAGGCCGGAGCCCCGGCAAGGAGACGCTTTCATGACCGATACGCCCGCTGCCCGCCCCTGGTACCGCGAGCCCTGGCCCTGGATTCTGATGGCCGGGCCGCTGGTGGCCATCATCGGCTGCGTCATCACCATCTACCTGGCGATGACGCGCTACGGCGACCAGCCCATCGCGGAAGGCGCGGTCAAGCGCGGGCTGGTGGTCGAGCGCGTCGCCGCGCCGGCCGCGACGCCCGCCGACGCGCGTCGCTGAAGCGGAGCCGACCATGCGCTGGCGTTCGCTGATGTGGATACTGTGGCCGTCCTTCCTGGCAGCCGGCGTGGGCAGCGCGCTGATCTTCGCGCTGATCGACCCGCTGGACGTGGCCATCTTCGGCCAGGTGCCGACCAACCGGACCGGGTTCTATACCGTATCCTTCTTCGTGCTGTGGCTGGTGACGGCGCTCTCCAGCACCGTCACCGCCTACCTGATGCCTGCCCGCGACCAGGACGACGCGCCGTTCTGAGGCGCCATGTTTGCTGCGGCGCAGCAAGCGCGGTTCCCGCAAGCCCGGTAAGATCGCCGCCTGCCATCACGTTGAACAAGGGGGCGGCGGGCGTATCGTGGATGCATTGCATGTGGTGGTAGTGACCGGCGCGGTGGTGGCCGGCTTCGTGCAGGGCCTGTCGGGTTTCGGCTACGGGCTTACCGCCATGTCCGTCTGGGCGTGGAGCATCGATCCGCGCCTGGCGGCCGCTCTGGTGGTGTTCGGCTCGCTGACCGGGCAACTGATCGCCGCCTTCTCGGTGCGGCGCGGCTTCGACTGGCGGCGGCTGCTGCCGTTCCTGCTGGGCGGCCTGGCGGGCATCCCGATCGGCGTGCGCATCCTGCCCATGCTGGACGTCCATATGTTCAAGGCGCTGCTGGGCGGCTTCCTGGTGCTGTGGTGCCCGCTCATGCTGGCGGTGAAGTACCTGCCCCGCATCACGGCGGGCGGCCGGCTGGCCGATGCCGTCGTGGGCGGTCTGGGCGGCGTCATGGGCGGGATCGGCGGGTTCACCGGAACCTTGCCCACATTGTGGTGCACATTGCGCGGCTTTGCCCGCGACGAACAGCGCTCCATCATCCAGAACTTCAATCTGGGCACGCTCTTGGTTACCATGGCCACATACGTCGGCACCGGCATCGTTACCGCCGACATGCTGCCGCTGTTCGGCCTGGTGGCGCTGGCGATGCTGATTCCCACCGTGCTGGGCACGCGCCTGTACCTGGGTATATCGGACCAGGCGTTTCGCCGCATCGTGCTGGGCCTGCTGACCCTGTCCGGCGTGGCCATGCTGGCTTCGTCGCTGCCCCGATTGCTATAGGCGTCCGCGTGCCGGGCGCCGCGGGAGACCCCATGCTGATCCGTTCCGAAACCCCTGCCGACCAGCGCGCCATCTTCGACGTGACGCAGGCGGCGTTTCGCGACCATCCGCACAGCGAGCAGACCGAGGCATACATCGTCCAGGCGCTGCGCGCCGCCGGCGCGCTGACGCTGTCGCTGGTGGCCGAGCTCGACGCCCGGGTGGTCGGCCATGCCGCGTTCTCGCCGGTGCAGATTTCCGATGGCAGCCCGTCGTGGTTCGGCCTGGGACCGGTGTCGGTCGACCCGGCCCACCAGGGCCGCGGCATCGGCACCGCCCTGATCGAGCACGGGCTGGCGCGGCTGCAGGCGCGCGGCGCGGCCGGCTGCGTCCTGGTGGGCGAGCCGGCTTACTATGGGCGTTTCGGATTCCGGCCCGAACCCGGGCTGGTGCTGCCGGACATGCCGCCCACGCATTTCCTGGCGCTGACCTTCGGCGCGCCGGCGCGCGGCACCGTGACCTATCATCCGGGGTTCGCGGCGCGTGACGCATAATCCGCCGCGGCCGACTGCAGTTGTCGGCGCGGCCGTGCAGTGGCGCGCGGCCAGCCGGTAGAATCGGCCATCCCGTACCTTTCCTCCAGGGAGACGCAGTGCAAGCAGTCATCTCCGTGCAAGGCCTGTCCAAGACTTATGCGTCAGGGCATTCCGCGCTGAAGAACATCAACCTGGATATCCACCGCGGCGAAATATTCGCGCTGCTCGGCCCCAACGGCGCCGGCAAGACCACGCTGATCAGCATCATCTGCGGCATCGTCAATCCGGGCAGCGGGCGCGTGCTGGCCGACGGCCACGATATCGTGCGCGAGTTCCGCGCCGCGCGCGACGCCATCGGCCTGGTGCCGCAGGAGCTCACCACCGACGCGTTCGAGACGGTCTGGAACACCGTCAGCTTCAGCCGCGGCCTTTTCGGCAAGCCGGCCGACCCGGCGCTCATCGAACGCATCCTGCGCGACCTCTCGCTATGGGACAAGAAGGACAGCCGCATCATGGCGCTGTCCGGCGGCATGAAGCGGCGCGTCATGATCGCCAAGGCGCTGTCGCACGAGCCGCGCATCCTGTTCCTGGACGAGCCGACCGCCGGTGTGGACGTCGAGCTGCGCCACGGCATGTGGCAGATGGTGCGGCGGCTGCGCGAAAACGGCGTCACCATCATCCTGACCACGCACTACATCGAGGAAGCGCAGGAGATGGCCGATCGCATCGGCGTCATCCGCAAGGGCGAGATCATCCTGGTCGAGGACAAGCATGCGCTGATGAGCAAGCTGGGCAAGAAGCAGCTGGTCATCATGCTGGACGCGCCGCTGGCCGCGCTGCCGGCGCTGGCCGGCGACTACCAGCTCGAACTGGCCGCCGAGGGCACGCAGCTGGTCTATACCTACGACAACCAGGTCAGCGGCGGGATCGCCGCGCTGCTGCGCGAGCTGGACGCGCGCGGCATAGGCTTTCACGACCTGCAATCGTCCGAGAGTTCCCTCGAGGATATCTTCGTCAGCCTGGTGAGTGCGCAAACATGAACTGGTATGCCATCAAGGCCATCTACAAATTCGAAATGGCGCGCGCCTGGCGCACGCTGATGCAAAGCGTGGCCTCGCCGGTCATCTCGACCTCGCTGTACTTCGTGGTATTCGGCGCGGCCATCGGCTCGCACATGGTCGAGATCGACGGCGTGAGCTATGGGGCGTTCATCGTGCCGGGCATGATCATGCTGTCGCTGCTGACCCAAAGCGTCGCCAACGCCTCGTTCGGCATCTACATGCCGCGTTTTTCCGGCACGATCTACGAGATCCATTCGGCGCCGATCTCGTATGTCGAGATCGTGCTGGGCTACGTCGGCGCGGCGGCCAGCAAGTCCATCCTGCTGGGGCTGATCATGCTGGCGACGGCGCGCCTGTTCGTGCCGTTCCATGTCGACCACCCGTTCTGGATGCTGGCCTTCCTGGTGCTGACGGCGGTGACCTTCAGCCTGTTCGGCTTCATCATCGGCATCTGGGCCGATGGCTTCGAGAAACTGCAGATCATCCCGCTGATGATCATCACGCCGCTGACCTTCCTGGGCGGCACCTTCTATTCGATCAAGATGCTGCCGCCGTTCTGGCAGACGGTGACGCTGTTCAACCCGGTGGTGTACCTGGTCAGCGGCTTTCGCTGGGCGTTCTATGGGGCGGCCGACGTCAGCCTGGGCGTGAGCGTGGGCATGACGCTGGCCTTCCTGCTCGTGTGCCTGCTGACCGTGCGCTGGATCTTTCGCACCGGCTATCGTCTCAAGACCTGAGCGGCGCGCGCCGGCTCAGCGGGCCGGCGACTGCTGGCGCACCCACTGCATGAACAGGACGTAGCCCAGCCCGAACCCCACCGACCCCAGGAACAGGCCGACGATGCCGGCGGCCAGCACGCCGCCCAGGGCGCCGATCAGGATGACCGGAATGGGGATGTCGACGCCGCGCGCCAGCATCAGCGGCTTGAGCACGTTGTCGCACAGCGACACCAGCAGACACCAGACGGCGAACACGATGGCGACCGTGGGGGTGTTGTTCAGGAATACATACGCCACCATGGGCACCATCAGCAGGAACAGCGGCAGCTGCACGATGCAGATAAGCAGCGCCACGATGGCCCACAGCCCGGCGGCCGGCACGCCGGCCAGCAGGAAACCCAGGCCGGCCAGCACGGCCTGGATCAGGGCCACGCCGATCACGCCCTGGGCCACGGCGCGGATGGTGGCGGCCGTCAGCTGCGCCAGCGCGACGCCCTGTTCGGGGCCGGCGATGCGCACGCCGATGGCCTGCGCGGCGCGCTTGGCCGGGTCCGCATAGACCAGGATGACGCCCGCGATGGCGATCGAGGCCAGGAACACGGCGATGCCCAGGCCGGCGCTGGCCATGCCCGCCAGCAGCCAGCGGCCGGCGGTGGCCAGCTGGGGCTGCAAGGGCTTGAGCACGTCCTGCAGGTTGGTCATGGCCTGCAGCCAGATTTCGTGCAGGCGCGCGCCGATCAGCGGCAGTTCGATCACGAAGTCCGGCGGCGCCGGGATGCGCACGATCCGGCCGCTGGAGTGATGGAAAATGTTCACCAGCGAGTCGCCCAGCGACGCGGTCAGCATGGCGCAGGGCACCAGCAGCACCAGCATGGTGGCCAGCGTCAGCACGACGGCGGCCAGCCGCGGGCGCGCGCCGAGCCAGTGGGTCAGCCGCAGGTGCAGCGGCGCCAGGGTGACCGCCAGGATGATGGACCACAGCAGCATGCCGATGAAGGGCTCGGCGACCCGGTAGCACCAGACGGTCAGTCCGCCGATCAGGGTAATGCGGATGGCCAGGTCGAGCAGGTTGCGCGCGATGAAGCGTTCGGCCAGGGGATTGGATTCTGTCTGCATCATGAGCCTCGCGGGTTGAAGACGGACTTCAGGCGCGCGGCGTCAGGAAAGCGGACAAAGGGGTGGGGGCGCGCGTGGCTATTCTACTGTCGGCCGGCCGCTAGGCGGGCTGGGGCTGCAGCGTGTGGGCCAGGAACTCGGCCGCCGGCAGCGGCCGGCCCAGCAGGAACCCCTGCAGCGAATCGCAGCCCATTTCGGTCAGGAAGGACTGCTGCGCCAGGGTTTCCACGCCCTCTGCGACGATCTTCAGGTTCAGCTTCTGGCCCAGCGCGATGATGGCCGACACGATGGCCGCGTCCTCGTTGTCGTGCTCCAGCTGGTTGACGAAGCCGCGGTCGATCTTCAGCTCGGTGGCGGGCAGGCGCTTGAGGTACAGCAGGCTCGAATAGCCGGTGCCGAAGTCGTCGATCGAGATCGACACGCCCAGTTCGGCCAGTTCGCGCAGCACGGTCAGGCTGGCCTCGGCGTCGCGCATCGCGGTCGATTCGGTGATCTCGATGGCCAGGCAGCGCGCCGGCAGGTCGTGGCGCGCCAGGGTGGCGCGGATCGAGGCGACCAGGTCGGGTTGCGAGAATTGCAGCGACGACAGGTTCACCGCCACTGTCCAGTCGGCATGGCCCATGTCGCGCCACTGCCGCATTTGCCGGCACGCTTCGTCCAGCACCCAGGCGCCGATGGAGAAGATCAGGCCGGTGCGTTCGGCGATGGGGATGAATACGGTCGGGCCAATCACGCCGCGGGTGGGGTGGTTCCAGCGCAGCAGCGCCTCGGCGCCGACCACCGGGCCGGCGGGCGCGACGAACTTGGGCTGGTAATGCAGCTCCAGCTGATCGCGCGGCAGCGCCAGGCGCAGGTCTTGCAGCAATTGCAGCTGTTCGAGCGCATCCTCGTTCATCGACGGTTCGAAGAAGCTGACGCGATGCGTCTGGCTCAGGCGCTTGGCGTGGTACATGGCCGCGTCGGCATGGGCCAGCAGCGTGCCGGCGTCGGCGCCGTCGCCGGGGAACAGGGCGATGCCGATGCTGGCGGCCACCGACACCTCGTGACCTTGCACCTCGGCCGGAATGGTCAGCGCATCGATCAGGCGTTCGGCCAGGCCGGCCGCGTCATTGGGGTCGGGCAGGTCGGCCAGCACCACGAACTCGTCGCCGCCCAGCCGGGCCACGCAGTCCTGCGGCCGCATGGCGCGCTTGATGCGCTGCGCCATTTCGACCAGCAGCAGGTCGCCCGCGCCATGGCCATAGGCGTCGTTGATGGCCTTGAAACCGTCCAGGTCGATGAACAGCAGCGAGAAGCCGCGTCCGGCGGCGGTGGCGCGGATGATGGCCTGCTTCAGGCGCTCGTCGAGCAGGGCGCGGTTGGGCAGCTTGGTCAGGGTGTCGTGCAGCGCCATCTGCACCAGTTCTTCGTTGGCCTGCGCCAGCGAGGCATTCAGCGCCGAGGTGCGCGTCTCCAGCCGCGTGTCGAGCACCGCCACCACCAGGGCCACGGCCAGCACGGCCAGCGTGACGGAGGCGGTGGAGACCGCCAGCCAGCCGGCCGAGATGCCGCTGTTGGCGGCCATGCAGACGCTGCCTTCCGGGAAATTGGCGGCGGCCATGCCGGTGTAGTGCATGCCGACGATGGCCAGGCCCATGACGATGGCGGCGCAGATCCGGTAGGCCGGCGCGCCGGGACGGTTGTGGCGCAGCGCGTGGGTGATCCACAGAGCGGCGCCCGAGGCCACGATGGCCACGGCCACCGACAGCATGAACAGGACCGGCGAGTACTCGATGGCGGGGTGCATGCGCATGGCCGCCATGCCGGTGTAGTGCATCGCCGCGATGCCCGAGCCCATCAGGGCCGCGGCGCCGGCCAGGCGAGGCCACGGCAGCGTGGCGCGCGTCACCACCCACAGCGCGAACGCCGAGCAGGCCACCGCGAGCGCCATTGACGCCACGGTCAGTGCGATGTCGTAGCCCAGCGCGATAGGCAGGCTGAACGCCAGCATGCCGATGAAGTGCATGGACCAGATTCCAAGGCCCATGGCGAACGCGCCGCCGCCCAGCCAGACCCGCGCGGCCACGCCGCGGCTGGCCGCGACCCGCCCGGCCATGCCCAGGGCGGTGTACGACGCCAGAATGGCAACAAACAGCGAAGTCAACACCAGGGTTGCATCGTAATTGCCAACGAGCATCGGAAGCCTCCAGGAGTACGGCGCATGGCCGCGAGCGCGGGGGGAAAGAGTGCCTGCCGACGCCAGGCGCGTCGAGGTGCGCCAATATACCAGCGGGAGGAGGCTTGTGGGCGGGTCCTGGCCTAGGGGTGGGCGCGGCCGCGCAGCAGTTCGACCGCATGACGCACCGCGGCGCTGCGGGGCTCGCGCCGGTACGCCATGTCCAGCAGCGCGCGCGGCGCATCGCCGCGGATGGGTCGGTAGACGATGCCCGCCGCGCCCATGTGGCGCATGGCCGCGGGCACGACGGCGATTCCCACGCCGGCGGCCACCAGGCTGATGATGGAGGCCATCTGGGGGGCCTCCTGGATGACGCGCGGCGTGAAGCCGGCGCGCTGGCATGCCTGCATGATGGCGTCATACAGGCCGGCGCCGATGGGGCGCGGGTACAGCACGAAGTCCTGTCCGGCCAGGGCGGCAACGGGCACGGCGCGTTTGCGGCACAGCGGATGGTCCGGCGGCAGCGCCACCAGCATCGGCTCGTCCAGCACCCGTTCGCTGGCGAACTCCTGGTCCAGGGCGTAGGGCGGGCGCACGAAGGCGACGTCCACCTCGCCGCTGCGCAGGCCCGCCAGCAGCGCCCGCGTATTGCTTTCGCTCAGCGCGATGCGTACGCCGGGGTAGCGGTCGCGATAGGCGCGGATGGCGCTGGGCAGGTAGGGATGGAAGACCGCCGAGGCGGTGAAGCCCACCGCGATATCGCCCTGTTCGCCGTGACCCAGCCGGCGCGCGGTCTCCACGGCCTGCTCGGCGGCGGCGAGCACCGCGCGGGCATCCTGCAGGAACCGGGCGCCGGCCTCGGTCAGGGTCACGCCGCGCGGCTGGCGCAGCAGCAGCGCCGTGCCGATCTCCCGTTCCAGTTGCTGGATCTGCAGGCTCAGCGGCGGCTGGCCGATGCCCAGCCGGGCGGCCGCGCGGGTGAAGTGCAGGTCTTCGGCCACGGCGACGAAGTAGCGCAAGTGACGCAGTTCCATTCTTTTAAAATATCATTGGTGCCGGTTTCATATATTGGACAAATGACGGCCGGAAGTCTACTGTGGCCGGGCGGGCATGTGCTCCGCTTGCCGTCCTGCCGAGAACCCCATGCCGCCCCCGTCTGCCGTCGCCGCCACCCCGCCCACCACGCATTCCGGGGCGGATCCGGGGCAGCCTTATCTGCGGCGCGGCACGGCCGAGCTGCATCGCGCCCAATGGGCGCTGTTCGCCGCCGGTTTCGCCACTTTCTCCCTGCTGTACTGTGTGCAGCCGCTGATGCCGCTGTTCTCCCAGGCGTTTGCCGTCTCGCCGGTCCAGAGCAGCCTGTCGCTGTCGCTGTCCACCATCTTTCTGGCGCTGGCCATCTTCCTGGTGGGCCTGTGGGCGCAGGCGCTGCCGCGCAAGGCCGTCATGGCGGTCTCGTTGTTCGCCGCCGCCACGCTGGGCACGGTGGCGGCCTTCGCGCCCGATTGGCACACGCTGCTGGTGCTGCGCGCCCTGCAAGGCGCCGCCATGGGCGGGGTGCCGGCCGTTGCCATGGCCTACCTGGCCGAAGAGGTCGAGCCGGATACTCTGGGTTTCGTGATGGGGCTGTACATCAGCGGCAGCGCGTTCGGCGGACTGACCGGGCGCGTCATCACGGGCTTCGTGTCGGACTACCTGGGCTGGCGCGCGGCGCTGGGCGCCCTCGGCGCCCTGGGACTGCTGGCGGCCGTGCTGTTCGTCTGGCTGCTGCCGGCTTCGCGCCGTTTCGTGCCGCGCCGCGGCAACGGCTGGCGCGATGCGCGGGCGGGCCTGGCCACGCATCTGCGCCATGGCCGCCTGGTGGCGCTGTTCGTGCTGGCCGGCCTGCAGGCCGGCGCGTTCGTGACGGTCTACAACTATGTGGGCTACCGGCTGCTGCTGCCGCCGTTTTCGCTCAGCCAGACCTTCATCGGCGCCATTTTCGTGGTCTACCTGGTCGGCATCGTGGCTTCGACGCTGTTCGGCCGGCTGGCCGACCGGCATGGCCGGGGCGCCATGCTGTGCACGGCAACCAGCATCGCGATGGCGGGGCTGTTGCTGACGCTGTCCGATGCGCTGGCGGTGCTGGTGGCCGGCATCATCGTGTTCACCTTCGGCTTCTTCGCCGCCCATGCGGTGGCCAGCGGCTGGGTGGGGCAGATGGCGCGCGGCTACAAGGCGCAGGCGGCCTCGCTCTACCTGCTGGCCTATTACTTCAGCGCCAGTGTGCTGGGTTCGGTGGGCGGAGGCAGCTGGTCGCATGGCGGCTGGGCCGGCGTGGTGGCGCTGGCCGGCGCGCTGCTGGCCGGGGCGGTGGGGCTGAGCGCGTGGTTGTACCGGGGCAGTCCGGTCCGTGGCGGCGCGGCCGCGGCGCGCCCGCCCGCCGCCTGAGCCGGGCCGCGGACACGCACTGGCCCATGCGCGCACGCTGTCGAGGCGGCGCGCCGGACTGGCGGCGGGGAGGAGAAGGGGCGCTATGCGCCGTTTTTCAGGATCGCGTAGATCTGATCCTTGAGATGCAGCTTTTCCTTCTTCAGCTTCTCGATGTCCAGCGATGTGCCGGTGGCGCGGCCGGCCTCGATATTCTGGATATGCTGGTCGAGGTTGTTGTGCTTGTCGTACAACCTGGAGAAATGCGGATCGTCGTTCTTGAGTCGGGATATCAAGTCGCGATACTCAGGGAACATGGGGACCTCCTTGATAAAAACACCGCGCCCGCCAGGGGGGCGGCGCGGCTGTTCAAGATTGCCGGGTTCCTGATATGAGCCCAGTATAGCGGCTGCCGCGCTGTCCATGCGCCGTGTCGATTGCCTATCATGGCGCAATGGGCGCGCATCGCGCCGTGGACCTGCGGAGGCGGTATGTTCAGGATCAAGGGGTTGGACCACATTGTGCTGCGTGTGCGCGACGTAGCGCGCATGCGCGCGTTCTATGTGGACATACTGGGCTGTACCGGCGAACGCGAGCAGCCCGCACTGGGCCTGACCCAGTTGCGCGCCGGCAACGCCCTGATCGATCTGGTGGCGCTCGATGGCAAGCTGGGGCGCGCCGGCGGCGCCGGGCCGGGCGCGCAGGGCCGCAACGTCGATCATTTCTGCCTGGCCGTCGAGCCGTTCGATACCGAAGCGATCGTCGCCTATCTGCGTGGACATGGCGTGGAAGTGGGCGAAACAGGCATGCGTTATGGCGCCGGCGGCGAAGGGCCGTCGGTCTACCTGAACGATCCCGAAGGCAACACCGTCGAATTGAAGGGGCCGCCCACGGCTGCTTGAACCCGCGGCGCTAGTAGCCGCCGCCACCACCGCCACCACCGCCACCGCCGGTATCGTCCGGCATGGAAGAGGCGGGGCGGCCGGCTCCGGGTTCGCTGGCGCAGCCGCCGGTCAGGGCGGCGATCGCCAGCATGGCGAGTATGAGCAAGCGCTTCATGGCGCGTCTCCTGCCGCGGCTCGCGCGGCGCTATCCGCATACCATAGCGCCGCGCCGGCGCCTTGCCAAGGCGCGTGCCCGGCCGCTCAAGGCGCGCGCCGGCGTCCGAACACCAGCGCCAGCCCGGCGATGATGGCCGCCATGCCGGCCAGGCTGGCCGGCGCGGGCCGGTTGCCCAGCAGCAGGTAATCCAGCAGCGCGGTGCCGGGGGGCACCAGGTAGAACAGGCTGGTCACGTCGACCAGATTACCGCCCTGGATCAGGCGGTACAGCAGCAGCGTGGCCGCCACCGATATGACCAGCGCCAGCCACAGCCAGGCCGCCACGAAACCGGGACTCCACTGCACCTGCCAGGGCTGTCCGGGCGCAAGCGCCAGGCACAGCGCCAGGCTTGCCGCATACTGCAGCGGCAAGACCTCGCCCGGCGCCTGGCGCGACCCCTTCTGCAGCAGGGCGCCCGCCGTCATGCAGCCCAGCGCGGCCAGGGCGTAGGCCATGCCGGCCTGGTCCAGCCGCGTCACATCGATGTTGCGCCACACCACCAGCACCAGGCCCGCCAGGGCCAGCGACAGCCCGGCCAGCCGGCGGGCCGGCAGGTCGCGTTCCAGCCACAGCAGCGTCAGCAGCGGCTGCACGCCCAGCACCGTGGCCAGCACCCCCGGCGTCACGCCGTGCTGCAGCGCCAGCAGATAGCAGATCGAGTAGCCGCCCAGCAGCAGCGCGCCGGTGGCGGCGGTGCGCAGGCGCGTGCCGGGCGCGGGCAGGCAGCGCCCCGCGCGCAGGCCCAGGGCCGCCAGGACGGCCAGCGCCAGGGCGAAGCGCAGCACCAGGAAGGCAAAGGGCGAGGCATAGTCCAGCCCCCATTTGGCGAAGATCGCGCCGCTGCTCCACAGCAGCACGAAAAGCGCCGTCGAGCCGCGCGCGGCCCAGACGGTTTGATTGAATGGCATGTCGAATCACCTGTGTCGAAGAATGCTCGGGTCGCCGGCGCGCGCGGGCGCGAGCGCCATGGCCGCGCAAGGCGGCCGCGGCGCGGCGGCGACGGAGAAAGGCCGGGAGGGCTGCGGATCAGCCCCGGGCGTGCCGGGGCGGCGGCGGAGCGCCGCGCAGCAGGCCGGCTGGCGGTGAGACGACAGGCGGCGGGGCCTGCAGGCCCGCCAGGGTCGTGCGCGCGCGCGGCAGGCCGCCGGCTAATGCGGCGGCGGGCGGGCAGGACGGACCGAAGCGGATCATGGCGGCACCCGGAGGTAGCGGGATATGGGAGGCCTATACGCTACACAGGGACGCTGGCGGCGTCAACCAGGCGGCCGGCCGCTTGGCGGCAGCGGCAGGAACGCGCCTTCGACCTCGAAGTCGCAGGTCTCGCGCGCGATGTCGATGACCGTGCGGACGACCGGATTGATCAGGCTTTTCTTGTAGACGGCGTAATAGTGGATGGTGGGCAGGTCCGGTTGGACGCGCAGCCGGCACAGCGCGCCGCGCGCCACCAGCGGGTCGAAATAGGCCGAAGGCAGGTGGCTGATGCCCAGCCCCAGCATGGTCAGCTGCGCCATCATGGCCAGGCTGTTGCAGGTCAGCACGCGCTTGACCGACAGGCCTTGCTGCGCGAACCACGCGTCGTACAGGTGCGACAGCGCCGAGCTCTGCGGCTGGCTGATGACGGGAAAGGGCGCCAGGTCGTGCGGCGTCAGCACGCGTGCGGCATCGAGCGCCAGCGAGGGGCTGGCCATCCAGGCGTTGGTCACCGAGCCGAGCTGCACGCAGTCGTACTCGTAGCTCCAGAAGGGGCCGGGCATGATGGCCAGGTCCAGTTCGTCGCGTTCGAGCTGCTGGTACATCGTGATGCCGGCCTCGATCTCGGGCACCAGCTGGATCTTCGGATAACGCTGGTTAAGCCGTTCGATGACCCCGGCCAGCGACGTGAGCGCCACCAGTTCCGTCACGCCCAGGCGCACGCTGCCTTCGAAGCGCGACGGGTCGGCCATGTCCAGCACCATGCGGCTGTTGAGCTCCAGCATCTCGCGCGCACCCTCGAACAGCTTGCGGCCTTGCTGGGTCAGGACCAGCGATTTGGCGCGCCGCTCGAACAGCGGCGTGCCCGCGAACCCTTCCAGCTCTCCGACCCGCTTGGCCACGGCCGACTGGGTGGTGTGCAGTTTGCGCGAGGACGCACTGAAGCTGCCCAGCACGGCGCTCCAGTAGAACGCCTCGAGTTGCTTCAGGGTGTACATGGCAGAGTAGGCGGGCTGTCGATCGGAAAGTCCAACCATACCATCGCCCCACGGCCGCGCGGCCATGCGCCGGTTCATGGCGCCGCGGCGCCATGAAGGGTGTCGCTGCCCATCAGGCGGGGTGGTGTCCGATGATGTCGGCCAGGAAGCGCTGCGCCCGCGGATGCTGCGGCGCGCTGAAAAAACGCTGCGGCGTGGCGATCTCGAGGATCTCGCCGGCGTCCATGAAGATCACCCGGTCGCTGACCTCGCGCGCGAATCCCATTTCGTGCGTGACGCAGACCATGGTCATGCCGTCGCGCGCCAGCGACTTCATCACCTGCAGCACTTCGCCGACCATCTCCGGATCCAGCGCGCTGGTCGGTTCGTCGAACAGCATGATCGGCGGCTTGAGGGCCAGCGCCCGGGCGATGGCCACGCGCTGCTGCTGGCCGCCGGACAGCGCGCCGGGGTAGGCCTGCGCCTTGTGCGCCATGCCCACCCGCTCCAGCAACTGGTGCGCCAGCGCCTCGGCGTCGCGGCGCGGCGTCTTCAGGATATGCAGCGGCGCGTACGTCACGTTGTCCAGCACGCTCATGTGCGGAAACAGGTTGAACTGCTGGAACACGAAGCCGATGCCGCGGCGCAGCGTGTTGATGTTCACGCCCTTGGCGTGGATGTCCTGGCCGTCGATGCGGATGACGCCCTTGCCGATGGGTTCGAGCCGGTTGATGGTGCGGATGAGCGTGGACTTGCCCGAGCCCGACGGGCCGCACACGACCAGCACTTCGCCGCGTCCGACCTCCAGGCTGACATCCTTGAGCACATGGTGCTCGCCGTACCACTTGTTGACGCCTTCTAGCTTGATCATGTTGTGATTCCTCCCGCCGTCACGCCATGCTGCGGCTGCGGCGCACCCAGTTGTCCAGCCAGGCCACGCTGCGGCTCAGGCTGAAACACACCAGGAAGTAAATAATGGCCAGGATGCCGAACACCTGCAGCGGCTGGGTCAGCACCAGGTTGTTGACCTGGTTGGCCGCGAAGGTCAGCTCGTTGACGCTGATCACATAGCCCAGCGAGGTCTCCTTGATGGTGGAGACGAACTGGCTGGTCATGCTGGGCAGCACGTTGAACAGCGCCTGCGGCAATACCACTTTGCGCATGGTCGTCCAGTAGCCCACGCCCAGCGAGCGCGACGCTTCGATCTGGCCCTTGGGAATGGCCTCGATGCCGGAGCGGATGACCTCGGACAGATAGGCGCTTTCGTAGATCACCAGCGCGGTGACCAGGGTCCAGAAGCCGCTGATGCTTCCGCCGGTCAGCTTGGGCACGGCGAAGTAGGCCCAGAAGATCAGCATCAGCAACGGCATGCCGCGCACGGTATTGACCAGCAGGCGGCTGGCCACCCGCAGGCCGCGAAACGGGCTGACCCGGGCGATGGCGATCAGCAGGGCCAGCGGCATCGACAGCAGCAGGCCCAGCAGCGCCAGTATCAGCGTGAGCGCCAGGCCGCCCAGCGGGCCGTTGGGGTATTGGCCCACCAGCAGCATGGGCCAGTAGTCATGCAGGATATCAAGCACGGCGGCCTCCGCTTCCAATGCTGTAGCGGGCGTACACGCGCGAGCCGATGAACATCAGCAGGAACGAACCGAGCAGGTACATGAGAGTGGCGGCGCCGAAGGTGGCGAAGGTGCGGTAGGTCTCGTTCTCGATCTCGCGCGCCTGGTAGGTCAGTTCGACCACGCCGATCGCCATGGCCACGCTGGTGTTCTTGAACAGCAGCAGGGCCCGGCCGACCAGCGGCGGGATCGAAATGCGCAGCGCCTGCGGCACGATGACGTGGCGCATGCATTGCAGGTACGACGAGCCCAGGGCGCGGGCGGCTTCGAACTGGGTGCCGGGGATCGCGCGCAGGCCGCTGCGTATGTCTTCGGCGATATAGGCGGCCGAGCCCAGGCCCAGCGCGATGGCGGCCAGCGAGAGCTCCGCGTTGTGCTGGTAGAGCCAGCCGCGCACGCCTTCGGGCAGCAGCTCGGGCATGCCGAAGTACCAGAACAGCACCTGCACCAGCAGCGGCACGTTGCGGTGGTATTCGACATAGGCGTCCACGAACCAGCGGCACGGCGCCAGGTTGGTGGTGCGTATCACGACCAGCAGCACGGCCAGTGTGAAGGCCAGCACCCAGGCCACCAGGAACAGCTGCACCGTGGTCATCATGCCATCGGCGAGCTGGGACAGATAATGGGCGTCTAGGAAAAACACGCGTAGAACTCCGGAAACGACTGCGCGGCGGCGCCGGGGCGGGGGCGCACGCCGCGGCAGGGTGGCGCGCCGAGGCCCGGGCGGCGGCCGGCGCGCCGGGGCGTCATCCCGCGATGGGCCCGATCTTGAACGAGCGCTCCAGCTTGTACGGGGTCTGCGCGCCGAACCACTTCTCGAACAGGCGCTGCGCCTCGCCGGAGGCTTCGGCCTGGTCCAGGATCTCGTTCACCTTGGCGATGAAGCGGGTTTCGGACTTGCGCATGCCCAGGCCCCAGGGTTCGTCGAACACCGCCTTGTCGATGATCGAGACGGGCGCGGTGGGCGGGCTTTGCAGCATCAGACGCACCAGCACCAGTTCCGAGGCGAATTGCGCGTCGACCTTCTTCTGCTGCAGGGCCAGGTAGGAGGCCGAGCTGTCGGTGAAACCGATCACCTGCGACTTGTCCAGGATGCGCTTGATCTCGCGCTCCGAGCTGGAGCCCTTGGTGGCGGCCACGCGGCGGCCGTTGACCGACTCGATGGTCTGCAGGTTCGAGTCCTTGCGCACCAGCAGCTTCTGCGGGCTGACGTAATAGGTGTGGCTGAAGGCGATCTGTTCGGCCCGCTCGGGCGAGTAGCCCAGGTTGGCGGCCAGGATGTCCACGCGGCTTTCGTTGAGTTCGGGCACGCGCGCGGCCACCGACAGCAGCTTGTAGTTGACCTTCACGCCCAGCTTGTCGGCCACCAGCTTGCACATGTCCACGTCGTAGCCCACCACGGTGCGGGTGGCGGCGTCCTGGTAGCTGAACGGCTGGGAGGTGCCCAGCGTGCCGCACAGCAATTCGCCGCGCGCCTTGATATCGTCGAGCTGGTCGGCGTGGGCCGGGCCGGCCAGGCCGAGCAGGCTTATCGTCAGCACGGCAAGAACATTGCGTTTCATCATCGATCCCCTTGTTGGTTGTCGAAAAAGCCGCGGCGGGCGCGGGCCCGCCGCCGATCGGGTTGCGCTCAGGCCAGGCGTTCGCACGCCGCGCGGATGGCCGCGCAGCCTTGCTGGATATCCTCCAGCGCCGCTGCGAAAGAAAGCCGGAAGGTGCCGGGCACGCCATACGGCGTGCCGTCGATCACCGCCACGCCGGCTTCGCGCAGCAGGTAGTGCACGAAGTCGGTGTCCGTCTCCAGGACGCGGCCGTCGGGCGTGGTCTTGCCCAGCACGCCGGCGCAGTCCGGGAACACGTAGAAGGCCCCCTCGGGCATCACCACGGACAGACCGGGCGCGCCCTGCAGGGCCGCCACCGCGGCGTCGCGCCGGGCCTTGAAGGTGCGGGCGAATTCGGCCACGCAATCCTGCGGGCCGGCCAACGCTTCGCGCGCCGCCGCCTGGCTGATCGAGCAGGCCCCGGAGGTGCTCTGCGATTGCAGGATGGCCATGGCCTTGATCAACGCCTCCGGACCCGCACCATAACCGATGCGCCAGCCCGTCATCGCATAGGCCTTGGACACGCCGTTGACCACCAGCGTGCGCTCGGCCAGTTCGAGCGCCACCTGCAGCGGATGCACCGTCGGCGTCGCGGTGAAGTTCAGCCGTGCGTAGATGTCGTCGGTCATGAGCCAGACGTGCGGGTGGCGGCGCAGCACCTCGGCCAGGCCGTGCCATTCGTCGGCGGTGTAGATGGCGCCGGTGGGGTTGCTGGGCGCGTTCATCATCAGCCACTTGGTGCGTGGCGTGATGGCCGCCTCCAGCGCCTGCGGCGTCAGCTTGTACTGGGTGGCCGGCGTCGCGGTCACCGCCACGGGCACGCCGCCGTTGACCAGCACCATGTCGGGGTACGACACCCAGTAGGGGGCCGGAATGATGACTTCGTCGCCCTCGTTCAGCGTGGCGGCCAGGCCGTTGTAGAGCACCTGCTTGGCGCCGGTGCCCACGATGATGCGGCCTTCGGGGTAGTCGACGCCGGTTTCTTCCCGCAGCCGGGCGCGCACCGCCTTGCGCAGCGCCATCGTCCCCTGGGCCGGCGGATACTTGGTTTCGCCGCGCTGCATGGCCGCGATGGCGGCCTCGCAGATATGCGCGGGGGTGGAGAAGTCCGGTTCGCCCACCGTCAGGTCGATGACGCGGCGGCCTTCCTCGCGCAGCTGGGCCACGATGGCGCGCGTGGCCACGCTGGGCGACAGTTTGATGCGCTTGATCTTGTCGGCGACGATGCTCACTGCGCGCCCCCCGTCTTCTCGGCGATGAGGCGGTCCACCCAGGGCTTGGCGTAGGTGCCGGCGCGCAGCTTTTCCTTGGCCAGCAGCTCCGTATCCTCTTTCTTGCGGGCCGCCGCCAGGATTTCCCCGGCCTGGGCCAGCGGTACGGCAACCACCCCGTCGGCGTCGCCCACGATGACATCGCCGGCCGCCACGACCTGGCCGCCGATGCTTACCGGCACGTTGATCTCGCCGGGGCCGTCCTTGTAGGGGCCCTTGTGCGACACGGCGCGGGCAAAGCAGCCGAACGCGCCTTGCTGGAACACATCCAGGTCACGCACCGCCCCGTCGACGACGAAGGCAACCACGCCGCGCGACCGCGCGTCCATCATCATCAGTTCGCCCACCAGGGCGTTGGCCGTCTCGCCGGCGCCATCGACGACGATCACGTCGCCCGGCCCGGCCAGCGAAATGGCCTTGTGGATCATCAGGTTGTCGCCCGGGCGGGTCTTGACCGTGATGGCGCGGCCGACGATGCGGGCAGCGCCGGCATGCAGCGGGCGCAGGCCCTGCGCGCCGTACAGGCGGCCCATGCAATCGCTGATCTGGGCCGTGCCGATCTGGGCGAAGCCAGCCAGCACCTCATCGGCCGCGGGCGGCTCGGGCGGGGGAAGAATACGGAAACCGATAGAACTCATGGGAATGGAACCAGCTACGTCACGGAACAGGCTTGCATTACAAGACGCCGATGCACATTCCTCAAAACGATATAAATTCCACGCCATGCACGAATTTAATTCGTGGATGTGTGGACTAAGGGTAAACCCTTATTCGTGACACTGAGGCGAGCCCCGCCAGGTGGCTTGACGCCGCCGCCCGGGCTGGTAGTATGGGCGCGACCGCCTGTCGAGGCGGTCTTCTTTTGGTCGGCGCGTACTGTTCCCGAAAGGGCTGGAGCAGGCGCGCCGCTTGCTATCGACGGTCATGAACGCCACAGCTCCTGCCAGCCGCACCACGCTTCCCGCCGGGCCCGCCCGCTGGTGGGCGCAGCGTTGCGCGCCGCGGGCGGCGCATGGCCTGGGCGCCATCGACGCGCTCGACCTCGCACGCCGGGCCATGCTGCTGGCCTCGTACGAAGTGGCCGCGCGCTCGGCTTATGCGCGCGCCAAACCCGGCTGAGCAGACAAGCACGCCATTTTCCCGCCACACCGCCCGCGGCGGCGCATTGCGCCACGCGGCGGCCCGGCCAGCCCGCGCGCATCCCTGCCGGATGCGCGGGCGGACCGGCCTCGAGCCCGCGTGGCGCGCCTTGTCTCGTCCAGTCCGATAGCGTTATGCAACTTACCAAGAACTTCGTCAAAGCCAAGAACCCCTGCACGGCCGGATACCGGTGGTTCCTGCGCGACCACAACGGCCATGGCGAGTACCAGCCCGTGCTCGACGCGCTGGTGGCGGCCGGCCGCATCGACGACGCCATGTGGCTGATCGACCAGTTCGGCCCCACCGACCAGGTGCTGAACCTGGACACGCTGGACGCGCCGGCGCTGGTGTTCGCCGGCACCGTGACGGTGCGGCGCGGGATCACCGTCGACGGGGTGCTGCGCGCGGGACGCAATATCGTCTGCGGCGCCGGCATTCGCGCCGGCACGCTGGTGCAGGCCGGGGAAGGCATCGACGCGCGCGGCAGCATCGTCTGCGACGGCGACGTCCAGGCCGGCGGCGATATCCAGACCGCGTGGGGTGTCCAGGTGGGCAAGCGCCTGACGGCGGGCGGACAGCTGCGCGCAGGCTGGGACATCCGCACCGGAGGCGACCTGAGCGTGGCCGGGCCCATCCGGGCGGGCGACGCGGTGGTCAGCGGCGGCATCCTGAAGTGCGAGCAAGGCATCCGCGCGGGGCAGGACGTACAGGCCGAATATGACATCAACGTGGTCAGCGGCATCCAGGCCGGCGGCTCCATCCTGGCCGGCGGCCATGTGGAAACGGGGTGGGGCATGATCGCCGGGCACGACATTGTGGCCGACGGGGCGATCCGTTCGGGCGAAGGCCTGGAGGCGGGCGGGCGCATCGAGGCCGGCGAAGGGCATGGCGTATACGCCGGGCTGCGCGTGCGCGTCGACGCCTGGCCCGATTCGGCGCGGGTCGCCGCCGCGCGTTGTCTCGGACCGCTGCTCAGCGGCCACTGGATCGGCGCAACCGCCCTGGACGCACAGGCATAGCGCCGCGGCGCATGGCGTATCCTAGGGATATGCAAAGACTTCCCGACCAGGCTGTGGCCGACGACCCCAAGCCGGAGCCGCCGGAGCCGCCCGAGCCCTCCGATTGCTGCCAAAGCGGTTGCATTCCGTGCGTCTACGACCTCTACGACGAGGCGCGCGAGCGCTACCAGGCTGCGCTGCGCGCCTGGCGCGCGCGCCATCCCGAGGCGGCGGGCGGCGGCGACGCCTGACCCGTCTTCACTGGCTGCGCTTGAGCACGTAGTGCTCGGCCAGGGGGCCGCTGGGCAGGCTGCCGTCCTGCGACATCATGGTCAGCTGGTTTTCGCCGACCTGGTAGCGGTAGTGATCGCCCGCGCTGTCCAGTTCGATGGCGTTGTCGCCCGTCAGCCAGCCGAAATTGCCTTGCACCGTGTCCGGACGTGGCTGGCGTTCCAGGTACTGGGTCTGCAGCTGGTAGGTGTTGTCGGCGCGCAGGGTCAGCACCGTGCGGATGCCGGGGCAGTCGGCGCACGGCAGCACGCCCTGGTACGTGCCTTGCCAGTCCAGCGAATTGCGCGAGGTGTGCGTATCGGGCGGCGGCGCGCCTTCGGGCGTGTCCGATGGGGCGTTCGCATTGCAGGCCGACAGCAGGGCGGCAAGCGCGAGGACGGGTAGCAGGGTTTTCAAGACGTTCTCCTTGTGCGGGCCAGGCCCAACCATAAGACTTCATCGAGGCGGGCGGGGTAACCGGATATTGGATGCCAGCCCCCTGGCGCGCGCAATAGGACGGCGCCGCTGCGACCGAGTGAAACGTCTTGTTTCATCTTTGGCGCTCCGGCCTGTCACATGGGCGGGGGCTGGCTCGTCTTGTCCGCATGGCTGCCCGCCCCTGGGCAGCCGTCGATTCGAGGAACCGCCATGAAGCCCCGCATGAACCCCTATACCGTCGCGCCCCGGACCATGCAGGCCCTGATGGCCCTGCAGTCGTACGTCAACGATTGCGGACTGGAGCACAGCCTGCTCGAACTGGTGAAGATGCGCGCCTCGCAGCTCAATGGCTGCGCATTCTGCCTGAACATGCACTATACCGAGGCGCGCAAGCAGGGCGAGAGCGAGCTGCGCCTGCAACTGCTCAACGCCTGGCGCGAATCGCCGCTGTATACGCCGCGCGAGCGCGCCGCGCTGGCCTGGACCGAAGCGCTCACCCTGCTGGCGCAAACACGGGCGCCCGACGCGGACTATGCCGAACTGGCGGCCCACTTCGACGAGCTGGAACGGGTTAACCTGACGATGGCCATCAATACCATCAACGCGTGGAACCGCATCGCCGTGGGGTTCCGCAGCCTGCATCCCGTCAATGAGTAAAACCGCCGCCCTTACGACCGATACGCCGCGCGCGGACGATTTCGAGCCGCACCGGCGCCACCTGTACGGGCTGGCATACCGGATGCTGGGCTCCTGGTCCGAGGCCGAGGACGTCGTGCAGGAAACCTGGCTGCGCTGGCGCGAGATCGATCCGGCCACGCTGGACGATGCGCGGGCGTTTCTCTCGCGCATCGCGACCCGCCTGTGCCTGGATGTGCTCAAGTCGGCGCGCGTGCGCCGCCAGGTCTATGTCGGTCCCTGGCTGCCCGAGCCCCTGCCCGACGCGCAGGCCTATGCCGGCGCGGCCCCGGGCGAGATCGCGCACGATGTGTCGGTGGCGCTGATGCTGGCGCTGGAGCGGCTGTCCGCATCCGAGCGGGCCGCCTTCCTGCTGCACGATGTGTTCGATGTGCCGTTTTCCGAAATCGCCGGCACGCTGGGGCGCACCGAGGCAGGCTGCCGCCAGTTGGCCGCGCGCGCCCGCAACCGCGTGCGCGAGTCGCGGCCACGCTTTGCCGTGGAGGAAGGCGAAGGCGTCCGGCTGGCGCGCGCCTTCATCGACGCCGCGCGGCATGGCGACGTGGACGTCCTGCGGCAGTTGCTGGCCGACGACGCGGTGCTGCACAGCGACGGCGGCGGCAAGAAGCTGGCGTTCATGCGCCCGATCCTGGGCCGCGCCAGCATCCTGCGCGCCTTCGCCGGCCTGGCGCGCAAGGGCCAGAGCGATCTGTCGTCGGTGCGCATCGTGCAGCTCAACGGCATGCCGGCCATTTATGGCATCGAGCGCGACGGGTTGCCGCGCACGATTTCGCTGGGCATATGCGGCGGGCGCATCGTCCGCGTCTATATCATGCGCAACCCCGACAAGCTGGTGCACCTGGCCCGGTTGGTCGGTTGAGCAGGCCGGGGCGGCGCCGGCCGGCGTGCGGTCTTGTTGCCCTTGTTGCCGATTGGCACGCGCGGGCGCGGCCGCGCCGGGCTACCATAGGCGCAGCCGTCGGGCGCCCGCCATCGGCAGCCCGGCGCACCGTATCGCCACGAGGTAACCATCCATGAAGACACCCCATCGCATTCTTGCCGCCGGCCTGCTGGCGGCCTTGTGCGCCGCCGCCCCGGCGGCGCAGGCGCAGGCCGTGCAGCAGCAGTACCAGTACCCCAGCGCGCCGTCCAGGGATGGCAGCCAGTCGCCGCCTTCGACATTGCGCATCACCGAGACGCCCGGCAGCACGGCCGTTCCCATTCGCGATACCCCCGAGAGCGTGCGCGAGTACCAGCGTTGCCGCGAAGTCTCGGACCGCGCCGCCGTGTCCAACGAGCAGATGCGCGCCGGCGTGGCGCAATGCCTGAAAGAGCTGGAAGCGCGCCGCCAGGCGGGCTGAGGCGGAGTACATCAGGCGGCGCCCATGAATCCACAATTGCTGGCGCTGCTGGTCGAGCGCGAAATGCCCTATGGCAAGTACAAGGGCCGCCTGATGGCCGACCTGCCGGGCCATTATCTGGCCTGGTTCGCGCGCAACGGCTTTCCGGCCGGCGAGATCGGCCGCCTGTTGGCCCTGATGCACGAACTGGATCACAACGGTCTGCGCGACCTGCTCAAGCCCTTGCGCGGCGGGCGCGCCTGATCCTGGGCGCCGCGCCGGCGATGGTAAGCTGGCCCTTTTCCGCGCGGCCGTGTTGGCCGCGCGCATGCCAGCCCATGCCATGAGCGCCGATCCGTCCGATTCCTCCCATCTCGTCGAAACCCTGATCAGCAGCGAAACGCTGTGCGATGGCGGGTTCCTCAAGGCGCGCCGCGACACCGTGCGCCTGCCCAGCGGCCGCGCCGCCACGCGCGAATACATCGTGCATCCCGGCGCCGTGGTGGTGGTGCCGCTGCTCGATGACGGACGGGTGCTGCTCGAGCGGCAGTTCCGCTACCCCATCGGCCAGGTCATGACCGAATTCCCGGCCGGCAAGCTGGACCCGGGCGAAGACCCGCTGGCTTGCGCCAGGCGCGAGCTGCTCGAGGAAACCGGCTATACGGCCGGCCAGTGGGCCAGCGCCGGCGCGCTGCACCTGGCTATCGCGTATTCGACCGAAATCATCCACATTTTCTTCGCGCGCCAGTTGCGGGCCGGCGCGCGACAGCTGGACGAAGACGAATTCCTCGATGTGCACAGCGCGACCGTCCCCGAGCTGCTGCAAGCCTGCCGCGAAGGGCGCGTCACCGATGCCAAGACCCTGACCTGCGTGCTGTGGCTGCAGAATGTGCTGGCCGGCGAGTGGCCGCTGGACTGGCAGTCCGCATGAGCCCGGAAGACCACGAGGTAGAGATCCGGCCGCAGGGCTGGCGGTTCGGCGCGCGGTCCGGCGAGTCCTTGCTGCGGGCTGCCGCGCGCGCCGGCATCCGGTTGCCCAGCTCCTGTCGCAACGGTACCTGTCGCACCTGTCTTTGCCGCCTGGTCTCGGGCGAGGTCGCCTACCTGGTCGAGTGGCCGGGCGTCAGCGCCGACGAGAAGGCGCAGGGCTGGATCCTGCCTTGCGTGGCGCAGGCGCTCGCGCCCGTGGCCATCGAGGCGCCGCGGGCGACGCCCCTGCCGCCCAAACCGCCGCCCTCGTTGCCCCTGACAGGCGCCAGGCGGACCTGATGGCCGGGGCAGGCCGGGCAGGGGCCGCGGCTCAGCGCCGGGCGGGCAGGCAGGCCGGGCCGTCGGGCAGCGGCGCGCTGCGGTCGCCCAGCAGGGCGCGCGCGCCGCAGCTGGAACCGAACATCTGCGCGGCGTCATGGCCGGCGTCCACGACCTCCTGGGCGTCATGGTGCCATGCCACCGACTTGGGCAGGCGCGGCGCCAGCACGCCGGCTTCGTAGCGCCAGTACCCCAGCCCCCGTGTTAGCCGCGTGGCGCCTTGCGCCTCGGCGCCGCAGCCCTTGTCCAGCAGCTGATGCTCGGGGTTGTTGTCGGCCGATCCCAGCAGATAGGTGACGTGCCGCTCGGCATAGCGCGCCGGCAGCCTGGCCGGATCCAGGCCGCGCGCATAGGCGGGCAGGTGGTCCAGGCCGTACTTGTATTGGTTGTAGGTGGGGCAGATGCCGCGTTCGTAGGGGGCGTACCCCTTGCCGTCGGCGCGTGGGCGCTCCGGCGACAGGTACAGGTACGAGGACGGATTGGCGACCACGTAGTGCAGCGTCAGGCCTTCGCGGCGCAGGGTCTCGTCCAGGCTGTTGAGCACCGCGTAGCGCTGCACCAGCTGCGCGCCGCCCGAATGGCCGGCCAGGACGATGTCGCGCAGGGCCGGCAGGCGGGACGAATCGCTGAGCTCGCGCAACAGGTCGTCGAGCACCTGCAGCGAGCTGACCGGCGCCGGGCGTCCCCTGGCCTGCATGCTGAGCTCGCCGTCTTCCCAGGTGGCGCGGCGCCAGGCCGGCATGGCGGCAAAGCCCGCGTCGATGGCGCTGGCGAACTTGGGGGCGATGACCAGCGTATCCTCGGCGCGCTCGGGATTGGCCTCGAACAGCGCCGTGACCGTGCCATGGATGGAAGCCGCGTTGCGCTTGACCCCGTGCAGGACGATCACCAGGCGCCGGATGCCGCGCAGGTCATCGCGTTCCAGGTTCTTGCTGCTGTAGAGGGGAAAGGCATAGCGGTGCCCGGGCGGGCCGATCTGCAGCGGTTTCCACTGCGGCGGCGCGGCGCGCGGCGCCACGACGGGATCGCCGTAGGGGTCGGCCTCGGCGTCCTGCGCCCATGCGCCTGCGCACACGAGCCCGGCGGCCAGCAGGGCGCCTATGCGGAAAAGGCCGGATACCATGGGCGCCCGCGGCCTGCCGGTCAACAGCTCTCTTGGCCGATCAACTGCTTCAGGCCGGGCAGATCGATCAGGCGGACTTCGCGTTGGTTGATGCGGATCAAGCCCTCGCGGCCGAAGCGCGAGAATAATCGGCTTACGGTCTCCAGCGTCAGGCCGAGGTAGTTGCCGATTTCCTCGCGGCTCATGCGCAGCACGAACTCGGTCGATGAATAGCCAAGCGCCGCGTAGCGCTGCGACAGATTCAGCAGGAACGCGGCCAGCCGCTGTTCCGAGCGCATCGCGCCCACTGTCGCCAGCATCTGGTGCGAGCGGCTGATCTCGCGGCTCATGAGGCGGCGGAACTGCTGCTGCAGCGATGGCAGCTGGGTCGAGACGCGGTCGATTTCCGGCAGGCGTATGACGCAGACTTCGGAGTCTTCAAGGGCGACGGCGCTCGAGACGTGCTTGCCCTCGAGCATGCCGTCCAGGCCGACGATTTCGCCGGGCAGGTGAAAGCCGGTGATCTGCTGCTGGCCGCTGGAATCCTCGAGCTGCGTCTTGAGCGAGCCGAAGCGCACGCCATAGACGGCGTCCAGGGGATCGTCGAGCTCGTAGAGCGATTTGCCGCGCTCCACGCGCACGCGCTCCTTGACGAGTTCGTCGAGTTTCTCGACTTCGTTGGCGGGCATGCCCACGGGGACGCAGACGTGCCCCAGCATGCAGCTGGAACAGTGTGCCGCATCTGGTGAAAGGGGAACCCGTCTTTGCATGTGATACCTCTGGCAATGCGTGAGAGCCGGTGCGCCGCGAGCGCCCGGCACGCTAGGAATCGTTACATTGTAGACCGTACGGCGCGCGGCAGCTTGACCGAGCGGTTACAACATTGCGCGCCCGGGCCGGCCCGGGCGGCCGCATGGCGCGGCCTGGGGGAATGCGTATATGCTGGCGGGACAAGGTGTTGTAACGAGCAAGTCGTCATAACGGCAACAGGGGCGGGCGCAAGGTCTTGAAATGGCCTGCATTGCCCGCATTTTCAGATCATCGGGCTGACCGCGACGCCGGTCGGGCTCTCTCATCTGCTAACCGTACATTATGCGATTCGACAAACTTACCACCAAGTTCCAGCAGGCCCTGGCGGACGCGCAAAGCCTGGCCGCCCGTAACGATCATCCCTATATCGAGCCCATCCACGTGCTGGCGGCCCTGCTGGGCGACCCCGACAGCGGCGCGGCCAGCCTGCTGGCGCGCGCCGGCGTCGCCGTCAACCGCCTGCAGCCCGCCATCGACAGCGCCCTCAAAGGCCTGCCGCAGGTGCAGGGCGACGACAACGTCCAGGTCGGGCGCGAGTTGCAAAGCGTGCTCGTGCGCACCGACAAGGAGGCCGCGCGGCGCGGCGACACCTATATCGCCAGCGAGCTGTTCCTGCTGGCGCTGGCCGACGACAAGGGCGACGCCGGCCGCATCCTGCGCGAGGCGGGCCTGCAGAAGAAGGCCCTGGAAGCGGCCATCGACGCCGTGCGCGGCGGCGAGAATGTCTCCGGCGCGGAAGGCGAATCCAACCGCGAGGCGCTGTCCAAGTACACGCTGGACCTTACCGAGCGCGCCCGCCAGGGCAAGCTGGATCCGGTCATCGGCCGCGACGATGAAATCCGCCGCACCATACAGATCCTGCAGCGCCGCACCAAGAACAACCCCGTGCTGATCGGCGAACCCGGCGTCGGCAAGACCGCCATCGTCGAAGGGCTGGCGCAACGCATCGTCAACGACGAGGTGCCCGAGACGCTGCGCGGCAAGCGCGTGCTGTCGCTGGACCTGGCGGCGCTGCTTGCCGGCGCCAAGTTCCGCGGCGAGTTCGAGGAACGCCTGAAGGCCGTGCTCAAGGAGTTGGCCCAGGACGACGGCCAGAACATCGTGTTCATCGACGAACTGCACACCATGGTCGGGGCGGGCAAGGCCGAAGGGGCCATGGACGCCGGCAACATGCTCAAGCCGGCGCTGGCGCGCGGCGAGCTGCATTGCATCGGCGCCACCACCCTGGACGAATACCGCAAGTACATCGAAAAGGACGCCGCGCTCGAACGCCGCTTCCAGAAGGTGCTGGTCGGCGAGCCCGACGTGGAGTCCACCATCGCCATCCTGCGCGGCCTGCAGGAGCGCTATGAGCTGCACCACGGCGTCGAGATCACCGATCCGGCCATCGTGGCGGCGGCCGAGCTGTCGCACCGCTACATTACCGACCGGTTCCTGCCCGACAAGGCGATCGACCTGATCGACGAGGCCGGCGCGCGCATCCGCATGGAGATCGATTCCAAGCCGGAAGTGATGGATCGCCTGGACCGGCGCATCATCCAGCTCAAGATCGAGCGCGAAGCTGTCAAGAAGGAAACGGACGATGCTTCCATGCGCCGCCTGGCCGTGATCGAGGAAGAGCTGGAGAAGCTGCAGCGCGAATACAACGACTACGAGGAAATCTGGAAAGCCGAGAAGGCCGCCGTGCAGGGCACGCAGGCCATCAAGGAAGAGATCGACCGCGCGCGCGCCGAGATGGCCGAACTGCAGCGCAAGGGCCAGTTCGACAAACTGGCCGAGCTGCAGTACGGCAAGCTGCCCGAGCTCGAAGCGCGCCTGAAGGCCGCCGACAGCGCCGAGCGCGAAGCCGGCGAATCCGACAGCGGCAAGCCGCGCCTGTTGCGCACCCAGGTGGGCGCCGAGGAAATCGCCGAGGTCGTCTCGCGCGCCACCGGCATCCCGGTGGCCAAGATGATGCAGGGCGAACGCGACAAGCTGCTGCGCATGGAGGACTTCCTGCACAAGCGCGTCGTGGGCCAGGATGAAGCCGTGCGGCTGGTTTCCGATGCCATCCGGCGTTCGCGCGCGGGCCTGGCGGATCCGTCGCGTCCCTACGGTTCGTTCCTGTTCCTCGGGCCCACCGGGGTGGGCAAGACGGAACTGACCCGCGCGCTGGCGGACTTCCTGTTCGACTCCGAAGAGCACATGATCCGCATCGACATGAGCGAGTTCATGGAGAAGCATTCCGTGGCGCGGCTGATCGGCGCGCCGCCGGGATACGTGGGCTACGAGGAAGGGGGCTACCTGACCGAGGCGGTGCGCCGCAAGCCTTACAGCGTGATATTGCTCGACGAGGTCGAGAAGGCGCACCCCGATGTGTTCAACGTGCTGCTGCAGGTGCTCGACGACGGCCGCCTGACCGACGGCCAGGGGCGTACGGTGGACTTCCGCAATACGGTCATCGTCATGACCTCCAACCTTGGGTCGCAGCACATACAAAGCATGGCGGGCAAGCCGTACGAGGTCATCAAGGAAGTCGTGTGGGATGAGCTCAAGCATACGTTCCGCCCGGAGTTCCTGAACCGTATCGATGAAGTCGTGGTGTTCCATGGCCTGGAGGCCCAGCATATCGAGTCCATCGCCCGGATCCAGCTCAAGCGGCTGGGCGAGCGCCTCGAGAAGCAGGAGATGCGCCTGGACGTGTCCGACGCGGCGCTGGCGGAAATCGCCCGCTCGGGCTTCGACCCGGTGTTCGGCGCCCGACCGCTCAAGCGAGCCATCCAGCAGCAGATCGAGAACCCGGTCGCCAAGCTGATTCTCGAAGGCGTGTTCGGACCGCGCGATGTCGTGCCGGTCGACTGGCAGGACGGCAAGTTCGTTTTCACGCGCACCTTGCAGTAACGCCGCCGACAGGCGCCGCCACGCGCGGCGCCCGGTCTCCCAACCCCTGGCTCCATTGGACCAGGGGTTTTTTCTGTTCGCGCGTATCGCGATTTCAGGGTGGCCTTGCGGTGGCTTCAGTGCGAAGAAAGGCCGATGCGACACCGTTCGCGAACAACCGGCCTATGGCCGGATGGGTGATGCCGATAGGAGACTTGGTTGTGCGCGTGTGTATGGAAATGCTTAGTCGAGTGTTTTCATTTTCGCAAGCGTACGAATCAATCTTGATAAACGGCATGCTCATTCATGTGGGTGTGCGTAAGACAGGTCTTAGCCTATGTTCATCCATCGAAAATCGCATGGCGTGCGCATCGATCGGCGCGTGCATCGCGTCCCGGCTTCCTGGCGCCATTGCTGGCGTTGGCGGCTCGCCGCGTTGGCGGGCTCGGGCGCGATATGCGCGGCGCCTGCCGGGGCCGCGGGCGCGGGTCAGGCCGACCTGCGCCAGTGGCTGGCCCCGCCCAGCCGGAAGGCGTCCGAGGCCACGCCGCCGGGAAAACAGGCAGCGGCCACGGGCATGGCAGGCTTCGGCTCGCTGAGCGCCGGCGGCCTGGATCAATGGCTGGCGCCGTCGAGCAGGCCTGCCCCGGTCCGGCCCGGCAGTCCTTCCGGCTCGCCAGCGGCGTCCGTGAGCGGCTCATCGCCCGGCGCGCCTGCCATGCCGTCGCCCGATGCCTTGCCACATCCGCCGCCTGCTTCAGGCGGCGATCGCGTGATCAGCGGGATCCTGCAGCAGGACCTCGGCAGCTGGCTGGCGCCGGATGCCGCAAAGCGCAGCCCCTCCGAACCTGGCAAGACGGCCGAAAAAATCGGCGCAATGCCGGACGAGGGTCTCGGCAAGTGGCTGGTGCCGGGGGCGGAAAAGAGCAATCCGCCCGAACCTGGCAAGACGCTCGACGAAATCCGTGCGGGTCTCGAAAAATGGCTGGCGCCCGGGTCCAGGCCGCCCGTCGAGCCGGATCCGGACAAGGCGGCGCAGGAGTTTCGCAAGGACCTCGATAAATGGCTGGCGCCCCCGGCCAGGCCCAGCCCGCCTTCCGGCCAACCCGAAGCGCCGCCGGCGGCGCCACCGCAAGCGGGGCCCGAAGCGCCGCCGGTGATGCCGGAGCCGGCCGAGCCGCCTGCAGCCGAGCCGCCTGCAGCCGAG
>Ga0180218_1000622_pt1 | contig 29363 bp, 25 predicted proteins | sample eDN3rd37CKraftBY_FD_151334 | JGI IMG/M metagenome (GOLD analysis project Ga0180218, IMG submission 151334) | Enriched backyard soil microbial communities from Emeryville, California, USA - eDNA 3rd pass 37_C Kraft BY (version 2) (version 2) | ecosystem: Environmental > Terrestrial > Soil >... | reverse complement strand
GCGGTGCTCTCCGGCCACGTGCTCGACGCCGCCCTCGGGTACTTCATCAACCCGCTCCTCACGGTGCTGCTCGGCGTGCTCGTGCTGCGCGAGCGCCTGCGCGTGGCCCAGTGGGTGGCGCTCGGGTTCGGTGCCGCCGCGGTCGTGGTGATCTCCACGGGGGTGGGCGGCCTGCCGTGGATCGCCCTCGTCCTCGCGGGCGCGTTCGGGCTCTACTCCCTGGTGAAGAACCGGGTGGGGCGCGAGGTCGACGCGCTGCCGGGGCTCGCCGCCGAGACGGCCGTGGCCACGCCGTTCGCCCTGGCGTACCTGGTGGTGCTGGGCGCCACCGGCGTCGGGACGTTCACCACCCAGGGGGTGGGGCACGCGCTCCTGCTCGCCGCGTGCGGCGTCATCACGGGGCTCCCCCTGCTGCTCTTCTCGGCCGCCGCGCGCCGGCTGCCGCTGTCCGTCGTGGGGATGCTCCAGTACCTCACCCCGGTGCTGCAGTTCCTGCTGGGCCTGCTGGTCTTCGGCGAGCACATGCCACCCACACGCTGGGCAGGCTTCGTGCTCGTGTGGGTGGCGCTCGTGATCCTCAGCGTCGACGGCACCCGCCAGGCCCGCGCCGCCCGTCTGGCGGCGCGCGCACGCACTACGGTGGTCACCGAACCCTGACCCCTGACCGAAGGAGCCGTCATGGCCGACTCGTCGTTCGACATCGTCAGCAAGGTGGACCGCCAGGAGGTGGACAACGCCCTCAACCAGGCCGCCAAGGAGATCTCGCAGCGGTACGACTTCAAGGGCGTGGGCGCGTCCATCGCGTGGAGCGGCCAGGACACCGTGGTCTTCGAGGCGAACTCGGCCGAGCGCGTGCTCGCCGCCCTCGACGTCTTCCAGACCAAGCTCATCAAGCGCGGGGTCTCGCTCAAGGCCTTCGACACGGGCGAGAACGAGCCCCAGGCGTCGGGGAAGGCGTACCGGCTCGCCGGCTCCCTCAAGGAGGGCCTCGCGGGCGAGAACGCCAAGAAGGTCACCAAGATCATCCGCGACGAGGGCCCCAAGGGCGTCAAGACGCAGATCACCGGCGACGAGGTGCGGGTGACGAGCAAGTCCCGCGACGACCTCCAGGCCGTGATCGCGCTCCTCAAGGGCGCGGACCTCGACTTCGCGGTCCAGTTCGTCAACTACCGGTGACCCCGGCATGACGGGGGACGCGGACGGCGGCGCACGCCGCGGGCTGCCGCGCGTCGTCGCGACGGACCTCGACGGCACGCTGCTGCGCTCGGACGGCACCGTCTCCGCGCGCACGCGCGACGCGCTCCGGGCCGTGGAGGAGGCCGGCACCGAGGTCGTCTTCGTCACCGCCCGCCCGCCGCGCTGGCTGGCCGACCTGGCCGACCTGGTCGGCGGCCACGGCCGCGTCATCGCCCTGGGCGGCGCCGCGGTCTGGGACCTGGGGTCCGGCCGCGCGCTGGACGCCTGCGGCTTCGGCGACGGCGTCGTGCGCGACCTCGTCGCCGGGCTGCGGGAGGCCGTGCCCGGCGTGGGGCTCGCCGTCGAGACCGTCCGCGGCCCCGCCTTCGACCCCTGGTTCCCCGACGGCGAGCCCGGACTCGACCGCGGCCTGCGCGCCGTGCCCGTCGAGGACGCGCTGCGCGGCGGCGACGACGCCGTCGCCAAGCTCCTCGCGGTCCGGCCCGGCACGCCGACGCAGGGCTTCGGCGTCGTGCAGCGCGGCGACGTGCGGGACGACGCGCAGGAGGCCTTCTTCGAGCGGGTGCGGGACGTCGTCGGCGGGCGGGCCGAGCTGCACTACTCGGGCGCGGCCGGCCTCGCCGAGCTGCTCCCGCCCGGGGTGACGAAGGACGTCGCGCTCGCCCGGTGGTGCCGCCGCCTCGGCGTCGACGCCCGCGACGTGTGGGCCTTCGGCGACATGCCCAACGACCTGCCGATGCTGCGCTGGGCCGGTCGCGGCCACGCCGTCGCGAACGCGCACCCCGACGTGCTCGCGTGCGCGGACGCCGTCGTGCCCGGCAACGACGACGGCGGCGTCGCCGCCGCGCTGGAGGCGGCGCTCGACCCGGCCCCGCCCGCCGGGGCTCACTCACCCGCGGGGCCGCCCTCGCCCTGAGTGCGCTGCCGGTCGGCGACCAGCTGGGCGCGCAGCTCCTGCACCTCCGCGACGAGGAGGGCGACCTGCGCCTGGCTGACCATGCCGACGGGCGCCTCCCCCGCCGGGCCGGCCGGCCCGTGGCCCGCTCCGCCCAGGCGGTCGTCCGGCGACGACGTGTCGGTGACCCGCTCCACCAGCCACGACGACAGCGTCGCCGTCACGACGCCCAGCAGCGCGATGCCGCCCAGCATGAGGCAGACCGCGATGACGCGGCCCACCGGAGTCACCGGGGTGAGGTCGCCGTAGCCCACGGTCGTGATGGTCACCATCGCCCACCAGAACCCGTCGCCGAGGTTCACGATGGAGGCGCCCGGCGCGCCCCGCTCGGCCTGCGTCACCGTCAGCGCGCCGACGACGACCAGGAGCGCCGTGCCCGCCGCGGCGAACCGCACGACCCGGCCCCGCAGCCGCACGGCGTTCACCCGGTTGAGGCGCACCACCACGGACACGAGCAGCAGCGGGCGAAGCACGGGCAGCACGACCACCGCGAGCTCGAGCGGGTGCCGGCGGACGTACCGCCACGGGTGCGGGGCCAGCCGGGCGCGCACGAGATAGTCGAGGACGAAGAGCAGCCACGTCACCGCGAGGACGAACGAGCAGGCGGCCCGGACCTCCGGGGGGAGGTCGGGCCGCGCGATCGGGATCGCGTACGCGACGAGGAACAGCAGCGAGATCGCGGTCAGCGGCCACTCGGTGGCGGCCTGCCAGCGCCGCAGGCGCGCGTGACCCGCGTCCGCGTGCGACGACGGCGGGCGCTCGCGCGGGCCGGGCGCGGCCATGGGAGGGGTGTCGTCCCGACCGCCCGGCGGGGCTGAGGTCATCGCAGGTCAGCCTGGCAGACCGGCGTCGGCCACGCTCCCCGAGCACCGCCCCCGAGGCGTCAGTAGCGGGTGATTCCCCCGGGGCCGAAGCCCGTGCCGCCGGCCATCTTCTCCAGGCGGGCGATGCGGTCCGCCATCGGCGGGTGCGTGGAGAACATCTTGGCCATGCCGGCGCCGCGGAACGGGTTGGCGAGCATGAGGTGCGAGACGTTCTGCAGCTCGCGGGTCTGCGGCAGCGGCGCCTTCGCGGTGCCGGACTCCAGCTTGCGCAGCGCCGACGCGAGCGCCATCGGGTCGCCGGTGAGCTTGGCGCCGTCCTCGTCCGCGTCGTACTCGCGCGTCCGGGAGATCGCCATCTGGATCATCATCGCCGCGAACGGCGCGAGGATCGCCATCGCCAGCGCGGCCAGCGGGTTGCCGCCCTCGCGCCGGTCGCCGCCACCGAAGATCAGCAGGAACTGCGCCAACGAGGTGATGACGCCCGCCATCGCGGACGCCACCGACGACGTGAGGATGTCGCGGTTGTACACGTGCATCAGCTCGTGCCCGAGCACGCCGCGCAGCTCCCGCTCGTCGAGCAGGCGCAGGATGCCCTCGGTGCAGCACACCGCCGCGTTCTTGGGGTTGCGCCCCGTCGCGAACGCGTTCGGCGCCTGCGTGGGCGAGATGAACAGGCGCGGCATGGGCTGGCGGGCCTGGGTCGAGAGCTCCCGCACGATGCGGTACATCTCCGGCGCCTCGAGCTCCGTCACCGGGTAGGCGTGCATCGCCCGGATCGCGATCTTGTCGGAGTTCCAGTAGCCGACGAACGTCGTGACGAGGCCGATCCCCACGAAGACGACGAGCATGCCCGCGCTGCCGCGGAAGAACAGGGCCCACAGGCCGAGGACCACGGCCCACATGACGCCGAAGAGCGCCGCCGTCTTGAGACCGTTGAAGTGCTGGTGGCCCATGTGTCCTGCTGTCTCCTTCCGTGCGTCCCGCCCGCGCCGGCGCGCCGGCAGGATCCCACGGGGTGAACGCGCCGAGGGCCCGGGCGGTTCCCGCCCGGGCCCTCGTGCCGATCCGTCAGCACCGATGCGTCAGCGGCGCACCGTCAGGCGCGGCCCTTCGCGATGTCCAGCATCTCCTCGCGCGGCACGACCTTGATGCGCTCGCGGCCGTGCGGCTCGCCGAGGGCCTTCTCGTGCTCGTCGAGCAGCACGAAGTCGTCCCACTCCACGACGTCGACGCCGCGGTCGGCGAGGAAGTCCAGCACGGCCTGCGGGTCCGCCTGCGTGGCGGTGCGACCGGCGGTCAGGTCCCCGGTCGCGACGTCTCCGCCGTCGCCCACGCCCGTGACGTCCTCCACGAGGTGGCGGATCGTCTCGGACGCGTCGGACTTGGTGTGGCCGATGAGGCCGACCGGCCCGCGCTTGATCCAGCCGGTGGCGTACACGCCGGGCAGGTGCTCGCCGTCGAGGTCGACGACGCGGCCCTCGCGGTTGGAGATGACGCCCTTGAGCTCGTCGAAGGGGATCTCCGGCAGCGGCGAGCCGAAGTAGCCGACCGCGCGGTACACGGCCTGGACCGGCCAGTCGTGGTGCTCGCCCGTGCCCTTGACCGTGCCGTCGCCCTGCAGGGCGGTGCGCTCGGTGCGCAGCCCGACGACCCTGCCGTCCTCGCCGAGGATCTCGGCCGGGGCGTGCAGGAAGTGCAGGTGCAGGCGACGGGACGCCTTCTGCGTCGACGGGTCGACGAGCGTCCAGTCCGTGAGCGTCTTGACGACCTGCTTCGTCTGGTTGGACGACTCGACGGCGGCCATCGAGCCCTCGTCGAAGTCGTAGTCCTCGGGGTAGACGACGATGTCGACGTCCGGCACGTGGCCGAGCTCGCGCAGCTCCAGCGGCGAGAACTTCACCTGCGCGGGGCCGCGCCGGGCGAAGACGTGCACGTCGGTCACCGGCGACGACTTGAGGATGTCGTAGACGTTGGCCGGGATCTCGGTGGGCAGCAGGTCGTCCGCGTGCTTGGCGAGGATGCGCGCGACGTCGAGGGCGACGTTGCCGGCGCCGAGCACGGCGACCTCCTTGGCCTCGAGCGGCCAGGTGCGCGGCACGTCCGGGTGCCCGTCGTACCAGGACACGAAGTCGGCCGCGCCGTACGAGCCGTCGAGGTCGATGCCGGGGATCGGCAGCTCGTGGTCCTTGATCGCGCCCGTGGAGAAGATCACGGCGTCGTAGAACTGGCGCAGGTCGTCGAGCTTGAGGTCGACGCCGTAGTCCACGTTGCCCAGCAGCCGGACGTCGCCGCGGCCCAGCACGCGGTGCAGGGCCGTGATGATCTGCTTGATGCGCGGGTGGTCCGGGGCGACGCCGTAGCGCACGAGGCCGAACGGGGCGGGCAGGCGTTCGAAGAGGTCGATGCTCACGTCGAGGTCGGTCTTCGACAGGATGTCCGCGGCGTAGATGCCGGCGGGGCCTGCGCCGACGATCGCGACGCGCAGAGGTCGGATGCTGCTCACTGCGGGGTACGCCTTCCGGATCGGGGATGCGTGGCGTTCGATTCTAGGAGGATTCTCCTGCGATCGGGTGAGGCTTACCTCACCTGTCAGGGTCCAGCCTTACCCAGGATGCCACACCCGTCTCAGCGCGCGAACAGGTCGTCCCGCATCCCGGTCACGATTGCCTCGCGCACCGGTCGCCTATCCGCCCCGTCCCGCTTCCGGGGTCAGGCCGCGGAGTCCACCATCTGCTGCAGCACCTGCTCGTCCAGCCCCTCGCCCGCGGAGGCCATCACGCCCACGGTGCCGTTGATCGCGGCGATCCCCGTGTAGGTCGCGCCGTCGACCCCGGTGCCCGTGAAGGTCGCCTGCGTGTCGGTCTGGTCCACGACCTCCAGGTCGTCCATGACGCCGGACATCGACGCCAGCTGGTCGTCCACGAACGTCGCGGGGTCGGCGTCGGGCGCCAGGCCGACGGTCACCTGCGGCGACTCGCCCTCCGGGGTCTGCCAGAACCCGGCGAACCCCTCGGGCGGGTCGTAGGAGTCCATGCCCGCCAGGACGTCGACCGACGCGCCGCCGGCCTCCACGGTCTCGAGCTCCGCGGCGGCGTCCTCCGCCGGCGCGCTCTCCTCGGCGGCCGACCCCGCCGTGGGCTCGGTCTCCCCGCCGTCGCTGCTGCACCCGGCGACGGCCAGCAGGCCTGCCAGCGCGGCGCCCGTCACGGCGGTCCGGATCGTCGTCGTCCTGGTCGTCGTCCTCATCGCAGTCCTCGCACTCTCGTCGTCCGCCCGGTGTCGTCCTGACGGTGTCGTGTGATACGTCGGGGCATCCATCGTCGCGGTCACGGCGTCGCGGCGACCGAGTCGACCACATGCTGGAGCACGTCGTCGCTCACGTCCTCGTCGCCCGAGACCAGCACGCCCGTGGAGCCCCGGACCGCGATCAGGCCGGTGTACCGCTCGCCGTCGACGCCCGTACCCGTGAACCGGGTCGCGTCGGCGGCGCCGTCGACCTCGGTCTCGACGTCGCCCATGACCCGGCCCATCTCGGCGACCTGCGCCTCGGTGAACGCCTCGGGCTCCACCCCCGGGGCGATCCCCACGGACACCGTCGACGTCCCCGCGGCCGTCTGCCAGAACGCGGTGAACCCCTCGGGGGCCTGCGCGGACTCCATCCCGTCGAGCACCTCGAGCGAGACGCCGTCGGACTCCACCTGGTGGTAGTCGGCGACCTCCTCGAGGTCCCCGACCTGCCACGAGCACCCCGCCAGCAGGGCACCACCCACGAGCGCCGCGGCCACCCCGCGGACGCTCCGGACGCTCACCCCTCGAACCATCGGGCGCCCCACCAGTCGTGCGGGGGACGCCACCCGTGGTTCCGCAACGTGCGGAAGACCGGGATCTTCACGTCGCGCGGCCGGATCGCCACGGCGCCCTCGAAGGAGGTGCGCGGGCCCTCGGGCGTCGTGGCCGTCACGTCCCCGCCGGGGACCATCACGAACCGGAAGCTCAGCTGGCCCGCGGTCTTCCCCTTGTGCCAGGTCCCTGCCGCGACCCCGCTGACGCCGCCCGGCGTCAGGCTCAGGTCACGCTTCGCGGTACCGGACCACTCGGTGAACCGGTAGCGGGCCCGGGACGGGTCGAGCGTGACGCGCATCCGCCACAGCAGACGCTCGTGCCCCTTGGTGAACAGCCCCTGCCACCGGAGCTCCTCGGTGCGCCACCGCGCGGAGACCACTGCGCCCGACGCGTCGCGCTCGGTCGTGATCTCGTACGGGAGGTCGGGGCTGTTGAGCGCCTCCAGCGCCGACAGCACCTGATCGACCTGGCTCGGGCGGTCCGGCGTGGCCAGCGGCGCGTCCGGGACCAGCAGCCGCCCCTGCCCCCGGAACGCCGAGCGCAGTCCCTGGACGATCGTCGTGGCACCGAAGATCACCACGACCGCGCCCAGGCCGCCGACGAAGATGATCAGCCCGAGCGCCTCCTTGCCCATGATGATGAGCGGGAACCCCACGACGGCACAGGCCGCCCCGAGGAGGAACAGCGTGCGGTAGAGGCCCTTGCTCATCCCGCGGCACCGTCCAGCGTGATCCGCACGCTGTCCTGCACCGACCGGATCGTCTCCCACAGCGCCTGCACCTGGTCGCCGGAGCACGTGCCCGTGATCTGGACGAGGTCGCGCATCCCGTGGTGCTCGACGACGGTCGCGCGGAGCGCCTGTGCCACCGTCCCCGTGTCCGGCGTCGTCCACGCACCCTCGATACGGAAGCCCGGGTGACCCGAGATCTCCACCTCGATGCGCCCCACCTCCTCGTACCCCGGGAGGGCCTCGAGACGTGCGGCCGCCTCCTTCGCCACCGTCTCGAGCGTCTGGTCGGGCAGCAGGCGCGTGATCACGACCACCACGTTGGCTCGGAACTCCCCGGCGGCGTCCCGCACGATCGCGAGCTGCGCCTGGGGCGTCGGCAGCGCCGACCACCCGTCAGGTCGGTCCAGCGAGACCGCCGGGAAGGCCGGGAACTGATCGCTCGGGTAAGCGAGAGTGCTCATTCGTCATCCAATCCTCAGTCGTGCGTGCAGGACGTCAACCCCAGAGCCCGAAGCCGGACTTCAGGCCGCTGCCGACGTCCTTGACCACGTCGCCGGCGCCGTCCACGATGTCGCCGCCCAGGTCGGTCACATTGTTCACGACGTCCTTCGGCGAGACGTCGAAGGACACCTTGCCACCCAGACCCAGTCCGAGCGCAGCGCCCATGTCCAGGCTGACCGTCGTCTTCTCCCATCCGACGTTGAGGTCGGCGTCGAACTTGACCCCGGCGCCGGCGTAGCCCGAGAGCTCGCCGCGGGCGCCGACGCCCATCACGTTGACCCCACCGTCGATCTTGGCCTCGCCGCCGACGAAGGCCTCGCCCCCGATGTGCGCGCCCAGGCCGTCCGGGCCCACGCTGAGGTTGCCGTCGACGCCGGCCCGTCCGCCGACGAAGCCCTCGACCCCCACGTCGGCCTTGGCGTAGTCGCCGAAGCCGGCGTTGGCGCGCGCCTCGCCGCTGACACCGACCGACACGTCCGCCGAACCGGCCACCTTGACGCCGTCCTTGCCGACGGATGCGCTGGCGTCGGCCCGCGCCTCGGCACCGGCCTGGTACTTCGCCTCCGCGCCGGCGTGCGCGCCGTCCTTGTCGCCCCAGAGGTCCTTGCCCCCGACGCCGTCCTCGGCGCCCGCGAACGCCCGGTCGCTCGCGGACCACACCTTGGCGTTCGGGTCGACCTTGAAGTGCTCGCGCTTCTGGTCGTTGTTCGTGCCGTCATCGGCACGGTCGTCGGCGGACGGGGACGCGCCACTGAGACCGTTGGTGGTCTTCTTCCAGTGGGTCTCCTTGGTGTTGTCGTCCGCGTGCTTCGTGTTGAAGGAGTCGGGAGCCTTGATCTTCTGCTCCTCGCCACCCTTCCCGCCGTCGCTCTCGGAGGAGCCGCCGCCTCCGCCGCCGCCACCGTCACCGGCGCGCCCGCCACCGCCGCTGCCGCCGCCCTCGCCGGACGTCTTCTCCTGCGCCTTCGCCTCGCCGCGCAGGCTCCGCGCCGTCGACGCCAGCTCGCGGCCCACGCTCAGCAGCACGGGCTTGTGCTGCGAGTCCCACGCGCTCAGGTACCGCCGCGCGTCCGGGCCGTCCCAGCCCGACGCGCGGATCTTCGTACCGATCTGACGCGCGTCGTCCTCCAGGCCCTCACCCGCCCGCTCGAACGCCGACGCCAACCGCCGCAGATCCTCCGGATCCGCACCCAGCCGCCCGCTCATGCGCACGACCCCCCACCGTCACCACGGCTCATGACCGCTCCCGTCTCGACACCGAAATCCAGGTCACACCCTACGAACGCCGCGGCCGGTTGCCCATGGGGAGCACTCCCCACCCGTCCGGCTCGCGGCCCACCCGCTCATGAGCCCGCGTCGGCGCCGCCCGCCGGGACGTCGCCCGGCTCGCACCCCTGCGGGTCCAGCGGGATGCCGCCCACGTCGAGCACCGTGTCGCTGCGCGTGCTGAGCACGACGTCGCCGCCGTCGGGGTGCTCGGACTCCACGACCGTCTGCCCGCCGCCGTCCGTCGTCGGCTCCGACAGGGCCGGGAAGCCGTACCCGGCGAGCACCGGGTCCAGCGCGGCGCGCGTGGCGCTCAGGTCCGCGTCGTCCAGGTCGAGCAGCACCTGCTCCGACCGCTGCCGCGACAGGTTGAGGGCGCAGGCGTCGCCGCCCTGGCGGACGGCCGGTCCCTGGAGCTCGGTCCAGCCGAGGTCTCCCACCGCGTCGTCGAGCGCCGCCGCGAGGTCCTGCGGCAGCGCGCCGTACTCGGTCCACGCCTGGTCGGCGTCCCTCGTCGGGGCGGGCGCCGACGACGGGTCGCTCGCCCCCGGTCCGCCGCCGCACCCGGCCAGCGCCACGACGACGAGCACCGGCACCACGGCCGCGCCGTGGCGCGCCGGCCGCCGCGTCACCGGGCATCCTCGCCGTCGTCGAACACCAGCGCGACGGTGCCGCGGGTGGACCCCGGCTCCGCCTGCACGGGGCCGATCGTCAGCGTGCCGCCGCCGGGCAGCTCGAGCACCTCCCCCTGCGAGGCGATCACCGTGCGCTCCTCCTGCGCCGAGCGCACCAGGAGCTGCACCCGGCCCACGCCGTCACGGGCCGCCGCCCGCACCACGCCGACCCGCACGCCGCCGAACGACGGCTGCGAGCCCTGGTTCACCTGCACTGTCTTCCGCATCGTCGGCTCCTCAGGCTCGCGGCGCCGTGTACGCCGTGTCGAAGTTCGCGTACAGCTCGTCCCTGGTCAGGCGCAGCGTGCCGGAGCGCTCCGCCTGCCCGAACTTGTCGTCCGTCGTCGTGCCGCCCGACGGCCCCCACGGGTTGCGGAGCACCACCTCGAAGTCGCCGTCCTCCGTCTCGGTGACGCTCTCCAGCACGTAGGCGTGGTTCGGCACGACGTCCGAGTCCTGGATCGTCGGGTTCTCGGTCCACAGCGGCCCGTCGGAGTCGTCCCCCTTCGTCGACAGCACCACGTACCCCTCGTCGACCATGCGGGACAGCTCGTCGTAGCCGGCCTCGTCGCCGCCGATGCCGAGGAAGCCGTCGCTCTGCAGCTCGTGGGACTCGGTCTGCTGACCGGTGATGATCGCGAGCGACTCGTCCGAGAACCCGCCCTCGCCGATGTCCGCGTAGCTCCCCGTGCCGTCGTCGCCCGACCGGGTGGCGTCCGGGTGGTCCTCGAGGAACTTCACGAACGCGGCCTCGTAGATGGTCGCGTAGTTCGGCTGCCCGTCCGCGTCCGTCGCCCCGCCGTCGGGGCCGAGCGGCCCGACCGTGACCTCGACGGGCTCGCCGTCGTCGTACAGCGTCACCGTCCAGGTGCCGTTCGGGTTCGCCGTCATGTGCTCGCGCACGAAGTCCGGGTCCTCCTCCACGACGGCGATGAGGCCCGCGAGCATCCAGCAGTCGCCCAGCCCGCCCTGCTGCGTGTCCTCCCAGCGGAGCGAGTCGTCGGACAGCGTCTCGTCCGGGTCCGACGGCAGGGGCTCCCACTCGGACTCGTCGTCGAAGTCCTCGTACTTCTCCGCCAGTTCGTCCGACAGCCCGGAGCCGTCGGCCGAGGAGTCCCCCGAGACCCGGACCCCCGCGAAGAGGTCGGCGCCCGCCTCGGACGACTTCTCCTGCGCCGCGGCCTCGCCGCGCAGCGTCGTCGCCGTCGACGCCAGCTCGCGGCCCACGCTCAGCAGCACCGGCTGGTGCGACGACTCCCACGCGCTCAGGTACCGCTGCGCGTCCGGGCCGTCCCAGCCCGACGCGCGGATCTTCGTGCCGATCTGCCGCGCGTCGTCCTCCAGGCCCTCGCCCGCCCGCTCGAAGGCCGACGCCAGCCGCCGCAGCTCCTCCGGATCGGCCCCGAGCCGCCCGCCGCTCATGCGCCGGTCACCCGACCCTCACCCGCACGACCCACACCCATGCTCGCCTCCTCGTCCGGACCGCAGATCCCGGCGACACCCTACGAACGACCGTCCCCGCTGCCCATGGGGACCTCTCCCCGGACCCGGCCCGGCCGTCACGGCTCCGGTGGCCCGCCGTCAGCGTCCCGGCCGCCGCCGGAGCCCGACGAACGGCTCAGCCGGGCAGCCCTGGCCTGCTGGGCGCGCCGTTCGGCCTCCGCCAGGACGCGGGCCCACTCCTCGGAAGCGGCCTGGTCGTGCTCCGCGCGCCAGCGCTCCTCCGCCGCGCGTTCCGCCGCGCGCACGGCCTCGCGCCGGCCGACCCGTCGACGAGTCCCCCACCGCTCGGCCGCGGCGTCCAGCGCCGCGGCCCCGGCGATCCCGACGCCCAGCAGCCCGGCGATCCCCACGATCACGGCCGGCCCGACGACGTCGGCCACGGCCAGCGCCACCGCGACGGCGACCAGGGCGGTCCCGACGCCCAGCGACCATCGACCGACACCCTCCATCACGCCCCACCTCCCGCCGGACGCCAGAGGGGCGCGGGGCGACCTCGCCCCGCGCCCTCTCGGCCGCACCCGGGCTGCTGCCCGGGCCCATGACGTCAGTTCGACGCCTTCTCCTGCTCGTCGGCCTGCTTGCCGGCCAGCTGGCCGAACTCGTCCAGCGCCGTCGCGACCTGCTTCAGCTTGGGCTGGAACTGGCTGTTCCACTCGTTCTTGAAGCGCTCCGCGTCGGCGCCCTTCCAGAACGTGCCGTTGAGCGTGCTGGTGATCTGCTGCGCCGCCTGCGTCAGGACGTCCGAGTCGGACTGGAGGCTCTTGCCGAGCTTCCGGACCTCGGCGATCTCCATACCGAGCTTGTTGCCGGCCATGTTTCTCTCCTTCGTCTGGCGACCGCCCCCGGGCGGTCAAGAGGTTCTGTGGGTCAGGAGCACCGGGCGGAGACCCGGTGCCACGAGGCTCAGTGCGAGGCTCGGAGCGAGGCTCAGTGCGAGGTGGCCTTCTGCTGCTCGAGCTCCTTCTTCGCCGCCTGCGAGATCTGCTCGAGGGCCTGCGCGACCTGCTTCAGCGCGGTCTGGTGCTTGCCCTCCCACTCGCTCTTGAAGCGCTCGGCGTCCGGGCCGTCCCAGGTGGTCGCCTTGACCTGCTGGTTGAGCTTGCCCACCAGCTCCTCGATCTTGTCAGCCTTCTTGCGGAGCACCTGGACGAGCTGCTGCATCTCCTCCGGGTTGAGCCCGAGGTATCCGGCCATGTCGCTTTCCTTCCGCTAGGGCCCCCTGCCGGGTGCCTCCTGGTGTTGATGACGTTCATGCAACCAGACCTGGTTGCGTCGGTCGATGGGGACCGCTCCCCATCCCCGCGACGAGCCGCCGCGCCCCTACTCGGGTAGCGCCACGTGCAGCTTCCGCGGCCGCCCGCCGACGACGAGGAAGCCTCGCCCCGGCGGGAAGTCGTTGCGCCGGATCCGGCCCAGGCTCGTGTTGAGCAGCGAGTCCCCGTCCAGGTCGCCCGGCGTGAGCAGGAGGCCGGCGCGGCCCGCCTTGAACGGCTGCGCGAGCGTCCACGCCTGCCCCCAGGTCGACGTCTCGGACTCGCCGACCACGAGCTGGTCCGCACGCACCGCGGACCGCACGAACCGGTCGAGCGTCGCCTCCGCGTCGGAGTCCGTGAAGTCGGCGAGCGCCTCGACGAACAGGGTGAGCCTGCCCGGCTCGTGCTCCCCGGCCTCCACCTCCCGGCGCAGGTCGCGCATCAGGTCGGCGACGTCCTCCTCGCCGTAGGCGGCCTGGTCCCACACGTCGAGGGCCGCGATGGCGGTGCGCCGCATCGCGACGTGCACCAGCCGTCCCTTGCCCGCGCGTCGCAGGGCGCGGGCCATGGTGACCAGCGCCGTCGTGCGGCCCGAGGCCGGCGGGCCGGCCACCATGAAGGCGCCGCGCTCGGGCAGCCCCACCGGGGCGACGTCGAGGTCGTCCAGGCCGATCGTGGCCAGCCCGTCGACGGTCGCCGGCAGGTCGGCCAGCGGGAAGCTGTCCGGCAGCCGGCGCAGCCCGGGCGCCGGGCGGACGCCCATGCGCACCATCGACGCCGACAGGCTCGACACGGCACGCGACTGGAGCGCCACGTTCGGGTCGCCGCCCAGCACGGCGACCTGGAGCTCGTCGCCGTCGACGACGGCGCGCCCGGGCGGCGACGTCACGTCCAGCACGTCGCGCGGCTCCCCGAGGGCCTGGTACTCGTCCTCCGACGCGAGGCGGTGCACGACCGTCTTCTGGATCGTGGAGCCCAGCGACGCGGGCACGGCGTTCGCCCGGTCCCCCGCCACCACGACGTGCACGCCGACCTGGCGGCCGTCGGTCGCGACCTGCGTGAACTGCGTCCACGCCGGCCCCCACTCGAACGCCTCGCGGAACGGGCCGACGCCGTCCACCAGGAGGATGACGCGGGCCTCGTCGGGGCGGTCGGCGAGCCGCCGGTACTCGTCGATGCCGTCGGCGCGCAGCGCGGCGTACCGGCCCGCGCGCTCGTCCACGAGGTCGGAGAGCATCCGCAGCACGCGGCCCACCATCTCCTCGTCGTCGCCGGACACGACGGCGCCCACGTGCGGCATCTCCTCCAGCATCCGCAGGCCGCTCGCGCCGAAGTCCAGCGCGTACACGTGCACGGGGCCGCCGCGGGCGGTGATCGCCGCCGAGATCGCGATGGTGCGCAGCGTGGTCGACTTGCCCGAGCCGCCCGTGCCGAACACCGCCAGGTTGCCGTCCCGGTCGGGCTCGTAGAAGAACGTGGGCTGCGCCTGCGCGGCCGGGTCGTCCTTGACGCCCAGCAGCAGCTGCGCGTCGGTGCGCGGGTTGGGCAGCAGCGCCAGGTCGTAGGTCGTCGCCATCTCCGGCAGCCACGGCTTGCGCGGCACCGGCACGCCTGCGGACCGGGCGGCGGCGGAGATGTTGCCCACCACGCGCGCGATGTCGTTGGGGCCCGGGTCGGTGACGTCCTCGACCTCCTGCGCCGGGGGCTCCCAGCGCACGGACGACCCGAAGGCGAGCTCCTCCACGTCGATCTCCGCGCGCTCCGGGCGGTCCGACGTCCACCCGCCCGCGTACCCGGCCTGGAACTGCATGATGCGGCCCGGCCCCGTCTTGGCGGCGCCGCGCCCCGGGATCGACGGGTCGAAGTGCGCCGCCATGGGCAGGCCGAGCACGTCGGAGGAGTCCGCCTCGTCGGCCATGCGCAGCGCCACGCGCAGGTTGGTGTTGGCGCGCAGGTTGTCCTTGATGACGCCGGCCGGGCGCTGCGTGGCCAGGATGAGGTGCAGGCCGAGCGAGCGGCCGCGCTGCGCGACGTCGACGACGCCGTCCACGAACTCGGGCACCTCGCCGACGAGGGCCGCGAACTCGTCGACCACGATGATGAGGCTCGGCGGGGCGTCGGGGTCGCCCGTGCGCTCGAGCGAGGCGAGGTCCTTCGCCTTCTTCCGGTTGAGCAGGTGCTCGCGGTAGCGCAGCTCGGCGCGCAGCGACGTCAGCGCCCGCCGCACCAGGTGCGGGGACAGGTCGGTCACCAGGCCGACGGTGTGCGGCAGGTGCACGCAGTCCGCGAAGGCCGCGCCGCCCTTGTAGTCCACGAACAGGAACGTCACGCGGTCCGGGCTGTGGGCTGCCGCCATGCCGAGCACCCACGACTGCAGGAACTCGGACTTGCCGGCGCCCGTGGTGCCGCCCACGAGGGCGTGCGGGCCCTGGGTGCGCAGGTCCAGGTGCATGGGCTCGACCCCGTTGTGGCCCACCAGGGCGCGCAGGTCGGTGGGCTTCTTGCGCCGCACGGGCGGCGTGCCGTCCCGCGGGGTGAGGGAGCCGTTCTCCTTCCAGCGCTCGATCACCGAGGCCGCCTCGTCGCGCAGGCCCATGCCCGCGAGCGCGAGGTAGGACACGGTGCGCGGCAGGTCCGAGTCGTCCTCCACGGGCGCGCCGACGTCGATCACGGGCGCCATGGCCCGGGAGATCTCGTGCGCCACGCCCAGCTCGACCGTCTCGCAGACCACGGGGTAGCTGAGGCGGCCCTCGCGCACCTCGCCCGTGGTGCCCGCCGCCGCGTCGGCGACGCGCACGAAGGTGCGGCAGCAGCCGGGCAGCTGCTCCACCGTCGGCGCCACCCACAGCACGTGCACGCCGGCGTCGGCGCCGCGCTCGGCCAGCCGGGTCAGGCGCGACCGGTCCACGGGCGCGTCGTCCTCCACCAGCACGACGACGCTCGGGAGGACCGGCTCCGGGATCTCGTCGTTCTCCTTCTCCTCGTCGATCGGGCCGCGCAGCTCCGCGCGCCGCTCCAGCGACGCCCCGCGCGCCTCGATGAGGCCCTCGAGCCGGGTCAGGAGCCCGGCGGCCGTCCCCGGGTTGTCCGCAAGATGGTCCGACGCGCCCAGCGGGCTGTGCGGGGAGCCGGTGTGCGGCACCCACTCGAGCCACTCCCAGCTCTCGCGCGAGCGCTGCGACGTGATCGCCGCGACCACGAGGTCCGCGGGCGAGTGCAGGGTGACGAGCTGCAGCAGCGCCGACCGGCCGACGGCGTCCGCGACGGCGTCGGGCCCCGCGATGCCGAACCCGCCCGCCGTGCGCAGCCGGGCCACGATCGGCACGTCCGCGATGGTGTGGCACTGGTCCTGGAGCTCGCTGATCCGGTCCCAGAACTCGGGCAGCGTGTCGTTCTCGCTCGGCCCGTCGACCGTCGTGCGCGACGGCGCGGCCCCGAGACCCATCCGCAGCGTGAGGAACGCCGGGTGCTCGGGGCGGTGCGTCCACATGAGGCCGCTCAGCCGGCGCACCGCGTCCAGCGCGTCGCCCACGGCCGGGGTCTCCGACAGCCGCACGGCCCGCTCCAGGGTGTGCGACTTGACGATGGTCTGCGACAGCGCGTCCGCCGAGGCGTGGAAGGCCGCGCTCTCCCGCTTGAAGCGGCGCCTCTCCGTGATGAGGTTGTCGAGGTACATCGCCAGCATGAGCAGCGGGCTCAGCGCGATGAAGATCACCGAGAAGACGTTCTTGGTGACGAGGAACATGACCCCACCGAGGATCAGCGGGGCGACCATCGCGAGCCACGGCAGGTGGAACGGCTGCAGCGGCGCCGGCGGCTTCGGCGCCACCAGCGTCTTGCGCGGGTAGCGCGCCACGACGCGCGGGGACCGGTTGAACTCCACCACCGGGCTGGTGGGCGCGATGCTCGCGCTGCGGTGCAGCGGCACCACGGAGAACGTGGTGTCCCCCGCGACGACGGTGTCCGACGACGTGAGGTACGCCCGCGTCATGCGCTCGCCGCCCATGACGAGCCCGTTGGCGGAGTTCAGGTCCGCGACCTCGATCGTCTCGCCCACGGAGATCCGCGCGTGCCGCTTCGACACGAGCGAGTCCGACAGCCTGATGTCCATCCCGCGCTCGCGCCCCAGGTAGCTGGTGCCGGCCGGCAGCGGGAACTCCGCGCCCGCGTCCGGGCCCTCCAGCACGCGCAGGACGGCGACCGCGGGGCCGCGGGCCTGTCCCGGCTGGTCGAACTGCTCCGACATGCGCACGATCTCGACCGACGAGCCCGACCGCAGGCCCGCGGTGACGACGTCGTCCGCAGGGAGCAGCAGCCGCGGCTGGCCGACGTCGCCCGTCGGCCGCACCTGCAGGGTGAGGCGGTCGGGCACGGCGGCGCCCGAGCGCTGCGGGTCGCCGCCGAACAGGGCCTCGGCGACGTCCTGGACCGTGGCCGTCGCGTCGGCGGTGACGGCGACGTTCGCGACGCTGTGGTCGGGGCGGTGCAGGGCGAGCTTGATGCGCACGGGGTCCTCGTCGTTCCGGTCAGCGGGTCAGGGTGGACTGGGGTGTGGGGTGGTGCCGTCGGCGGCCGGTCAGCCGTCGTCGGGCAGGTCGAGCAGCGGCAGGTCCTCCGGGGTCACGAGCCGGGAGGCGACGGCGTACTCGACGAGCCGGGCGCGGCGGTTGGTCGCCAGGGCGCCCGGGCCGCCGCGCAGCCCCTTGACGCCCATCCGGTCCAGCTTGTCGCAGACGTTGTCGAGCTTGCGGTTGAAGCGCGTCGTGGCCCAGCCGAGGCGGTCGGCCGCGGCCTGCGACGACGGGATCTCCACGAGCGACGTGCCCTCGCGGCGCAGCATCGGCTCCGCGAGCGCGAGCACGAGCTGCCGCTGGGACAGCGTGAACGACGGCATGCCGATGGTGGTGGCGCCCACCTCGTCCTGCGGGTCGCCGCCCACCGCGGCGTACGGGGCGTCGTCGAGGTGCACGGCCAGCTCGTACGTCGTCGGGCCCGCCGTGAACACCACCGTCGTGGCGGGGAAGACGACGGGGAGCCGGCTGCCCGGCGACAGCCACGACTGCACGCCGCCCCCGGCCTGGCTCACCGTGGCCGACAGCCGCGACCCGAGGTTCACGAGCCACCACATGCCGCCCTCGTGCACGAAGCGCAGGAAGCGCCGGTGCAGGTACGGGTTGTCGTCGACCTCCAGGTCGGCGTCGCGGCCCACGTCGAACCCCGGCCCCTCGGGGTCGGGGTAGAACCACTCGCCGCAGAACTCCACGGCGAGCGGCGCCACCCCCGCGGGTCGCTGCGTCCCGGCGTCGCCGTCGGTCCCGGTGCCCGTCATCGTGCCTCCTGGGTCGTCGAGCAGGTCGTCGAGCAGGTCGTCGAGCTGGTCCTCGCGCGGGTCATGGCGCCGTCACGCACGCGTCCTGCGGCTGCGCCGACGGCTTGCCGTGCCGCACCACGACCACCGAGACGCACGTCTCGCCGGAGTCGAGCGGCACGGAGACCCGCGCCTCCTCGGTGGGCTCGTACCGCGGGTCCCCGGTCAGGCTGAGCTTCGCCCACGCGTAGGTGTCGCCGTCCTGGGCGCCCTTCGGCGGCTTCCAGCTGAAGACGGCCTCGCCGCCCTTCGCGGTGCCGGTGAGGCCCTGCACGGGCGGCACGAGGTCGCCCAGGTTGTCCTCCGCCTCCGCGGGCGCGTCGGTCGCCGACCCGCCCGTCGCGGAGGCCGACGGGTCGTCCGCCTCGCCGAGCCCGCCGCCCAGGAGGCCGACCAGCAGGCCGACGGCGACCACGGCGAGGACCACCCCGCCCACGACCATGCCGACGACGCGGCGGCGCGGGGCCGCCGAGGGCTCCGCGGGCGCCTCGGCGGTGCCGGACGCCGGCGTGCGCGTCGCCGCCGGCGCCGCGGACCGGTAGACCGTCTCCTCGTCGGGCACGCCCGGCAGCCCGGCGCCCGGGCCGGTCGTCCAGCCCGTGTCCGCGGCCGGGGCGCCGACCGACAGCACCGGGACGTCGCCGCCCGTCGCCGGGCTCGCCGCGGCCGGGCGGTCGGTCGCGACGTCGGGCACGGCGGGCGCCCACGGGTCGCGCACCGGGACCGCCGCGGCAGCGGGCGCGGGACGCGCGGCCGGTCGCGGGGCAGGTCGCGGCGCGGGAGCCGGCGACGGGTCGACGGAGACGACCTCGCGCAGCCGGGTCCCGGGCGCGTCGTCGTCGAGGTCGTCGATGGCGTCGTCGGCGTGCACCTGACCGGAGTCGTCCAGGACGTCGACGGGCGTGTGCGCCAGCGACAGCTCGCCCTGCGCGCGCTGCAGCGCCCGCGCGAACGCGAGCGCGGACGGGTAGCGCGCCTCGGGCCGCTTCGCCATCGCGGTGGACAGCACGCCCTCGAGCGACGGCGGCAGGTCGGTGCGGCCGACCGGCGGCAGCGGGGTCCCCGCGATCCGCGCGACCAGGTCGGCGGACGTGTTCCCGCCGCCCGGCACCTCGAACGGGGTGCGCCCGGCGAGCAGCGTGTACAGCGTGGCCGCGAGCGCCCACACGTCGGTCGCGACGCCGGAGAACGGCGGGTCGGAGAACGCCTCGGGCGGCGACCACGGGATCGACATGCCCTCGGCCTCGCCGCTGTCGCCCAGCGTGGCGGAGATGCCGAAGTCGGTCAGCGCCGGGTGGCCGTACTCGGTGACGAGCACGTTGGCCGGCTTGATGTCGCGGTGGATGATGCCGGCCCGGTGCGCCGTCTCGACGGCGCCCGCGACCTGGATCGTGGTGCGCAGCGCCTCGGCGACCGAGAACCGTTCCTTGCGGTACCGCTGGCCGAGGTTGGGGCGCGGGCAGTACTCCATCGCCAGGTACGGCCGCCCGTCCTGGGCGATGTCCGCCTCGTAGATGGTGGCGATCGACGGGTGGCTCGACAGCGAGGCCATGAGGTCGGCCTCGGACTCGAACGCGGCGCGGCGGCCGCTGTCCCGCTCGGTGAGCAGCACCTTCACCGCGACCCGCCGGCGCGGCCGGTGCTGCTGGTAGAGGAAGACGTCGGCGAAGCCGCCCGAGCCGATGAGCGAGATGTACTCGAACCCGTCGATCCGCGGCGGGGGTGCGGGGGCGCGTCTGCTCACCACAGCCCCTCGAAGCTCAGGGTCACGCCGTCGCCGAGGTCGACGACGTCACCGTCCGCGAGCAGCGTGGGCTCGTTCGGGTGCAGCCGCTGCGGGGCCTGGCCGGGGCGCAGCAGCACGGTGCCGTTGGTGGTCGCCAGGTCGCTGGCGAGCACGTGCCACCCCTCGAGCTGCACGGACACGTGCGAGCGCGAGACGTCGTTCTGCGGGCTGGGCACCGTCACGAGCCGCGGCAGCTCGGACGCCGCGCCGCGCGGCGAGCGCGGACGCCGGCCCACGACGAGCGGCCGGTCCAGCGGCAGCGCGCTCCCGTCGGAGACCCGGACCTGGCCCAGCGGCGGGCGCGGGGCGGGTGCGGCGTCGCCCTCGAGGGTGGCCCCGCACTCGCGGCAGTCGTCGCGCGACGGCGGGTTCGCGTGGCCCGACGGGCACACCCGCGCCAGGACCTGCGGACCGCCGCCGGGCGCTGCCCCGGGCTGCGCGGGGACGCCGGCGGGGTCGGCCTGCGCCGGGCCCGCGAGCGCCGGCTGGGCGACCGCCTGTGCGCGCAGCGCCGCGATCTGCGACCCCATGACGGTGTGGCCGTCGTGGTCGTCGTCGGCAGCCCCGTCGGCAGCCCCGTCGGCATCGGCGTCGGCTGCTGCGTCGTCGTGCGCACCGGGGGTCGCACCGGCTCCGGCGCCGCCCGTGGGCGCAGGCGTCCCGATGCCCCAGGTGCGGGGGACGCCCGAGATCAGCCCCGGGGCGTCGGCGGCGGGAGCCTGTGCGGGGTCGACGACGAGGTCCGCGACGTCGGGCGCGACCGTCGCGGCGGGGTCGACCGGGGCGTCGGGGGCGGCCGGGGTGTCGGGGGCGGCCGGCGCGGCGTCGCCCGCGGCGGGCTCCGGGACGTCGTGCTCGTCCTCCTCCGCCAGGCGCACGGCGGCGTCCTCCACGCTGCGCGCGATGGTCTCGCCCCACAGGTGGGTGTAGCCCGCGATCGCGGGCTCGTCGTCCACGGCCTCGGCCCCGGCGTCGTCCGGCACGTCCGGCGCCGACGGGACGACCTCCGGGACGTCCGCCGCGCCCTCGTCCGCGGCGGGCCCCGGCTCCGCGTCCCCCCGAGCCCCGTCCTCGGGCCCGGGCTCGGGCTCGGGCTCGGGGAGCACCGTCTCGACGGCGGGGGCGAACGTCTCGGCGAGGCCGACGAGCGTCGGACGCTCGGGCTCGGGCACCACGGCGCCGTCCTGCGGCGGCGCGGGCGGGACCGGCGGAACGGACGGCACGGACGGCACGGACGGCACCGACGGCGCGGCCGACGGGTCCGGGCGGGCGACGGGGACGTCCGCGACCTCCACGAGGCCCGGCGCGACGTCGCCGTCCAGCCCTGCCGACACGGCGGACGCCCGGACCACGCCCTCCCGCACCGGCCACGGGCCGGTGGCGCCGTCCTGGGTGCCGCCCGTGCCCGGCGCGTCGGCGCGGTCGAGGCGCACGGCCGTCACGCCCGCCACGCGCCGTTCCTGCCAGGTGAAGACCCCGGCGCCCTCGACGTCCACGGGGCCGTCCGCGGTCTCGCAACGCACCCGGAACTCGCCGCGCACCAGCACGTGCGCCGCGCGGTCGGCGTCCACCGTGACCGCGGCGAAGCCCGGCAGCGTCGCGAGGTCGAGACCCAGGTGCGCGGTCAGCACCTCCACCACGGCCGTGACGCGGGCCTGGCCCGCCGCCCCCGCCTCCCACAGCGGCGCGGCGGTCGCGGCGGCCGACGCGGGCAGCAGCGCCCACGCCCGGTCGTGCACGACGGCGACGTCGTCGCCCGGCGTGTATCGCGCGGTCGCGGTCACAGCGGTCCTCCCATCACGAGCCCGTGCGCCCGGGGCAGCGTGTCCTCGTCGTCGGTCTCCGTCTCGGCCCGGGGGGCCGTGTGCTCGGCGCCCGCGTCGTCGTCCGCGTAGCGCGCGTCGACCACGACCACGGTGATGTTGTCCCGCCCCCCGGCATGCAGAGCCTCCGCGACGAGGCGGTCCGCCGCCACCTGAGGGTCCGGGTCGGCGAGCAGGAGCTCCGCGATCCGGTCGTCGTCGAGCTCCACCGTGAGGCCGTCCGAGCACACCAGCATGCGGTCGTGCGCGCCCACCGGCAGGAACCAGAAGTCGGCGGCCGGGCGCGGCCCGGGGCCCAGGGCCCGCGTGACGACGTGCCGGCGCGGGTGGGTGCGCGCCTCCGCCGCGGTGATCGCGCCGGCGTCGAGGAGCTCCTGCACCTCGGAGTGGTCCACGCTCACCTGCTCCAGCCGCCCGTCGACCAGGAGGTACGTGCGCGAGTCGCCCAGGTTGAGGACCAGCCAGTACGGCGCGCCCTCGTGCTCCACCAGGATCACGCCGGTGATCGTCGTGCCTGCGCCGCGACCGGGCGCGGTGCCGATCTCCTGGAGCCGCTCGTGCGCGATCGCGAGGCGTTCCTCGACGTCGTGGGTGGCGCTGCCACCGGCGGCCTCACGCAGTCCGGCGGACAGCGGGCCGAGGGCCTCGACGGCGACCCGGCTCGCGACCTCGCCCGCGTCGTGGCCGCCCATGCCGTCCGCGACGACGAACGCCCGCCCGGACGCGAGGTGGCTGTCCTCGTTCAGGGTCCGCCGGGCGCCGCGGTGCGTCGCGGCGCCCCAGCGCACCTCGAGCGGGAGCTCGAGGGGCTGACCGTCGGGGGCGCTCATGCGTCGCCCCGGACGACCTTCACCGGGCAGTCCCCCAGGTGCAGCGTCGCGTCGAACGGGACCCGGACGCGGGCGCCCGCCGCCACGATCCGCGGGCGCTGCCCGGGGGCGGACACCACGGTGCCGTTCGTCGAGCCCCGGTCCACGACCCACAGGCCGCTCGGGTCCGGGTACAGCTCGGCGTGGGTCTTGGAGACCGACCGGGTGCGGTCCGGCACCACGACCGTCGCCCACGTCTCGCCGGCCGGCGCCTGCGGGTTGCGGCCGACCAGCGTCGGCGTCGTGACCACCGCGACCGTCTCCCCCGTGTCCAGCACCAGCGCCGCCGGGCGCGGGGCGACGGGCACCATGCGCGTCTGCCCGTCGACCGGCTCGTCGTCGGACGGGTCGTCGGCAGCCGGGGCGGCGGGTCGGTCGGCAGGTCGGTCGGCAGGACCGGTGGCCGCCGCGGCGCCGGCGGCTGCCGGGGCCGGGGGCGCCGCGGCGGGCGAGGCGGGAGGGGCCGTCGGGCCGCCCTTGACGACGCCGGGCACGCGGGTGATCAGCCCCTCGCCGTGGGCCTGCTGGGCAGGGAACTCCCACGGGTCGGGGGTGGCCGGGGCCTCCGGACCGCGCGGTGCCGGGCCCGCGGTCGGCGGCGTCGCCGGTGCCGTCGTCGGGGCCGGCCCGGCGACAGTGGCCTGCGCGACGGGCGTCGGCGTGGGTGCCGGCGCCGTCGCCGGGGCGGCGAACGCGGCGAGCGACGTGATCGGCTCGGGGCCGGCGTCCCTGGGGCGGTGCAGCACCACGGTGCGGGCCGCCTTGTCGTGCCAGCCCTGGCGGCGCGGCCCGTCGAACGACGGGCTCGCCAGCACCACGAACTGCCCGATCCCCAGCACGATGGTGCCGGCGCCGATGATGATCCAGCGCAGCGCGGCGCGCCAGAACCCGACGGGCGTGGACGTCTGCGCGTCGACGGTGCGCAGGCCGAGCAGCGCCCCGCCGACCGTGCGCCCGGTGCGGCCCTCGACGATCACCAGCGTCACCCAGCAGGCCAGGGCCACCAGCGCGGCGACGACGTACGTCCCCACGACCCGGGCGAGGATCGCCGCGGCCTCCTCCTGCGTCACCTGCACGACGCCGCCGTTCAGCGGCACGCCCGACATCCCCAGCCCGACGAGGACCGTGAGGAACGGCAGGACGCCCATCGCGACGCCGTCGATCAACCAGGCCGCGAACCTGCGCCCGGTGCCCGCGATCGTCGTGCCCGCGGGCACGCCGTCCGCCGTCACCCCGCCCGCCGACGCCGCGGGGATGCCCGCCGCCACCGTGTCCGGCGGCGCCGGCGCCCCGACCGCGAGGCCCACCCCGGCGGGCGCCGCCTCGGGCACACCGTGGGCGAAGATGCCGCCCGCGGGCCGGCGCGCGTCCTCGGGCACGGGTTGTCCGGTGCGCGGGAACTCCGCCCCGCACAGCGCGCAGAGCGCCGCGCCGGCCGGCTGGGCGCTGCCGCAGGCCGCGCAGGTGATGTCCGTCATCGGGAGTCCCCGTTCTCGTTCCCGTGCTGTCCCTCGTCGTGGGGCCGTGCCCCTCCGGACGGCCGGCCCCACGGTAGCCGCGCGCGCAGCGACGACCACCACGTGTGCCGACCCGTGGGCCGACCCGACCCGTCGCCCCCGCGCAGGGAGCGTAGCGAGACCGCGGCCCGCCACCGGTCGCGACGCCGCACCCCGGACCGCAGCCCGCCCACGACCGTGGCGACGTCGGCCCAGTAGGCGTCCACCTCCTGCGGGCTCGGCTCGGCCCCGCCGAAGACGCTCGCGTCCGCGCGGTGCGCGAGCGCCACGTGCCCGGCGTCGCCGAACCGTTCGCCCAGCGCCTGCGCGCCCTCGCGGCGCGTCGCGCCGGGCGGCACCCCGGTGCCGAGGTCCGTCGCGACGTCCACGACCTCGCGCCAGCCGCCGCTGACCCGGTCCGACGGACGCCCGGTCGTGCGCCGGCGGGTGCGTCGTCGGGCCTTGAGGGCCAGGACGACGAGGAACGGCGACGCCAGCAGCGCCAGCGGCACCACCACGGCCGCGACCACGAGGGCGGCCAGACCCCAGTCGAAGCGGTGGGCGTCCTGGTCGTCCTCGTCCGTGTCCTCGGTCTCGCCCGGGATGTCGTCCGCGGGCTCCTCCGGGGGCTCCGGCTCGTCGAGCACCGGCGGCTTGGGCACCTGCTTGCTGCGCGGCTGCGGCTGGACCTTCGAGTCCTCGTCGGGCACGGCGTCGATCGCCGCCCACCCGTAGCCCTCGAACGGCACCTCGACCCAGGCGTGCACGTCCTGGCCCGTGGCCGTGTACGGCTCGCCGGGCTCGAGCGCCCCCTTCTTCGGGTAGAAGCCCATCGTCACGCGGGCGGGGATGCCCGCCTCGCGCGCCATGAGCGCGAGCGCGACGGCGAACTGCTCGTCGTCGCCGACCATCTCCTCGTCCGCGAGGAGCGCGTCGATGCGCGCCGCGAAGTGACCCGGCCGCGAGAACGACTGGCCCTCCAGCCCGCTCGAGAAGACGCCCGACGCCACCAGGCCGTCCCGCAGCGCGAACAGCCGCTCCACCGGGTCGGTGGCCTCCCCCATGAACTGGCCGGCCTTGCCGCCCGTGGACGCCGGGACGACCTCCTCGGGCAGCGGCGGCAGCACGACGTCGGTGTCGATCTCCCCGGCGCGCAGGTCCTCCTCGGACGGCTGCGGGGCCACCTGCGCCTGCAGCTCGTACGTGTCGCCCGCGGCGACGCCGCCGGTCGCCAGCAGCGTCTCCGTGGTGCCGTTGTAGTAGGTACCGGCGGTGTGCTCGGCGGCCCGGTCGCCCTGCCAGTCGATCCCGGTGACGGCGCCGACGTCGGGCACCCAGGGACCGGAATAGTCGAGCACCTGCACGGTGACGGGCCGGCGGGCGGCGTCGTCCGCCGTCGCGATCTCGGCGCCCGCGCGCGTGAAGACGCCCGAACCGGGCTGGTCGCTCGACGCCGCGAAGACGACGCCGTCGTAGGAGTCGAGGGTCGCGAGCCGCACCCGCGCGTCCTCGGGCAGCCCCTCGACCCGGAAGAGCTCGGTCTCCCGCTCGTCCTTGGCGTACTCGCGGAACGAGGCCAGCGGCGTCACGTACTGGTGCAGGTCGAGCGGCGGGGTGATCTCCTCGCGCAGCACGGTGCGCGGGTCCGCGGGCAGCAGCGCGGGGGCGGCGACCGCGGCGACCACCGCCGCCACGCCCAGCACCATCGCGCCCGTGCGGAACCGGTACCAGCGCAGACGGCGCGTCGCCTCGGTGCTGGCCTCCGTGGTGACCGAGTGGCGGCCCAGCCGCCCCTCGACCACGCGCAGCGCCGACCAGAGCAGACCGACGGCGCCGAGCACCAGGCCCTGCGCCACCGGCAGGGCCGCCTCGACGGTACCGAGCAGGATGACGGTGACGAGGCCCGCCGCGAGGGGCAGCATCGCCCACGCCGCGAACCGGGCCCGCCACGCGATCGTCCCGGCGACGACCGCCACGACGAGCATCAGCAGGTAGGGCACGACGGCCAGGTCGGGGAACGACAGCATCGGCGGCGGGGAGGTGACGAACTCCTTCCAGCCCTCCACCGAGCCGAGGGCCAGGCCGCGCACCGTGTCGAGCGTGGGCACCACGCCGGCCAGCGTCGTGCCCGGCAGCGCCAGCGCGCCGCCGAGCACGAAGTAGGCGGCGATGGTCACGGCCGCGACCGTCACCACGGGCCAGCGGCGCCAGGCACCCAGCCACGCGACCAGCAGGCCGACGACGGCGCCGCCGGCCGCGGGCAGCACGTAGCCCGCCGACCCCCACACCGGGCCGAAGCCCACGGCCACGGCGGCGAGCAGCAGCACCAGGACGGCGCCGTCGACCAGGCCCGCCCGCGTCAGGGCGCGCGGGGCCGGCCCGCGACGGCGCGTCGTGCCGTGCGTGTCGGGGGCGCCCGGGGTGTGCACCTCGGTCATCGCTCGTTCAACCTCCGCATCGCGAGCGGCAGCTCGCCGAGGCTGCCGAGGGTGAGCACGGTCAGCTCGGCCACCGTGTGCCTGCTCATCGACGACCCCGGGACGCACTGCAGCGCCACGACCTGCACGTTCTGCGGCAGCCGCGCCGAGGCGGCGCGCAGCTCGGCCGGCCGCACGCCGCTGCCCACGACGAACGCCACCACCGACGCGTCGGTGATGGTCTGCCCCGCCAGCCGGGCGACGTCGGCGAGCCTCGTGCGCGTCGCGGACGTCGTCTCCACGCGGGCGAGGTCGTCCAGCAGGCGCATGCGGTCGTCGCCGCGCAGCCGCCCGTCGTTCACGAGGACGGTCACGCCCCGGTCCTCGCGGATGGCCTGCAGCCCCAACGACCCGCAGACGCTCACCGCGAGCTCGAACTCCTCGTCGCTCGCGTAGTCGTCGTGGCGCGTGGACAGCAGCACGGCCAGGTGCGAGCGCCGCGTCTCCTCGAACTGCCGCACGACGAGCTGGCCCGTGCGGGCCGTCGTCTTCCAGTGCACGTGCCGCAGGTCGTCGCCGGGCACGTAGTCGCGCAGCGCGTGGAACGAGACGTCCGAGTCGGACAGGTCCGTGGTGACGCGGCCCTCGAGGTCCTTGAGGAAGCCCGTGGACGACCCGGTGAGCGGCTTCGTCACCGGGTGCACGAACAGCTCCTCGACCTGCGTGAGCTGCACCTCGCGGCGCAGCAGCCCCAGGGGGTCCGACCGCACCGAGCGCACGGGGCCCACCGGGATGACGCAACGGCGGCGCGTCGGCACGGTGAAGATCTCCTCGTGCGTGCCGCCGGGCCGCAGGCGCGGCACGGGGAACGCCGCCGAGCCGGCGCCGACCGGCACCTCCATGACCGACGGCAGCAGCGAACGCTGCGTGGGGTTGCGCACGTCGAGGCGGCCGACGGCGCGCTCGCCCACGGTGACGCGGCGCTGGGCCAGGTCCAGGTGGACGGCGTAGCGCAGCCGGCCCAGCACGAAGGCGAGCGCCCCGAGCAGCACCACCGTGAGCAGCACGGCGACGATCAGCACCTCGAGCCACGACCCCGCCAGCCCCGCCACCCACGCGGCGACGGCGGTCACCAGCGCCGCCCAGCCGAAGGGGCTCACGGACGAGGTGACCGGGGAGGCGAGCTCCCGCGCCCGCCCCCAGGGACCCTCGACGCGCCCGAGCGCACGCCGCAGCGCGCGCCGGGCGTCGTGCCGCCACGTGCGCGAGGTCATGCCCGGGCCTTCTCCTGCGGTGCGGCCACGTCGGCGAGGATCCGGGCCAGCACCTGCTCGGAGGTCGTGCCCGCGAACTCCGCCTCCGGGTCGAGCGTGAGGCGGTGGGCCCACACGGGCTGCACGAGCTGCTTGACGTCGTCGGGCAGCACGTAGTTGCGCCCGTGCGCCGCCGCCCAGACCTTGGCGCAGCGCACCAGCGCGAGGGCGCCACGGACGGAGACGCCGACGCGCACCTCGAGGGCGGCGCGGGTCTCCTCCGCGAGGCGGGAGACGTACTCCAGCACGGCCGGGTCCACGTGCGTGGTACCCGCCAGCTCGGCCATCTCGACGACGGCGGACGTCGTGACGACGGGTGCCAGCGCGGCGCTGCGGTCGCGCACCGACGCGCCGCCCAGGATCTGCACCGTGGAGGCGTGGTCCGGGTAGCCCACCGACGTCTTCATGAGGAAGCGGTCGAGCTGCGCCTCGGGCAGCCGGTACGTGCCGGCCTGCTCGATCGGGTTCTGCGTCGCGATCACCATGAACGGGCGCCCCGCCGAGTGCGGCACGCCGTCGACGGTGACCTGCCCCTCCTCCATGACCTCCAGCAGCGCCGACTGCGTCTTCGGCGAGGCGCGGTTGATCTCGTCCGCGAGCACGATCGACGCGAACACCGGGCCGGGGTGGAAGTCGAACTCGCCGGTCTTCTGGTCGTAGATCGTCACGCCCGTCACGTCGGACGGCAGCAGGTCCGGCGTGAACTGGATGCGGCTGCTGGTGCCCTGGACGCTCGCGGCCAGCGCGCGCGCCAGCGACGTCTTGCCCGTGCCGGGCGCGTCCTCCAGCAGCAGGTGGCCCTCGGCCAGCATGCACGTCAGCGCGAGGCGCACCACCGGCGCCTTGCCCAGCACGGCCTGGCCGACGTTGCCGACCAGGCGGTCGAAGGTCTGGGCGAACCAGGCGGCCTGCTCGGTGGTCATCGTGCTCATGGGGTGTCTTCCTCGTCCGTGATCAGGACCGCCGCGCGGTCGGTGCTGCGGGTCAGGGGTGCGGTGGGGCCGCCGAGGCCCGACGGTTCGGCTACCACGTCATCTTGTTCGTGGTGCCGAGGCTGGTCTCGATCCAGACCTGCTTGCCCGGCTTCCCGTAGAAGCACGGCACCTTGGCCTCGCCGTAGCTGCCGTTGCTGTTGGTGCGGGCACTGATCGGGCCGGAGTTCAGGCTGTCTCCCCCGGAGCCGTAGCACCGGTAGGTGAAGGCCTTGTTCGCGGTCGCGTTGCGGATCGTCAACGTCAGGTAGCTGCAGGAGTCGCCGGAGCACGAGCCGTACTTGCCGTCGTAGCTGCCGGTGCGCCCGACCTTGAGCGAGATCTTCGGCTTGGCGGCGGTGGTGCCGGTCTTGGAGACCCACGAGCCGCACCCGGCGGCGTTGCAGGCGCGGGCCTTGAGCGTGTAGCTCTTCCCGTACGCGGCCGGGACGCCGACGCTGAACGGCCAGCTCGTCGACTTGCCGGCGCTCGTCCAGGAGCGCTGGTACTCGATCCGCTTGAGGGCGCTGCCGCCGTTGCTGGCGGGGGCCTTGACCGTGAAGGCGCCGTCGTT
>Ga0180218_1000621_pt1 | contig 29366 bp, 27 predicted proteins | sample eDN3rd37CKraftBY_FD_151334 | JGI IMG/M metagenome (GOLD analysis project Ga0180218, IMG submission 151334) | Enriched backyard soil microbial communities from Emeryville, California, USA - eDNA 3rd pass 37_C Kraft BY (version 2) (version 2) | ecosystem: Environmental > Terrestrial > Soil >... | reverse complement strand
AGTTTATGGGCCGTATGGCGTTGTTGCTGCCGAATGGAACGTGCGGGAGGGGAAATGTGCGTTCGGTCATCAGTCCGGTAACTCCGATATGTCGACCGGTTCGTGCCGGTCGATTCTGTTGACGCGGTGCCGGTAATCGGCCGACGACTCGTAAACCGTTTTCTTCAGACGATTGATGGAGCCCAGCGGGCGGTGTTCGGCCAGCCCGCGCCATGAATTGAATGCCAGTACGTCGTCGCCGTAGGCGCGACGCAGGGCGCTGTAGGGGTTCTGCGGCCCGAAGACGATCTTGGCCACCGAGACGTACGGCGAGATGCTCTTGTCCCAGTTCTTACCGGCGTCTTCGATCGGCATGGCCACCGGGTCGGTGCACAACTGCGCGCTGAAGTCGAACTCCGCGGTCTGATCGGCGAAGAACTCGGCGATCATGTCGCGGTGCTGCTCGGGGGCCGGGTTGCGGGGCAGCAGTTGCCCGGACAGAGCCTTCACATTCTCCGACGCGGGCGCGAAGCGGTACTTGGCGACGTGGTCGCCGTGGCGGAACGGCGCCGACGAGAAGAACTCCAGTCCCAGGATGGGCCGGTTCGGCGCGACGAACACCATCAGGTTGTCGGGCAGCTTGATTCCGGCCTTGCTGACCAGGTCCAGCAGTCCGCTGCCGAGCCACAGCGCCTGATCGGAGAGCCGCGCGAGCAGGGACGCCGTGATCATGCCCAGCCCGGCGTAGGCGTGCGCGTCGGCGAACAGGAAATCCTCGTGGGTCACCATGACGAAGTCCTGGTTGGTGCTCGAGTCATCGGGAAGGATCTTTTCGCCCTGTACGCCAAGCACTTTCAGACCGAGACCACGCACGCCGCGGGTCTTGTCGCTGCGCCGCACGCCCGACGTGCTCGACAGGCGCGCGATCACCGGGTAGGTACGCGGTTCGGCGAACAGGCCTTGCGCGAGTTCAGGAGGAAGACCCTCGTTGACGATCAGCTCGCCACGCAGGATCGCGTGGCTCTTGGCGTGCGCGTCACGCAGGCCGTGCTTGTACTTGTCGTAGGCGCGCTCGTTGTTCTTGAGCAGCTTCGCCATGATCTTCTCGATGTCGGCCTGTTCGCGGGGGCTGGGCTTCTCGAGATCCGCCGAGTAGCGGATGGGCTGCTGCTGCCACGGAGTGGTCCGGTCTGCGGCTTCGGTCATGGTGAGCGGCGCTCCTTGTCGGTTACCCGTCGGCTGCCTCGTTGCGTACCGTCTTGTTCATTAACGTCGGTCACCCCACCTTGATTCACGGCGCAACCGGCTCACGTATCACCCGCGTGGATTCGTCGGCCACACACCGAAAGATTCTTGTGCGTAGAGGCCGGCATGACATGAGTAATGCACTACTCGTTCTCGCAAAGCTGCCTACTTCACGACGGGATGTTGCTCCGTCGTCCGCGGAATTCGCTGCGGCGAAAATGTGAAATCGACGTCCGCGACAACACACTCGTTGCACGATGAGCCATCGGATCCGTGCCGAGGGGGCCGTTGTGGACGAGACTGATTCGACCGAGTCATCGAGGTGGCCGTCGCGGGTGCTTTGCGCACTGGCCACGCTTGACGGCCTCGAGCAACACCCGACGGACGCCGCGACCCTCAAAGAGGCCGTGGCGGCGCGTTACGCGGCGGAGTTCGTCGAACGTGACCGTCAATACGAGAACAACCGGCCGTTCTGGCACAACCGCGTCGACGACGCCGTACGTCAACTCCGCAGGCGCCGCCTGCTCACGGCGAAGAACAAGGGCAGACCCCAGGAGATCGCGTTGACCGAGTCCGGGCGCCAGGCGGCCGAACGGGCCTGTGCCCAGGACGCCGGCGATGCCGAGAGGGCGGAGAAAACGGTCCCGGCCGGGCGGGCCCTCACCCCGCGGCCCGCACGCGACGAACGTCCACGGCGCGATCCCGTCCTCGCCGGTGTCGTCACACCGCCGCTGCGTGAGCGGATGGCCGAGGTGCCCGACGAGCGCCCGATCCCGATCATGATCGAGCTGAACCTCGGGTTCCAGCCGACGGCGCAGGCGGCGAGAGACCGGGTCCGGAGCCTGTGGGGACTGGTCGGCGCGGCAGGGGAACCGGGCGACCTCGCCGATCAGTTCATGGTCGGTGATCTGACCGCGGCCCAGATCAAGCAGTTGGTGTCCGCAGATGCGGTGCCGCAGATCTGGCCGGGGCGCGCCATCTACCGGATCTGGCCGGACTTCGACGTGCAGCCGTTGATCGATGCGTCCTCGCGCACCGTCAAAGCGGTCGCCGCGCAACGGTCCTTCGACAGTTTCGGCGACGGAATCGTATGGGCCGTCGTGGATTCGGGCATCGAAAAGAGGCATCCGCACTTCGCCGCGCACCAGAATCTCGACCACCCGTCAGTCGCAGACCTCCACCGCGATTTCACCGGTGGCGCAGCCCCGCTGACCGACACCGACGGGCACGGCACCCACGTCGCGGGCATCATCGCCGGCGGACTCGTCGGCTGGACCGGCAAAGTCGTTGTCGCCGAGAAACGGCTCAACGCCCCGGAAGGCGGCGATGCCATCATGCAGCCGCGCGAGGTCGATCCCGACCGGCTCGCGGGCATGGCGCCCAGGGCGAAGCTCGTGAGCCTCAAGGTGCTCGGTCCCGGTGATCACGTGTCGAGGGTCAGCCGTGTGATGGCGGCGCTGGCATACGTCCGGGAGCTCAACGCAGGCAGCGAACGCGTGCCGCGAATCCACGGCGTCAACCTCAGCCTGGGATATCCGTTCGACGCCGAGTGGTACGCATGCGGCCAGAGCCCGCTGTGCGTGGAGGTCGACAAGACCGTGCGCTCGGGTGTCGTCGTGGTGGTCGCGGCAGGCAACTCCGGCTATGTGTCGCTCAACGTCGCGTCGAGCAAGGACTCGATGAAGTTCACGGCCGACATGACCATCAACGATCCCGGCAACACCGAGAGCGCCATCACCGTGGGATCCACCCATCGCAGTTCGCCGCACACATTCGGCGTCTCGTACTTCTCGTCGCGTGGGCCGACCGGCGACGGCCGCGCCAAACCCGACCTCGTGGCACCGGGCGAGCGCATCACGTCAGCGGCTGCCGGGACGCGCCGCAGCACCGTGACCAACCAGATCGACGTGCCCGACGGCGTGCCGGTCTACATCGAGGAGAGCGGCACCAGCATGGCCGCACCGCATGTGTCGGGCGCGGTCGCGGCGTTCCTGTCGGTGCAACGCGAATTCGTCAGCAGGCCCGAGGCCGTCAAGCGGATCTTCACCGAGTCCGCGACGTCGCTGGGACGCGACCGGTCGTTCCAGGGCAGCGGTCTGGTGGACCTGCTGCGTGCCCTGCAATCGGTATGACCAGAAAGGCATGACATGACTGCCCAGATCGCCCCTCTGGTGTTCGACGCCGAGGGCCACCCCGATCCGATGACGCTGACCGATCTGGAGCAGCGGCTGCCAGGTCTCACCGATCTGGTGATCTTCTCGCACGGCTGGAACAACGACGAGGCGGCCGCAACGTTGTTGTACGACCGCTGGTTCCGTCTGCTGGCACCGCACCTCGACCCCGCGCGCAACGTGGGATTCGTGGGCGTGCGCTGGCCCTCGACGCTGTGGCGGGACGAGCCGATACCGGACTTCCCGGCCACCCCCGCAGGCGGCGCCGAGGGCGCTGCCGCGCTCGGCGGTGCTCGTGAAGTGGCTGCCGACTCCGATGCCGGGAACCCGGCCCTGGACCCACAGGAGCTCGCCGAACTCAAGCAGCTGTTCCCGACGGCCGAGCAACAACTGGACACCCTCGCGGCGCTGCTCGCCCAACCGCCCGACGTCGACGCCGTGCCCGATCTGTTCGAGGCCCTGCAGGATTTCCACAAGGCCACGCCGGACGGATTCGACGACGGCGAAACCGAGGACACCCAGGACGGTCCGGGGATGGTCGCCGACGATCAGGATCCGGCCGAGTTGTTCAACACCTTCGCCGACCAGTTGCTCTCTGCGGGGGTGCAGTTCGGTGACGACGGCACCGGCGCAGCGGGGCTCGGCGACTTCGCGGGCAAGCTTTGGCGCGGCGCCAAGGAGGCGCTGCGGCAGCTGAGCTACTGGAAGATGAAGAACCGTGCGGGCGTGGTGGGCAAGAACGGCCTCGGACCCGTCATCGACAAACTGGCCCGAAGCGCGCCGGGGTTGCGAATCCACTTGGTGGGGCACAGTTTCGGCGCACGGTTGGTGTGCTACGCGCTGGCGGGCATGTCCGGCGCCCAGCCGTCGCCGGTCAAATCGGTCACGCTGCTACAGGGCGCGTTCTCTCGGTTCTCGTTCATCGACCGGCTGCCGTTCCGGGACGGGGCGGGAGCACTCGCCGGGCTGCTCGGGCGCGTCGACGGCCCACTCACGGTGTGCTTTTCGCGCCACGACCGCGCTCTGAGCACGTTCTACCCGCTTGCGTCGGCCGCGGTCGGTGACGACGCCGCGGGCCTCGACGATCCACTGTTCCGGTGGCGCGCGATGGGCTCACACGGGGCGTTCCGATCGGAGAGCTTGGGCCTCGGCGCGGTGGGGGCGCAGTATCCGTTCGAGGCAGGGAAGATCCTGAACCTGGATGCGTCAGAGGTCGTCAAGGCCGATGCCGGGCCGTCCGGGGCGCACAGCGACATCTTCCACGACGAGCTCGCGTGGGTGGTGGCGACTGCCGGTGGCCTCAACTGACACGGCCGGGGCCGTCTGCACTGAGAGAAGATTTTCGAGGAGTGTCCGAGGGGGGACTTGAACCCCCACGCCCGTTAATAGGGCACTAGCACCTCAAGCTAGCGCGTCTGCCATTCCGCCACTCGGACCTGCTTCCCACCCTCGCGGGTTGGGCGCCTAAGGCTAACGGATTGTAGCCCCGGAACCCAAACCGGCAGGGCGGAACCGGTCCGGAAGCCTCAGATGCACCTCTTGGGACACCTCCGAACGGCGTCTCGGGAGCCCCGGACCGGCCCGCAATGGTACGAATGGTCACTGTGACTGTCTCCGCGGCCAGTGCGGACGAGGTGGTTGATCTCGTCAGCGCGCTCATCAGGTTCGACACCTCCAACACGGGGGACCCGGCGACCACCAAAGGTGAGGCAGAGTGTGCCCATTGGGTGGCCCAGCAGCTCGAAGAGGTCGGGTACGAGACCGAGTACGTCGAGTCCGGCGCGCCGGGCCGGGGCAACGTGTTCGCGAGGCTGCGTGGCGCGGACCCGTCGCGCGGCGCGCTGATGGTGCACGGCCACCTCGACGTGGTGCCCGCCGAGCCGGCCGACTGGAGCGTGCACCCGTTCTCCGGGGCGGTCAAGGACGGCTACGTGTGGGGACGCGGGGCGGTCGACATGAAGGACATGGTCGGCATGACCCTCGCGGTCGCCCGCCACTTCAAGCGCGCGGGCATCGTGCCGCCGCGTGACCTGGTGTTCGCGTTCGTCGCCGACGAGGAGCACGGCGGCACCTACGGCGCCGACTGGCTGGTGAACAACCGTCCCGATCTGTTCGAGGGCGTCACCGAGGCCATCGGCGAGGTCGGCGGGTTCTCGCTCACCGTGCCGCGCAAGGACGGCGGTGAGCGGCGCCTGTACCTCATCGAGACCGCCGAGAAGGGCCTGTCGTGGATGCGGCTGACGGCGCGCGGCCGCGCCGGGCACGGGTCGATGGTGCACGACGACAACGCGGTCACCGCGATCGCGGGCGCGGTGGACCGCCTGGGCCGCCACGAGTTCCCGCTGGTGCTCAGTCCCGCGGTGGAGGAGTTCCTGACCGCGGTCGCCGAGGAGACCGGGTACACGTTCGATCCGAACTCACCGGACCTGGAGGGCACCATCGCCAAGCTCGGCGGCGTGGCCCGCATCGTGTCGGCGACGCTGCGCGACACGGCCAACCCCACCATGCTCAAGGCCGGCTACAAGGCCAACGTGATCCCCGCGGTGGCCGAGGCCATGATCGACTGCCGCGTCCTGCCGGGCCGCAAGGAGGCGTTCGAGCGCGAGGTCGACGAACTGATCGGACCCGACGTCACGCGCTCGTGGGAACGCGACCTGCCGTCGTACGAGACTTCGTTCGACGGCGACCTGGTCGACGCGATGAACGCCAGCGTGCTGACACTGGATCCCGAGGCCCGCATCGTGCCGTACATGCTGTCGGCGGGCACCGATGCGAAGTCGTTCCAGCGCTTGGGTATTCGGTGCTTCGGCTTCGCGCCGCTGCGTCTGCCGCCGGATCTGGATTTCGCGGCGCTGTTCCACGGTGTGGACGAGCGGGTTCCGGTGGATGCGCTGCAATTCGGGGCGGGTGTTCTGGAACACTTCCTGCAGAACTGCTGACGCAATGCCGACCGAACGAACGAGGAAAGGGATCACATGACCAGTCCATACGACAACTTGCCGCAGCTGCCGAGTTTCACCCTCACGTCCGAGTCGGTCAGCGACGGGCAGCCGCTCGCCAACGATCAGGTCAGCGGCATCATGGGCGCAGGTGGCTCGGACATCTCGCCGCAGTTGAGCTGGTCGGGTTTCCCGGAGGAGACCAAGAGCTTCGCCGTCACGATCTACGACCCCGACGCGCCCACTGCATCGGGTTTCTGGCACTGGGCGGTCGCCGACCTGCCCGTCTCGGTCACCGAACTGCCCGCGGGTGCCGGTGACGGCAGCCCGCTGCCCGGCGGCGCCGTCACGCTCGCCAACGACGCGAGCGTCAAGCGCTACATCGGCGCCGCGCCGCCGGCCGGCCACGGACCGCACCGCTACTACATCGCGGTCCACGCCGTCGACGTCGAGAAGCTCGACCTGCCGGAGAACGCCACGCCGGCCTATCTGGGCTTCAATCTGTTCGGCCACGCGATCGCCCGCGCGGTCATCCACGGCACCTACGAACAGAAGTAGCGGCGCACCAAGGATTTTCGAGGCTGTCGGGTCAGCGCACGGCTGATCCGACAGCCTCGCTCAGCGTGGTGAAGCCGCACGCGCGCAACCGCCCGGCGATGCCGTCGTGAATGTGCTTGGCCCACAGGCCACCGCCGTAGATGAAACCCGTATAGCCCTGCAGCAGCGAGGCGCCCGAGACGATGCGCTCCCACGCGTCGTCGGCGGTCTCGATACCACCGACACTGATCAGCACGAGTTTGTCGCCCACACGCCGGTACAGCCTGCGCAGCACCTCGGCCGAGCGGCGGGCCACCGGGCGCCCGGAGATCCCGCCGGGCCCCAGGTCGGCGACGCCAGGCGTGAGCAGGCCGTCGCGCGACACCGTGGTGTTGGTGGCGACGATGCCCGCCAACCCCAGTTCCACTGCCAGGTCCGCGATCTCGTCGATGTCGGAATCCGACAGGTCCGGGGCGATCTTCACCAGTACCGGTTTGGTGGTCTCGGCCTTGACCGCGGCGAGGATGGGTCGCAGTGCGGCGACGGCCTGCAGGTCCCGCAAACCCGGCGTGTTGGGGGAGCTGACGTTGACGACGACGAACGACGCCAGGCTGTTGAGCAGGCGTGCGCTGGTGACGTAATCGGCCACGGCCTCCTCGGCGGGCGTGACCTTGGTCTTGCCGATGTTCACCCCGATCGGGATGTCGGACTTCCCGCGGGTCAGGCGCTGCGCGAGCGCGCCCGCGCCCTCGTTGTTGAACCCCATGCGGTTGAGCAGCGCGTGATCGTCGGGCAACCGGAACAGCCGGGGTGCCGGGTTGCCCGGCTGGGGCTGCGCGGTGACGGTGCCCACCTCGGCGTAGCCGAAGCCCAGCGCGCCCCAGGCGGCCAGACCGCGGCCGTTCTTGTCGAAACCGGCCGCGAGTCCCAGCGGTCCCGGGAAGTGCACACCGAACACCGTGCTGGCCAGGATCGGATCGCGTGGCGCCAGCAGGCGTGCGAGTGCGGCGCGCAGCGGCGCGGCCCAGGTGACGGCCCGCAGCAGCGCGAACACCCAGACATGGACCCGTTCGGCGGGTGCGAGGAACAGCGCCCGCCGCAGTACGCGGTACATCACAGGGCCGGTTGGTCCGGGGTTCCCGGCATCGTGGCGGCGGACTTCTTTCGGCGCAGCAGCACCCGTCGGCTCCCGTCTGTGTAGGCACGGACCCGGGTCAGTTCCCAGCCGCGGTATTCGGCCTCGATCGACAACCGGAGGCTCGCGCTCACCCTGGTCACGTCAGGGGGCAGGCGCAGCGGCACCCAGTCGTACTCGTCCGAGGAATCTTCTTCGACCACCTTGTCCCAGCCCGGCGGAAGGAGCCCACGCTGGATGTTGGTCATGGCCCCACCGTCGCGTTCGGGATCACCTGCACGCCCGCTCCCGTGGCCGACACGACGTAGAGCGTGCCGGAGGTTTCGTCGTAGGCCAGGGAGTTCGGTTGCTGCACGGTTCGATAACGCACCTTCTCGACGGGTATGCCGGTGGACAGATCGTAACCAATGACGGTGTTCGTGGAGGTCTCTGACACCCAAACGAGGTTTGCCGATCCGGTCAGTCCGTACGGCGCGCCGCGCACGGGGGAGCGTTGGCGCAGGATCAGCGGGTCGACGCTGTAGACCAGCAGGCCGTCGCCGCGGGTGTCGGCCACCAGCAGCAGGCCGCGGGGATCGGTCGCGATGGTGGTGGCGCCCTCGCCGGCGCGCAGCGCGTGCGCGGCCTTGGTTCCGCTGGCGTCCACGGTGGTCACCGAGGTCTGGCCGCGGTCCAGCACGATCGCGGTGTTTCCTTGGGTGACAAGGGAGTCCACGCGGGCGAAGATCTTCAGCTCGGCGTCCACGCCCGCGTCGCCGGTCAACGTGTAGACCGCGCCGTCGGCGCTCCCGAGCACCACCCTGCCGTCCTCGCGCACGGCGATCGCGGTGAAGTCGACGTCGCCCTTGCCGTCGACGTCGACGCGCGCCGGTGTGGGCGTGGCGGCGGTGAGGTCGACGCGGAAATAGCCGCCTCGCGTCGACAACAGCAATCCGCCCTTGCCGTCGCCGGCCAGCGCGGCCGCGTTGGCCGGCAGGGGCACCGTCACCGGCGGCCGCGAATCCTGACCCAGCAACGCCACGGCCGATTGCCCCTCGGCGTCGGTGCTCAGCACCGCGAGTTGGCGGGTGGCCGGGTCGAACACCGCAGCCTGTCCGGGCGAGGCCAACGGACGCACCTGGCCGTCGGGCTGCTGTGTGACAGGCGGCGACACCGCGGCCTGCGCGGGTTCGATGGTGGGCGGCGGCGCGTCGACCACGTTGGACGAGCACCCGGCCGCCAACAGCAGAGCCAGCGAGACGACGGCGGCGTAGAGGGGCTGACCTGCAGTTATTGGGCGCAACACACGGCTCTCGGGTCGGTTCGGACGGTGTTCAGGCGGCAGCCTGGAATTCATCTCAGTTTAGGCCGGGAAGCATCGGGTATTACTCCGGCGTTTAGTGGCGTAGTCAAACAATCGCCGCATAAGTAGAGGTATGGTGCCAGCATGACCGTCGCAGCCGACGTCGCACTGAGTCACAGCGAGTTTGCTATCGAGGACATCACCACAGGTGTGTTCGCCAGTGGGTTTGGCCAGGTGGGCGACGGCAAGACGTTTTCCTTTCACATCGAGCGCCAGCAACTCGTGATCGAGGTGTACCGGCCGCGGCTGTCGGGGCCCGTGCCGTCCGAAGAGGATGTGGTGGCCGTCGCCATCCGCAAACTCACTGAGATCGATCTCACAGACGAGCGCAGCCTGGCCGCCACCGTGCGTGACGCGGTCGCGGATGCGCAGCCCGTGGCGCGGGCCTGAGACCCGCGCCTGATCTGCCGATCGCACCGCACCCCCTCGCCGGACGCGTGATGACACGCGGTGTCACGGTACGGTCGTCGTCGTGACTGACGTTCCTGCGATGTCGTGGCTGCAAGTGATCGTGCTCTCGATTGTGCAGGGGCTCACCGAGTTTCTCCCGGTTTCGTCGTCGGGACATCTGGCGATCACCTCGCAGGTGTTCTTCGACGACGACGCGGGCGCCTCGTTCACGGCGGTCACCCAGCTGGGCACCGAGTTCGCGGTGCTGATCTATTTCGCGAAGGACATCGGCCGGATCATCAAGTCCTGGTTCCTGGGTCTGCGCGCGCCTGAACACCGCGACGCCGATTACCGCCTGGGCTGGTTCGTCATCGTCGGCACCATTCCCATCGGGGTGTTCGGCCTGCTGTTCAAGGACGAAATCCGCACGGGGGCACGCAATCTCTGGTTGGTGGCCACCGCGCTCATCGTGTTCTCGGTGGTGATCGCGGCGGCCGAGTACTACGGCAGGCAGGTCCGCCAGGTCGAGCAGCTGAGGTGGCGCGACAGCGTCATCGTGGGCCTCGCGCAGTGCCTCGCGCTCATGCCGGGGGTGTCGCGGTCGGGGGCGACCATCAGCGCGGGCCTGTTCCTCGGGCTCAAACGTGAGGTGGCCGCGCGGTTCGGCTTCCTGCTGGCGATCCCTGCGGTGCTCGCCTCGGGACTGTTCTCGCTGCCCGACGCGTTCCACCCGGTCGGGGAGGGGATGAGCGCGAGCGGGCCGCAGCTGATCGTCGCGACGGTCATCGCGTTCGTCGTAGGATTCGCCGCGATTGCCTGGTTCCTGAAATTCCTGGTATCGCACAGCATGTACTGGTTTGTCGGATACCGCGTGGTCCTCGGTGTGGTGGTGCTCGCACTGCTTGGCACCGGGGTACTGGCGGCGCAATGAGAGCGGCCCAATGACTGTCATCCTGCTGCGGCACGGCCGCTCCACCTCCAACACCGCCCACACGCTGGCCGGCCGGTCCGACGGCGTCGACCTCGACGAGCGGGGCCGCGAGCAGGCCGAAGGTGTCGTGAGCCGCATCGGGGATCTGCCGGTGCGCGCGATCGTGCGCTCGCCCATGCTGCGCTGCGAGCGCACCATCGCCCCGCTGGCCGCGGCGCTCGGGCTGCAACCGATCGTCGACGAGCGGCTCACCGAGGTCGACTACGGCAGCTGGACCGGGCGCAAGATCTCCGACCTGCTCAAAGAGCCGTTGTGGAGCGTCGTGCAGGCCCAGCCCAGCGCCGCGGTGTTCCCCGAAGGCGAGGGCCTTGCGCAGGTGCAGGCGCGCGCGGTGGCCGCGGTACGCGAACGCGACCGCGCGCTGGCCGCCGAGCACGGCGCCGACGTGTTGTGGGTGGCCTGCACCCACGGCGACGTGATCAAGGCCGTGCTGGCCGATGCCCTCGGGGTGCACCTGGACGGCTTCCAGCGCATCACCGCCGACCCGGCGTCCATGAGCGTGGTCCGCTACACCGAGCTGCGCCCGTTCGTCATGCACATCAATCACACCGGCCCGCAACTGAGCGCCGGACTGGCCGCCGAACCGAAGACCGACGCGGTCGTCGGTGGGTCCACCGACTGACCCGGCGCGCCGATAACGGTATTTTGGAAGGTGCCATGGCCCGCGCAATTCATGTCTTCCGCACGCCCGACCGCTTCGTGGCCGGGACGGTCGGCCAACCCGGAAATCGGACGTTCTACCTGCAGGCGGTGCACGACAAGCGAGTGATCTCGGTCGTGCTGGAAAAGCAGCAGGTCGCCGTTCTGGCCGAACGCATCGATGCGCTTCTGCTCGAGGTGAATCGCCGGTTCGGCACGCCCATCCCGCCCGACACCGGCGAGATCCAGGACCTGCGTCCGCTCATCACGCCCGTGGACGCAGAGTTCCGGGTCGGAACCATGGGGCTGGGGTGGGACTCGGAGGCGCAGACCATCGTCGTGGAACTGCTCGCGGTGTCCGACGGCGAGTTCGACGCGTCGGTCGTGCTCGACGACGCCGAGGACGGCCCCGACGCCGTGCGGGTGTTCCTCACCCCGGAGTCGGCGCGGGAGTTCGCGGCGAGGTCCAACCGCGTCATCTCGGCCGGTCGGCCGCCGTGCCCGCTGTGCGAAGAACCGCTGGATCCCGACGGTCACATCTGCGTCCGCACCAATGGCTATCTGCGGGGTGCCGCGGCTGAGACCGAAGATGACTTCGGAGGTTAGCGGCGCGGCCAGCGGCAAGCCCGACGACAGCCCCGACATCGAGGTGTTGGAGCGCGGCGAGTTGACCGTCATCGGCCGGATCCGCTCGGCCAGCAACGCGACCTTCTTGTGCGAGTCGCATCTGGGCGACCGGCAGGTGCACTGCGTGTACAAACCCGTGGCAGGTGAGGCGCCGCTGTGGGACTTCCCGGACGGCACCCTGGCGGGCCGCGAGCGCGGCGCGTACCTGGTGTCGGCCGCGCTCGGCTGGAACCTGGTGCCCCACACCATCGTTCGTGACGGACCGGCCGGGCCGGGCATGGTGCAGCGGTGGGTCGATCAGCCCGGTGACGAGGTCGGCGACGACCCGGACACCGGCCCCGACCTGGTGGATCTGCTGCCTGCCGGCCAGGTTCCGCCGGGTTTCCTGCCGATCCTGCAGGCCTACGACTACGCCGGCGACGAGGTCACTTTGGTGCACGCCGACGATCCACGGCTGTTCCGCCTCGCGGTGTTCGACGTGCTGATCAACAACGCCGACCGCAAGGGCGGCCACGTGCTCAGCGGCGTCGACGGCGGGGTCTACGGCGTCGACCACGGTGTCACGCTGCACGTCGAGGACAAGCTGCGCACCGTGCTGTGGGGATGGGCGGGCAAGCCCATCGACGACGACACCCTGGCCGACATCGCGGCCCTGCGGGACGGGTTCAACACCGGTCTGGCCGAGCAACTGTGCGGGCACATCACCGACCGCGAGATCGCCGCACTGCGCGCCAGAATCGTTGCGATGCTGAACAACCCGGTGATGCCCACACCGGATCGGCACCGCCCGATCCCGTGGCCGGCGTTCTAGCGGGCCCGCCCCAAACCTCCGAACGGATTCCAGACGCCACGTGCGGCCTGCGACACCGCCCTGGCTGCGTGGTTGGTGTGAATCTGGGCCGGTTTCGGCCCCGGCACCGCACCGATTCCGGCGGGCACCGATACTGGGACGGTGACATCGACCGATGCCGAACTGGCCGCTGCAGTAGCCAAGGAGGCCGGCGAGCTGTTGCTGGGGATCCGTGAGGAGGTCGGGTTCTACGACCCGTACTACCTCGGCGACGAGGGGGACCGGCGGTCCAACGCCCTGATCCTCAAGCGCCTGGCCGAGGCCAGGCCCAGTGATTCGGTGCTCAGCGAGGAGGCCGCCGACAATCTCGCCCGCGTCCGTGCCGACCGCGTGTGGATCGTCGACCCGGTCGACGGCACCCGCGAGTTCTCCATGCCCGGCCGCGAGGACTGGGCCGTGCACATCGCGCTGTGGCAGCGCTCGGTGGGCGTCGACGGCGGCCTGTCCGACGCTGTCGTGGCGCTGCCTGCGCGCGGCGAGGTCTATCGCAGCGACACGATCACCCCGCCGCCGCCGCGCGAGCCGGGGCCGATCCTGATCACCGCGAGCTCCAACCGCCCGCCCGCGGTGCTGTGGCGCATGCGCGAGCACCTCGACTTCCGCATGGTGCGCATCGGCTCGGCAGGTGCCAAGGCGATGGCCGTGGTCCGCGGCGACGTCGACGCCTACATCCACGCCGGCGGCCAGTGGGAGTGGGATTCCGCGGCTCCGGCCGGTGTGCTGCTCGCGGCGGGCATGCACGCGTCCCGGCTGGACGGCTCGGAGTTGCGGTACAACCGCGAAGACCCGTACCTTCCGGACTTCGTGATGTGCCGGCGTGAGCTGGCGCCCGTGCTGCTCGACGCGATCGGAGCCGCCTTGTGACGGCCGCGCGGAGAATCGGTCCGCGGTCGCGGGAATGTAATCGGGCGGGGAATTGTCATTGGTTCACACGTGGGGGACTACCGGCGGGAGGCCGTCCTGAGCGAGCACCTTAAAGTCGACGCCATGCAATCGTGGTCGGCACCGGCGATTCCGGTGGTTCCGGGACGTGGCCCTGCGCTGCGCCTCTTCGACAGCGCTGATCGCCAGGTCCGGCCCGTCACACCGGGACCGACCGCAACCATGTACGTGTGCGGCATCACCCCATACGACGCGACCCATCTGGGTCACGCCGCGACCTATCTGACGTTCGACCTGGTGCATCGCCTATGGCTCGACGCCGGACACACCGTGCAGTACGTCCAGAACGTCACCGACGTGGACGACCCGTTGTTCGAGCGTGCTGAGCGCGACGGCATCGACTGGCGGACGCTGGGCGACCGCGAGACGCAGCTGTTCCGTGAGGACATGGCCGCGTTGCGCGTGCTGCCCCCGCACGACTACGTCGCCGCGACCGACGCGATCGCCGAGGTCGTCGAGATGGTCGAGAAGCTGCTGGCCTCGGGTGCGGCGTACATCGTCGAGGACGCCGAGTACCCCGACGTGTACTTCCGCGCCGACGCCACCGCGCAGTTCGGGTACGAGTCCGGCTACGACCGCGACACCATGCTCACGTTGTTCGCCGAACGCGGCGGGGACCCGGACCGCCCGGGCAAGTCCGATCAACTCGACGCGTTGCTGTGGCGCGCCGAGCGTCCTGGCGAGCCCAGCTGGCCTTCGCCGTTCGGCCGGGGCCGGCCCGGCTGGCACGTGGAATGTTCGGCGATCGCCCTGACGCGGATCGGCACCGGCCTCGACATCCAGGGCGGCGGCAGCGACCTCATCTTCCCGCACCACGAGTATTCGGCCGCGCACGCCGAATCCGTCACCGGTGAGCGACGATTCGCACGCCACTACGTGCACACCGGCATGATCGGCTGGGACGGCCACAAGATGAGCAAGAGCCGCGGCAACCTGGTCCTGGTGTCGCAGTTGCGCACCCAGGGCGTCGACCCGTCGGCGATCCGGCTCGGCCTGTTCTCCGGGCAATACCGCGAGGACCGGTTCTGGAGCAACGAGGTTCTCGACGAGGCCAACGCGCGACTCGCGCGGTGGCGCAGTGCCACCGCATTGCCCGAGGCGCCCGATGCGACCGACGTGATCGCGCGCGTCCGGCAGTACCTGGCCGATGACCTGGACACGCCGAAAGCGCTTGCCGCACTCGATGGTTGGTGTACCGACGCGCTGTCCTACGGTGGGCACGACACCGAGTCGCCGCGGCTCGTGGCCACCACCGTCGACGCGTTGCTGGGTGTGGACCTCTAACTTCACGGGCGGTACGTTGGCCGCCATGGGATCACGCACAGCCTCACTCGGCGGGAAAGTCGTTTTCATCACGGGCGGCGGAGCCGGTGTCGGAGCCGAGGTTTCGCGCCGCCTGTACCGCAAGGGCGCCAAGCTGATGCTCGTCGACGTCGATGCCGACGCCCTGAAGGCGCACGCCGACACCCTCGGTGAGGACGTCGCGACCGCCGTCGCCGATGTGCGTGACCTCGCTGCGATGAAGGCCGCGGCCGACGCGGCGGTCGAACGGTTCGGCGGTATCGACGTCGTGGTGGCCAACGCTGGTGTCGCCAGCTACGGATCGGTGCAGCAGGTCGATCCCGAGGCGTTCAAGCGTCTGCTCGACATCAACGTGCTCGGCGTGTTCCACACGGTGCGCGCGACGCTGCCGTCGGTGATCGAGCGGCGCGGTTACGTGCTGATCGTGTCGTCGCTCGCGGCGTATGCCGCGTCGCCGGGCCTGGCGCCGTACAACGCGTCAAAGGCCGCCGTCGAACAGTTCGCCAACGCGCTGCGGCTCGAGGTCGCCCACCGCGGCGTCGACGTCGGATCGGCGCACATGAGTTGGATCGACACCGCGATGGTCAACGACAGCAAGGCCGATCTGTCGACGTTCGGCGAGATGCTGTCCAAGCTGCCGCCTCCGCTGTCGTCCACCACGTCTGTTTCGGCCTGCGGCGAGGCGTTCGTCAAGGGCATCGAGCGGCGCGCGCGCCGTATCAACTGCCCGGGTTGGGTCGAGGCGTTCCGCTGGCTCAAGCCGATCCTGTCGACGCGCCTGGGGGAGTTGCCGGTGCTGCGGTTCGTGCCCGACCTGCTACCGCGGATGGACGCCGAGGTTGCCGCGCTGGGCCGGTCGAGCAGCGCGCACACCGAGTCGATCGAGAAGCGGTGACCCGCCGGACGGGCTGTCTGCGGCCGATCCTCGCCCCGGTCTGGATCCTGGTACTGTTCGCCGCGCTGGGCGCGTGCGCCACCCGCACCGACGACGGACCGGCCGAGTCGGCGCCGCCGCCGGCGCAGCAGGCGCCGCCGACGCCCGCGGAGATCCGGGCGATCGCCAAGGACGCCTACATCTGGGGCTTCCCCCTGGTCGACAACTACCGCGTGCAGTACTCCTACTTCGTCGACAAGACCGATCCTGAGTACAAGGGCGGATTCAACGAGGTCCACAACACCGCGCGGCTGTACACGCCGGCCGACAAGGCGATCCAGACCCCGAACGCGGACACCCCGTACTCGTTCGTCGGCGCGGACCTGCGCACCGAACCGCTCGTGTTCACCGTCCCCCCGATCGAACAGAACCGCTACTTCTCGCTGCAGTTCGTCGACGGCTACACCTACAACGTCGCCTATGTCGGCAGCCGTACGACGGGCAACGGCGGTGGGCGGTACCTGCTGGCGGGGCCGGGCTGGGAGGGTGAGAAACCCGAGGGTGTCGATGAGATCATCCGCTCCGACACAGATCTGGCGTTCGTGCTGTACCGCACGCAACTTTTCGGGCCACGAGACCTGGACAACGTCAAGAAGATCCAGGCCGGCTATCAGGTGGCGCCGCTGTCGGTGTATCTCAAGCAGCCGTCGCCGCCCCCGGCGCCGCCCATCGACTTCACCCCGCCCCTGACACCCGAGGCGCAGAAGACCTCACCGCAGTTCTACGAGATCCTCAACGCGGCGCTGCGGTACGCCCCGGTGGAGCCCGAGGAGCAGGAGATGCGGGAGCGCTTCGCGCGCATCGGGATCGGGCCCGACGGTGATTTCGACGCCGACAAGCTCAGCCCGGAGACCCGCGAGGCGATCGAGGACGGTATGGCCAATGCGTGGGTCGAGTTCGACCGGTTCAAGCAGGACAAGGTCGACACCGGCGAGGTCGGTTCGGCGCAGCTCTTCGGCACGGCCGACGACCTCAAAGGCAACTACCTGTACCGCATGGCAGGCGCGGTGCTGGGCATCTACGGCAACACCGCGGCCGAAGCCCTGTACCCGTCGGCGATGCTCGACGCCGACGGACAGCCGCTGACCGGCACCAACTCCTACACCTACCGGTTCGCGCCCAACCAGTTGCCGCCCGTCAACGCGTTCTGGTCGCTGACCATCTACGAGCTGCCGTCCAGCCAGCTCGTCGACAATCCCATCGACCGGTACCTGATCAACTCCGAGATGCTGCCCAGCCTGGTGCCCGACCCGGACGGCGGCTACACGCTGCGCATCCAGAACACGCTGCCGCCGGAGAACGAGGCCAACTGGCTGCCCGCCCCCAAGGGGCCGTTCACTCTGGTCCTGCGGCTCTACTGGCCCAAGCCGGACGCGCTCAACGGCACGTGGCAGGCACCCAAGCCCGAGAAGATCTAGCGGCTCGCTCCGATTGGCCGCTCAGCGGCCTCTGCGCCGCAGGTAGCGCTCGAACTCCGCCGCCAGCGCGTCGCCGTCGATCTTGCCCAACACCTCGTGCAGGTCGACCTCGGCGTCGCCGCGCTGCTCCAGCGAGGTGACGTACTCGGCGATCTCCTCGTCCTCGGCCGTCATCTCGGTGACCGCGGCCTCCCACTCCTCGGCCTGCTGCGGCAGGTCGGCCAGCGGCACCTCGACGTCGAGGACGTCCTCGACCCGCTGCAGCAACGCGACCGTCGCCTTGGGGTTCGGCGGCTGTGACACGTAGTGGGGGATCGCGGCCCAGAACGTCACCGCCGGGATCCCGGCCTGCACGCACGCGTCCTGGAACACCCCGGCGATCCCGGTCGGGCCCTCGTAGCGGGTCTCTTCGAGGCCGAAGAACTTGGCCGACTCGGCCGAGTACGCGGCCCCTGACACCGGCACGGGGCGGGTGTGGGGCGTATCGGCCAGCAGCGCGCCGAGGATCACCACGGTCTGCACGTTGAGCTTGTCGGCGATCGCGAGCAGTTCGGCACAGAAGGTCCGCCAGCGCATGTTCGGTTCGACGCCGTGCATGAGCACCACGTCACGGTCACTGCCCGGCGGGCGGCAGTACGAGATCCGCATCGACGGCCACACGAGCTCGCGCGTCACGCCGTCGACCTGGCGGATCACCGGTCGGTTGACCTGATAGTCGTAATACGACTCGTCATCGATCTCGACGATCGTCTCGGCTTCCCAGATCGCATCCAGATGGTCCAGCGCGTCACTTGCCGCGTCACCGGCGTCATTCCAGCCCTCGAACGCCGCCACGACGATGGCGTTCTCCAGTTCGGGCAGGTCGGCGGGCCGGCCGACGGGGGGATACGACGATGTCACACTGCCAGCGTAAGCCCTTCGACGTGCCGTCGAGACGGTTGCGCGGCCCGGTTTGTCGAATGGACGGACTACTCTGGCGATGTGACCGCCTCTGACACTTCCACGCACCGCACCGCCACCTGTGTGAGGGCCATGCGACGCGGATGCTGTATGCGACGGCGCCACGACGGGCTGACCGTCCCCTGTTGACCGGCGCCCCATAGACGAGACGAAATACTTTCTGCTGCAATCTGTTTTGCCCTTGGTAACACCGCCTGTGCCGCTACCTCCGCCGCCGATCGTGAACCGTCGGCCGGGCGCGGGCGTTCCCTTGGGGGCGGGGTGGATCACAGCTACGGGTTGGGCGTCCAGACGTCGATCGGATGACGACGTAGACTTTCCCCGTCGAGAGGCGTTGCAACGGATCCCGGTCCTCGCCGGAGTCCGCCACGCTCGACGAAGTCAAGGACGCCTTCCGCTACGGAAGGAGTGCACATGAACGCCGTTCGGTCGGAGACGTTGGCACCGAACATCCGCCCCGATTGCACTGACGCGCTGACGGCTGCGCTCCGGCAGCGGATCCTGGTCATCGACGGCGCGATGGGCACCGCGATCCAGCGCGACCGCCCCGATGAAGCGGGTTACCGCGGCGAACGCTTCAAGGACTGGCCCAGCGACCTCGTGGGCAACAACGACCTGCTCAACCTGACGCAGCCGCACATCATCGAGGCCATCCACCGCGAATACCTCGACGCGGGCGCGGACCTGCTGGAGACCAACACGTTCAACGCGAACGCGGTCTCGCTGTCCGACTACGGCATGCAGGAGCTGGCCTACGAGCTCAACTACGCCGGTGCGGCCCTGGCGCGGGCGGCCTGCGACGAATACAGCACCCCGGACAAGCCGCGCTACGTCGCAGGCGCGCTGGGACCCACCACGCGCACCGCGTCCATCTCGCCGGACGTCAACGATCCGGGCGCCCGCAACGTCAGCTACGACCAGCTGGCCGAGGCCTATCTGGAGGCCGCGCGCGGCCTGGTCGACGGCGGCGCCGACCTGATCATCGTCGAGACCATCTTCGACACCCTCAACGCCAAAGCCGCGATCTTCGCCATCGAGACCCTGTTCGAAGAGCGCGGGCGCCGCTGGCCCGTGATCATCTCGGGCACCATCACCGACGCGTCCGGGCGCACGCTGTCCGGCCAGGTCACCGAGGCGTTCTGGAACTCGATCCGGCACGCCCAGCCGCTGGCCGTCGGTCTCAACTGCGCCCTCGGCGCACCCGAGATGCGGCCCTACATCGCCGAGATGTCGCGCATCGCCGACACCTTCGTGTCCTGCTACCCCAACGCGGGCCTGCCCAACGCCTTCGGCGAGTACGACGAGTCGCCGAAGCGCCAGGCCTCCTACGTCGAGGAGTTCGCCGAGGCCGGGTTCGTCAACCTCGTCGGCGGCTGCTGCGGCACCACGCCTGCGCACATCGCCGAGATCGCCAAGGTCGTGGAGGGCAAGCCGCCGCGCCAGGTCCCCGAGATCCCGGTGGCCACGCGCCTGTCCGGCCTTGAGCCGCTCAACATCGACGAGGATTCGCTGTTCGTCAACATCGGTGAGCGCACCAACATCACCGGATCGGCCCGGTTCCGCAACCTGATCAAGGCCGAGGACTACGACACCGCGCTGTCGGTGGCCCTGCAGCAGGTCGAGGTCGGTGCACAGGTCATCGACATCAACATGGACGAGGGCATGATCGACGGCGTCGCCGCGATGGACCGCTTCACCAAGCTGATCGCGGCCGAACCCGACATCAGCCGCGTGCCGGTGATGATCGACTCCTCCAAGTGGGAGGTCATCGAGGCCGGTCTGAAGAACGTGCAGGGCAAGCCGATCGTCAACTCGATCTCCCTGAAGGAGGGCGAGGAGAAGTTCGTCCGCGAGGCCCGGCTGTGCCGCAAGTACGGCGCGGCGGTCGTGGTGATGGCGTTCGACGAGCAGGGGCAGGCCGACAACCTGGAGCGTCGCAAGCAGATCTGCGGGCGTGCCTACCGGATCCTCACCGAGGAGGTCGGCTTCCCGGCCGAGGACATCATCTTCGACCCGAACTGCTTCGCACTCGCGACCGGTATCGAGGAGCACGCGACCTACGGCATCGATTTCATCGAGGCCTGCCGCTGGATCAAGGAGAACCTGCCCGGAGTGCACATCTCCGGCGGCATCTCCAACGTGTCGTTCTCGTTCCGCGGCAACAACCCGGTGCGCGAGGCCATCCACGCGGTGTTCCTGTACCACGCCATCAAGGCGGGCCTGGACATGGGCATCGTCAACGCCGGCGCGCTGGTGCCGTACGACTCGATCGACCCCGAACTGCGTGAGCGCATCGAGGACGTCGTGCTCAACCGCCGCGAGGACGCCGCCGAGCGGTTGCTGGAGATCGCCGAGCGCTTCAACAGCAAGGACAAAGGCGAAGACCCGGCTGCTGCCGAGTGGCGCAGTCTTCCTGTGCGCGAACGCATCACGCACGCCTTGGTGAAGGGCATCGACGCGCATGTCGACGACGACACCGAGGAACTGCGCGCCGAGATCGCCGCCGCAGGCGGACGGCCCATCGAGGTCATCGAAGGCCCGCTGATGGACGGCATGAACGTCGTCGGCGACCTGTTCGGTTCGGGCAAGATGTTCCTGCCGCAGGTCGTGAAGTCCGCGCGCGTGATGAAGAAGGCCGTGGCGTACCTGCTTCCGTACATCGAGGCCGAGAAGAAGCCAGGCGACGCCGAGAGGTCCAACGGCACGATCATCATGGCGACGGTCAAGGGCGACGTTCACGACATCGGCAAGAACATCGTCGGTGTGGTGCTGCAGTGCAACAACTACACCGTCATCGACCTCGGCGTGATGGTGCCCGCCCAGAAGATCCTGGACGCGGCCAAGGAACACAACGCCGACATCATCGGTTTGAGCGGTCTGATCACACCGTCGCTGGACGAAATGGTCAACTTCGCGGCCGAGATGGAACGCGAGGGCATGGACATCCCGCTGCTGATCGGCGGGGCGACCACCTCACGCGCGCACACGGCCGTCAAGGTCGCGCCGCGGCGCAGCGGTCCGGTGGTGTGGGTCAAGGACGCGTCCCGTTCGGTGCCGGTCGCGGCCGCGCTGCTCGACGACAAGCAGCGCCCGGCGCTGCTCGAGGCGACCGAGAAGGACTACGCGTCGCTGCGTGAACGGCACGCCCAGAAGAACGAGCGGCCCATGGTCACGCTGGAGAAGGCGCGCGCCAACCGCACGCCCATCGACTGGGACGGCTACACGCCGCCGGTGCCGGCCCAGGGCCTCGGCATCCGCGCGTTCGAGAACTACGACCTGTCCGAACTGCGCCAGTACATCGACTGGCAGCCGTTCTTCAACGCGTGGGAGATGAAGGGCAAGTTCCCGGACATCCTCAACAACCCGGCGTCCGGCGAGGCCGCGCGCAAGTTGTACGAGGAAGCCCAGGAGATGCTCGACACCCTGATCAAGGAGAAGTGGCTGACAGCCAACGGGGTGATCGGCTTCTTCCCGGCCAACGCCGTCGGTGACGACATCGAGGTGTACACCGATGACACCCGCACCGAGGTGCTGACCACGCTGCGCAACCTGCGTCAGCAGGGCGAGCATCGCGACGGCATCCCGAACCGGTCCCTCGGCGACTTCATCGCCCCCAAGGAGACGGGTCTTGCGGACTACATCGGTGCGTTTGCCGTCACCGCGGGCCTGGGCAGCGCCGAGAAGATCGCGGAGTTCAAGGCCGACCACGACGACTACAGCGCGATCCTGCTGGAGTCGCTCGCCGACCGGTTGGCCGAGGCATTCGCCGAGCGCATGCACCAGCGGGTACGCACCGAACTCTGGGCGTACCAGCCCGACGAGGAGTTGGACAACGAGGCGCTCATCGCCGAGCGCTACCGCGGGATCCGCCCGGCCCCCGGTTATCCGGCGTGCCCCGAGCACACCGAGAAGGCCACGTTGTTCAAGCTGCTCGACGTGACCGAGCGCACCGGCATCGAGTTGACCGAGTCAATGGCGATGTGGCCTGGTGCCGCGGTCAGCGGCTGGTATTTCTCGCACCCGCAGTCGCAGTACTTCGTCGTCGGCAGGCTCGCGCAGGATCAGGTCGCCGACTATGCGCGGCGCAAGGGTTGGACGCTGCAGGAAGCCGAGCGCTGGCTCGCACCGAATCTGGGTTACAACCCCGAGGACTGAGCGCTACCCGAACGATCCGGCGTTGCGGGCCGCCCACAGCGGGACGGTCTCGGCGCGGCTCAGCGCCTCGGGGCCGGTGAGTTCGCGCCGAGATAGCCGGTGAAAACGCTCACACCAGCGGGCAGATTCGCCTTCGCCGGAATTTTTGTCAATGCACGGATGTCGTTGGCTCCCAACTCGACCAGTCGATCCACGATGCGTCGGCCGATGTTCCCGGTGGCGCCGGTCACAAGAATCGTCATGATTTCCAAGGTAAGACAGGTGTCCTGCGCTGTCGCTGATGTGACTAAAGCGTCGGGGCCTGACACAATCGAGAACATGCTGGCGGTGTTGTGGGACATGGACGGCACCCTGGTCGACTCCGAAAAGCTGTGGGACATCTCGATGCACGCGCTGTATGCGCGGATGGGCGCGGTGCTCACGCCGGAGGTGCGGGAATCGACGGTCGGTGGTTCATCGGAAACGGTGATGCGCATCGTCTACGAGGACATCGGGCTCGAACCCGATCCCGCGGCGATGGCGGAATCTGCGGACTGGCTGCATGCCTACACCGGTGAGTTGTTCGAACAGGGCCTGCCGTGGCGACCGGGTGCGCAAGAGATGCTCGATGCGCTTGTCGCTGCCGAGGTCCCGATGGCGCTGGTGACCAACACCCGACGCGATCTCGCTGAGCGTGCGCTCAACAGCATTGGGCGCCATTACTTTTCGGTGAGCGTGTGCGGCGACGAGGTGCCCAGCGGCAAGCCTGCGCCGGATCCGTATCTACGTGCCGCCGAACTGCTCGGCGTGCCCGTCGCGCGCTGCCTGGCGGTCGAGGACTCCGTGACCGGTACGACGGCAGCCGAGGCCGCGGGCTGTCCGGTGCTGGTGATCCCCAACGACGTCGCGGTGCCGCACGGCCCGCGCCGCAAGCAGGTGGAGTCGCTGAGCCTGCTCGGGGTCGATGATCTGCGCGCGATCCACGCCGAATTGGGTCCCGAGCGCCTGAGCGCCTGAAACAGCCCACCGGATACCGCCATGCGGGTGACCGCGGTGTGCCATTGTGAATGTGATCGGTATCACTCTCCTGCCGAGAGGGCGCATCATGTCACACGGTCCGGTAAGCGACGACACCCCGTCGATCTTCGGTGACGACGATCAGGCGGCCTCCTCCGGTCGCACCGCGGTCCGGATCGCGGCGGTCGCGGCCCTCGGCGGTCTCCTGTTCGGCTACGACAGCGCCGTCATCAACGGTGCCGTGGACTCGATCCAGGAGGACTTCGGCATCGGCAATTACGCCCTGGGCCTTGCCGTGGCGTCGGCGCTGCTGGGTGCTGCCGCAGGCGCTCTGTCGGCCGGACGAATCGCCGACCGCATCGGGCGCATCGCGGTGATGAAAATCGCCGCCGTCTTGTTCTTCATCAGCGCCTTCGGAACGGGTTTCGCACCCGAAACGGTCACTCTCGTGGTGTTCCGCATCGTCGGTGGTATCGGCGTGGGTGTGGCATCGGTGATCGCACCCGCCTACATTGCCGAGACCTCTCCGCCGGGAATCCGGGGACGCCTCGGATCGCTGCAGCAACTGGCCATCGTGCTGGGCATCTTCACGTCCTTTGTCGTCAACTGGCTGTTGCAGTGGGCGGCGGGCGGTCCCAACGAGGTGCTGGCGATGGGACTCGACGCATGGCGCTGGATGTTCCTGGCCATGGCCGTACCGGCCGTCCTGTATGGGGCGCTCGCGTTCACCATCCCGGAGTCGCCGCGTTATCTCGTTGCCACACACAAGATCCCAGAAGCACGCCGGGTGCTGAGCATGCTGCTCGGGCAGAAGAACCTGGAGATCACCATCACGCGTATCCGCGACACCCTTGAGCGCGAGGACAAACCGTCGTGGCGTGATCTGAAGAAACCGACCGGCGGGATCTACGGGATCGTGTGGGTCGGTCTGGGTCTGTCGATCTTCCAGCAGTTCGTCGGTATCAATGTGATCTTCTACTACTCGAATGTGCTGTGGCAGGCCGTCGGTTTCAGCGCCGACCAGTCCGCGATCTACACCGTGATCACGTCGGTGGTCAACGTGCTGACGACGTTGATCGCGATCGCGCTGATCGACAAGATCGGCCGCAAACCGCTCCTGCTGATCGGCTCGTCCGGCATGGCGGTCACGCTGGCCACCATGGCGGTCATCTTCGCCAATGCCACGGTCAAGCCCGACGGCACGCCCGACCTACCGGGCGTGTCCGGCCTGATCGCACTCATCGCGGCGAACCTGTTCGTGGTCGCTTTCGGTATGTCGTGGGGGCCGGTGGTCTGGGTGCTGCTGGGGGAGATGTTCCCCAACCGCTTCCGTGCGGCCGCGCTGGGCCTGGCGGCGGCCGGGCAGTGGGCCGCGAACTGGTTGATCACCGTCAGCTTCCCCGAGCTGCGCAATCACCTGGGCCTGGCCTACGGCTTCTATGCCCTCTGTGCGGTGCTGTCGTTCCTCTTCGTGAGCAAGTGGGTCGAGGAGACCAGGGGCAAGAATCTGGAGGACATGCACGCCGAAGCGCTGGGGCACTGACGCGATCGGCGCACCCCGGGCGGTGAGCCTGGCCCGACATGAAACAATTCATGCTCGTGAAGACTTTCGATGCCTTGTTCGCCGAGCTCAGCGACAAAGCGCGGACCCGCCCTGCCGGTAGCGGCACGGTCGCCGCGCTCGACGCCGGCGTACATGGGATCGGCAAGAAGATCCTCGAAGAGGCCGGTGAGGTGTGGCTGGCGGCCGAGCATGAGGGCGACGAGGCGCTGGCCGAGGAGATCAGCCAGTTGCTGTACTGGACGCAGGTGCTCATGGTGTCGCGCGGCCTGACCCTCGACGACGTCTACCGGAAGCTGTGACCGTGACCGACCAGATGTTGCGCGTGGCGGTCCCCAACAAGGGTGCGCTGAGTGAATCGTCCGCCGAGATCCTCGCCGAGGCCGGATACCGGCGCCGGCGTGACCCCAAGGATCTCACGGTTGTCGACCCGGCCAACAACGTCGAGTTCTTCTTCCTGCGTCCAAAGGACATCGCGATCTACGTGGGTTCCGGCCAGCTCGACCTCGGTATCACCGGGCGTGATCTGGCGGCCGATTCGGATGCCCCGGTGCGCGAGCGCCTCTCGCTGGGCTTCGGCAACTCGACGTTCCGCTACGCCGCACCCGCCGGGCGCGAGTGGACCACCGCCGACCTCGCGGGCAAACGCATCGCGACGTCGTTCCCGAACCTGGTGCGCAAGGATCTCAAGGCGCACGGCATCGACGCGACAGTGATCCGCCTCGACGGCGCCGTCGAGATCTCGATCCAGCTTGGCGTCGCCGACGTCATCGCCGACGTGGTCGGCTCCGGTCGTACGCTGGGTCTGCACAACCTGGTGGCGTTCGGTGATCCACTGTGCGAGTCCGAGGCCGTCCTGATCGAACGTGACGGTGCTGATGACGACGAAAACGCAGCGGCGCGCGACCAACTCACAGCACGCGTACAGGGTGTGGTGTTCGGCCAGCAGTACCTCATGCTGGACTACGACTGCCCGCGTGCGGTTTTGGATCGGGCCACCGCGGTGACCCCGGGGCTGGAATCGCCGACGATCGCGCCGCTGGCCGATCCGGACTGGGTCGCGGTGCGCGCGTTGGTGCCGCGACGCGACGTCAACGCGATCATGGACGAGATCGCGGCCATCGGTGCGAAAGCGATTCTGGCCTCCGATATCCGGTTCTGCCGATTCTGATCGGCGGGTGCAAGGCCGCCACGCGTGTTAGCGTCCGGGTGACAACCCACCGCGGAGGCTGCCATGACGCACTTTCTGGTTCTGTTGTTGGCCCTTCTCATCGGCGTGGTGGCCGGCCTGCGGGCGATGACCGCCCCGGCGGCGGTGGCGTGGGCCGCGGCGCTGCAGTGGATCAACCTGGACAACACCTGGGTTGAGTGGCTGGCCCATCCGGTCACGGTGACGGTTCTGACGATTCTGGCCGTGGGCGAGTTGGTCACCGACAAGCTGCCGAAGACCCCGAGTCGCAGGACCGCGATCCAGTTCGGGACGCGTCTGGTCACCGGTGCGTTCGCCGGGGCCGTCATCGGCACCGCTTGGGGCTACAAGTTCGGTGGCCTGGGCGCCGGGATGATCGGCGCGGTGCTCGGCACCCTCGGCGGCGCCGAGGCTCGACGACGGCTCGTCGCCGCCACAGGTGGGCGTGACCTTCCGATCGCGTTGTCGGAGGACGCCGTTGCCGTGCTCGGCGGTTTCGGTATCGCGGCGCTGACGGCGGTGGTGTGATATGGCACGTACCTTCGACGCAATCGTCATCGGCGCGGGCCAGGCTGGACCACCGCTGGCCGGACGGTTGACCGACGCCGGTCAGACCGTCGCGGTCATCGAACGCAAATTCGTCGGCGGCACCTGCGTCAACACCGGGTGCATCCCCACCAAGACCCTGGTTGCCAGCGCGCATGCCGCCCACCTCGCGCGTCGCGGAAACGAATACGGCGTCGGCACAGGCGATGTCACGGTCGACATGGCCAGGGTCAAGGCCCGCAAGGACAAGATCATGCTCGGCGACCGGCACGGCGTCGAGTCGTGGATCGAAGGCATGGACGGGGCCACCCTGATCCGCGGCCACGCCCGATTCGTCGACCCCCACACTGTCGATGTCGACGGTGAGAGGCTCACCGCCGAGCGGATCTTCCTCAACGTCGGTGGCCGCGCCGTGGTGCCCGAGTTCCCGGGCCTCGACGGCATCGACTACATGACCAACACCGGCATCCTCGAAATCGACTCGGTGCCAGAACATCTCGTGATCATCGGCGGCAGCTACATCGCGCTGGAGTTCGCGCAGATGTACCGACGCTTCGGTGCGGCCGTCACCGTGGTCGAGAAGGGCCCGCGCCTGACCGCGCGTGAGGACGAGGACGTGTCCGCGGCGATCAAGGACATCCTGGAGGCCGAGGGCATCACCGTGGTGCTCGACGCGACCGGCATCCGGTTCACCAAGCGTGACAACGGTTTCGACGTCGTTCCACGCGACGACGCCCAACCGATCGCCGGCACGCACCTGCTGCTCGCGGTCGGGCGGCAGCCCAACACCGACGATCTCGATCTGCAGAAGGCCGGAGTCGAGGTCGACGAGCGCGGCTTCATCGTCGTCGACGATCAGTTGCGCACCAACGTCGAGCACATCTGGGCGATGGGGGACTGCAACGGCAAGGGGGCTTTCACCCACACGTCCTACAACGATTTCGAGATCGTCGCCGCCAACCTGCTCGACGATGATCCGCGTCGGGTCAGCGACCGGGTGCCCACCTACGCGCTCTACATCGACCCGCCGCTGGGGCGTGCGGGGTTGACCGAGGCCCAGGTACGGGCGTCAGGCCGAAAGGCGTTGGTGGGCAAGCGTCCCATGACGCGCGTGGGGCGTGCCGTGGAGAAGGGGGAGACGCAGGGCTTCATGAAGGTCGTCGTCGACGCCGAGACACAGGAGATCCTCGGCGCGGCCATCCTCGGGGTGGGTGGCGACGAGGTGGTTCACGCGATCCTCGACATCATGGCGGCCAAGGAACCCTATACCGCGATATCGCGCACCATGCACATCCATCCCACCGTCAGCGAGTTGGTGCCTACGATGCTGCAGGAGCTGAAGCCGCTGGTGTGAGCGTACGGCCGATGTTGAGCTGACGCGTCACCAGCGCGACCCGCCGCCCCAGGTGCCTGCAGGTCTGGACGTCAGCGGGGTGCACCGATGCGGCGTCGAGGTCCACGTCGGTGGCCGCGCCCGCACCGAGGAAGAAGCCCAGCCGGTTCAGGTCGTTCTCGCTGGCCATGGAATGGTTCCATCCCGGCCCCAAACCCAGGCTGACCCAATGCATGTGGTGTTGTGCGGCGAAGACCGCGAGTGAGATCAGGGTGTTGAGCTTGTCGCCGCTCTTGCCCCCGGAGTTGGTGAAGCCGGCCGCGACCTTGTCCTCCCACGTGCCCTCGACACAGCGGCGGCCGGTCTGCTCGGCGAAACTCTGGAACGCCGCTGCGACGTTGCCCATATAGGTGGGGCTGCCGAAGATCATCGCGTCGGCGCTGTCGAGTCGGTCCCAATCATCGTCAGACATCGAGGCGACGGCGATCAGGTCCACCGCCGCACCGGCTTCACGGGCGCCCTCGGCGACCGCGTCGGCCAGGGTTGCGGTGTGCCCGAACCCCGAGTGGTAGACCACGGCGACGTTCGGCGCCGCGATGTCGGCTCCGTTGTGCGTGTCAGGCATGGTTGGTTCCTCCGTTCTTGGATCGTGCGACTTCTTGGTATCTGGTGGCCCAGTCCGGCAACGGCTCGCCGGCCAGGTATGCCTCCATCCGGTCGAAGAAGGCGTGGGTGCCGGGCAGGAAGCCCTGCCCGTCGCGCGGGGTCAGGCCGCGGTGGGTGAAGCGAAGCACCGTGCCGTCGCCGTCAGGCGTGAGTTCGTAACGCACCGAACCGGTTTCGGCCAGGATCGGCTGACGCCACTCGTGCTCGAACACCCGCGGAGGATCCCAGATCCGGATCCGGCCCGTCATCTTCTTGTGTTCGGTCGGCACTCCCGGTCCGTCGGGGATCATCTCGATGCGTCCGCCCTCGCGCGCTTCGATCGTGGTCTCACCCAGCCACTGCCCGCGCTGTTGCGGGTCGGTGATGGCGGCCCACACCGCCTCGACGGGGTAGGGGAGCCGGCGTTCGAACCGCAGCACGGCCAGATCGCCCTCGATCGTGAGTTTTCCTTCGCGCTCGGTCATTTCGCCTCCTTGTGGGTGGCTTCGAGGTGGCGCTCGAGGGCGTCGAGGTGGTCGA
>Ga0180218_1000620_pt1 | contig 29419 bp, 28 predicted proteins | sample eDN3rd37CKraftBY_FD_151334 | JGI IMG/M metagenome (GOLD analysis project Ga0180218, IMG submission 151334) | Enriched backyard soil microbial communities from Emeryville, California, USA - eDNA 3rd pass 37_C Kraft BY (version 2) (version 2) | ecosystem: Environmental > Terrestrial > Soil >... | reverse complement strand
AAGTGTGGTTCACGAACCTGCAGATCACCCGCAGCTTCTGGCCGTGATCGTCTGATCACAGCCTGACGCTCAGGTCTGTCACCAAGGCCCCCAGCGGAAACGCCGGGGGCTTTTTCGTTCAGGCATGTCATGCCGGAAACGGGGTCTTCCCGGAATATCACGGCCGTCATCTGAATAGGATAGTCCGACCCCTCCGGGGTTGAGGCACCGGGAGCTGGGCAGTTATAGACCGGACTTTGGGCATAGGCGTCGGCGACGGGCGACCGGCAGCGATGTTCAGGCCGGGATAGCTCCTCAAACGGGGAGAGCTATGAGCGGGATCGAAGGGCGGCGGGACCATGCCGCATCCCGCTAGGCGAAAGCGTCAAAATATCAGTTCTTCAATTATATCAATATATTATATTTCATTCTTAATCTAATACTGACAACATCTGAATTCGGACCTTGCGTAAGGATAGAATAAAATATAGTATATTCAATAAGATGTGATGATTATTTGATCTATTATCCCGCATTGCAGGCGCCAACGAAGGCTGCAATTTCTGCAATTGATGTCTTGTCTGATAATAATGGTGTATGTCCTTCATTTTTAATGATTAAATCTATCATTTCGGGCTGTCTGGCTTTCATTTGAGCCAGAGTGTCGGAAGACAGGATGTCGGACAGTTCGCCCCGGATCGTCAGGACCGGTCCAGCCGCGGCCAGGGCATCAAACTCACGCCAGAGGGAGGGTAGCTGGCTGTCTGGGCGGACGGCCTTCAGCGTGGCGGCAAGACGCGGATCATGAGTCGGTGTCAGGTGCCCGTCGCGTTCCCGCCAGGCGCGTTCGGACCAGAGCCGCCAGTCCTGCGCCGTCAATGCCGGAAACTGGCCGCCGAAAACCCGCTTCAGAATCTCTGCGCCCTCTTCATGGTGACGGGGGCGGGGCAGATGGCCGACATAGCCCTTGATCCGCATCAGCCCTGCCGCCCCGATCACCGGCCCGATGTCATTGAGGATAGCCCCGGCGATAACCGTCGGCCGGGCCACGGCCAGCATCATCACCAGCAAGCCGCCGCGTGACGACCCGAGAAACAACGCCTTGCCGATGTCCAGCGCCGTCAACGCCGTAATCAGATCGGCGAGTTCCGTCTGCACGGTATAGTTTTCCGGGTTGCGGTCATGGTCCGAACGGCCGCGCCCCCGGGAGTCGAGGCCGTAAACCGGGCCGATTCCGTCATGTTTCCCGGCCAGCGCCGTTGCAAGCGGGGCAAAGTCATCGACCGTCCGGGTAAGGCCGGGCAGGCAGACGAGCGGCAGTCCGCTCCAATCCTTCCCCCAGATCCGGACATGGAGCCTGAGACCGTCTGGCGCGGTGATGAACCGGCTGTAGCCTCCATCCGCCGACTGCGCGCCGCTGGTGGGCATGTGATCGATCATGGGCGTCTCCGGAACGACAGGCTGCATTCCAGTATGGCACACCCGAGGTCCCGCGCGGATATGCCGCCCAGCCATAGGCATGGCCGGCCCGATCGATGGACGCGGATTGAAATGCCGACCTGCCGGAATCGGTGCGGCCTGTCTGCGATGGCGTGCTGCCGCCGCGCAAGCGCCGGGGCGAGGCCGTGACGAGGCGGTGGCCATGTCGGAGCCGGGAAGCGGTGCCTGACGTCTCGGTTCACGCGAGCGGGGATATGCTGGGCCGCCGCTGGGCCGGCCAGTGCCGAGGGGCCGGGTGAAAGCGTAGTGAAAGGAAAGCCGATCGGCTGCCGGCTCCGGCCGGATCAACGCATGGTCCGGGCGAGATATATTCCGGAACGAGATAAGTCGGCGCGGCGGATCGCCCGGCCTCAGGACCGGCCGCCGAACCGCGCATATGAGCGCCGCCGGCCGCAAGTCATCGCCGGCCGGCTTTGCCGTGAAACACCCTGGCGGACGCAACCGGCCCGGGCGGTCCGCGATGCGAAACGGGGTTGCTGTCCCTTCCGTGCGAGACGGGCCATAACCGGTACAGGAGCCGCGATGCGAATCCGGGTTCCTGTCCCGGCGGAGACCGCATCAGGCAAAGCGACAGGATCGCGAAGGCGCGGTGTTGGCCGGCCCATGGCGGACTAGCCGCTCCATGACAGACTGGCCGGTTCCCAAGGCGGAAGCGTTCCGCTCGGGGCTATCCTGCCGAACTGGCCACAGCGTGGCGCCGGTGTCAGTTCGGCGGGTTGCCGCGGCGCAGATCAGCCTCGATGGTCAGGCGGCCGTTGCCGAAGCGCGCCCGATAGACCTGCATGTTCTCCATGATGCGGGCGACGTAGTTGCGGGTCTCCGCAAAGGGAATGCGCTCGACCCAGTCCACGGGATCGACCTTGGGATCGCGCGGGTCGCCATACGCCTCAATCCACCGCTTCACCCGCCCACGGCCGGCGTTGTAGCCGGCGAAGGTCATGATGTAGGAGCCGTTATAGTCCTCCAGCAGGTTGCCGAGTTCGGCCGCGCCCATCTGGACATTGTAGGCGGCATCCTTGCGCAGGCGGTTGAAGTCGTAGCGGGCGCCGGTGCGTCGCGCGATATACTGGCCGGCGGGCGGCGTCACCTGCATCAGGCCGTAAGCCTTGGCCGGCGAGACGACATCCTGCGAAAACATGCTTTCCTGCCGGGCAATGGCATAGACCACGCTGCGCTCGACGGGATTGCCGATGGCCTGGTAATTCGGAATGCCGTTGGTCGGGAAAGCGTAATTCTCGAAGGCATGCCCGCGGTTCAGCGCGGCGCGCCCGAGCAGCAGGGTCGCGCGTGCGTCGCGATTGCGGTTGGTGATGTCTGCGATCAGGGCCAGCGCCGCGATATCCTGGGTGCGGTCCGCCAGATCGCTGACGAAGGAAATGACATAGCCCCGTTCGCCGATGGCATAGAGCAGCTCGACCGCGCGCACGACTTCGAGCCGTCCGAGCGCGGCGCGCCGTTCGGCGCTGATATGCGGCGGCGGCCGCAGGGCCACGGTCTGGTGACCCAGCTTGGAATGGGCGAGTTGGCCGTAATAGGTCGTCCCGTGCCGGGCGGCGGTCTGGTAGAATTGGCGGGCCTCGCCCTGCCGGCCGAGCGCCTCCAGCGCCCGGGCCTGCCAATATCCCGCGCGCGACATGGCGTGGGGATTTTCGTCGTCGATTCCCTGAAGCCGGCTGAAATGGGTGAGGGCGGCCGCCGGATCGTTGAGGAAGCGCAGGGCGATCCAGCCCGCGGTGAAGTGGTGATCCACCTTGTAGTTGTCGCGGCCTGGCGTGGCCGCGTCGCGGACCACCCGATAGGCCGTCTGCGGGTCGCCCGCGTCGAGCAGGTTGCGCGCGATGAGCCGCCGCTCCACCCACCAGTCGTCGGTGTCGCGAATCTCGGCGGGGTCGCGCGGGGCGGAGATCATCAGGCGCGCCGCCTCGGCGAGGCGGTCCTTGCGCCGCAGCCACTGGACGCGGCTGTAGAGATAGCCGGCATCGCGCCGCGCCGAGGCAGGAACGGCGTCCAGCAGCGCTTCGGCATTGCCGGCGTTGGCGTTCACGGCGATGCGCGCGCGGGCGATGGCCGTGGCAGCCGCGCCGGCGCGGGCGGCCGCACGCAGGGCAGCGTCCCGGTCGTCGGCATAGAGCCGTTCGTCCATGCGGATTTTGTGGTCCGCCGCCGTCAGCATGTTGCCGAAGGCGTCGAGGATCTGGTCCTCCAGATCGCGGGGCAGGGCGTCTTCCCGCCAGGTCTGGCGGATATAGGCTGCCGCCGCGCCATTCTGGCCTTCCGCCACCAGTGCCCGCGCCAGCGCCAGCCGGCCCCGGGCGCTTATCGGCGCGGTGCGGGCGAAGAAGCCGCGGACGATGTCCGGCCGGCGGTTCTCGGTCCAGAGCATGGCTTCCGCCCGGCGCCGCAGCATCGCGATGCCCGGCCAGCTCGGGTTGGCGTTGGCGAAGGAAGCATAGCGGGCGAAGTCCGCGGTGCTGTTGTCGTTGCGGAGGATGATCCATTCGCCCAGCTTGCGGGCGACCGGATCGGTGACGCTGCCGAGAGCGGATTCGGCCTGTGCGATATTTCCACGGCCGGCCAGAGCGGCCACCTGCTTGAGCGCGGCGACCTGTCCGGCCGATACCGGGCCTGTCGCGGGCGCGGCCGCCAGTGCGGCGGACGGGGTGGCTGGCAGTTCCGGAGGCAGCGGGACCGCGCTGGCCTCGCGCCGGGCCGCGGACACGCCGGGATTTGCCGCCGGCAGGCTGACGGCAGGCTGCTGGCCCCCGGGCCGCGCCCGAGGTGTCGGCACGGTGCCGGAGGCCGCGGCGGCCACGCCCTGGCCGAGCATCAGCGCGGCGCAGGCGACGGACAGTTTCAGGCTGGCGCTTTTGCGGTTCAACGAGGTCACGATGGCCTGTCCTTGGATTGCGGCCGGCCGCCGGTTGAGCGTGAACTTCAGTTATTGGTTTGATAAGATTGACGAAGCGCTAACCCCTCAGCATGATTTTCGACCGCAACTGCGGCGGAAAGGGGGCCGCTGGTCGTCCAGTTTGGCTCTTTCATCGTCGGGGCCAAATCGATATCACAGGCGGAAGGCTTTCACGCCGGCGGGGCGCAGATCCCGGCCCTGTGTTGTGAAATGCCCATAGATCGCGACAGGACATCCATAAAATGGCGGCCAAGACCACTTTCCGAGGCTCGTTCACGGCGCTCGTCACGCCCTTCCGGGACGGCCAACTGGACGAGAAGGCTTTTCGCGATCTGGTCGAATGGCAGATCGCGGAAGGCATCCATGGTCTGGTGCCTGTGGGGACGACGGGGGAGAGCCCGACGCTGTCCCATGACGAGCACAATCAGGTCGTGACCTGGTGCATCGACCAGGCAAAGGGCCGGGTGCCCGTGATTGCCGGGGCGGGCTCCAATTCCACCCAGGAGGCCATCGAGCTCGCCCAGCATGCGGAGAAGGATGGTGCGGACGCCGTGCTGGTGGTGACGCCCTACTACAACAAGCCGACGCAGGAAGGGCTCTATCAGCACTTCAAGGCGGTCAACGACGCCATCGGCATTCCGCTCATCATCTACAATATTCCCGGCCGTTCGGTCGTCGATATGTCCGTCGCGACCATGGCGCGGCTGTTCGAACTGAAGAATATCGCGGGCGTGAAGGACGCAACGGCCAACGTGCTGCGGACCTCGCAGCAGCGCCTCGCGCTGGGTCCGGATTTCAACCAGCTCTCCGGCGAGGACTCCACCGCGCTCGGCTTCATGGCCCATGGCGGCCACGGCTGCATCTCGGTGACGTCCAACGTCGCGCCGCGGCTCTGCGCCGAGTTCCAGAACGCCTGCCTGGCCGGGGATTTCGCCGCCGCCCTGACATTGCAGGACAAGCTGCTGCCGCTGCATACCGACCTGTTCGTCGAGACCAACCCGTCGCCGGCGAAATATGCGCTGTCGCTGCTGGGCAAGTGCGGCGAGGAGGTCCGTCTGCCGATGGTGCCGACCTCCGAGGCTGCGCAGGCGCAGGTGCGCAAGGCGATGGTTCACGCCGGGCTGCTCAACTGAAAGTAACATTGTCGCACGCGGCAGTTGACCGCGCGGCGGCGGCAGCTTTCAATTCCCTGCGATTCAGGCGTCACGGTCGGCAGGCGGGCGTGGCCAGAGAGGGGCGTTTCACATGTTGGAAGAATTCAAAAAATTTGCACTCCGCGGCAATGTCATCGATCTCGCGGTCGGCGTCATCATCGGCGCCGCTTTCGGCGCCATCGTCCAGTCGGTCGTTGGCGATCTCATCATGCCGGTGGTCGGCGCGGTTGCCGGCGGGCTGGATTTCTCGAATTACTTCTTGCCGCTGTCCGGCAATGTGACGGCAAGCGCGCTTGAGGAAGCCCGCAAGCAGGGGGCGGTGCTGGCCTATGGCAACTTCCTCACGATTCTCATCAACTTCGCTATCGTGGCGTGGATCCTGTTTCTGCTGATCCGGCTGATGAACCGTCTCATCCGCAAGGAGGCGGAGAAGCCGACCGAGCCGAGCAAGCAGGAACTGCTGCTGGCGGAAATCCGGGACGTGCTCAAGAACAACCCGACCGCCGGCCGCTGAGCCGTATTCAAGAACCGAGAACCAGATGTCGGCCGCGAAAGAACCCAAGACCAAGATCGTCGCGGACAACCGCAAGGCTCGCTACAACTACGAGATCGGCGAGACTTTCGAGGCCGGCATCGCGCTCACGGGCAGCGAAGTGAAATCCTTGCGTAGCGGCAAGGCGACCATCGCGGAATCCTATGCGGATGCCCGCGATGGTGGCCTGTGGCTCGTGAATTCACATATTCCCGAATATCTTCAGTCAGGGCCTTATAACAACCATGCGCCGAAACGGGTGCGGCAGTTGCTGCTGCACCGGCGGCAGATCGACCGGCTGGCGGCTGCCGTCGAGCGCGAGGGCATGACCATCGTTCCGCTGCGGCTCTATTTCAACGAGCGTGGCCGCGCCAAGCTGGAACTCGCCGTCGCCCGCGGCAAGAAGCTGCATGACAAGCGGCAGACCGAACGCAAGCGGTCATGGGACCGGGAGCGCAGCCGCCTGCTTCGGCACGGGTGATCGCCTGTTCCGGTCCCGGCGCAGGTGCTCACGCCTCGCGAAAATACCAGTCATCGAAGAATGAAAGCCGCACGTAGTCACGGCGAAAGCCCCGCGCGGAGAGGAGATTGTAAATCTGCTCGCGGGCGGCGGTGTAATTGTGCTCCACGGAAATGACATTGACGTCGTAAGCTGAAAAATCAAAACGGCTGAGAATGTCGAGTTCGCTACCTTCCGTGTCGATGCTCATATAGTCGATTTCGTGCGGAGCGTTGGCCTGAGCGAGAAGGTCGTTGAGGGAGATCGTTTCGACTTCATGACGCAAGCCTTCCGCGCGTATCCCTGCATGGGAATCACAAGTCGTGAACGCATCGATGGTGGACAGCGCCGCGTCGGTTGTCGTCTGGTTGAATGTGAGGGTCTGCCCGGACTCCGTGAATACGCATTTCGTCGAAATGAAGCAGGATCGGTTCCGGAACAGGCCGTCGCGCCAGATCGGCGCAGGTTCGGCCACGATGCCGCGCCAGCCGAAGGCTTTTTCAAGCAGGTAGGTGTTGCTAAAATAGAGCCCGTCGCAGGCGCCGAACTCGACGAAATATCCGTTTCTCTTGTTGGCGGTCTTGTGCAGGACCATCAGGTCCTGAAAGAGCTGAGATTTGGATAGGGGAGCCCGCGCCGCGAAGGCGTTCAGCAGGGCGAGATCGCCATCAGTTTCAAAGCCGCCGCGGCTGTGAGGATGCGCTCTCATTTTCTCGCACCAGACCCTGTATTCTTCGATCAAGGCGGCATCGATCATGGGCTTTCCCCGGGGGCAGGCTTAACGATCCAGATAGGCGCGGATATCCGCGAACACGGCGCGGAACATCTCCGGCGTCAGCACGCCGGTATTCGTGTTGTAGCGCGAGCAGTGATAGCTGTCGAAAAGCCGAAGATCGCCGTGCTGATGGGCGGCGCCATGGGCGAAGGGCGCCTGCGCCCGGCGGATGGCGAGCGTCGTGCACATCGTGTCATGGGCGATGCGGCCGAGGGCGACGATGGCTTTCAGGTTCGGCATTTCCCCCATGGCCGCCAGCAGGAAGCGGCGGCAGGTCGTGATTTCCGGGCCGGTAGGCTTGTTGGCGGGGGGCACGCAGCGCACGGCGTTGCTGATCCGGGCATCGACGAGTTCGAGCCCGTCGCGCGGGTCCGCGCGGTAGGTGCCGCGGGCGAAGCCGAAAGCCAGCAGCGTCTCGTAGAGCAGCACGCCGGCATAGTCCCCGGTGAAGGGCCGGCCGGTCCGGTTCGCGCCTTGCAGGCCGGGCGCGAGGCCGATGATCAGCAGCCGCGCCGATGTCGGGCCGAAGGACGGGACGGGGGCGTTGAACCAGCCCGGCTCCCGCGCGCGCCATTCGTCCCGGAAATCCTTCAGGCGGGGGCAGAGCGGGCAATCCGGCGAGGGCTCGGACGCTGTCGCGGAAGCCGCGGGGCGCGTGGGAAGCTTGCCCGCGCTGGCTGATGGTCGTGTCGGCATTGCGGCTCGATCAATCGTCGTAATCGTCGTCGTCGTCCGGCCCGGGGCGGGGCGGAGCGCCGCGCTGAAGGAACTGCGGGGTATGCTGGCGCAGGTCCGCCCGTGGTTCCCGTGGCTCTCTTGGCGGCCGCTCGTTCGGGTCCCGGCCGATCCGCGATTGCAGCTCGATGATGTCCACGAACACGTCGGCCTGCCGGCGCAGTTCGTCGGCCACCATGGGCGGCTGGGTCGATACCGTGGAGACCACGGTGACCCGCACGCCGCGCCGCTGCATCGCCGCGACGAGGCTCCGGAAATCGCCGTCGCCGGAGAACAGCACCATCTCGTCGATATGCTCGGCGATCTCCATGGCATCGACAGCCAGTTCGATGTCCATATTGCCTTTCACCTTGCGGCGGCCGGTCTGGTCCACGAATTCCTTGGTCGCCTTGGTCACGACGCTGTAGCCGTTGTAGTCGAGCCAGTCGATCAGCGGGCGGATCGAGGAATACTCCTGATCTTCCACCACGGCGGTATAATAGAACGCCCGCAGCAGGTCGCCTTGCGACTGGAACTCGCGCAGCAGCCGCTTGTAGTCGATATCGAAGCCGATCGATTTGGCGGTGGCGTAGAGGTTCGCCCCGTCGATGAACAGCGCGGTTTTGTTGCGGTGGGAACGCATGATCGTTCTCGTCATCAAAACGTTTGTGGGCGAAAAGCCCGAAAAATGACGCCCGGCCGTGATGGGAAGCCACGCCCTGGCTGACCGGGAATAAAGCCTCCGGCCAGATCGGGTTCCCCCGTCCCTGTCGGGTTCGAAAAGTAATTCTAAAGTGCTCTCCGTGTATCAGAGGGGCAATCTGCCCGTAAAGTGGGCCTGCCGGCCGTCATTACGGCTTGAAATTCGGGGTTTCGGAGCGTATTCAGGGCTCAATCCCTCTTTTCTGTCCCTCAGGAGCAGCGAGCCAATGGCCCGTGTTACCGTAGAAGACTGCATCGACAAGGTGTCCAACCGGTTCGAGCTGGTGTTGCTCGCGGCCCACCGCGCCCGCTCGATTTCCTCCGGCGCGCCTATCACCGTGGACCGCGACAACGACAAGAACCCCGTCGTCGCCCTGCGCGAGATTGCCGACACCACGGTGTCGCCGGGCGACCTGAAGGAAGAACTGGTTCATTCGATCCAGAAATATGTCGAGGTGGACGAGCCGGAGCCCGAGGCGCTGCCGCTGCTCGCCGGTATCGACGGCTCCATCGATTCCGACGACACGGAGATCGTGGCCGAGCGGATGACCGAAGAAGAGCTGCTGAAGGGTCTGGAAGGGCTCGCCCCGCCGGAAGAGCAGCCGGAAGAAGAAGAATAAGCGGGTTCTGTCAGCTTCCCGTTTCCCGTAATGTAGACGGCCCGCTGGTGCGGGCCGTTTTCATTTCCGATGCGGCCTCAACATCTTGTCGCCAAACAGGTTCAGCATGATATCGTAATAACGGATGGCCGCCGCTCCGGCGGCCCGGAACGACGATGGCTGAAATTTCGACAGACCTGCCCCGCATGCAGAATCAGGCTCCGAGCCCGATTCCCGTCGATGCGCCGGCGCTCGTGCCGCTGGATGGAACGCCGCAACCGCGCCCCCAGGGGCCGAGGATGATGCGGCAGTATGAGCTGATCGACCGTGTCCGCCGCTATAATCCCCATGCCAACGAAGCGCTCCTGAACCGGGCCTATGTCTATGCCATGCGGGCTCATGGCGAGCAGAAGCGGGCTTCGGGCGACCCCTATTTCACCCACCCGCTGGAAGTCGCCGCCATCCTCACGGACCTGAAGCTCGACGACGCTACGGTGGCGGCGGCCCTGCTTCACGACACCATCGAGGACACCGAGGCGACGCGGGCGGAGATCGACGAGCTGTTCGGCCCGGATATCGGCCGTCTGGTGGAGGGGCTGACCAAGCTCAAGAAGCTCGACCTCGTGACCAAGGAGGCCAAGCAGGCGGAGAATCTGCGCAAGCTCCTGCTGGCGATCGCCGACGACGTGCGGGTGCTGCTGGTCAAGCTGGCCGACCGGCTGCACAACATGCGCACCCTCGGCCACATGCGCGAGGAATCCCGCAAGCGCACCGCGCAGGAAACCATCGACATCTATGCGCCGCTGGCGGGGCGCATGGGCATGCATGAGATGCGCGAGGAGCTGGAAAGCCTCGCGTTTCAGGAACTGAACCCGGAAGCCTTCCGGGTGATCGCGGACCGGCTGGAGGATCTGGAGCAGCGCAGCCTCGGGCTCGTCGCGGAGATCGAACAGCAACTCACCCGCAAGCTGGCGGATCGCGGCATCACCGCCGCGGTGTCGGGACGGCGCAAGCGGGCCTATTCCGTCTGGCGCAAGATGGAGCGCAAGTCGGTCGGCTTCGAGCAGCTATCCGACATCTTCGGCTTTCGTGTCGTCGTCGGCCGGCTGGAGGAATGCTATCAGACCCTGGGCGTGGTCCATACCACCTGGCCGGTGGTGCCGGGCCGCTTCAAGGATTACATCTCCACACCCAAGCAGAACGATTACCGTTCCCTGCATACGACCGTGATCGGTCCGGGCCGCCAGCGCGTCGAATTGCAGATCCGCACCCACGAGATGCACCAGATCGCGGAATACGGTATCGCGGCGCATTCCCTCTACAAGGACGACATTGGCTCTCCGACGGAGATGCTGTCGCGGGAGTCGGGGGCTTATGCGTGGCTGCGGCGCACCATCGAACTGCTGGCGGAGGGCTCCAACTCGGAGGAGTTCCTCGAACATACCAAGCTTGAGCTGTTCCACGACCAGGTGTTCTGCTTCACGCCGAAGGGCAAGCTGATCGCGCTGCCGCGCCGGGCGAATGTAATCGATTTCGCCTATGCGGTGCATACCGACATCGGCCACATGGCGGTGGGCTGCAAGATCAATGGCAAGATCGCGCCGCTGGTGTCGGAGCTGGCCAATGGCGACGAGGTTGAGGTGCTGACCTCGCGGGCGCAGACGGCGCCGCCGGCCGCGTGGGAGTCGCTGGTGGTCACCGGCAAGGCTCGCGCCGCCATCCGCCGGGCGACGCGCGTGGCGGTCCGCAACCAGTATGCGGGGCTCGGCCGCCGCATCGTCGAGCGGCTGTGTCAGCGCGCCAAGATTTCTTTTTCCGACGAGAAGCTGCAAGGCGCGCTGTCCCGGCTCGCACGCGCGTCCATCGACGAGGTGTTCTCCGCCGTCGGCCGGGGCGAGATGCGTGCGGCTGACGTCGCGCGGGCGATGTATCCGGATTACAAGGAAGAGCGCCTGGTCTCTGTTGCCAAGACGAGGGCCAAGCCGGAAAGCGGGTGGTTCGGCCTGCGGCGGGCCAAGGCGCTCAAGTTCAAGGTGCCCGACGCGACCTCGCCGGGCGCCATTCCGATCCGCGGCATCAACAGCGAATTGCCGGTGCGCTTCGCGCCGGGTGGCGCGGTGCCCGGAGATCGTATCGTCGGCATCGTCGCGCCAGGAGAGGGGATCACGATCTATCCGATCCATTCCTCTGCGCTGAAGGAATTCGAGGATGAGGCCGAGAACTGGCTGGATGTGCGCTGGGATATCGACGATCACCCGTCCCAGCGCTTTCCGGCGCGGCTCGCCCTCCAGACGGTCAACGAACCGGGATCTCTGGCGCAGGTCGCGCAGGTGATCGCCGAGCATGACGGCAACATCGACAATATCAGCATGAGCCGCCAGGCTCCGGACTTCACCTCGGTCACCATCGATCTTGAAGTCTACGACCTCAAGCATCTCACTTCCATTCTGGCCCAGTTGCGCGCCAAGGGCGTCGTCGCCAAGGCCGAGCGTGTTACGGACTGAATCTGCGATCATGAACAGCCAGCCGCCGCTGCGCGCCCCGCGTCTGGGCGTGAATATCGACCACGTCGCGACCCTGCGGAATGCCCGGGGCGGGAAACATCCGGACCCCGTCCGTGCAGCGCATGTTGCCGTTGCGGCAGGCGCCGCCGGCATCACCGCGCATCTGCGGGAGGACCGCCGGCATATTCGCGATGACGACATGGCGCGCCTGAAGGCGGAACTGGCCGTGCCGCTGAATTTCGAAATGGCCGCGACGCCGGAAATGCTCGGGATCGCACTCGATGTGATGCCTCATGCAGTGTGCCTGGTGCCGGAAAAGCGCGAGGAACTCACGACGGAAGGCGGCCTCGACGTCGCCGGCCAGCACAACCGGCTGGCATCCGTGGTGGCGCGGCTCGCCGATGCTGGCATCCGCGTATCGCTATTCATCGCCGCCGATCCCCGGCAGATCGAGGCCGCGGTCCGGCTGTCCGCCCCGGTCATCGAAATCCACACCGGCGCCTGGTGCCACGCGCTGGCGGACGGCCGGGCGGACGAGGCCGCTGCGGAATGGAGCCGTATCCGCAGCGGTGCGGCGCAGGCCGCCGCCAGCGGCCTTGAGGTTCATGCCGGCCACGGCCTGACCTACGCGAGCGCCGAGACGATTTCCACGCTGCCGCAAATCGCCGAACTCAACATCGGCCATTTCCTGATCGGCGAAGCCGTCGAGGTCGGGCTGCCGGCGGCGATCCGCGCCATGCGGCAGGCCATCGCGCGGGGGTGTTCCGCATCGATTCCGCAAAACGGTGTGGTGGTATGATCGTCGGCATCGGCTCGGACCTGATCGACATCCGGCGCATCGAGAAGACCATCGCGCGTCATGGCGAGCGCTTCATCGCCCGCGTGTTCACGGATATCGAACGCGCCAAGGCGGAGCGGCGCGAGCGCCGCATCGACACCTATGCGAAACGCTTCGCCGCCAAGGAGGCCTGCGCCAAGGCGCTCGGAACGGGTCTGCGGGCGGGAGTCTTCTGGCGGGACATGGGCGTGGTGAACCTGCCGTCCGGGCGGCCGACCATGGAACTGACGGGCGGGGCGCTGGCGCGGCTGCGGGCCATCACGCCGGCCGGTCATGAGGCGCGAATCGACCTCAGCATCACCGATGAATGGCCGCTGGCGCAGGCCTTCGTGGTGATTTCGGCGCAGCCGGCCGGCACGCTGGCGACCGAGGCAAAAGATTGAGGGTTCTCATGCGGTTATCTCCGCTCCCGCCGGACATTGATTGCACCGGGCAGGGGCAGGGGCTACAAGTTCGCGCGTCGATCAACGGGCAGAGGCCATGACGGTGGGAACCGGAAGCAAACGTAAAGAGGGCGGCCTCGCCGAAACGGCGCGGGTTATATTCCACGCGCTGCTGATCGCGCTGGTGATCCGGACTTTCCTGTTCCAGCCGTTCAACATCCCGTCCGGCTCGATGAAGGAGACGCTGCTGGTTGGCGACTATCTCTTCGTCTCCAAATTCTCATACGGCTACAGCTATTATTCGCTGCCGTTCTCGCCGCCGATCTTCACCGGCCGGATCTGGGGCTCGGAGCCCGCGCGCGGCGATGTCGTCGTGTTCCGTCTGCCGAAGGACGACTCCACGGACTATATCAAGCGCGTTATCGGCCTGCCCGGCGACCGTATCCAGATGATCAAGGGGCATCTGCACATCAATGGCCAGCCGATCCAGCGCGAGCGCATCGAGGATTTCATCGAGACCGAGGAGACGGCGGTGCCGACCCGCGTGCGGCGCTGGCGCGAGACGCTGCCGAACGGCGTATCCTATACGACGCTGGATCTTCAGGACGACGCCTTCCTCGACAACACGCAGGAATATCTCGTGCCGGCCGGCCATCTGTTCATGATGGGCGACAACCGCGACAACTCCACCGACAGCCGGGTGCTGAATCAGGTCGGCTATGTGCCGCTCCAGAATGTCATCGGCCGCGCGCAGGTGATCTTCTTCTCCATCGCGGAAGGGGAGCGAGCCTGGCAGGTGTGGCGCTGGCCGTGGTCGGTGCGCTGGGGCCGCCTTCTGTCGATCGTGAGATGAGCCGCCAGCCGACCGGGACGGAGCACGGGGCCGCTGGCGCGGAAGCCGCCGTGGCTGCGCCATCCGATGTTGCCGGTGGTCAGGAGCCGCGCCGCCGCCGCCGTCCCCTTGCCGCGCTGGAGGAGACCATCGGCTATCGCTTTGCCGATCCCAATCTGCTGGAGCAGGCGCTGACCCATATTTCCGGCCTTGCCGGCGCGCGCAACCGGGCCGGCAGCTATCAGCGCCTGGAGTTTCTGGGCGACCATGTGCTGGGGCTCGTCGTTTCGGACATGCTGTTCCGGGCTTTTCCCCGCGCGGACGAGGGCGAGCTGTCGCGCCGGCTGGCCGATCTCGTGCGCAAGGAGACCTGTGCCGAAGTGGCCCGCGCCATCAATCTCGGCGCTTTCATTCGTCTCGGAGCATCCGAGGCCAATGCCGGCGGCCGCCAGCGTGTCGCGATCCTCGCGGATGTCTGCGAGTCGATGATCGGTGCGGTTTATCTCGATGGCGGCTTTCCGGCCGCTTCGACGCTGATCCATTCCCTGTGGGAGGCGCGGATGCGCGCGCCGGCAAAGGCGCTCCGCGACCCCAAGACCGTATTGCAAGAATGGGCCCAGGCGCGCAGCCTGCCGACGCCGACCTACCGCGAGATCGAGCGCAAGGGGCCGGACCACAATCCCGAATTTCTCGTTTCCGTCGAACTTCCCCTGCGGCCCGCCGCGGAAGGGCGCGGAAGCTCCAAACGCGCGGCCGAACAGGCCGCCGCCGCCGCCATGCTTGAGCGTGAAGGCGTGCAGATGGATCGCAGCGATGGCTGAAGCACCCCAGGACACCACGCGCTGCGGCTTTGTCGCGCTGATCGGCGCGCCCAATGTCGGCAAATCGACGCTCATCAACGCGCTGGTCGGCGCGAAGGTGACGATCGTCTCGCACAAGGTGCAGACGACGCGGACCTTGGTGCGCGGCATCGCGACGGTGGACGCGGCGCAGATCGTCTTTATCGATACGCCCGGCATCTTCGCGCCGCGCCGCCGGCTCGACCGCGCCATGGTTACGACGGCCTGGAGCGGCGCCCATGATGCCGACATGGTGGGCCTCATCATCGACGCCAAGCGCGGGATCGACGAGGAAGCCGAGACCGTGCTCGCACGGCTCGCGGATGTACGGCACCCGAAATTCGTGATCCTCAACAAGGTCGACCTGGTCGACAAGTCGACGCTTCTGGGGCTCGCCGAACGGGTCAACGAGAAGGGGCGCTTCGAGGCCACCTTCATGGTCGCGGCGCTCACCGGTTACGGAGTCGCGGATGTGCGGAACTGGCTTGCCGGCAAGGCGCCTGCCGGGCCATGGCATTATCCCGAGGACCAGATTTCCGATGCGCCCATGCGCAGTCTCGCCGCCGAGATCACCCGCGAGAAGCTGTATCACCGACTGCATCAGGAACTGCCGTATCAGTCCACGGTGGAGACCGACATCTGGACGGAGAAGAAGGACTCCGTGCGGATCGAGCAGACCATTTTCGTGGAGCGCGAAAGCCAGCGGAAGATCGTCCTCGGCAAGGGCGGCCAGACCATCAAGGCGATCGGCGCCGAGGCGCGGCGGGAATTGACCGGGATTCTTGAAAAGCCCGTTCACCTGTTCCTGTTCGTGAAGGTGCGCGAGGGGTGGGGCGACGACCCCGAACGTTATCGCGAGATGGGTCTCGAATTCCCCAGGGAGTAGGGTAGGCCCCCGGAGAGCGGCGACGCCTCTCGGGATATGTTCAGGCAGGAAGGGCTTGCCGGTGCGCTCCCGCGAAGGGGCAGCGACCGGGAGCTGCGGTCCGATGGAATGGGTTGACGAAGGCATCGTGCTCGGCACGCGCCGGCATGGCGAGGCCAATGCCATTCTCGAAGTGATGACGCGGGACCATGGCCGGCACCTCGGCCTTGTGCGCGGCGGGGGCGGCGCGCGTCTGCGGCCGATCCTCCAGCCGGGCAACCGCGTCGGCGTGACATGGCGTGCGCGCCTCGACGAACATCTCGGCGTCTATACGGTGGAAGGGCTCGCGCTGCATGCGGGACGCTTCCTCACGGAAGCCTGTGCGCTGTACGGCATGACCTATCTGGCGGCGCTGTGCCGGCTGCTGCCGGAGCGCGATCCCCACGGCGCCGTCGCCGAAAACCTCGAAGCCATCATTCTCCGTTTCGGAGAGCCGCGTTTCGTCGGCCCGCAGATTGCGCGTTTCGAGCTTCAGATGCTGACCGAGCTGGGTTTCGGGCTTGAACTCGACAGATGCGCAGCCACCGGTTCGATGGAAAACCTGATCTATGTCTCGCCCCGAACGGGGCGCGCGGTCTCGGAGGCGGCCGGCGCACCTTGGGCGGACAGGCTGCTGCGGCTGCCGGATTTCCTGCTGGACGACGAGGGGCCGGGCAATCCGTCCAGCGCGGAACTGGCGGCGGGCTTTGCGATGACGGGCTTCTTTCTGGACCGCCATGTGCTGGAGCCGCGCGGGCTCGCCCATTCGGACGCCCGCGCCCATTTCATCGCCGCGCTGTCGCGCCTGTGGCCGGGCGCCACTGGCAGCGCCGAATGAAAAAGCCGGCTCGCAAGGAGCCGGCTTTCAGGGTTATCGGAATTATGTCAGCGGCGATGTGGCCGGTGATAGCGATGCGGCCGATGAACACGCGGCGGTGCGTAGTACCGCGGCGCATGAAAGCGCGGCCGGGGCCGGTAAACCGGCCGGGTCTGCACGCAATGATTGCGCCAGCGGTAACCGTTCCACACCCGCCTGCAAACCACGCGGGCATCCTCGACGAGGCTGCCGGCGCCGGCGATGGCCGCCAGGCCGGCCGGGGCGGGCATGGCTTCCGCGCGGGGAGTCGTGGCGACGGCGCCGAGCGCGAGGCCGATGGCGGCTGCGGCGATCAGGAAAATCTTGCGCATGAATACCTCCGATTTCATATCGTCCCGCCGGAGCCGGCAGGAGCGAACTTCGCCCTGACCCCTGCCTAGCACGAAAACGACAACAACACGTGGCTAACATATTCATCTGTCGTTCATTTCCGCATCGGGCTATACGGCTGCCATGGGTAAACAAGTGATTCCGCCGCCCGATCCGGGCCACGTCGAGGACGTTCCGCTGCGCTCCGCGCTGGAGGAGCGTTATCTTGCCTATGCGCTGTCCACGATCATGCATCGGGCGCTGCCCGACGCCCGTGACGGCCTGAAGCCCGTTCACCGGCGCATCCTGTATGGCATGCGGCAGCTTCGGCTCGATCCGGGCGCCACCTTCAAGAAATCGGCGAAAATCGTCGGCGATGTGATGGGTAATTTCCATCCGCACGGCGATCAGGCGATCTATGACGCGCTGGTGCGGCTCGCACAGGATTTCGCGTCGCGTTATCCGCTGGTCGACGGGCAGGGCAATTTCGGCAGCATCGACGGCGATGCGGCGGCGGCCTATCGCTACACCGAAGCGCGCATGACCGAGGTGTCGCGGCTCATCCTCGACGGCATCGAGGATGACTCCATCGATTTCCGGCCCAACTACGACGGCCAGTCCGAGGAGCCGGTCGTGCTGCCGGCGGCCTTTCCGAACCTGCTGGCGAATGGCGCGCAGGGCATCGCCGTCGGCATGGCGACGTCGATCCCGCCGCATAATGTCGCGGAGCTGTGCGACGCGGCCCTGCATCTGATCGAAAGTCCCGGCGCGCGCAGCGCCACGCTGATGAAATACGTGCAGGGACCGGATTTCCCGACCGGCGGCATCGTCGTGGACAGCCGTGAGGCCATCGCGGAGGCTTATGACACCGGCCGCGGTTCGTTCCGCGTCCGCGCCAGATGGCACAAGGAGGACACCGGCCGCGGCGGCTATGCCGTCGTCATCACGCAGATCCCGTGGCTGGTGCAAAAGAGCCGGCTGATCGAGAAGATGGCCGACCTTCTCAGCGAGAAGAAGCTGCCGCTGGTGGCGGATATCAACGACGAGTCGGCGGAGGATGTCCGCATCGTGATCGAGCCGCGCGCCCGCACGGTCGATCCCGAAGTGCTGATGGAATCCCTGTTCCGGCTGACGGACCTTGAAAGCCGCATTCCGCTGAACATGAACGTGCTGGTGCAGGGCAAGGTGCCGAAGGTGCTCGGCCTCGCCGAGGCGCTGACCGAGTGGCTCAAGCACCGGCGCGACGTGCTGCTGCGCCGCTCCCGCCATCGCCTGCGCCAGATCGACACCCGGCTGGACGTGCTGGGCGGCTATCTCGTCGCCTATCTCAACCTCGACAAGGTGATTCACATCATCCGCACCGAGGACGAGCCGAAGCCGGCGCTCATCAGCGCGTTCAAGCTCACGGATACGCAGGCCGACGCCATTCTCAACATGCGCCTGCGCAACCTGCGCAAGCTCGAGGAGATGGAGATCCGCAACGAGGACAAGGAGCTTCGCGCGGAGCGGAAGACGCTGGAGGACCTGCTCGCATCGGAGAAGGAGCAGTGGAAGGCCGTCTCCGACCAGATCAGGGCGGTGCGGACGACATATGGTCCCAAGACCGCGCTGGGCAAGCGGCGCACCGGTTTCGGCGCTGCGCCCGTTCATGCCGAAGCGGCCATGGACGAGGCGCTGACCGAGCGCGAGCCGACCACGGTGGTGGTGTCCGAAAAGGGCTGGATCCGCACGCTCAAGGGTCATGTCGCGGACCTGTCCGGCGTCGCCTTCAAGAGCGACGACAAGCTCAAATTCGCGGTTCATGCCGAGACGACATCCCGGATCATGATCTTCGCCACCAACGGCCGCTTCTATACGCTGGACGTGAGCAAGCTGCCCGGCGGGCGCGGCCATGGCGAGCCGCTGCGCCTGTTCATCGACATGGAGCAGGAGGCCGATATCGTCACCGTGTTCCGCCACGAGGGCGGCCGCAGATTCCTGGTGGCGAGCCTGCACGGGCGCGGCTTCGTGATCGGCGAGGACGACTGCGTCGCCAACACCCGCAAGGGCAAGCAGGTGCTCAACGTCACCCTGCCGGACGAAGCGAGGGCGCTGTGCACCGTCACCGGCGATCAGGTCGCGGTGATCGGCGACAATCGCAAGCTGCTGGTCTTCCCGCTCGATCAGGTGCCGGAGATGACTCGCGGCGTGGGCGTCCGGCTCCAGCGTTACAAGGATGGCGGACTTTCGGATGTCACCACATTCGCGGCCAAGGACGGCATGACCTGGCTCGACGCCGCCGGCCGGACCTTCGCGCTGACGCTGAAGGAACTGACCGACTGGCGCGGCAGCCGCGGAGATGCCGGCAGGCTGCCGCCCAAGGGCTTTCCGCGCTCCAACACCTTCGGCGCGCGGTGACGGCGGCTCGGATTCGTCTTGCTCCCCGGACCTCTGCGAGTCAAAAATAGCGGGTGCGGGCCATATGCCCGGACTTCAGGGAGGAATGCGATGCTGACACGCCGTGACGTGATGCTGGGTGCCGCGGGCGCGGCCGTTGCCCTGCCGACGATGAACTCCAGCCTGTTCGCGCAGGCCGGCTATCCGTCGCGGGATGTTCACTCGATCTGCGGCTTTCCTCCCGGCACCGGCGCGGACGTCTTCGTGCGCTGGTACAGCAAGATGTTGCAGGACAGGATCGGCCGCACCGTGGTGGTTGAGAACCGCCCCGGCGCGTTCGGCAATATCGCCACGGAATTCGTCGCGCGCTCCAAACCGGATGGCTACACGGTCTTCATCGCGCCCGGCAGCTCGTTCCTTGCTGCCGCGCCGAGCCTGTTCAAGAAGATCAATTTCGATCCCATGAACGACTTCGAGCATGTCACGACGCTGTCCAAGCTGCCCTTCGTGCTGATCGTCTCCGGCGACAGCCCGCACAAGAGCGTGCCGGAACTGGTCGAGCATCTGAAGAAGAAGGGCGACAAGGGCTCCTATGCGTCGGTGGCCAACACCGGGCTCGTCAGCAGTGAATTGTTCAAGGCCAGCTTCGGGCTTCAGACCGTCGAGGTGAAATACAAGGACTCCAGCGGGATGTTGAACGACCTCTGGGGCGGCAACGTCGATTTCGTTCACTGGGACCCCATCGGCGCCACGCCCCATTTCAAGACCGGCAAGCTGCGGGCGCTTGCGACATCCTCCAAGGATCGCTTCATCGCGCTTCCGGATATTCCGAGCGCGGCCGAAGTCGGCATCGCCAATTCCGACGTGATCGCCTGGTGGTCGGTCCATGTCCCCAAGGGAACGCCGAAGGAAATCGTCGATCGGCTGGAGAAGGAATTCAACGAGATCGTCAAGAGCGACGAACACAAGAACTTCATCTCCCCGACCGGCAGCGATCCCTTTCCCGGCAATCCTCAGGTGCTGCGCGACATTCTCGCGCGGGATCTGAAGAACTGGCCGGAGTGGGTCAAGATCGCGAAGATCGAACCGCAAGGCTGATCGCGGCCACCGCCGAAGCGCTGGCGCGGCCCGGAGGGGCCGCGCTTTTTTGGTTTCACAGGTCTTGGTTCGCGAAGTCCGCGCCGGACAGCGGACGGTTCATGGGCCGGGCCGGCAAGAGCGGATCAGACGTCGCTGTCGATCCGGACCCAGCCCTCGGGCGCCAGACGCTCCTGCGGCAGGAAGCGCGCCTTATAGTCCATCTTGCGGGAGCCGCTCACCCAGTAGCCGAGATAAACATACGGCAGGCCCATGCGGCGCGCACGGGCGATATGATCGAGGATCATGAAGGTGCCGAGCGAGCGCTGCCTCTGATCGGCTTCGAAAAAGGAATAAACCATCGAGAGGCCGTCGCTGAGCAGGTCCGTCAGCGCCACGGCCAGCAACGTTCCCTGGCCGCGATTGTTGATCCGGGAATCCGGGCCGCTCTCTCGATACTCGATCAGGCGTGTGGGAACGTGGCTGTCCTCCACCATCATCGCATAGTCGAGAACGGTCATGTCCACCATGCCGCCTTCGTGATGGCGCGCATCGAGATAGGAGCGGAAGACGGAATACTGTTCCGATGTCGGCACCGCGACACGCATCTCGCCCGTCAGGTCTGCATTGTGCTCCATCACCTTGCGCATGTTGCGGCTCGGCTTGAAGCCGTCGACCACGACGCGGGTGGAGATGCATGCGCGGCAGGCTTCGCAGGCGGGCCTGTAGGCAATGGACTGGCTGCGGCGAAAACCGCCATGGGTGAGGAGATCGTTGAGTTCCCCCGCTTTATCCCCGACCAGATGGGTGAACACCTTGCGTTCCTCGCGGCCCGGCAGATAGGGGCAGGGCGAGGGCGCCGTGAGATAGAACTGGGGCGTATTGCGGGAATGCTGGGTCACTGGACGATGCCGCAGGCGCGACACCCCCTTCCGGCCGAAATGGATTCGCGCCGAGGATCGCGCGATGCCGCCCTTCCGTCAAACCGGCAAAACCGTGGCGTCCCCGATTCATCGTCAGGTCCGGTGCGGATGGGGGCCATTCGCCCGGGGGCGGGGCATGGCGCTGCCGCGCGGCGCGTGACAGCCGGCCGGCCGCAGGGCAGGGTGTCGATGCGATCATGGCGCGGAATTGCCTTATGACAAAGCTCACCCCTGCCGTTACCCTTGCGGATATCGAAGCCGCTGCGGAGGCCATTTCCGGCGCCGTGATCCGGACCCCGATGCTGCGCTCGCCCCGGCTGAGCGCGCTGACGGACGCCGATGTTTTCATCAAATACGAGAATGTCCAGTCCACGGCATCGTTCAAGGAGCGCGGCGCGCTGAACCGCCTGCTGGCGCTCTCGCAAGCCGAGCGTCAGCGCGGCGTCGTCGCCATGTCCGCCGGCAACCATGCCCAGGCCGTGGCCACCCACGGTCATCGCCTCGGCATACCGGTCACCATCGTCATGCCGGTGACGACGCCGTTTGTGAAGGTGGACGCGACCCGCGCCTATGGCGCGCAGGTGCTCCTGCACGGCGAGAGCCTCTCGGAGTCCCAGGCGAAGGCGGAGCAACTGGCCCGCGAAGGCGACCTTGTGCTGGTCCATCCCTATGACGATCCGGCCGTGATCGCGGGGCAGGGCACCGTCGCGCTGGAAATGCTGGAGGACGTGCCGGCGCTCGACATGCTGGTCGTTCCCGTCGGGGGCGGCGGGCTCATCGCCGGCAATGCCGTGGCCGCAAAGGCGCTGCGTCCGGAAATCGAGATCCTGGGGGCGGAAGCCGCGCTCTATCCGTCGGTCTGGAACGCCCTGCACGGGATGGCGCGGCCCTGCGGCGGCCCGACGCTGGCGGAAGGCATTGCGGTGAAGACGGTGGGCCAACTGACCCTGCCGATCATCCGCGACCTCATATCCGACATTCTTCTGGTGGGTGAGGATCACCTCGAACGGGCGGTGAACTGCTACCTGACGCTCCAGAAGACCGTGGCGGAAGGCGCCGGTGCGGCGGGGCTCGCCGCGATGCTGTCCGAGCCGGAGCGGTTTCGCGGGCGCAGGGTCGGGCTCATCCTGACCGGCGGCAATATCGATTCACGGATTCTCGCGTCGGTGATGGTGCGCGAACTGGAGCGGGATGGCCGCATCGTGTCGTTCCGGCTCACCATTCCGGACCGGCCGGGTGTTCTCGGCGTCATCGCGACGCGGCTGGGTGAGCTGGATGCCAACATTCTGGATGTCGACCACCGGCGCCTCTTCCTCGATGTTCCGGCCAAGGGCGCGCGTCTCGACATCACGGTGGAAGCGCGGGACGCAAGCCATATCGAGAATATCAGCGCCGCGCTGGCGCGGGAGGGCTATGAGCCGCAGCGCATCGAAAGCGTCATGAGTATGGAGTAACGACCGGCCCCTCGCTTTCCGGGGGGCGTCAGGCCGCCCCGGCGCGCAGCCGCTCCGCCACGCGGGGCGCGAAATAGGTCAGCACGCCGTCTGCTCCCGCGCGCTTGAAGGCCATCAGGCTTTCCATCATCGCCTTGTCGCCGTCGAGCCAGCCGTTCTGCACGGCCGCCTGGATCATCGCATATTCGCCGGACACCTGATACGCGAAGGTCGGCATGGCGAAAGCATCCTTCACGCGCCGGACGATGTCGAGATAGGGCATGCCGGGCTTGACCATGACCATGTCCGCGCCTTCGGCGATGTCGAGTTCGACTTCGCGCAGGGCCTCGTCCGAATTGGCCGGGTCGATCTGGTAGGTGCGCTTGTCGCCCTTGAGCGTCCCGGACGAGCCCACGGCATCGCGAAAGGGGCCATAGAAGGCCGAAGCGTATTTCGCCGCATAGGCCATGATGGAGACATCCTGATGGCCGGCGTGATCCAGCGCGGCGCGGATCGCGCCGACGCGCCCGTCCATCATGTCCGAAGGCGCGATGATATCCGCGCCGGCCTCGGCCTGAGTGAGAGCCTGGCGCACCAGCACGTCCACGCTCTCGTCGTTCAGGATGGCGTCGCCGCGCATCAGGCCGTCATGACCGTGGCTGGTATAGGGGTCCAGCGCCACATCGCAGAGAATCCCGACATCGGGCACGGCCGCCTTGATGGCCCGGACGGCGCGACACACCAGATTGTCCGGGTTCAGCGCTTCGGTGCCGACCTCGTCCCGCAGAGCCGGATCGGTATAGGGAAACAGCGCGATGCAGGGGATCGAGAGCCGCGCCGCGCGCTCCGCGTCCCGCACGGCTTCGTCCACCGAAATGCGTTCCACATCCGGCATGGAGGGAACAGGAACGCGCTCACCGCGACCATCGGCGATGAAGATCGGCCAGATCAGGTCTGCCGTCGTCAGCGTATTCTCGCGAACCATGCGCCGCGTCCATTCGGCCTTGCGATTGCGGCGCATGCGCACCGCCAGGTCGAGCGGCTGCACCGCCGGTTCCGCCGCCATGAAACGGACCTTGTTTTCGAGCGGCCGTCCGAACTTGATCGCCATGGAAACACTCCGGTTGGCCCTTCCTAGCGCGCCCGGAGCGGTTTGTGAATTTGCTGGTCTTTTGCGGCGGGGGACTACCGGCGGTGCGCGGTTGCCAATGCAGTGTCCGCGCGCTAGCCAACAGCGGTGAGTTCCGAGCCCGACATATTGTTCGAGCGGCGCGGCTGTGCGGGCGTCGTGACGCTCAATCGCCCGAAGGCGCTCAATGCCCTGACGCTGGCCATGGTGCGCGCCCTGGCCGGGCAGCTTGCCGTCTGGGCGGATGATCCCGCGGTGACGCGGGTGGTGGTCCGCAGCGGCAGCGAGCGGGCTTTCTGCGCCGGCGGCGACGTGCGGGCGATGTACGATCTTGGCCGCGCAGGACAGGTGGATGACGCGCTGACCTTCTGGCGCGAGGAATATATCCTCAACACTGCCATCAAGCGCTATCCGAAGCCTTATATCAGCCTGATCGACGGTATTGTGATGGGCGGCGGCGCCGGCATCTCGATCCATGGCTCCCACCGCGTGGCGGGGGATCGATTCCTTTTCGCAATGCCCGAAGGGGCGATCGGCCTGTTTCCGGATGTCGGTGCGACCTTCTTCCTGTCCCGGATGCCGGGGCAGACCGGTGCCTGGTGCGCGCTGACGGGCGGACGGCTTGGGCCGGAGGACGGTGCGGCCTCAAGCCTCGCGACCCACCGCGTGGCCTCCGCGCGGTTCGCGGCGCTGGCCGAGGAACTGTGCTCCGAACGCCCGGTCGATGACGTGCTCGCCGCTTTTGCGATGTCCGTGCAGGACGGTCCGGTTCTGGAGCGGCGCGATATGATCGATGCTGCTTTCGGACATGACGAGGTCGAGGACATTCTCGCGGCGCTGGATGGCTTTGCAGCCGGGCAGGGGGATGCGGCGGCCTTCGCGCGCGACAGTGCCGCCATGATCCGCGCGAATTCCCCGACCACGATGCGGATCGCGTTGAACCAGATGCGTGCGGGCCGGCAGCTCGATTTCGAGGGCTGCATGCGTCTCGAATATCGTATCGTGTCGCGTATCGTGCGCGAGCATGACTTCTACGAAGGCGTTCGGGCGATGCTGGTGGACAAGGACAAGACGCCGCGCTGGAATCCCGCCAGCCTCGAACAGGTCTCCGCGCCGGACGTTGCCCGCTATTTCGCGGCGCTGCCGCCCGATCTCGAACTGCCGGTGAACCCGCCATGAGCGATCCGATCATCACCAGCCAGTCCCAGACGCTGGAGCCGGTGCATGCCGACGATGCCGGCTATCGTCGCGACTGGAGCTGGAGCCAGCGTCTCGTGCTGTTCCTGCGCGTCATGGCGGGCCTTGCCCTGATCAAGGGGCTCTATCATTGGTCGGTGGTCGGCGGCTTCATTGGCGAAGCTTCGTTCGAGAATTATGCGGTGCCCTACCAGACCGCGACGGTGTTCTTCGCGGTGATCGATCTTGTCGCCGCTGTCGGGCTCTGGCTTGCCGCGCCCTGGGGCGCCGTGGTGTGGCTCACCGCGATGATCTCGATGATCGCGGTTGAGATGATATTTCCGCAGATATATGGCGGGCGCATCTGGGTAATGGCGGCCGGCCTCCTGTGCCTTTGCGCGTATGTCGTGCTTGCGCTCAAGGCCGCGGGCGAACAACCTCGTTAACGCCTCCTGAAAATCCGGTCCGGATTGCGCCAGCGCCGACAGTGATCCGCGCGCTGCGACAATGCCATCCGTCTTGGCGCGATGGCGCTTTATGCGCATGGCGCAACCACTTCCAGCGTGAATCGAACGTTACCGAAAGCCCTTGAGTTATCGGATAAATTGATCGTTCACCTTCACGGATAAACCTTCTCTTTATTGTGTTATTTAAGTCGATTTTAGACCCTCCGGTTTAGGTTGGCCTCAACGGGAAAACAGGGCCCGGTCGAAAAAAGCATAATTCGAAAACAGGAAGGCGTTGACCATGAAAGCCGCGATGAAAACCGCAGAGATCGTCGAACGTGATCCGCAGCAGGATCACGTTCGGCCGCTCTACCTCGAAGCCCTCACGCTGGTCGAGCGCCTGCATCGCCGCCTGCTCGATGTCATCAAGGACGAGTTCGATCGTCGCGGCCGCGCGGACATCAATGCCGTGCAGGCGCTGCTGCTCTATAACATCGGCGACAAGGAGCTGACCGCCGGCGAACTGCGCACCCGCGGTTATTATCTCGGCTCGAACGTCTCCTACAATCTCAAGAAGCTCGTCGAGATGGGTTTCCTGGATCATCAGCGCTCGCGAGTGGACCGGCGTTCGGTGCGCATCAAGCTCACCGACAAGGGGCACGAAGTGCGCGACGTCATCGAGGGGCTTTATCAGAAGCACGTCCGCACGGTGGAGCAGATCGGCGGCATCAGCTCGGACGAATTCGCGACCCTGAACAAGTCGCTGCACCGTCTGGAGCGCTTCTGGACCGACCAGATCCTTTATCGTCTCTGAGACGAACTTCTCCCTTCCGGGCAGACACAAAGGGGCGCCCTGCGGCGCCCCTTCTCATGTGCGGCGGTGTGAAGGTTCAGTCGCCGTATTTCTCATAGGCGTCGTCGAGGTCGTTGGCGCTGGCGAAGGGGATGACGTCCCAGACCACGTCCGCCTTGTTGATGTGTTCGAGACCCTTGATCGGCGTGAAGTTGAAGCCACGGTCGCTGCGATCCGGATAGAGGCCGAACACGAGTTCCGCGCCTGCGACCATTTCGCGGATGGCGGTCTCGCGCTCGTCGTCGGTGCCGGCGATCAGTTTCTCGTTCTCGACGGCTTTCGCCAGCAGATCGGTGTCGGAAATATCCATGCGCGCCTGACGGGGTTGGTGGGCCGGTTCGCGCCAGAGATAGGCTTTCGCCCCCGGTCCGGCAATCTCGCCCGTCTGATGCGTGTGGACGGGCGGCTGCCGCAATTCCTGATGGCCGCCCATCGGCCCACTGCTTGGATCGGCCGGGCCGATATGTTAAGCGCTGGAACCCATCGGCCGGGCCTCTGTGGCGACTTCGTCGCAACGTCGCGCCGGTTCAAATCACGCAGGAAATTCGCCATGTCCGCGAGCGCCGTCGCAGCTTCCGCCCTTTTCACAGCCAGCCTGCGGGACGCCGATCCCGAGATCGCCGAGGCCGTGAAGCTCGAACTCGGTCGTCAGCGCGACGAGATCGAGCTGATCGCGTCGGAGAACATCGTGAGCCGCGCCGTGCTCGAAGCGCAGGGCTCGGTGCTGACGAACAAATACGCGGAAGGCTATCCCGGGCGGCGCTATTACGGCGGCTGCCAGTATGTGGATATCGCCGAACGGCTGGCGATCGAGCGGGTGACGAAGCTGTTCGGGGCGAATTTCGCCAACGTGCAGCCCCATTCCGGAGCCTCCGCCAATATTGCGGCCTTCATGGCGCTGATGCAGCCGGGCGACACCTTCCTCGGCCTCAACCTGGCGGCCGGCGGCCATCTCACCCATGGCGCGCCGGTGAACCTGTCCGGCAAGTGGTTCAAGCCGGTGTCCTACAACGTGCGCCAGGACGACCAGCGGCTGGACTATGACGAGATCGCCAAGCTGGCGCGCGAGCACAAGCCCAAGGTCATCATCGCCGGCGGCTCGGCCTATCCGCGCATCATCGATTTCAAGCGGTTCCGCGAGATCGCGGACGAGGTCGGCGCTTACCTGATGGTGGACATGGCTCATTTCGCCGGCCTCGTCGCGGGCGGCGTGCATCCGAGCCCGGTGCCCTATGCCCATGTCGTGACCTCCACCGCCCACAAGACCCTGCGCGGCCCGCGCAGCGGCTTCGTGCTGACCAACGACGAAGCGCTGGCCAAGAAGATCAACTCGGCCGTGTTCCCCGGCCTTCAGGGCGGCCCCTTGATGCATGTCGTTGCGGCCAAGGCGGTGGCCTTTGGCGAGGCGTTGCAGCCGTCCTTCAAGACCTATGCCCAGAATGTCGTGGCGAATGCCAAAGTCCTTGCGGAAACGTTGATCGCCAAGGGTTACGACATCGTCTCCGGCGGCACCGACACCCACCTGATGCTGGTGGATTTGCGCGGCAAGGGGCTGACCGGCAAGGTGGCCGAACTCGCCCTCGGCCGCGCCCATATCACCTGCAACAAGAACGGCATTCCGTTCGATCCGCAGAAGCCGGCGATCACGTCGGGCATCCGCCTCGGCTCGCCGGCGGGCACCACCCGCGGCTTCGGCACGGCGGAATTCACTCAGGTGGGCGAACTGATCGCCGAGGTGCTGGACAGTCTCGCCGCCAAAGGCGCGGAAGAGGATGCGGCGGTGGAAGCGGCCGTGCGCGAGAAGGTGACGGCTCTGGTCAGGCGCTTCCCGATCTATCAGGATTGATCCGCGGACCGGCCGTCAGGGCCAGCCGCGGCGAGGGACGAGGATGCGCTGCCCCAATTGTTCCAGCCTGGACACCCAGGTGAAGGATTCCCGCCCGACGGAGGACTCTTCGGTCATCCGTCGGCGCCGGGTCTGCATGGCCTGCAACTTCCGCTTCACGACATTCGAGCGGGTGCAACTGCGGGAACTGACCGTCATCAAGCGCAACGGCCGGCGCGTGCCGTTCGACCGGGACAAGCTGGTGCGCTCGCTCCAGATCGCCCTGCGCAAGCGGCCGGTGGAGCCGGAGCGGATCGACAAGCTGGTGTCCACCATCGTCCGCGAACTCGAAGCCCAGGGCGAGAGCGACGTGTCCTCCGAAGCGGTCGGCGAGATCGTGATGGAGCATCTGCGCGGCGTGGACGATGTCGCCTATGTGCGCTTCGCCTCGGTCTATCGCGATTTCCGCGAGGCGCGCGATTTCAAGGCGCTGCTGGGCGAATTGTCGGGCGAGGACGCGGCGGAGCGTGCGGCGGAGACCGCAGACCAACCGCCGCGGCTTCCGCGGAAATGAGCCCGGCCGAAGACCTGCAGTTCATGACTCTGGCGCTCGGCCTTGGGCGCCGGGGGCTGGGGCGGACCTCGCCCAATCCGGCCGTCGGGGCCGTGGTCGTGCGGGACGGCGTCATCGTCGGGCGCGGTTGGACCCAGCCGGGCGGGCGGCCCCATGCGGAGCCGGAGGCGCTGCGCCGGGCCGGCGACGCGGCGCGGGGCGCGACGCTCTATGTCACGCTGGAGCCCTGTTCCCATCATGGCCGGTCGCCGCCCTGCGTGGACGCCATTCTTGCCGCCGGGATCGCCCGGGTGGTCTCCACCATCGAGGACCCCAACCCGCTGGTGGCCGGGCAGGGCCATGCTCGGCTCCGCGCCGCCGGCGTCGTGGTGGACGTGGGGCTGTGTGCCGGGGAGGCGCGGTGGGCTCACGCCGGCCACATCCGCCGGGTCCTTGACGGGCGGCCGCACGTTGCGGTCAAGATCGCCGTCTCGGCGGACGGCAAGGCGGGGCTGGCGGGCCGCAAACCCGCGCCGATCACCGGAGAGGCGGTCCGCGCCCGGGTGCATCTGATGCGGGCGATGCACGACGTCGTGCTGACCGGTATCGGCACCGTGCTGGCGGACGATCCGCAGCTCACCTGCCGGTTGCCCGGAATGGCTTCGCGCAGCCCCGTCCGCGCCGTGCTGGACGGCAAGCTGAGGCTGCCGCTTCACAGCCGGATCGCCCAGAGCGCGGCGGAGGCCCCGGTCTGGGTTCTCGGGGCGGAGAATGCCGCTC
>Ga0180218_1000619_pt1 | contig 29441 bp, 33 predicted proteins | sample eDN3rd37CKraftBY_FD_151334 | JGI IMG/M metagenome (GOLD analysis project Ga0180218, IMG submission 151334) | Enriched backyard soil microbial communities from Emeryville, California, USA - eDNA 3rd pass 37_C Kraft BY (version 2) (version 2) | ecosystem: Environmental > Terrestrial > Soil >... | reverse complement strand
GCCGGCGCCACCATCACCCACGAGGAGGGCAACCTCTTCGCCATCCACGCCGCCGACGGCGCGATCGACCATGTGACGCTGCAGGGTGTGACCAGCCTCGTCGCCGGCGACTACGTCTTCGGCTGAGGCCTGCCCGGGGGGGGCAGGGAAGGGGCGGAGGGCCATCCTCCGCCCCTTCGAATCTTCGTGGTTTGGCCTCGAGGTCTCTCGTCCGGCGTCTCGCCCGCCGGCGGCAGTTTGCAGGCGCGCTCAGACGAAAACGATGTCGCCCGCCTGAAGGTGATGAACGCCCATGAGCTTGATCTCGCCGGTCTCGTAGATGGCGTTGAAGGTGAGCAGGAGGCCATCCGCCGTGGCGGCCATCTGCACGCCATCCGCATTCACCGCATAGCCGCTCAGATCGATGCGGTCGACGCCCGGACGGAAATCGAGAATGGTGTCGCGCCCCTCGTTGGCATCGCCGCCCGCCTCGGACAGGTAGCCATAGCCGAAGGCGAAGATGTCCCGGCCGGCGCCGCCGCTCATGGTATCGGCACCGCGGCCACTCTGGATCACGTCGTTGCCGGCACCCCCGGAGAGGGTATCGTTTCCGCTACCGCCATAAAGCCAGTCGTTACCGTCGCCGCCGAAAATGATGTCGTCGCCGCCGCCGCCCTGGATCACGTCCCGCCCGGCGCCGCCATGGAGGCGATCGGCGCCATCCTGCGAAGCCAGCACATCTGCATTGCCGGACGACGCGCCGCCGACGCCATAGCCCATGATCAGGTCATCGCCCGCGCCGCCAAATACGGTATCCCGACCATAGCCGGCATAGATGGTGTCCCCGCCGGAGCCTGCCTCGATGTGGTTGTTACCCGGCGTGCCGAGATGATCCTCTAGCCCGTCGCCATAAATCGCGTCGGCAGCCGTGTGGGACGAGAACCGGAACAGGTCATTATTTGCAGTGCCGTAGAAGGTCGCCATAACTGTCACTTTCTGCGCCGGAGGAGAGCAGGGCGAGTATCTTTCGGGCGCCCCGTGTGGGTTGTAGATAGAAGAAACGTACAACTGACTGAAATGAAGATAATTTGCGGCGCAGAATGATGTTCTATTAAGGAAGTATTAATATCTGCTCCGAACTTGTGCGGACCGGAAGCGAAAATCTTACATCTTCAGCGCGGCCATTTGCCAGACCCGAAAGAGGGCGGCGGCTATGGAGCGGCGACAGCAGCATCAGGATCCAAGTATGCTGCCGGAACCATGTGCGATGCGCCTTGATGATGGAGAGGGTACGCCCGGCTGTCTGGCCGGGCAGTTGAAGAAGGTCCGGATGGCATCGAGGGGGACGGCGATGCTCTCAGGCAGCTCGCAGTGGATGAACTCGCGGCGGCACTGCCGCCACTGTGGGCCGACGTGGAATATCCCTGCGGCGGCTTGACTTCGTTCCTCCTCTGGAGAGGAAGAGGAGGGGGGGATATTGATGAACGAGGCTGGAGTGATCCGGGCTTCCGTACCTGACGAGGCGCCGGCAGGAGCGGATGCGGACGCCGGCAGCGCTCATCCGCTGCAAAGCCGCTGAGGACCGCCTCAGTTCCGTGTGCCACACAGAAGAGCCGGCACCGGCGCCATGCCGCCGTGAGCGTAACGCTGAACGCCGAGAAATCCGGCCATGCTCGCATTGGATGTTCTTCGTGGAGCTCACGCAATTTGGAGTTGCGGAATGGGATGAATTGCCCCTCTTCTGACAAGGCAAATGTGGACGGGAAGCCTGCTATGACACAGGACCAGAACGTCGCAGCTCCGCTCCCGGTCGCCGATGATGAGGATTTCCGGGCGGCACAAAAGATCATCCAGGATGCTGAAGAGACGCTCCGTAGCATTGCCGCGGAGAGTCTTACCCTGCCCGAATCGTCAGAGACCGTCTCGGGACTGGGCGATCGGTTCGAATGGACGCGACTGGCTAAGTTGGCAGCGCCATCTACGCCGCCCTGAACCGCCGCGGCGAATTCGCTCCCGGTGCCCGCAGAGACAAGCCGAGCGGAGGCAGTTCAGGCGGGCGTAAGGGTCGGCAGTCTGGTAAACACGGTATTGTCAGAGAAGTTTATAAACTAAAGGTTGATAGACTTATTTCTCGGCGGAATCTTGGCGGCGAACCAAATAATTTATTCCGCTTCTGAGGACCGTTGCTTTCCGATGCCGATCCGGTTCTTCGATCTCAAGCCCCAGGTGGGCAAGCTTGGCAACCCTGCTTGGCGGAATAGCACGCATCGGGAGATCTGCAGGATCGCCGCCCACTCAGCGGGCCGCGCACGAATCTGGGCCGCCGGCGCATTCACCCTGGCGCTCACCCGCATGGGAAATCAGGCTGGACCTTCCGCATGGCTTTCACCCGATCTGGTAACTGCTCACGAGACGGACTTTCTGCTGGAGACGGGGCCTCTCCCGGAGGGCGTGGTGTTGGTGCCGGACACGGACCGGCCGGGGGAGTGGCGGGCGCTGAACGCGCCGATACCGGCCGGGCGGATCCGATGGCTTGGCGGCTCTAGACAGGGCTGCGATAACCCTGCGGCGTTTTGGTCGTTGGCCTGAGATGCGGATGCTGAGCGATGGCGAGTGGGCGCGGCCGAAGGCGGCGCTGGAGACGGGGAGGTCCGGCGTGGGACGGCCTTTTCCGGACCAGCGGCGGATGGTTGAGGCGGTGATCCGGCGCCAGGGCAACGGCGCCGAATGGCGCGCGGGGCCGCCGCACCCCGCGGTACTCGTCGCGCACTATGGCCTAGTCGAGTCGTTCAACAGCCGGGTCGGCAGTAAGGTGCTCGGTATTACCATCTGGTGCCACCAGGACTTCGAGGCACTGCTCCGGGGCTTCGACGCCGTCGACAGCCCCCGCCGCCAGCGCGTCCTTGGCGGCAAAACGCCCTAGCAGGTCGTCGCCCCGCGCCTCAAAGCACGGCGCAAGTTCGCCCGCGGCACGCCCGGGGGGCGTGCCGGGCCTGAACACATCGCCACAGCTCGCCTCCGCTGAAGCCGCCAAGTTGATGTCTCACAACTGGACAGTTAGGTGATGGCCCAGAACAACCCGCTGCCCGACTTCTTCTACCACCTCGCCGAAGCCCATGCGGCCTTGCAGGCCGTGAACGATTTCGACATCGATTCCTTCGATCAGGCCAGTCAGGTGGAGTGGGAGAAGCTGCGGGAGGAGCAGTCCGCAATGGCGGCGGCCCTGATCCGCTATGTACAGAGGCACGGCGACACCCTCCTGAAGGCGCTTGCTGATCTTGAGAGCAACAGGAAGAGCATGCAGTCCGGGCGCACACTTCGGACTGACGCCGCGGCGCGACTAGGGGGGCGAGACGGGCCGGAGGAGCCAGATCAGCAAGCAGGGTGATGGTTTCGCCTGCCAAGTCCTCTATGAAGCAACCAATATCCTGCTCACCCGGACAGACCGCTGGTCCTCGCTCAAGGTCCGAGGCATGGGGGATGGCACAGCGCTCGGGTATGCGCCGTGCCAAGGTGTCCATTGCCCGCCCGCTCGCTGTCATGTTGCGGGGCACATGGCGCCACGGCACAGAGTTCCGCTGGAGTAAGAAGGCGGCCATGGCGTAGCCGCGTACCCCTCGGCCTCAGCATCCGACGTCCCTTCGCGGGGACGCAGCAGGTGAGATCGCAACAGCGCCGATGCCGGTATCCGCCGAGCCTGCAGGCCGGACTGGGCCACCCTGCCTGTCTGGTCTTAGCTTGTGGTGGCTCCGCGCCGACCACGAGCAGATCATCTTGAAGCTTCCCGGATCAGCTTGCGTTCTGGTTTGCTGAGGGTTCAGCTACTATTTCCCGAGGCCGGCTGGGGGAAACCACTCGACCTGATTGAAGGGCATTAGAAGCCGAAGGATGCACCAATGTCCAAATCGAGGCGAGGAAATCTGCATCTGCTTTCGCTGAGGGGCTCCGTCCAGGCCATCTGGCGTAAACTCCAGGCTCTTGCGAAGTGCATCAACGACACGAGCCACGGCACTTTGGAGCGCTCCAGATCTGAGCGGCTCGAGGTGGTTCTAGCGGGCATGACCGACGGCGTGATGATGCTGGACGCCGATCTGCGCCTCGTCGCGTGGAACTCACATTTCGCGGAATTCACGGGTGTCCCGGAAGGGATGTTGCGGGTTGGATTGCCCATGGCAGACATTCTGCGCGCTCAGGCCGCTGCCGGGGAGTTCGGCGATGTTGAGGTGGAGAAGGAGGTCGCTCGGCGCCTGGCGCTCCTGCGGGCCGGGGGCAGTTCCGGAATGGTTGAGCGCACGAGGCCGAATGGGCGCGTCATGGAACTGCGCCGCAATCCTCTCCCGGATGGTGGGTTCGTTACGCTCTATACTGACGTGACTGCGCGCAGGCAGGCCGAGGAGCAACTCCGGCAGGCGCAGAAGATGGAGGCTGTCGGGCATCTCACGGGCGGGGTGGCCCATGATTTCAACAATCTCCTCATGATCATCCTAGGGAACCTTGATAAGGCAGAGCGGGCGCTCGATGGCCCCGACCTGCAAAAGGCCCGCCGCGGAATTGAGGTGGCGCGAGGTGGTGCGCGGCGCGCCGCCTTCCTCACACAACGCCTTCTGGCATTCTCGCGCCGTCAGCCCCGCGAGCCCCAGCCTGTCGACGTGAATGCGCTCATCCCGGAGCTTTCCGCTCTCATCCGTCAATCGGCCGCGAGCAATGTCGCGATTGAATTTGTGCTCATGGATGGCCCCTGCACGACCTTGGTTGATCCAAACCAGCTCGAGATCGCTCTGCTGAATCTGGTGATCAACGCACGGGACGCGATGCCGAAAGGGGGAGCGGTAACCATCGAGACCGCGAAAGTCACGCGCACCACTGCGGCCGGACCGGTATCGATCCCGGTCCCGGGCAACGAGTTCGTACAAATCACTGTAAAGGATACGGGCTTTGGTATGCCCCGCGAAGTGGCCGCGCGTGCCTGCGAACCCTTCTTCACGACAAAGGGAGCCGGAAAGGGTACGGGGCTGGGGCTGTATCAGGTCGTTGACTTCGCTACCCAGGCCGGCGGCCATGTGAAGATCGACACTGAGCCGGGGATCGGGACGGCGGTGACCATCTATCTCCCCCACCTAGCGCTCGAGGGCGCGGCCGAGACCTCCCCCTCCCAGTCGATGGATGCCAGCTGCTTTGCAGGAAGGGGCGAGAAAATCCTCGTGGTGGAGAATGAGCCGGACATCCTGGCCTACACAACCGAGGGGCTCGAGGCACTGGGTTACCACGTCCTCGCCGCGCAGGATGCCTCATCCGCCTTGACGATCCTGGAAGCCACGCCGGACATCGCCATTCTGTTCACAGACCTTGGGCTGCCTGGCATAGACGGGCGTCAGCTCGCCCGGGAGGCGACACGGCGGTGGCCCCAGCTGTCGATCCTCTACACCTCCGGCGGCCCGGAGAGTGCATCTTCAGGCGATTGTGGGCCCAGCTCGGAGAATGACTGCATCACCAAACCCTATGAACTCGTCAGACTGGCGCGAGCGGTTCGCGCGGTACTCGAGGCGCGCCTGACCGCACGAGCGTCCGACCCGGGCTAGAGGCATTGGCAAGTTGTTGGTGAGATGATTGTGCGAGATCGAGCCGCACGACGGCTGGAAGGTTTATGCCGCCGATTGGACACACGGACGCTTCGAAATACCTCGCAGTTGAGGCGCTGAGCTGATTCACCGGCCCCGGTGAGTGGAGGCAGTGGCGATGCCGGGCAGCCGGCTTCTTCGACGTCGGCGAGCGGTATGCTGCCTTGTCGGGGGCGGACGATCCGCTGGAGCGGCTTGCGGCCGTCGTGGACTTCGAGATCTTCGCGATGCCGGATGCGGCGCTGGCTAGATCGGACCGCAGTTGCGGCGGGCACCCGCCCTACGATGCGGTGCTGATGTTCTGCATCCTGGTGCTGCAGGCCTGCAGACCCCCTATAGCCTGTCCGGCAAACAGGCGGAGTTCCAGTTGCGGGACCGGCTGTCCTCCATGCGCTTTGCGGGCCTTGGCCTGCACCAGGTGGTGCCCGATGCCAAGACGATCTGGCTCTGTCGCGAGCAGCTCAAGCAGGCCGGTGCCATCGACGGACTGTTCCGCCGTTTTGACGAGGTGCTGGCCAGTCAGAGCTATCTGGCCATGGGCAGACAGATCATCAACGCCAGCCTGATCGCTGCGCCACGCCAGAAGCTCACCTTGGAGAAGGCTACCCTCCACGAGGATGGCGCGATCACCCTCGACAGCGACGCGGTGGACGAGGTCGAGGTCCAGTGTTTCGAGGTGGATGCATCCGGACGCGTTGTGCTGATGGCGCAGGTGCAGTCGCGCGCCGCCGCATGGCCCGCAGACTGCGGTTGGAGGTCCAGGCAGAAGGGGACGGAACCTCGGCGCTGCTCGGGGCCATGAGCGCGGCGCCGGGCGAGATGGCCGATGCTCTGGCGGAGATGCTACGCGCGGCCGTGCCCAAGCGGGTGACGCGCGGCTTCTCGAGCGCGGCAACTGCCATCCGCGAGCTAGGAGGATGGGCTGTCGCGGCTTCGGATGCGCCGCAGCCGTAACGACATGCGAGCCAGTCGAAGGTAAGTTGCCGCGGTCGATCCACGCCATGGCCGCCGTTGCGCCGAATGCTCCGACGTGCTCCTGAGACATCGCTTTATACTACGGTGAAGACCTACCTGGAGAGGCTTGGCTATGTGGCCAAGGGGAAGGTGTGCGGCTGCGACGTCGTGGCGGTGCGACCGGGAAAGCCTCCTCTCCTCGTCGTCACCGAGCTCAAGATGGGCTTCACGCTGGAGTTCCTCCCGCACGGCATTCCGCCAGCGTGGCCCAGCCACCTCATTCCGGCCAGAGCCGGAGAACGTGACAATGTCCGATGCGCGTGCCGGGCGCCAGCACCGCTGAAAAAAGGGCGGCGCGAAACTCAGGATCACCGCGGCGAAGCAGGACGGCAGGCGGGGCGGCATCTCTTGGTGGGGACGCAACCATCCTACCCGGTCAGTCCGCTCCGCCGCCTCACGCTCAAGCCAAGCCCAGATCCTTGAGGACACCCTCCGTGTCTGACTGGTCCTTGGCGATAAAGCGCTCCAGTTCCGGGCCGGTCAGGAAGGCGTCATCCCAGCCCCGCGTCTTCATGGTCTCCTTCCAAGCCGGTGTCTCATGCAGAGCCGTAGCAAAATCCACCAGCGCGCGGCGCGCCCGCTCCGGTGCATCCGGTGCTGCGAATACCCCACGCCAGTTGGTGGCCGTAACGTCGTAGCCGCTCTCCTGCAAGGTCGGCACATCGGGATGCAGCCGGCGGGTCCCGCTGGTGGCGAGGGCACGCACGCGACCCGTGGCCACTTGTTCCGAGAACTCGCCCCAGCCCGCGATCGCCGCCTTCACCTGTGCGCCGATCACCGCGGCCTGCGTCGCACCACCGCCGGGAAAAGATACGAACTGCGCCTCGAGTGGCTTGCGGCCCAGCGCCTTGAACAACAGGCACAGGATGATGTGGTCCACCGTGCCGCCGCCTGCTCCGGCGATGGGAATGCCACGGGGCTCCTTCCGTAATGCCTCGGCGAGTTGGCGGATGTCCTTGAACTCGCTCTCGGCGGGCACAACGAGGACGCCGGCCTCCTCGGTAAGCCGTGCGACGGGCACAACATCTTTCAGGCTGACCGGTGACTTGGAGGCGATGGCGGCGCCGACGACATTGGCGCCGGAGACCATCAGGCTATCGCCCTTGCCGCGCCGGGTGGCGACAAAGCGCGCCAGCCCGACCGTGCCGGCACCCCCCGGCATGTTCTCGAACTGAAACCGCCCGACCAGGCCAGCCTGCACGGCGACATGCTCAACGGCGCGCCCCAGCCCGTCCCACCCGCCGCCCGGAGCGGCAGGGATCATGACGTTGAGGCTGGGCAGGGCTTCGGCGGCCAGGGCTTGCCGCCAGCCCGGCAGGAAGGGTAGGGCGGTGGCCGCGGCGAGCAGGCGACGACGTTGCATGGACATGTTCCTCGGTTTGTGGCCCCTGGCCGGTCTTGCGCCGGCCTGTCCGGGGGCTGGGAAAAGGCGTCAGGCGGGGTAGAGCACCCTCCCTTCCATCAGACGACGGGCGGTGCGGTAGACCACGGCCTCCTCGGCCACGAGCGTGTCGCCTTCCAGGCGGGTTCGCGCCGTGACAGGCAGGATGCCGGAGGGGTGGGCGACACGGAGATCCGCCTCCGCGCCGCGCGGGCGCGACAGGCGCTGCACCAGGCTGCCTGGAATGCGAGCGGCGACGGCCAGGCACATGGCGCCGGTCAGTGGCGTCGCCTTATGCGGCTGCCCGGCCGAGATCATGCGCACCAGCACATCCATCTCCTGTGCCGGCAGGATGCTGCCATCGGCGGCTTCAGTATCCGTGGGCGGTGCGAGCAGCGCCACCTGAGGCAGGTTCCTCAGCGTATTGCGCGCTTCCTCGCGATCGCGGACCAAGCCCATGGCCAGAGCGGCGGCAATGCGCACATCCTCGAACCGCGCCAGCAGCTCCGGACGACTCAGAGCCGACGGGCTCTCCGTGCCGGAGAGGCCCACCGCTGCCGCCGCAAGGAAGACGACAGGATTGGCCGCATCCACCAGGGAAGCCTCGACGACCCCCAGTCCCGACACCTCCAGCCGGTCCAGCGCCTGGCCGCTGGGCAGCAGCCTGCCAGTGGCGGCGCCGCCAGGGGCGAGGAAGGCCAGGCGGATTGGTGCGGCGGTGCCGGCAACGCCTTGCAGCGCGAAGTCGCCGTGCGTCGCCAGCCGCCCTTCCTCCAGCGGAAACTGCGCGACGATGATCTTGCCGGTGTTGGTGTTGTGAATGCGCACCGTGGCGGTGTCGCCACTGGTCGCGACCAACCCTTCCTCCGCCGCGAAGGGCCCGACGGCAGAGGAGATATTGCCGCAATTGCCGCGATAGCCCACCACCGGTGCATCCACCTGCACCTGAGCAAAGGTGTAGTCCACATCGGCATCATTCCGCGTCGGGGGGCCGATCACGGCGATCTTGGACAGAGAGGAAATGCCGCCGCCCATGCCATCGAGCTGCCGCCCGTTCGGATCGGGGCTGCCGAGGGCGGCGAGGAAGATGGGGTCCCACTCCGCCCGCGCCTCCGGCAGGTCGCGCTGGTGGAAGAACAGCGCACGGCTGGTGCCGCCGCGCATATAGACGGCGGGGAGGGAGCGCAGGCTCATGCGGCGTGCTCCCGCGCCGAAAGGGCGCGCAGCATGAAGGGTAGGATGCCGCCGCCGCGCCAGACGCGCGCGTCGTAGGCGCTGTCCAGCCGACAGAGCAGCGGCAGGATCTCCACCCGCCCATCCGCCCGGCGCAGCGTGGCGCGCAGCACGGCGGACGGCCTAGCCTGACGGTCCAGATCCTCGATGTCGAACAATTCCGAACCGTCCAGCCCCAGGTTCAGCCGCGTGGTGCCGCCGGTGAATTCCAGTGGCAGCACGCCCATGGAGACGAGGTTGGACCGGTGGATGCGCTCGAAGCTTTCCGCGATCACGGCTCGCACGCCGAGCAAGGCCGGCCCCTTCGCGGCCCAGTCGCGGGAAGAGCCCGTGCCATACTCGCGCCCGGCGACCACCACCAGCGGCACCCCTTCGTCGCGGTAGCGCATGGCGGCATCGAAGACCGTCATCTGCGTGCCGTCCGGCATGTGGCGGGTGATGCCGCCTTCCGTGCCCGGCACCATCTCGTTGCGCAGGCGGATATTGGCGAAGGCGCCGCGCATCATCACCTCGTGATTGGCCCGGCGGGCGCCATAGGCGTTGAACTCCGCCTGGGTCACCTGATGCGCCGAAAGATAGCCTCCCGCCGGGGAATGCGCCGGAATGGCGGAGACCGGGGAAATGTGGTCGGTGGTGATGCTGTCCCCCAGAATGAGCAGCGGCCGCGCCCCGGAGAGAGTGGGCGGGGGCGGCTCGGCCAGGGAAATGCCGTCGAAATAGGGGGGGCGGCGGATATAGGTGCTGCCGGGCGCCCAGGCGAAGCGCGTGTCGCCCACGGCGGGCAGGGCGCGCCAGTCGTCATCCGCTTGGAACAGCGGCGCATATTCCCGCCGGTAGACATCGGCCGAGACGGTGTCGCGCAGCACCGCCGCGATCTCCTCGCCCGTGGGCCACAAATCGCACAGGAAGGCATCGCGCCCATCCTGGTCCTGGCCCAGCGGCTCCCTGGTCAGATCCTTCATGCGGCCAGCCAGCGCATGCGCCACGACGAGCGGCGGCGACATCAGATAGCCCGCGCGCACCTGGGGATGGATGCGCCCTTCGAAATTGCGGTTGCCCGACAGCGCCGCACAGGCGACCAGATCGCGCTCCCTGATGCGTGCGGCCACCTCCTCGGCCAGCGCGCCGGAGTTCCCGCCGCAGGTGCCGCAACCGAAGCCGGCGAGATGGAAGCCCAGCGCATCCAGGCTGCGCTGTAGGCCGCTGGTTTCCAGATAGCGGGCGACAACCCGCGACCCCGGCGTCAGCGAAGCCTTGACCCAGGGTGGCACCCTCATGCCGCGCTGGACGGCTTTCTGCGCCAGCAGGCCGGCACCGATCATCAGCGCCGGGTTGGAGGTGTTGGTGCAGGAGGTGATGGCGGCGATGACCACGGCCCCATCGCCGAAGCCATCTTCCCAGCCATGCCCGGCACCGCGTTTCGTGAAGGCCGTGAGGCTGCCGGGCATCTGCGCAAGCGGAACGCGATCCTGGGGGCGGCGCGGCCCCGCGACGGAGGGCTCGACCTGGGCGAGATCGAATTCCACCAGGGTGGTGAAGCGCGGCTCCGGCATGTCGGCCTCGCGCCACAGTCCCTGTGCGCGGCAATAGGCCTCGACCAGCGAAACCTGTTCCGCCGAGCGGCCGGTGGCACGGAGGTAGGCGATCACCGCCTGGTCCACCGGAAAGAAGCCGCAGGTGGAGCCGTATTCCGGCGCCATATTGGCGATGGTGGCGCGGTCCGCCAGGGTCAGCGCGCCATCCAGGGCGGGGCCGGTGAACTCGACGAACTTCTCGACCACGCCCAGGGCGCGCAGGCGCTGGGTCAGGGCAAGAACCAGATCGGTCGCGGTGGCGCCGGCGGGCAGCGCGCCCGACAGGCGCACACCCACCACCTCCGGCAGCCGGAACACCAGGGGCTGGCCGAGCATGGCCGCCTCCGCCTCGATCCCGCCTACGCCCCAGCCCAGCACGCCCAGCGCGTTGATCATGGTGGTGTGGCTGTCCGTCCCGACCAGCGTGTCGGGGTAGGCGATCGTCCTTCCACCTTCCTCCCGCGTCCACACCACCTGGGCGACATGCTCCAGATTGACCTGATGCAGGATGCCGCCGCCGGGCGGCGCCACGCGGAAATTGCTGAACGCATCCTGTGCCCAGCGCAGGAAGGCGTAGCGCTCGGTGTTGCGGCGATACTCATTGGCCACATTGCGCGCCATGGCGTCCGGGGTGCCGGCATGGTCGACGATCAAGGAGTGATCGACGATCAGGTCCACGGGAATGACCGGATTGATCTTGCGCGCATCACCGCCGCGCGCGGCGAAGGCATCTCGCATGGCCGCGAGGTCGACCATACCCGGCACGCCCGTGAAATCCTGCATCAGCACACGCGCCGGGCGGAAGGCGACGTCGCCTGGCAGCACCTCGCCGCGGGCGGTGGCCAGCAGGGCGTCGATGTCACCTTGGCTGACGGTATCATCGTCACGGTGTCGCAGCAGATTTTCCAGCAGCACGCGGAGGCTGAAAGGGAGCGCGCGCAGTGTGGCCTCGCCCACCGTGCCCGGCAGATCGACGCAATGATAGGTGCGGCCACCCACGGACAGGGCGCGATGGCGTGTCATTCCTGGTGACCCTCGGAGAGAATCGTCTCGGGCGCGCCATCCAGAAGCGGTGCAAGCGCGGTATAGGAAGCAGAGATGTGGCGCCGCATTTGCCACTCGGCCATGTCAGGATCACGGTCGGCGATGGCATCGAGAATGCGGCGATGCTCGATGACCGATCGCCGTCCGCGGCCGGCCACCCTGCGCAGCTGGGAGCGATAGAGGCGCAACTGCTGATAGAGGTCACCGCAGAGCAGCCGGTCCAGCAATGCGTTCTGGGCACCGTGCGCGATAGCGACGTGGAAATCCCGGTCAGCGCCGCCGAGCGCGTTGGGCGCATCGTCGCCCATGCTGGCGATGTGTGCCTCCTGCCGTGCGAGGATCTCCCGCAGCCGGGCGAGGTCCTCGTCCCGCATCGCCAGTGCGGCGCCGCGGGCGGCCATGCCTTCCAGCGCCTCCCGCACCCCATAGACCTGTCGGAAGGTATCGGCCGAGAGCGTCACCACCCGCGCACCCAGGCGCGGCGTGCGTTCCACCAGCCCGCGCTCGACCAGACGGTTCAGCGCTTCCCGCAGCGGGGCGCGGCTGACGCCGTATTGCCGCGATAAAACGGGCTCGCTGAGCTTGGCGCCCAAGGGGATTTCCCCCTGGATAATGGCTTCGCTCAGCCGTCGGAAGAGCGACTGGGTCAGGTCGCCTTCTGTCAGAGCCGCATTCTCAGCGGCTATGTTGTCGACAATTTTTTCCATCCAGCCAGGATCAGAAGCACGGAATTCCCGTTAAGTCCACCGTCTTCTTCTGGCGGTGTCGACAAACTCTCGGAGAGGTCTGATACTGGTCTAGGTAACTAGCCTTGGAGGCGAAGAGCCAGCGGCGCATCGGCCGCCCTTTCGCCGGGAAACCCCTGCGGATTCGCCGCATGCCAGGGCGGCCGAGGCCGGAACGAATGAGTCGCCGCGATGCCCGCGCGAGGGCGCCCCATGGTTCCGCCCGCGCCCGTGCGCGATGTAGCATTCCAGCTGGAAAGCCGCCGGAAAGGCGGCATCGGCCAGAAGCAGAGGGAGAGAATGCCGTGATCACTCCGAATCGTCGTGGTTTGCTCTTGGGTGCCGCTATGCTGGCCACTCCAGGCATCCTGCGCGCGCGGGCCGCTTGGCCGGATGGGCCGATCCGTATCGTTGCGCCGTTTCCGCCGGGCGGCAGTGCCGACCTCATCTGCCGGCTGGTACAAACGCCGCTACAGCAATCGCTTGGCGTGCCGGTTGTTATCGAGAACCGGCCAGGGGGTAGCGGCGCTGTCGGCACCGCCGCCGTTGCGCGCGACCGGGCGGATGGACAGAGCTTTGTGTTGGTCTTCGACAGCCATGTGATCAACCCTCTGCTGAACCCGACGCTGGGCTTCGATCCCGAGAAAGACCTGCGTGCAGTGATGCTGGTTGCAACCGCTCCCATGCTCATCACCACGCCTGACGCAAAGCCTTACAAGACGCTCGCGGATGTGATCGCGGTCGCGCGGCAGGGGACCGACCGGATCAGCTTTGGCACGGTCGGCGTGGGCAGCCTCGCACATCTCACCATGGAGCGGCTGCAGCAGGTGACGGGCACACAGATGGTGCACGTGCCTTACCGTGGCGGCGGCCCGATGAGCACCGCCGCCATGGCAGGTGAGATCGATCTGGCGGTCGCGAGCGTGGTTGGGCTGGGCAGGCAGGTGGGTACCTCGCTGCGGCCTCTGGCGCAATCGGGGGCAAGCCGCTCGCCGAGGCGGCCGGATATTCCGACAATCGGCGAAGCGGGTGTGGCGGGCGTCGCTTCGGAGGCCTTCTGGGGCTTCTGCACCCAATCCGGCGTGTCGGACGCGATCGTCACGCGCTTCAATGCGGCGCTCGTCGATGCCCTTGCCACTCCGGCCGTGCGTCACCCCCTGGAAAGCCAGGGTTGCACGGTCATGGCGTCTTCCCCTGATGAATTCGACCGCTTTCTGGGCGAACAGAGTGCGATCTGGAGCAAGGTGGTGCGCGAGCGGCATATCACGGCACAGTAGCCGGGGCGCCGAGCGGGACTTGGTCGCTGCGGTGCGACAATCGGCAGGATCAGGTCCGGCCCGGCCGCGCGATCGGGTGGAACGGCGCAGGCGGCTGGGTAATGCGCTCGCAGGCCCGGCAGGAGAACCGCTCGCGCACCGTCTGGATGACCTTCCCCTGCCGCGGGATCACCTCCAGGGTCTCGGTGACGTCCTCGCCGAGCTTGGACAGCTTGCCGCCGTAGCAGGGGTAGGCAGAGGGGGATGGAAGCACCACCCGCTTGCGCGGCAGGTGGGCGAACAGAGGACCACGGGAGGGCTTGCGCGGTGGTAGCGGCCTCCACCATGGCTCTTGGCCCGTACCGCGTCCTCGGCTGCCGTGGCGATGAGCTCACCGAGTTCCAGCTCCAGCTGGTCGAGCAGCTTGCGGCCCCGCTCGGACGAGGCGCCGAACTTGTCGTGCCGCAGTTCGGCGATGACTGACCGGATGGAGATCGGCGACACGGATCAGCCCAGCGCCTCGGTGGAAGGCGGGTCAAGCGGCAGCAGCTTCCCGATCACCACGACCGCTGCGGCGCTAGTGGAGATCGAATCCGGTGGCAGGCGTGAGATGCATTGGCACCCGCAAGCGGACGAGTGGCAGTACTGGATCGAAGGCCAGGGCCGCATGACTGTGTTCGCCTCCGGCTCCAGCGCCAGCACCTTTGACTACCAGGGGGCGACGTAGGCTTCGTCCCCTTCGCGATGGGCCACTATATCGAGAACACCGGCACGACGGTGCTGCGCTACCTGGGGCTGTTCCCGGCCGGCCGCTACAAGGGTGTGTCGCTCGCGCAGCGGATAGCCTGCACGCCGCATACGCTGGTGGAGGCGCATCTGGGGATCGACCGCGGTCTGCTGGATGCGCTGCGCCGGGGCAAGTCGCCCGTCGTGCCGGATTGAGGAGGGATGGAGATGACTGCAAGCAGCGGCGGCACCGGCCAGGCCGGGCAGAACCGCGGGCGGCTGGCCGGCAAGGTCGCCGTGGTCACGGGCGCGGCGCGGGGCATCGGCCGGGCGACGGCGCTCGCCTTCGCGCGGGAAGGGGCGGACGTGGTGGGCATCGACCTCGCCGCGCGCGCGAGTCCCATCACCACCTTCGAGCAGCCGACGCCGGAGGAGCTGGAAGAAACCGGCCGGCTGGTGCGGGAAGCCGGGCAGAGGTGGCTCGCGATCCGGCTCGACCAGCGAGACCTTGGTGCGCTCCGCGGGGCGGCGGAGCAGGTGAAATCCGAGTTCGGCGGGCTCGACATCCTGTTCGCCAATGCCGGCATCCAGGCGTTCAAGCCGCTGCTGGAGATGGAGGACCCGGATTGGCACGACCAGATCGACGTCAATCTCACCGGCACGGCCAACGCCGTGCGCGCCTTCGCGCCGCTGATCGTTGCCCGCGGGGGCGGCCGGATCATCATGACCTCCAGCACCCAGGGGCGGCACGGCACCAAGTACGGCGCCGCATACTCCGCGTCCAAGTGGGGCATCATCGGGCTGATGAAGTCGGCCGCCCTGGAACTGGGCGAGCACAAGATCACGGTGAACGCCGTCATCCCCGGCCTGATCGACACGGCGCTCACCCGGCACGAAGAGCGCTATGCCCAGGCAATCGAGGAGGCCGGCCAGAAGCCCACGGGCGACGAAGTGGCGGACGAGAAGTCCGCGGCTCAGGCGAAGCTCAAGAAGACCCCGCTCCAGGTGCCCTGGATCGCACCGGAGGACGTGGCGCCCGTCGTGGTGTTCCTTGCCTCCGACGAGGCCCGGATGGTCAGCGGCGCCGCCTACGACGTGACTGGCGGCGACAGCGCGCACAACGCCGCGTAGAACTGACGATCAAGGGTCCAGCCGGGGCGCTCGGTCGCGGTAGCGACGCGAGGGCGCATGGGACCCTGATGGCCCTGTGCATCAGGCCGGACCGAGCGACGCCAGCCGCATCAGCACGCGGCAGGCGGCGTCGAAGTCCTCCAGGTGCATCGCCTCTGCCGGATTGTGGCTGCCGTTCTGATTGCGGACGAACAGCATGGCGGCGGGGATGCCTGTCTTGGCGAGGGCCGAGGCGTCGTGCCCCCCCGCCGCTCGGCATCCCTCCGATGCGGGATGCCGAGGTCGCGTGCCGCTTCTTCGAGCGCGGCGATCAGGGCAGGGTCCACCGGGGTGGGGGTGCCGGCGCTCTCGGGGCCGCGGTCGAAGCGCACGCCGCGCGTGACCTCGATCTCCACCACCAGCCGGTGGAATGCCTCGAAACAGTAGATCCAGCGCCGCCTGGTCCACGCTGTGCACGTCCAGCTTGAAGTCCGCCGCGCCGGCAATCTTCGTCATCCCGACCTCCGGCGCGGTCGCCATGACGCACATCCTGGAGGGCCGCCTGCCCGGCTTCGAGCGGACGAAGATCCACTTCCACATCTCCCCCACCATGGGCGCCCCCCTGGCCCAGGCCTGCTGGTCATTGAGGAGGGCGGCGGCACCACTGGCCCGCGTGAGGATGGGCTGGAACACGTCTTACACGTGCTGGAGGGCGAGGCGGAGATCGGCGCCCACGATGAGACGCGCCGTCTGGAGCCGGGCGGCTTTGCCTGCGTGCCGGCCGGCGCGGTCTTCGGCATCCACGCCATCGGCGGTCCGGCGCGTGTCATCTGGATCAAGCGGCCCTATGCCGGCGCCCGGCATCGCCCCGCGCTGCGCCTTCTTCGGCGCCCGCGCGGAGGTACCGCGCTTGAACAAGCACACAAGCGGCCGGACCTGGCAGGTGCTGCTGGGAGAGGCCGACCATGTCCATGGACATGGAAGTGAACATCCTCTCCTTCGCGCCCGGCACCCACTTTCCCTTCGTCGAGACCCATATCATGGAGCATGGGCTCTACATGCTGGAGGGCCAGGGCCTCTACCTGCTGGGCCGCGAGTGGCACGAGTGCTGGAAGGGCGACTTCATCTGGATGGCCCCCTACGTGCCGCAGCAGCTCTACGCCACCGGCTGGGGCGAGACTGCCTACCTCCTCTACAAGGACGTCAACCGTGATGTGCGGTTCGGCTGAGCCGGCAGTCGGGTAGGCACCGCACCGGCAAATCATCTACTGAGCTTGAAGCTTAGCGGCTGCTCCTCGGACTGGGCGGCGACCGTGAGAGCGCCTCGCAGTATCGCCACTGACCAATTTCAGACCGGCTCCGTCGCGTCCAGCGTACAACGGCGCGATCCCCTCGGCATGCCGCACTCGGAGGTGTTCCTGGCTTTCGAGCTGCAGCTCGGCGGCGCAGACAGGCCCCTCCTCGAGATCATCGACCGCTCTGAAGCGTTGGAAGCGGCGGGCGACGTGGACGCCGCACGGCTCGGACGCTTTCTGCTCGCCGCCGAGATGAACCGATGCGCCCTGGCGAATGTGAACTTCCCGCCGACCGGCCAGTTCTCCAGCCTTGCCGTCGGGTGCAGCGAATTGCAGGGTGTGGTCGTCTCTGGCTTCCCCGTGCTCTGGAACATTCGGCGCGGTCGGGAGTAGCGTCGGACTGCTGCCGCCGCATCACCACCAAGGTTGAGGAGACCGCCCTTGCCCCGTCACATCGCCTGCCTTTCCTATGACTTTGATACCTGGTCGGGCTTCGCCGCGCGCGGCATGATGACGCCGACGCCTATCTCGCGCGGCGAGTTCGGCGTTGTCGGCGCGCAGCGCATCCTCGACCTGCTGGCGAGCCGGGGCATCAAGGCAAGCTGGTACATCCCCGGCGTGGTGATCGAGACCTATCCCGCCATCTGCGCGCGCGTGGTCGAGGCCGGCCACGAGATCGGCCACCACGGCTGGAGCCATGTGCCGCCCGCCGAGCTTTCCGCGGAGCAGGAGGCGGAGGAGTTCGCGCGCGCAGTGGAAGCGATCCGCCGCCTGACCGGCGTGAGGCCGGCGGGCTACCGCTCCCCGGCCTGGGACCTCAGCGACCACAGCATCGGGCTGATGCTCGAACATGGCTGCCGCTATGACAGCAGCATGATGGGGCATGATTGCGAGCCCTATTTCGCCCGCCGGGGCGACAAGGTGGCGGTGGACGCACCGCTCGCCTTCGGCGAGACAACGGATCTGGTAGAGATCCCGATCAGCTGGTCGCTCGACGACCATCCGCATTTCGAGTTCTTCCGCACCAAGGCGGGCGTGATGCCCGGGCTGGCGAATGCCAGCGGCGTGCTGGAGAACTGGCTGGCCGATTTCGAGTATATGCGCCGCACCACGGACTGGGGTGTGATGGTCTACACCTTCCATCCCTATGTCAGCGGCCGTGGCCATCGCATGCTGATGATGGAGAAGCTGATTGACGGCCTCGTCGGCATGGGCGCCGAGTTCCTCACCCTCGACCAGGTGCAGCAGGAATTCCGCGCGCGGCAGCCGCGCTGAGCCCGCCCGACCGCTTCCGCATAGGAACCTTATGATGACGCAGAAATCCCGCTTCTCCGGCCGCGCCGCCATTGTCACCGGTGCCGCCGGCGGCATCGGCGCCGCGACCGCGCGCCGCCTCGCGGAGGAGGGTGCGCAAGTTCTCGTCGCCGACCGCTCCGCCGATGTGGAGGCCGTGGCTCGGGAGATTAGCGGCCGAGCGCTGGTGCTCGACATCACGGCGAAGGAGGCCGGCGCGCGGCTGGCTGCCGCCGCGACCGAGACCTTTGGCCGGCTCGACATCCTGGTGAACAATGCCGGCATCGGCGGCAGCAAGGCGCTCGCGGAGTCTGACGACGACCTGATCGACCGCTTCGTGGACACCAACCTAAAGGCGGTGATGCGGGTGACGCGCGACTGCCTGCCACATCTCACGCGCCCCGGCGGCCGCATCGTCAATGTCTCCTCGATTTTCGGGCTGGTCGGTTATCCCGGCACGGCGGCTTATGCCGTGGCCAAGGCGGGGGTGGCGCAACTCACCCGGCAGCTCGCCTGCGACCTCGGGCCGGAGGGCATCTTGGTCAATGCCGTGGCGCCCGGCGTCATCGAGACGCCGATGACGGTCAATCACCTGAAGAACCCGCATTACCGCGACAACATGCTGGCGCCGACGCCGCTGCGCCGCTCCGGCAGGCCGCAGGAGATCGCCTCGGTCGTGGCCTTCCTGGCCTCGGAGGACGCCTCCTTCGTCACTGGGCAGGTGCTGGCCGTCGATGGCGGCTGGATGACCGCCCGCGCCACGCCCGCCGCATGATCCTTCCAGCGCCTGAAAGGCAGATCGCATGAAGCGCCGCACATTCCTGGCCACCAGCGTCGCCGCGCTGGCCGCGCCCTCCCTCGGCCGCGCGCAGCAGGACAAGGTGCTGCGCTTCATCCCGCAGACCGATCTCAGCATCCTCGACCCGATCTTCGGCCTGGCCTATGCGACGCGGAACCATGGCTACATGGTCTTCGACATGCTCTACGGCCAGGACAGCGACTTCCGCGCCTCGCCGCAGATGGTGGAGGGACATGTCACCGAGCAGGACGGCCGCCTCTGGCGCCTGACCCTGCGCGACGGGCTGAAATGGCATGACGGCGAGCGCGTGCTGGCGCGGGACTGCGTCGCCAGCATCCGCCGCTGGGGCAAGCGGGACCCCTTCGGCCAGGCGCTGCTGGCGGCCACCGACGCGCTGTCGGCGCCGGACGACAAGGTGATCCAGTTCCGCCTGAACCGCCCCTTCCCGCTGCTGCCGGATGCGCTGGGCAAGCTGCCGCCGCTGCTGCCGGTGATGATGCCCGAGCGGCTCGCCATGACCGACCCCTACACACAGGTGACGGAGATGGTCGGCTCCGGCCCCTTCCGCTTCCTGCCGGGCGAGCGTGTCTCCGGCGCGCGCGTCGCCTATGAGCGGTTCAGGGACTATGTGCCGCGCGCCTCCGGCACCCCGTCCGGCACGGCGGGGCCCAAGGTGGTGCATGTGGACCGCGTGGAATGGACCGTCATCCCCGATGCCTCCACCGCCGTCGCCGCGCTGCAGGCGGGCGAGCAGGACTGGCTGGAATTCGCCGCCAACGACATGCTGCCGCTGCTGAAGCGGGCGAGGAACGTCAAGGTCGCCGTGCAGGAGCAGGCCGGCATGATCTGCCTGATGCGCCTGAACCACCTGCACCCGCCCTTCGACAACCCGGCCATCCGCCGCGCCCTGCTCGGCGCCTTCGACCAGGCCGACTACATGATGGCCGTGGCCGGCGAGGACCGCGCGATGTGGAACGCGCCGATCGGCTTCTTCACGCCCGGCACGCCGATGGCGAACGATGCCGGCATGGAAGTCTTCAAGGGACCGCGCGACTTCGACAAGGTGAAGCGCGACCTCGCCGCCGCCGGCTACAAGGGCGAGAAGGTGGTGCTGCTGGGCGCGACCGACCCGACCTTCATCCACGGACTCAGCGAGGTGGCGGCAGACATGCTGCGCCGCTGCGGCATGAACGTGGACTACCAGCTTTCCGACTGGGGCACGCTGACCGCGCGGCGTTCCAGCAAGGAGCCCACGGAAAAGGGCGGCTGGAGCTGCTATATGACGGCGCTCACCGGTATCGACATGGCCAATCCCGCCCTCAGCGCGCCGCTGCGCGGCAACGGCGCCAATGCGATGGCGGGCTGGCCGGACCTACCGGCGGTGGAAGCGCTGATCGCCGAATGGTTCGCTGCCCCGGGGCCGGAGGCGCAGAGAGAGGTCGCACGACGTCTGCAGGGGCAGGCCTTCCAGGATGTTCCCTACATCCCGGCCGGCCAGTTCCTGCAGGCGGCCGCCTATCGCAGCAACCTCGAAGGGGTGCTGCGCGGCTTCCCGATGTTCTGGAACGTGCGGAAGGCCTGAAGGCAGGGCAGGGGCCTCGCGCCCCGCCTGTCACGGGGCTCGCCGCGCGGATCGGTGTGCCGGCGGCGGCGCTGGAGGCAAGTGTCGCCCGCTTCAACGGCTTCGCCGCCGGCGGGCAGGACGAGGATTTCGGGCGGCCAGCGCGGGCCGATGCCGCCTCGGCCGGGGACAAGCGGCGGCGGGCGGGCATCAAGCCCATCGCGGCGCGCGGACCAACGCGCAGGCCGAGGTGCTGCGACCGGATGGCAGCATCATCCCTGGCCTCTTCGCCGCCGGGTTGGCAATGGCCAACCCAATCGGCACGCGCAATGTTGGCACCGGCACGGCGATCGGCCCGAACATGACATGGGGGTATATCGCGGGGCGGCGCCTCGCCGGGCGCAACTAGCGGATTTGGCCCAAACAGGGCTCTCCCGGGTTCTGTCAGCGCTCGCGCCAACTCTGATAATCTGTGATGCAGGACGAGTCTCACCTATGGGACTCCCAGAATTGCGAACACCCTGCCCGTGATATGCCTGGACGCGCGGCATGGCCGGACTGCCACGGCCCTGCAGCGCCACAAGACGGATGCCCACGACGCCAAGACGCTGGCGCAACTGGTCCGGATCGGCGTACCGCGAGGCGCAGGTGAAGGAATGGGCTGCGCATCTGATCCGGCGCTTAGTCGGGGCACGGGCGCAGATGGTCGGCATCTCGATTGACCTCTCCGACCAGATCCGCAGCACGTTCAAGAGCTTCGGGCTGCGCGCGGGCGGCGGGGCCGGTGGCATGGACGAGACGCCTGTCCCGACCCGCCGCCATCATAGCGGTCCCATCCAACCACCCATCATTATTCTACCCATAGCGACTGGCCATAGCGACTGGCCTGCCATTCGCCACAGAACCTCCCGGATAGCTCGGGATAAAGGTGCAAATGCCTTGCACCTTTCCTGTCATGCCTTTAGATGTATCATCCGTACATCTTTTCTGGGCAGGATCCGATCAATGCCCGAACTGCTTTCCGCTTCCCCCATCACCGCCGTGAGGGTGGCCATGTTGGTGCCAGAGGCACAGGGGCCGACGGTCGCCCGTCGTCTGGACAAGCGTATGTCCCAGATCTCCTCTCCGAGAGCCGTTCAATCAGCCCTCCATCGCAAGATCGGCAGGCAGCGCACGGCACCGGCCGGCGCGGTGGCGGCCTGGCCATGAGCACGCAGATGGCAGCACAGCTCAGCGAGGACGACATTCGGCGGCTGGTCACCGCATTCTATGCTCGTGTACGCCAGGACGGTCTGCTCGGCCCGGTCTTCGTGGGAGCGATCGGCGAGAGTGACGCCGCATGGGAGCGCCATGTTGCGCGCCTATGTGATTTCTGGTCCTCCGTGATGCTGACGAGCGGGCGATATCGTGGTGATCCCTTCTCGGCGCATCTCAGGCTGTCTGCCATCAGCCCGGCGATGTTCGACCAGTGGCTGGCCCTGTTCGCCGAAACCTGTGCCGAGTTGTTCGCGCCGCCGATTGCCGAAACCTTCCAGCTACGGGCCGAGCGCATCGCGCGAAGCCTGCGCATGGGTCTGTTCGAGCGGTTGCCGGTGCCACGCCCTCGCACCTGCGAGGGTGGTGCGATGCCGAATACCCGGAGGCTTGCATGACCCGGCAAGAACAGGCGGGTGATTCACTGGGACAATTGGATCACTTGCAGCGCTGCATACGCCAGGATCAGCACACCTCGGACGGGATGCAGCGAGAGGAACGAAGACAATGGCGAGCAGTGTAGATGCCCAAACTGGGCGGCACACTGAGATCAAGCGAGGCTTCGTATCCCGGTGGTTCTGCTCGACGAACCACAAGGACATCGGGACACTCTATTTGATCTTCTCGGCCTGCGCCGCCTTCGTCGGCGTGGGGCTTTCCGTGATGATGCGCATGGAATTGCAGAATCCTGGCCTGCAATTCTTCTCCGGCGGGCAGATGTGGAACGTGCTGGTCACCGCGCATGGCCTGATCATGATTTTTTTCGTGCTCATGCCGGCGCTGATTGGCGGCTTCGGCAACTACTTCGTGCCGATCATGATCGGGGCACCCGACATGGCCTTCCCGCGCATGAACAACATCTCGTTCTGGCTGCTGGTGCCGTCCTACATGCTGCTGATCGGCAGCCTGTTCGTGAATGAGGGCACCGGCACTGGCTGGACGATCTACCCGCCGCTGTCCGATGCCACCTACCATCCGGGCGTCTCGGTGGACATGGCACTGTTCGCCCTGCACCTGGCTGGCGCGAGCTCGCTGTTGGGTGCGATCAATCTCATCGCGACGATCCTGAACATGCGCGCGCCCGGCATGACGCTGCACAAGATGCCGCTCTTCGTCTGGTCGGTCTTGGTCACCGCCTTCATGCTCCTGATAACCCTGCCGGTGCTGGCCGGCGCCATCACCATGCAGATCACCGACCGGATGTTCGGCTCGGCCTTCTTCCGGCCCGAGGGGGGTGGCGACCCAGTCCTATACCAGCATCTGTTCTGGTTCTTCGGCCACCCCGAAGTCTACATCATGATCCTGCCGGGCTTCGGCATCATCAGCCATGTCATCTCCACCTTCAGCCGCAAGCCGATCTTCGGCTATATGGGCATGGTTTACGCGCTGGTGGCGATCGGCTTTATCGGCGACGTTGTCTGGGCGCACCACATGTTCACCTCCGGCATCTCGGTGGACACGCGCGCCTACTTCATGGCCGCATCAATGATCATCGCCGTGCCGACGGGCATCAAGATCTTCTCCTGGATCGCCACGATGTGGGGCGGTTCGCTGACCTTCCCGACCCCGATGCTCTGGGCGATCGGCTTCATCTTTGTCTTTACTATGGGTGGCGTGACCGGCGTGAAGCTGGCCAATGCCGGCGTGGACGTGATCCTGCACAACACCTATTACGTGATCGCGCACTTCCATTATGTGCTGTCGCTGGGCTCCGTCTTCGCGATCTTCGCCGGCTTCTACTACTGGGTCGGCAAGATGAGCGGGAAGCGGTACCCGGAGTTCTGGGGTAAGGTTCACTTCTGGATGACCTTCGTCGGCGTGAACCTGACCTTCTTCCCCATGCACTTCCTCGGCGCCCAGGGCATGCCGCGGCGCTACCCGGACTACCCGGACGCCTTCTGGGGCTGGAACTTCGTGTCCTCTATCGGCGCCTATATCGGCGGGGCGTCCTTCCTGGTGTTCCTGTATGTCTGTTACCGCACCTTCACGAGCAAGGAGCAGGCTGCGGCAAACCCCTGGGGCGAGGGCGCCACGACGCTGGAATGGCAGCTGAGCAGCCCGCCACCCTTCCACAGCTTCGAGGAATTGCCGCGCATGCGCTAGGCGCGCACCTGACCAGCCCCGTCGGCTGAATACTTCGAAGAAGCTGCTGACAACTTTGATTAGGGAGCAATCCGGAGCGCGGGGTGATGGGTCGCCCCTGCTGACGAGGCTGAGTACTGCCCTGGTGCGGCCGGTGCTGGGCATGGCGGGTTCGCTTCGATCCGGAGGAGCTGACGGGCTGCGCTTCGGGCCTCTGGTTAGCGCCTCTTCTCGGCCCTGCGGCATGTTGCCGGCTGGCCTCAGCTGCGCCCACGACAAGTGCCGATAGGCTCGCATAGACGTGAGAGGGGCGGAGCGTCTGGCCTCTCTTGCCTTACCCCAGAGATCTCCACAGATCGCCCGTGGATCGGAGCCAGGTGTCTCGAGAGAGTCGGAGGTGAAACGGCCCGGGTCGTATCTGGCAGGCCGATCGGAGCCTCTGGCGGCATCAAGGTGACCATCCAGAAGGAGCCCGCGATGAAGGAAGCCCACCGCCCTGCGACAGCCACCCAAGTACGGGAGATTTTAGGTCCCGCGGATGAGGACCTCATTCTTCGTGTCCTCGAGACGGAAGCCAGCGCACCGGAAGTGGTTGAGGCCCTGAACTGGATCAATGCGGATGACCAACTGGGACAGGCTCTGCAGCGCCAGCCCTCTGGCCGCGTCGCGAAGCTCTGCGAGATCCTTACGGCCGATCAGGAGGATGAGCCCGAAGCCTGAGGGAGCCTGTGCCGGTCTTCAGTGGTGCTGCAGCAGGTAATGCACAACCTGTCGCAGTTGCGCCTGCATTCAGTGTATCCGCATCCACTCTTCCCTGGCGGCTTGGCGCACCTCGCGGCAGACCAGAAAGGCCTCCGGACCGCTCCTTCCCTGATCAATGAGGGTTGCCCACACGGCCTCAAGCCTCTGATCGAGCTGCTTCTGAAACTCGGTCTCGGAGCTTGCCTGTAGCCGCTCCGCAAGCCGGGACCCGATCTCCTGCGGCGCCTGGAGATAGGCCGCATCCGCAAAGCCACTCATCCTCTGTCCCTCCCAGCGCCCGCGGAACCGCCGGCGCGCAAATGCGACACACCAATATGCTGTTTGAGTGAGGATAACAGAGGCGGCCACCGGTGGTTCAATCCTGCCACGTAACGGATGCTCGATGGCTTGCCGCCACGAGACGCCACATCGCAGCCTCACGGATTGGGTTGGGGGACGTGGAGCGGGCACCTGGACCCGCTACGGCCGGTCGCGAATGCCTAGGAGCTTATCCACGGCGGCTTTGGCTTCCGCCAGAACCTGCTCGAGGGCAGCGGCATCGGTGGTCGCCACGACCTTCAGCTTCTCCGACTTGCCCTGCGAGAGAGGCTGATAGACATGGACCGCCCAGCCGCCGTCACCGTACTCCCGAACCTCCAGAAAATAAGACCGATAGTGGTGGACCTCCACAAAGGCCATACTGTCCGCCTCCCACAGATGAATCTCAAAGTTGTCTATTGGAGGCGTTTGACAGCCGTCTATCGCAGCGCGGCGGCTTTGCGCGGAAGCCAGGATTCGTGATCCATTTGCTTCCGCGGCTCGAAAAGTAAAAAGGGCCCGCCGAAGCGAGCCCTCTGGAAGCTGATAAGGAAGTCTTCTGCTTCCGCAGTGCTTCCGGCGCTAGAGCAAGGCTTTCGGGAAAAGCCTCTAAGCCCCTGAAATCTTTGGCGGACCCGATACGATTCGAACGTACGACCTTTGCCTTCGGAGGGCGGCGGTCTAGGCTTTTCCGGTGTTTTCCCGGACTGGCTGCGGTTTTCTAGATGGTTGATTCTACTCGGGATGTGGCCAACTCGGAAAAGCCGAGCAAACGCTAGCCATTGCCAGAAATTCCGATCTCGTGGTGACTCGTTGGTGACACCAAGACCCCAAGGCAAAGGTCCCATGCCCAAGCTGACGAAGAAGGTGGTGGATGCCGCCGAGCTGCGCGAGAAGCCCTACTTTCTCTGGTGCAGCGAGCTGCCGGGCTTTGGTGTCCGGGTCTTCTCCTCCGGCAAGCGGGTCTACTACGCCGACTACCGGCCCAAGGTCGGCAGCCGGAAGCGCATGTCCCTGGGCCAGCACGGCAAGCTGACCACGGAGGAAGCCCGGAAGCAGGCGATGATCGTCCTGGGCAGCGTCCTGCAGGGCGAGGATCCGGCCGGGGAGCGCGCCACCAGGCGGAAGACCCTGACGGTTCAGGAGCTCTGCGAGCGCTACCTGGAAGCGGCCGACAAGGGCCTGGTCCTGGGGAAGGGCGGGGTGCCGAAGAAGGCCAGCACCTTAGTGACCGACCGCAGCCGGATCAGCGCCCATATCCTGCCGCTCCTGGGCAGCCGGAAGGTCATGGACCTGACGCGCGCGGACGTCACCCGCTTCCTGCGGGACGTGGTGGCCGGCAAGGCGGCCCGGACCGCCAAGACGGAGAAGAAGCGGGGCAAATCGATCGTGGAGGGCGGGAAGGGGGCGGCCTCCCGGACCGTCGGCCTGCTGGGCGGCATCCTGTCCTTCGCCGTCTCCGAGGGGATCATCCCGGCCAACCCCGTGCATGGGGTAAAGCGGCCGGCGGATCAGCGGAAGCGGGCCCGCCTCACGCCGGAGACCTATCGCCAGCTCGGCCAGGCGCTGGAGAAGTGGGAGGCCGAAGGCGGCAGCGAAGCCGCCATCCTGGCTATCCGCCTGCTGGCCCTGACCGGCTGCCGGCGGGGCGAGATCGAGGCGCTGCGGTGGTCCGAGGTGGACATAGAGGGCCACGCGCTGCGGCTGGAGGACAGCAAGGAAGGGGCTTCGGTGCGCCCCCTCGGGCAGGCAGCGCTGGATCTGCTGAGCAGGGCAGGGCGGAAGGAAGGCGCGGTGTATGTCTGTCCCGGGCGCGACCCGCGGAAGCCCTATGGCGGCCTGGCCGGCGCTTGGCGGCGACTGACGAAGGAGGCGGGGCTGGAGGGCGTGACCATCCACACGCTGCGCCACAGCTTCGCCTCTACGGCCGCGGACCTAGGCTACAGCGAGCCGACCATCGGGGCGATGATCGGGCATTCCTCCGGCACGGTGACCGGGCGGTACGTCCATCCCCTCGATGCGGTGCTGGTGGGGGCGGTGGATCGGGTGGCGCAAGAGGTCAGGCGGCAGATGGCTGGGGAAGGCAGGGCCTCAGAGCCTCAGACCTGAAATCTCTCGCGCGACCCACTGATTTGACGTGGCACAGGTGGCACAGGTGGCGCAGCAACAGAAAATGTGAACAAAATCAGTGTCCTGCGGACTGTGCCACGCTGTGCCACCCGGGTGGCACGGAGGTGGCACAGGTGGCACGGCCGGTATATGAAATGAGCTCTGGTCACGGATTCGACCGACCGCTAGCCTGTCAGCAGCCATGAACACCCGCGCTGCAGACACTCCGGCTGTACCTATAGGGGTCGGTTTTTACACCGTGCCGGATGCCGCGCGTCTGCTGAATATCCCTGCTCGGAATATCAACCGTTGGCTGGGTGGATATCACTATGGCCGCGGTGACAAGCGCATAGAGCTCCCACCACTTTGGACACCCCAACTTCCGCGAGCCGAGAAGCATATTGAGCTTGGCTTCCGTGACCTGATCGAGCTGCGGTTCGTGGATGCCTTTTTGAAGGCCGGCTTGGCCCTACAAACTGTCCGGCGATGCATTGAGTATGCGCGCGAATGCGTCGCCGATGAACGGCCGTTTTCGACCAGTAAGTTCCGCACAGATGGCCGCACAATCTTCCTGGAGAGTGCAGCGGATGCCGAGGGCGAGAAGTTACTCGACCTTAAGGGCCGTCAATATGTCATTAAGCGGGTTATAGAGCGCACCTTTAAAGATTTGGACATCGAGGACGATACGGTGCGGCGGTGGAGGCCCTTTAAGAATAAGGCCAGCATCGTCATCGATCCCATGCGAGCCTTCGGCCAGCCGATCGCTGCTGGGTATGGTGTGCCAACCATTGTGCTGGCCGACGCTGTGCAGGCAGAGGGCTCAGTGGAAAGGGCCGCTGCTTTGTATGAAGTCCCGCCGGGCGTTGTGCGCGATGCGCTCGCCTATGAGCAGCTCTTGCAAACAGCGTGAAGGTCTTCTTCGACCACAACCTTTCGCCTGTCATCGCGCGCGCGCTGAACGAGTTGTTCAAGGGACAGCATGAGGTCGTGGCCCTGCGGGATAAGTTCCCCAGAACGATCAGTGACATAGACTGGATTACTGCTCTCGACATGGAAGGGCGATGGATCATCATCTCCGGTGATCGCCGAATCACGAGGAATAAGGCAGAGCAGGCGGCTTTTCGGGCCTCCAAGCACATCGGCATGTTTATGGCGCCCGGCCTTTTCAAGTCATCTGTAGTGAAGCAAGCTGAGCGCTTGCTGGCGCTTTGGCCGAGCATTGAGACCGCCGCTGGCATCGTGCAGGGCGGGGCTATGTTTGAGCTCTCGATGAGTAGCTTAAAGCTCAAGCAAATAAAGTAGCGTCACTTAACCCGCCCGGCCCTGCCGCGGCGGGTTTTGCTATGCTTGGCCCAGTAATTCTGCGCAGGAGCTGCGCAATGCCGGAGGAACCCTCCGATCCGCTCACCCGGCGAGTGCAAGCGATGATCGCCCTGGCGAAGCGGCGCGGCTACGTCACCTATGACGAGCTCAACGAGGCGATGCCGGCCGAGGACGTCTCCGTCTCGCAGGAGATGATCGACGACCTCCTGGTCACGCTGAACGAGCTGGGCATCCATGTGGTGGAGCGGCCCCCAGGGGAATAGGGGAAGCCGCTATCCGAGGCCCGCCCTGCCTTTGCGTATCGCTAGAGCACTCTCACAGCGGCCCAGCTGATTGCTGCCCACATCAGCGCGCTGATCGTACCGCCCCAGAGAAGGCCCTTCGTCAAAGGAACGCAGCCCCGCCTGGGCTGAGCATGACGACGGAATTCGGTCAACATCGCCATGTCGCTCATGGGACCGGTTCCTCCTGCAGGCTTTTGGCTGGAACGCAGGAGGCGAATATCCGTTTCGGAGGCACCGCTGGAGTGGCGCGTAGCGGCCTGCACCAAATCTACGGTCGTGGTGCTCTACAAAATTCTTCCGAAGGCCGGGCATTTCTGTGCGGTGCTGCACATTTCTCCCCGTGCAGGCGAAACACTTCGCCCCGGCCCCGCCGGGCTTTTTTTTACCCGTGCCCCTGCATCCTCCTCACGCCCGCCGTAGTTGCTGATCGGCAACGCCTAAGACATACATGCGATCAGCTCGCATTTGCGTGAGAGAGATGGGGCCTGCCTGAGCCTGGATCTCGCTACGCGAGGTCGGGAGCGGTTGAGCCCACGCCCGCAGGAGGACTGTCCGCATGGGGTTCTGGTTTTCAGTGGTTGCCGCCGTTGTCGCGTTTGCTGCGCTTCTTGCTTACCTCGGGCGCATCGCCACCGCGGCCGAGGATATCTCGAACCAGCTCCATCACGTCCGCGCCCTCTTGGCCGACATGGAGGCACGGCTTCCAGCCTCCCCGCCGATAG
>Ga0180218_1000618_pt1 | contig 29505 bp, 30 predicted proteins | sample eDN3rd37CKraftBY_FD_151334 | JGI IMG/M metagenome (GOLD analysis project Ga0180218, IMG submission 151334) | Enriched backyard soil microbial communities from Emeryville, California, USA - eDNA 3rd pass 37_C Kraft BY (version 2) (version 2) | ecosystem: Environmental > Terrestrial > Soil >... | reverse complement strand
CATCGTCGGACACGCGATTGACCGCCAATGAATTCCACACCTTCGTGAACGTGCGGTAGAGTGCGACGCGCGGCGCGATCGATTTGTCGAACTCCTCAGAATCCGCGATCAGTGCCTCCAGCACCGCCGCCACGTAGTTGTCGCCGGATTGCTGGCTGCCCGTCAGCGATCGCGCATAGCGGCGCAGATACGGCAAATGGGGGGCAATGGACTCTGCTATCGACATTTGACACCTCGTAATCTCGTCTAATGGCGGGAGGATCGGTGTGCCCGACCATCCCGAATGGGTATTGCGTCTGCTTACCCTTGAACTTACCCGTCTCTGCTCACGGCTGGCCCAGGCTAACCTCGCCCGGCTGCACGCGTGATCCCGACGAATTCGCTGTTGGGATTGAAACTCTCGCCCGCCTCGAAACCGAGCGCCTTGTTCAAGGCAACACGGGCGCGGTTGACCCGGCTTTTGACCGTACCCACTGCCGCGTTGGTGATCTCCGCCGCCTCTTCGTACGAAAAGCCTTCCGCACCAACAAGCAGCAAAACCTCCTTCTGGTCGTCACTCAGGACGCCAAAAGCCTTCTTGAAATCTACGAGGTCCATATGGACATGCTGCTCCGGCAGAACCGACATCCGTTCGGCCATCGCACCGTCAGCATCCTCGACTTCGCGGCGGCGTTTCCGAAGTTCGGAAAAATACGTGTTGCGCAAGATCGTGAAAAGCCAAGCCTTCAGGTTGGAGCCCTTCTCGAAGCCTTCGAGATTGGACCAAGCCTTGACGAGCGTGTCCTGCACGAGATCGTCGGCACGCGTCGGATCTCCGCAGAGCGAATTTGCGAACGCGCGGAGATTGGGAACGGCGCCAATCAAGAGAGCTTGCAGGTCGTCGTCACTTTTCGTCACGACTGTCCTCCTTACTCTCCTCCTCGCGCTGCTTCAATTTTTGAAGGAGTTCCACGAACCGATCGGGGACTGGCTCGTTGATGAGTTCGACGTACGCTTCTCTTAAACGTTGGCCGATTTGCCCCTGAAGCTCCACCGGTAACGGTGCCTGCATAACTGCTGAATCCCCTCGTTTGGGATCACTGCCTGTGCCCATTTTGCAAAGACCCTATTGACGGATTCCGTACTACTCGTGTGCGCACGCCGGGTTCCGGACGAACCTTCCCGGACATAAATGCGCAGGGTTCGAAAAAGTTCCAGAACCTCCGGTTAACTTGACTTTAAGCGCGTGCTTAACCGGGCCGGAGCTTAGCCCAGAAGTAGCGGGCAAAGCGGGTGTTAATTGTCGATGAAGTGAAAAAACGACCCGGTAACGCTGCCTCGGCGGCTGCCTCCCGTCGCAAGCTCCTCCCCGTCCGCATTTCGCATTGCAAACAGAGGCTCGTCAGGGGAGGCCAGAACGCTGGCATAGTGGAATTCGTGCCCCATTAATCGCTCTCCCGCAAGCCCCAGTGGGCAGGGGGCGACAAGTTCCGCACGGCGATAACCCAGGTTCAACTTGCGTTGCGCGAAGGAGGTCTCGAGGCCCAGTAGCCCCGTCATCGCATGGCGCTGACCCTGCGCATCGACGAGACCGGCTCCGAGGACCATATAGCCGCCGCACTCCCCATGGACCGGCCTGGACTGCGCAAAGGTCGAAATACCCGCCTTGAAGCGCTCCGCATTGGCCAATACACCGGCGTAAAGCTCCGGATAGCCGCCTGGCAGCCAGACAAGATCGGCCTGCGGATCGGGCGCCTCGTCGTTAAGCGGCGAGAACGGAACGATGTCCGCGCCTGCCGCACGCCAAGCTTCAAGAAGATGCGGGTAGACGAAGGAGAAGGCCCGGTCCCGAGCCAGCGCGATGCGCTGCGCAGGAGCCCTGGGCTCCCTCGGCCGACCGCCCGCCACCAAGCCGGGTACTGCGAGGCGGAGAAGCTGCGCTATGTCCACATGCCTCTCGATGAAGTCCGCCAGCGCATCGAGCCGGCCCTCGATTTCCTTCGTTTCCTCGGCTTGCACCAGACCGAGGTGCCGCTCCGGCAGGACCAGATCCCTCTCCCGCGGCAGAGCGCCAAGAACGGGAAGACCGGCGGCCTCCAGCGCTTCGGAAGCGAAACGGATATGACGTGCACTGCCGGACCGATTGAGAATAACCCCGGCGATGTCCACCCCTTCCCGAAATCCAAGGAAGCCTCGAGCCGTGGCCGCGGCCGTTTGCGACTGCCCGGAGATGTCGAGCACGAGCACGACCGGCCAGCCGGTTGTCGCGGCCAAATCGGCGCTCGCGCCGTTGCCCCATGCCCCAGGTTTCGAAACGCCGTCAAACAAACCCATCAACGCTTCGCAAACGACGATGTCCGCTCCGTGCGACGAGCGCTGGAGAAGGCCTGCCGCGCAATCCCAGCTCATCGCCCAGCTGTCGATGTTGTAGGAAGGACGCGCCGCTGCCACAGCATGAAACGCCGGATCGATATAGTCCGGGCCGCATTTGAAGGGCTGCACGGCAAGCCCCCGCCGGGCGAGCGCCCGCAGCAGTCCAAGCGTGACGGTCGTCTTCCCCGCACCCGAACGCGGCGCCGCAATCATCAATCCTGGTGGCAACGGCGACATCACGGCTTCAGCCATGGCGCGAGCCCTACGACCCGCCGCGGAAACGGCGACGATAGTCGACGCTGTACAGCGCGCTCTCGCGGAAGTCGTCACGTCCCAGTGCCTCGCCAACGAGGATCAGCGCGGTCCGCTCCGGTCCGGCCTCAGCTGTTTGTGCAGCGATGGTTTGCAGCGTGCCGCGAATGATCTGTTCCTCCGGCCATGTCGCGCGATAGACGACGGCCGCCGGACAGTCCGGCCCGTAGAATGGCAGGAGGCGCCTGACGACGTCGCCGATCGCATGGATCGACAGATGCACCGCAAGCGTCGCACGCGTCGCAGCGAAGGACTCGAGCTGCTCATGCTCAGGCATTGCCGAAGCACGCCCGGGCGTTCGCGTCAGCACGACCGATTGCGCAATCTCGGGCAATGTCAGCTCCCGCGCCAGAACGGCAGAGGCTGCGGCGAACGCCGGCACGCCCGGGGTCACCGTATACCCGACGCCCAACTGATCGAGACGGCGGAGCTGCTCGCCGAGCGCGCTCCAGATGGACAGATCTCCCGAGTGCAGCCGCGCCACATCCTTGCCGTCCCGCGTCGCCTGCGCCATACGCGCGATGATCTCTTCGAGCGTCATCGGCGCGGTGTCAACGACTTCGGCGCCCTCAGGGCAATACGCCAGCAGCGCCTGCGGAACCAACGAGCCCGCGTAAAGACAAACCGGGCAGCGCGCGACGAGATCGCGTCCACGCACGGTAATGAGATCCGCCGCGCCCGGCCCCGCGCCGATGAAGTGCACCGTCATCGCGATTAGCCTCCCCGCCCCGGTGATTGCGCGGCGGCGACGGTGATATTGCCGATCACGCGCCTCGGCATGATGAGGCGCGAACCAGCACCCGCGCTCACCAACGCAGCTGCTTCCGCAATCGAATTTACACCGAAGAGCGCCAGCGATCGTTTTGAACGCGTCACGCAGTCCGCACTTCGTTCGCGCAAACCGATGAGCATCACTGGCCGGAAGGAAAGCGCCGCACGCTCCGCCGCGGCCTGCACGTGACGCGCAAACGTTGCGGTGGCGAGCGTCGCCACTTCTTCGCATCCGCCCGCTTCGCGGCAAGCCAATTCAAGCGCCGCATCAAAATCGTCAGGATGAGCGGAGTTGCTCGCTCCGATGCCGATGGCAATCATGCAGCACCATGAGGCTTCACAGAAACCCACTGTAATACGGGCATTCCCGGACGCCACGCGGTGAGACGCCCAACCGGCTCCGCACGTTCAACGCTCATGCGCGTCAACGATCCCCCATGTCTCTGATGCGCCGCAAGCAGCGCCGCCTCGGACTGAAGCGTAACCGCGTTGGCGACGATCCGCGCGCCCGGCTTCAACGCATTCCAGCAGGCCTCGATGACTTTACCATCCGCCGTACCGCAACCGATGAAAATTGCATCCGGCTGCGGCAGTCCCTCAAGCGCATCAGGCGCAGCGCCGTGGCGAAGATCGAAATGCGGCACGCCAAGAGTGACGGCATTGCGCACCGCCCGCGCGGCCCGCGCCGCATCGCGCTCAATGCCAATCGCTCTGTTCGCCGGATGCGCGAGCAGCCATTCGATACCAATCGAACCGCTGCCGGCACCGACATCCCAAAGCATCTGTCCAGCACCGGGCTGCAGCGACGACAACGTGACGGCGCGGATCTCGCGCTTGGTCAATTGCCCATCATTCTCGAAATAATCATCGGGCAGCCCCGCCGTATACGCGATCGGCTGTGCAGAAGCGCTCGCAACGACATCGACGCCAATGATGTTCAGTGGATCGACGTCCGCGAAAGCGAATTCCTTCGCGCATACCCTCCTGATACGTTCGCGCGGACCGCCGAGCGCCTCCATGACGACAACCCTGCTCTCGCCAAACCCCCAATCCCTCAGAAGCTTCGCCACTTCGCGCGGCGTATCACCGTTGAGTGACAGCGCCAGGATCCGCCGGCCATGATGCACATGACGGCGGATGAGCGGCGTCAGCCCCTTCATGTTGAGCCCGAGCGTCGTCACATCCTGCAACGGCCATCCCAGACGTGAAGCGGCGAGCGAGAAGCTCGAGGGCGCAGGCAAAACCTGCATCTCCTCGAACGGAATTGACCGCGCCAACGTCACACCCGCACCGAACCAGAACGGATCGCCCGACGCCAACACCACGACAGGCGTTCCCCGCCGCGCCAGGATCGCCGTTGCCGTCGCTTCGAGCGGTTTCTCCCACTCTGCTTTCTCTCCCGGCGTGTCGCCCGCGAGTTCGAGATGCCGCTTGCCGCCGACGACGAGTTCCGCCGCATCGAGCAACGTGCATGCAGCCGCAGACAAACCCTTGCGGCCGTCTTCGCCAATCCCGATGATGGACAGCCATCGTCCGCTCATGGCATGGGGCTCCCGGCATGATCACGAAGCCCGACAGTCCGTTGCGTGTATTGCTCCTTGGCGGAACGACCGAGGCGGCTGCTCTTGCGCGGGCGTTGGCGGACGATAAACGTCTCGCCGCAACGCTCTCCCTCGCTGGCCGCACGGCAAATCCTGTTGCGAGCCCGCTGCCCGTGCGCATCGGTGGCTTCGGCGGCGTCGACGGTCTCTCCGCTTACCTGGCGCACGCGCGCATCGATCTCGTCATCGACGCGACGCACCCTTTCGCAGCCCGCATGAGCGCGAACGCCATTTCTGCCGCCGCAGCCGTTGGCATCCCGCTGCTCGCGATCGAGCGGCCGCCCTGGACGCGCACCGGCGGCGATGACTGGATCGAGTACGACAGCATCGAAGCTGCTATCGCTGGCCTCCCGGCAGCTCCGCAAAACGTTTTTTCCGCGCTTGGCCGCCAGGCCATTCCCGCACTGAGCAAAGCCCCGCAGCACCGCTACCTGATCCGCGTCGTCGATGCGAGCGACGCGCCCGCAAACCTTCCGCACGCGACGATGATCGCGGCGCGCGGACCTTTCCGCGCGGAAGACGACATCGAGCTCTTCAGCCGCCACGGCATCCGCCACGTACTTGCCAAAAATGCTGGCGGCAATGCCGCCTATGCCAAGATCGAAGCGGCGCGAAAGCTCGGTATAAAAGTCCACATGGTTCGCCGCCCCGCTATCGCTGCGCGCGAGACGGTAACGTCCGTTGAGGCCGCGCTTGCCTGGATTACGAGGCACCATCAGCTTCGCTCCGAACGCGGCGTATAAACCCAGGCGCGGCCATCGGCAGACTTCACCTGGCGCGTCGCGCGCGACCCGACGATGACAAGCGTGCGCATGTCGCAGGGCATATCCGCCGCCCGCGCGAGTGTCGTCACGTCGATCTCCTCATCGCTTCTTCCCACAGCGCGCGCGAACACGACGACTGCCTCAGGCGGCAGCACGCCACTCAAAATTTCGAACGCTTGCTTGATCTGTTGCGGTCGCGCCTTCGATGCCGGGTTGTAGAGCGCAATGACGAAGTCTGCTTGCCCCGCGAGCCGCAACCGCTTCTCGATCGTCGCCCACGGCTTCAAATTATCGGACAGCGAAATGGCGCAGAAGTCATGCCCCAAGGGCGCTCCAATCCGCGCCGCCGCAGCGAGCATCGCCGTCACGCCGGGCTCGACGCGAATATCGACGCCCTCACTCAAGGCCGGGCTTTCTTCGATGGCCTCGAAGACGGCGGCGGCCATCGCGAACACGCCAGGATCTCCGCCGGACACTACGGCAACGCGCTTGCCCTCGGCCGCAAACGCCAGTGCGCGCTTAGCTCTCGCCAACTCTTCGCGATTGTCGGAGGCCTCGATCACCTGCCCGGGCCGCGCCGCAATGCGGTTCACATAGGGCGTGTAACCGAGGATCATCTCGGCAGCCTCCACGGCAGCCCGCGCTGCGGGCGTCACCCAGCTTTCAGGCCCCGGCCCCAGACCCGCTATGACAAGCTCACCCTTCATGCGATGCGCCGCCCGCGGCCGCCCGGCAGCAGCACGATGGAGAAATAGGGAACAGCACAATCTCCGAGTTCCGCGAGCGGCACGATCCGCTCGCCCGGCATCGTTCCCCGTTCGACATAGATCGCATCGTGGAAGCGCCCCGCGTCGGTCAGCGCCTCCTTGATTTTCTGCAAGTTGTGACCGACCTTCATGATCACGGCCGCGTCTGCGCCACCGAGATGCTTCGCGAGCACTGCGCGATCGAGCGTCCCCGGCAGAACCGTTAGAACATCGTCGCCATAGGTGATCGGCGCGCGCGCCGCCGTCCAGCATCCCGACATGCCCGTGATGCCCGGCACCACCGTCACCGGATGCGCCTGCTTGATGCGATCATACATATGCAGAAACGATCCGTAGAAGAATGGATCGCCCTCACATAACAGCGCCACATCGCGCCCGGCAGTGAGATGCCCCGCAATCGTTTCGGCGCAGCGCGCGTAGAATTCGCGGATCGCCGAGACATATCCCTCTTCGCGGAAATCGATCTCGGTTGTGACGGGGTAATCAAACGCCGTCTCGATCGCCCTTTCGCAGATGTGCGCACTCGCAATCGTGCGTGCGTGACCCGCCCGCCCGCTCTTGCGGAAATGGGCGACGACGGGCGCTGCACCGAGCACGCGCACCGCCTTCAGCGTCATGAGCTCGGGATCTCCAGGCCCAAGGCCGACGCCGAACAGCGTCCCGGATTTCTCACTCGTCATTCGGCCTCGCTTGCCAGCGCGTTGACGGCTGCCGCGGCCATGGCGCTGCCACCTTTGCGTCCGCGCACGATGGCGAACGGAATCCGCCCGTCGCTCGCGAGCGCCTCTTTGGATTCCGCCGCGCCGACGAAACCGACAGGCATGCCGATGACGGCCGCAGGCTTCGGCGCGCCCGCATCCAGCATTTCAAGAAGCCGGAAGAGCGCCGTCGGCGCATTGCCCACAACGACGACCGCACCACCGAGCTGCGGCCGCCACAGCTCCATTGCGGCAGCCGTCCGTGTATTCCTGATTTTAGCCGCGATCTCAGGCACGCGCGGATCGCGAAGCGTGCAGACGACTGGATTGTCCGCAGGCAGCCGCGCACGCGTAATTCCGTTGGCGACCATCATGGAGTCGCAGAGAATGGGCGCACCGCAAGCCAGCGCGGACGCTACATCGAGCGCAAACGTCGGTGACATCACGATGTCTTTCGCAATCTCGACCATACCGCAGGCATGGATGATCCTGACCGCGACGCGCTCTTCCTCTGCCGAGAACCGCGCGAGATCCGCCTCCGCGCGAATGATCGCGAACGACTGCGCGTAGATCGCCGCGCCCTCCCGGATGTAATCCTGAACGGTCATGATGCCGCTTCCAAAATGAACCGCGAAACGGCGTTGCTGATGTCGTCTGGCTCTAGGCCGGCGATCGCGACCGCGTCGCCGGGACAGCCGTTGCGGATGAGATCATAGCGTCCGGAGTGTGCGACGACCGTGACATCCGCCGGCGACCGGCACGCACACCCTTTTGCGCAACCGGAAATGTGAACGGAATGACCAAGCAAGGCGCCGTTCAAGGTTTCGGCCAAACGCTGCGCATCGCGGCGCGTATCGGTCGTGGCGTTCCGGCATCCCGGTGATCCGGTGCAAACGTCCATCCCCAAGCGAACGTCATCGGCTGACGAAATCAGATGCAGTTCATCGGCCGCATGCAGAAGCCGTTCTGCGCAAATACGGTCAGCAATTGAGAAAACGAGAATGCGCTTCGGGCTCGTGAAAACCGCTCCGGCGTTCGCCTGCCCTGCCGCTTCGCAGAGTCTCTTGAGCTGACCGGCATTGATCCGCCCGAACGGCAAGCCCACGCCGACCCCGAACACAACATCTCCTCGCGCCAGCAGTCCGGCGGGCGGGGAATGAGTTTCTGCTTCCCATGAGCGGGGTGAGGCCTTCAGTCCGGCCATCTCGAAAATGCGGGTGGCTTCAAACCGCGCAACGGCATCCCCCATACGCCTGAGAGCCGGATCGCGCGCAGCAAGATCAATGAACACGAGTGCCAATCCATGCACCGCTGCAATCAGCGAATCTTCTGGCACGGCCGCGCAAAGATCCGCCGCTCCATCGAGACCGATGACGAAACCGCGGTCCAGCGATGCGACCATGACATCAGCCGTCCGGCCACCAACGTGCAGCTCTCTGCTTCCCGAAAAGCTGAAGCCAAACTTCGCCGGAAGCGCCCAAAGGTGTGAATCCTCTGCAAGCACATCCTCGAATCGCGCCGCCAGTCCGCGAATGTCGGCAAGCTCGGGATCAATTCCGCTCAGCGGACCGACAACGATATTGCGCACGGCTTCGATCTCCGGCGTGCGATCAATCAAACCCGCATCTCGCAGCGCGGCGATTGCGCCGTCGTGACTGTCCTCTGATAAGCCGCGCAATTGCAGATTACCGCGATTGGTCAGATCGACCTCACCCGAGCCGAACCGCTCTGCCACTTCCGCAATGAGCTGGAGCGCAGGAATGGTAAACACCCCTGCACGCGGCCTGATGCGCACAAGCAAACCATCGCCCGAGGTCATCGGCCGAAGCGCGCCGGGACACCAACCTTTGATCAAATGCGGAGGCGCGGTCATTCGGCGGCCTCCCGTGGCCCGCCTGACGGCGCTTGCAAATCGTTGCGGCGCGGCTGCCAGAGCCCGCTCGAAACGGCTTCCGCGAAACGCCGGCGCATCGCCTCCATCGCTGCTGGATTTTCGCGTTCGATGAATGCCGCAACAGCGGGATCTCCGAGATACGCGTTGTAAAGCCGCTCAAAGCCGCCGTTATCTACGGCAGACGCCGTGGCCGCGAACGCGAATGCCGCGTCCACAGTTTGCGCCATCTCGGCCGCCCCGCGAAAACCGTGCCGCATCTGTCCCGCAATCCAGCACGTGTTGGCGGCACGGCCATGAATGACGCGCGCGCATTCTTCTTGCAGCGTCCGCACGCGCGGGCTCTCCGGCCGAGCCGTATCACCGTGATAGAGCGCGACGTCGCCATTCCCAAGGGCCGCAGCAGCCGCTGCGAATCCGCCTTCGTGCGCAGCAAAATCGCCGCCGGTCAGAAGATCGATCTCGCTGTGATCCTGCACGTGGACGAATGCATCCGCAGCTTTCACACGATCTTTGAAAGCATCTCCTGCTTCGGCACCAGCCGAATCGCTGCGATGGCTGTGCGCAGAACTCGACAGATAAGCTTGGCCAAGCTCCTCGCGTTTCGCCCAATCCCCGCGATCGATGTGCTGCATCACACCCGCGCCATAGCTGCCGTCGGGAGGACCGAAAATGCGATCGATCCTGCCGCTCGCAGAATGGCCACGCAACGGATTGTCCACCTCGTCTTCCGCCAAACCGGCGACGAGCGACACAGCACTGTCGAACAGCGCAAGCTGCGCACCGAACATATCGCGGAAGAGACCCGAAATGCGCAGCGTCACGTCCACCCGAGGACGTCCTAGCTCCGCCAAGGCTTCCGTTTCGATGCCCGTCACGCGATACGAGCGATGATCCCAAACCGGCCTGACGCCGAGCAGAGCCAGCGCTGCCGCAAGCTCCTCACCGCCGGTCCGGAGCGTCGCGCTGCCCCACAGATCGAGCACGATGGCGCGTGGCCAATCACCGTGATCGCTCACATACCGATCGAGAATGGCCCTCGCTGCGCGTTTTCCATTCGCCCATGCCGTCGCCGTCGGCACGCTGCGCGGATCAACGCTGTAAAGATTGCGCCCCGTCGGCAACACATCGGAACGCCCGCGGCTCGGCGCACCTGCGGGCCCCGGCTCTATGAACTGCCCATCCAGCGCGCGAACAATCGCATCAAGCTCATTCTCATCGAGCACATGCAGACCATCGCGAATGGCAAGCTCCTTCACGTCGCAGAGAAAAGCATCGATGCGCATCAGCGCGTCGCTAGCCGGCATGTTCGCGTCGAGGCCGCACCGCTCGGCAATACCGGCACGAACGGCAGCATCGACGATCTCTCCGGACAGAACCTTCCGCCGCCGCGGATCCAATCCGTCGGCGGATGAAAATTCATCGACGAGCCCTTCGAGTTCGCTCAACGGCCCGGACAATCCCGCTTCGGTCATCGGCGGCGGGCGGTGCCCGAGCGTCACGGCAGCAAGTCTGCGCTTCGCCTGCGCCGCCTCTCCCGGATCATTGACGATGAACGGGTTGATCATCGGCAGCGGTCCGAGCAAAGCGCGCGGTGCGCACGCATCGCTGCCGGCAATTGCCTTACCCGGCAGCCATTCGAGCGTGCCATGAGCGCCGAGATGGATCAGCGCATCGATCTTCGCGACCTGCCGGAGCCAGAGATAAAACGCGACATAGCTATGGCGGGGCGGAGTGACAGGATCGTGATACTGCGCCTTTCGGTCCTGCGCCTGCCCGCGCTCCGGCTGCAAGCTGATAAGCAAATGACCGCATGTCACAATGCGAAACGAGAATGCGCCGTTAGCAGCAAAGCCGTCCGCTTCCGGCTCGCCCCACGCGGCCATGACAGTTTTACGAAAGGCTTCAGTAAGCTGGTTGAAAGCGGCGCGATAATCTTCGAGAGCCCACCGCACCGCGGGCGCTTCTGAACCAAGCCGCTGGACGAGATCGATCGCGCCTTCAGGCGCGGCCGAAATGGCATAACCTTCATCACTTAAACGCGCCGCAATCTTGCAGGCGCTTTCGAGCCCATCGAGTCCGACCGCATGCGCGATCTGATCCGGCCGCCCCGGATACGTCGATAAGAGCAGCGCAATCCGCTTGTCGTTTCGTGGTAAGGCCCGCAGCTTCACCCAGGCGCTCGCGAGGTCGGCGACGTGGGCAATGCCCGCTTCGTAAGGAGCATGCCGCAACAGCGATATTCCGAGATCGCGGCCAAGCTCGTCCTCTTCCTTGAACGACACGACACCGGCGAAAAGGCGCCCGTCGAGTTCCGGCAGCACAACGTGCATTGCCAGATCCGACGCACCAAGCCCGCGCTGCGAAGTCTCCCACTGCTCGCGCGAGGCGTTTGCCAAAGCGACTTGCAGAACCGGACAATCAGACCGGTCGAGCGGAGAGCCTTGTTCACCATCACGCGCGGCGAACGCCGTTGCGTTGATGATGACGCTCGGACCCAGCCGCTTCAGTTCGCCCGCAAGCCACGCAGAGGCATCCGGCGATTTGAGACTGGGCACGTAAAGCGCCGCCGTCGCAAGACCTCGCGCGCCAAGCGCGTCGACAAGCGCATCGATCGGCGCCACGTCGCCCGCAAGCAGATGCGAACGATAGAAAATCACCGCGGCTGTTCCGCCAGCGCCAGGCACCTCCGCACGTTCGCGATAAATGCCAAAGCTTGGAATGACCGCTGGCTCGGGAATACGCGACTCGTCTCGCTCCGCCAGAGCCAGCAAACCTTGCAGCGCTGCACGTGTATTCTCGACGCCGCCCTGATCCAAAAGCGCGCCAAGCCGCGTCAGATCCTCAGGCTCAACCGTTGACAGCGCATCGAGACGCATGTCGGGACGGCCGTCGCCCGGCACGATGGCCAGGGCAATGCCAACCTCGCGGCAGCGCTTGCCAAATTGCTCGCCGCCGTAACGCCAATAATCGAGCCCGCCGAGCAAACGGATAAGCACCGCCTTCGTGCCCTTGAGCGTCGTGTCAGTAAAAAGATCAACCGACATCGGATGCCGAAGCGCGTTCAAGTTCGCCGCGCGAAGGCTCGGCCGATCGCTTTCGCCAACTGCACGGAACGCCGCCGCCGCCATCGCCAGATCGGAATCGGAAAACGACAGAAAGATGAGATCAGCAGGCGCAAGCCCAAGATCCTGAGGCACGGCCGCCTCATCGAGATCCCGGCTCTCGCGAACGACGATGTGCATTAGACAGCGCCTGTCAAAGTCCTGGTGATGCTCTCTCGATCAAGGCCCCTCTGGCCGATGACGACGATTTTTCCGAGCCGCGGCTCGCCATCTCGCCATGGCCGCTCGTATCGCGTATCGACGCGCGATCCCACGCCCTGCAATAAAAGCCGCATCGGCTTGCCGTCGATTGCCGCGAAACCTTTGACGCGCAGCACGTCGTGCGCGTCTGCGATCGCCTTCGCACGCGAGGCGAGATCCCCGGGCGACGCAAGCGCCGGCACCTCGACAATGAACGTCTCGAAATCATCGTGGTCATGATCGGTCTCGTTGTCGTGATGTGACTGGCGCGCCGCGAGATCGTTCTCCGCCGCCGCCGAAAGCCCTAGCAACACGCTCGAAGGCACGCGGCCCTCGCGCGTCGCCACGATCTTGATCGCGCGCGGAATGTTACCGTTGATTTCCTGGATGATCGCGCTTGCCTCATCCGTCGTCAGCAGATCGGCTTTGTTCAGAACAACGAGATCGGCGCAAAGAAGCTGATCCTCGTAGACTTCCTCGAGCGGATTCTCATGATCGACCGAAGGATCAGCGGCACGTTGCGCCGCAACTTTCACTGGATCGTCCGCAAAGCGCCCGGCCTTCACAGCCGGCCCGTCGACAACTGTCACGACGCCATCAACCGTTACACGATTGCGAATGTCGGGCCACTCGAAAGCCTTGATCAGCGGCTTCGGCAGCGCGAGGCCCGATGTCTCGACAATGATGTGCTCAGGTGGCGGATTACGCCCAAGCAAAGCCTCGAGCGTCGGCACGAAATCATCTGCCACCGTGCAGCAGAGACATCCATTCGTCAGCTCAACGATGTTTTCCTCGGGACAATTCGCAATACCGCACGAACGCAGGATGGCGCCATCGACGCCGACATCGCCGAATTCGTTGACAATGAGGGCCAAGCGCCGCCCTTCCGCGTTCTCGATCACGTGCCGCACGAGCGTTGTCTTACCTGCGCCCAGGAAACCCGTGACGATGGTGACAGGCACCTTGCGCGCACTCATGGTGCAAACTCCACGAGTTTCTGGGCGCAGAAACGCGAATGCGGCTTTACCGCGAAAGCTCCAATGCGAGCTTTCACACGCGATTCAGGTGAATACTGGAAGGGCGCGCAACACCGTGCGCGCAGCATCGTGAAGTACATTTTAACCTTTCTCGCCCCACCGGCGACGGGTCACAACAATTCTGCGACGGCAGGTCTCCTGGCTCGCGGGTCTCAGCGTCTGGCGACCTTCCCGGTTTCCCAGTGGTCATATCGCCAGCGCTCACCGCTCACAGTTGCGGGGGCAGCTGCGGAGTAAATACCGCATTCCCTTTGAACCCTCTTGCGAGGGACCGTCGACACCACCGATAAGTGAGCGCCTTTGCTTCGTCAATCGCCATCGCAAATCGAAATCCATCCGAAAGCCGACCGACCATGCCGACGCCGCCCCTGCCGCAACTGACCCTGGTTCTCGGAGGCGCACGCTCCGGCAAAAGCCTGTACGCTGAAAAAATGTTGATGAGCGTGCCTGGACCCTGGGCCTACATTGCAACGGCTGAAGCGTTCGACGATGAGATGCACGCGCGGATCAAACAGCATCAAAGGCGCCGGGGCAGCGGCTGGGTCGAGTATGAAACGCCGCTCGAAATAGCCGACACTCTGATGGATCGAACGTCCGAGCTACCATCCCTCGTAGATTGCTTGACGTTATGGGTTTCAAATCTGATGCATGCTGAGCGTTCAATTCCCGATGCGACGGAGGATTTGATCGTCGCTCTGTCGAAGCGCATCGCACCTTGCGTCATCGTCTCCAACGAAGTGGGCCTCGGCATCGTGCCCGATAATGCACTCGCACGGGCCTTCCGCGATGAAGCCGGACGCCTCAATCAAACGATCGCAGCCGTAGCGGATAAGGTTGTACTGGTGGCCGCCGGCTTGCCGCTCACCTTGAAAGGCTGAAGGCGACGTGATGAGCGATCCATCGGACACCGACGCCGAACGCCACACGGCCAAGATGGCCAAGCGCAAAGCCGTGCAAGACGCGGAGGTCGCATCGAAAGCGATTGAAAAAGGCGTGCTGCTCGTACACACCGGCCCGGGCAAAGGCAAATCGACAGCAGCCTTTGGATTAGCCTTGCGCGCGCTTGGACACGGTTGGCGCATCGGCGTCGTGCAATTCATCAAGGGCGCATGGAAGACGGGCGAGTGCGACGCGCTGCGGATGTTCGGCGATCAGGTCTCCTGGCACACGATGGGCGAAGGCTTCACGTGGGAAACGCAGGACAAAGCGCGCGACATCAGAGCAGCTGAGCGCGCTTGGGCGAAAGCGAAAGAATTGATGGCAGATTCCTCGATCCGCCTTCTCATCCTTGACGAACTCAACATCGCGCTCCGCTACGACTACCTGCCGCTCGAAGATGTCATCGAAACCCTCCGCACAAGGCGGCCCGATCTCCACGTCGTCGTGACGGGCCGCAACGCCAAGCCGGAATTGATCGCGCTCGCTGACGGCGTCACGGAAATGGCCGCCGTGAAGCATCACTTCGCCACGGGCGTCAAAGCGCAGGAAGGCATCGAATTCTAATGCCGGCGCGGGCACTGATGTTTTCAGGGACTGGATCCGACATCGGCAAATCACTGATGGTTGCGGGACTTTGCCGGCTTCTCGCCAACCACGGCATGCGCGTGCTGCCCTTCAAACCGCAAAACATGTCGAACAACGCGGCCGTGACGGCCGATGGCGGCGAGATCGGCCGTGCGCAAGCCCTGCAGGCGCGCGCTGCCCGGGTTGCGCCCACCGTTCACATGAACCCCGTTCTGCTGAAACCCGAAAGCGAGACGGGCGCGCAAATCGTCGTTCAAGGACGGATGATCGGCTCCTCCCGGGCCCGCGACTTTCAAGCAAAGAAGCCGTCTCTCATGCCGGCAGTCCTCGATAGCTTTCACCGGCTGAAAGCCGATGCCGATATCGTTCTCGTCGAAGGCGCAGGCAGCGCCTCCGAAATCAATCTCCGCAAGAACGATATTGCCAACCTCGGCTTCGCCCGCGCTGCCGATGTGCCCGTCATCCTGATCGGCGACATCGACCGCGGCGGCGTCATCGCCAGCCTTGTCGGCACGCAGCGCGTTCTCGACCGCGAAGATGCAGCCATGATCCGCGGCTTCATCGTCAACAAGATGCGCGGCGACCCCACTCTCTTCGCCGATGGCATGACGGCAATTGCCCAAATGACGGGATGGACGCCGCTCGGCCTCGTGCCGTTCTTCAACGACGCGCGAAAGCTGCCGGCCGAAGATGCGCTCGCCCTTCGCGATCTCGCCAAAGCAACGAAGTCCGATACGGACGCAAGGCTGCGCATCGCCGTTCCGGTCCTGCCGCGCATTTCCAATTTCGATGATTTGGATCCGCTGCGCAGCGAGCCGGGTGTCGTCGTGACGATGATCGAAACTGGTCAGACAATCCCCCCTGATGCAGACCTCATTCTGCTGCCAGGCTCGAAAGCGACGATCGACGATCTCGCCGCCCTTCGCACTGAGGGCTGGGATATCGACATCAAGGCCCACGCTCGCCGCGGCGGCCGCGTGCTCGGCCTTTGCGGCGGTTATCAAATGCTGGGCAAGCGGATTTCCGATCCCGCAGGTATTGAAGGCCCGCCTCGAACTGTGGAAGGCCTCGGACTGCTCGACATCGAGACGGAATTTGGAATGGAGAAAACACTCGCGGCTGTGGCCGGATCTCTCAACGGCAGTGGCGCGGCTTTTCGCGGCTACGAGATGCACGTGGGCCGGACAGTGGGTCCGGACACTGCCCGCCCGATCCTGACGTTTGCCGATGGCCGCAGCGACGGCGCGACATCACCGAACGGCCGCATCGCAGGATGCTACGTCCACGGGCTCTTCTCCTCCGACGCAGCACGCGCGGCCGTTCTTTCCGGCTTCGGAGTTGCAGCTTCCGCCTTCAGATACGAAAGCGAGATTGACAACATTCTTGATGGCTTTGCCGAGCATCTGGCTCGGCACGTGGCGATCGACGAGCTTCTCAGCCTCGCAGAATGACGGCCAAGGCGAGCAGCGTCGCAACCATGATGCCCCAAGCAATCATCGCCAGGCGCAGCGCTGCATCGATGTCATCCGCCGTCAGATCGCGGCGGCCGTTGCCCATGAACGCATCCTCCACACGCACGTCGCCATAAATTTTCGGACCATTGAGTTTGAAATCGAGCGCGCCCGCCATCGCGCTTTCGGCCCAGCCGGCATTCGGCGACCTATGCTTGGAAGCATCGCGCGACATTGCCTCGAGCGCCGCCGCTGGCGAGGCGCCCGGCACGAATAAGGCCGCTGCCGCGAACAGCAACCCGGTCAGTCGCGACGCTGGAAGATTGACGAGGTCATCGAGCCGCGCCGCCGCCCATCCGAAGGCCTCGTGCCGCTTCGTCCGATGGCCGATCATGCTGTCGGCGGTGTTGATCGCCTTATAAACGGCAAGGCCCGGCAGCCCGAGAAACGCGAACCAGAATACCGGCGCGACCACGCCATCGGACGCATTCTCCGCGAGACTTTCGATCGCCGCTCGCGCGACGCCACCTTCGTCGAGCGACTGCGGATTGCGGCCGACGATGCGGCCGACCGCGACCCGTGCGCCGGCTAAGCCATCTTCGTCAAGCGCACGCGCAACAGCTGAGACATGCTCGTAAAGACTTCGGCTCGCAATGAGCGTCGAAGCGAGAACGGCAACGACGATGCCGCCAATCAGGCTCTGCCCAGCCAAACGTTCTATGAGCCACGCGACGAACCCTGTCGCGGCGACGAGGATGACCACCGCCAGGACGCCTGCCATCCGGCGCGCCTCATTGGTCTCGCTCTCTTTGTTCAGCCGCTTATCCAGCGCCGCAATGAGCGATCCGAGCCATGACACCGGATGGCCCAGACGCTGATAGATCCAATCCGGGTAGCCAAACGCCGCGTCGAGCGCGAGCGCGGCGACGAGGATCAGAAGTGTGTGGGTCTCACTCACGGCACGAGCACACAAATGGTGCGCGCGGCCGGAGCACCGTTGAGGCGATCAAGATTTCTCCGGCAAAACGCCGTGCGCCACTGCGATGTCCCGCCCCTGCTTCGCCGCATCTCGCGCCGTCGCATAACGCAAAGCCTCCCCGATCATGACAAGCACCGGCCCCTCCGGATGCGCCGCATCGAGCACGGCGGCAATCGCCCCAATGGTCGAGATGAAAACGCGCTCATCAGGACGCGTCGCATTCGCAACCGCAATCGCCGGCGTCTTCGGATCGAGCCCATGCACGAGCGCGATCTGCGTGAGTTCCGAAAGCGTCCGCTTCGGCATGTAGACGACCGTCGTCGCGGCGCTATCGGCAACAGCGCTCCAATCGATGTCCTTGGGCAGCGTCCCGTGCCGGTCATGCGCCGTGATGAACTGGAGACGGCGCGCATGATCGCGGTTCGTCAGCGACACCTTGAGGTTAGCCGCCGCGCCTTGCGCCGAGGTCACACCCGGCACGACGCTGATCGCGATGCCGGCGTCCTCGCAGGCCTCGATCTCTTCCCCGGCCCGGCCGAAGATCAGCGGATCGCCCGACTTAAGTCGCACGACGTTCAGTCCCTCGCGCGCCAGCGCCACCATCTGCGCATTGATATCGGGCTGCTTGCATGACTTGCGATAGCCACGCTTGCCGACGTCGATGAGGCGCGCGCCCGGACGGATGAGGTCTAGGATCGGCTTGGCGACAAGGTCATCGAACAGCACAGCATCAGCCGATTGCAGCGCATACAGCGCTTTCAGCGTCAGAAGCTCCGGATCGCCTGGCCCCGCCCCGACGAGTGTAACCTTGCCCGCGCCATTTTCTTCCGCAGGCCGCGGGCTCTTCGCCTCACGCCCGAGCGGAGAAACGCCCGCCGTGAAATAGCGCGTCTCGAAAGCCGTTCGCGGCTGCCATCCGTGCCGCTCGAGTTCGGGATCGAGATGCTCTTCCTCCGGCCAGCCGAGCAGGAGATAGCCAACGAACTTCCAATCCGGCGGCACGCCCAGCATCTTCGCGACCTCACTGGGGTCGACGATCGACACCCAGCCGAGGCCAAGCCCCGCTTCGCGGGCGGCGAGCCACAGCACCGTCACCATGCACGCACACGAATGATCGAGCGTCTCGGGCATCGTGTGCCGCCCGAGCCCATGTCCCTGCAGCACGCCGTGATCGCAAAAAATCGCAAGATGCACAGGCGCAGCGTCCAAGCCCGCGAGCTTCAATCGTCCATAGAGATCGGCCCGATCGCCGCTATAGCCCTCGCCAGCCCGGGTGCGCGCTGCCTCGAAGTTGCGGGCAAGCTTGGCCCGCAAGTCCGCATCCCCGACGTTGACGATCCGCCAGGGCTGGCTGTTGCCAACAGACGGCGCGAGATCCGCGAGCCGCAGAAGTTCCTCCACCAGCGCCTCGGGAACCGGATCCCTCTTGAACCGGCGCACATCACGCCGCCAGCGGACAAGCTGCTCCAGGCTCGCGCGTTCTCCCGCGGCCGGAATGTCATCGTCAGGTTTGCGAGAAGTCATTGCGCAAGGTCGCTCAAAATGGCGGAATGGCTACGAACTATAGCATTATTGGGCGCCGGACGAGCAAGCGCCGGTCAGCAGGCCCTAAAGCTCGGGATTTTAAGGAAACCCGCGCGGCTCGTCTGAAACTTTCAGTCTGCTGCCGGCGCCCGGTCACGGCAGCTGTCACAAACGGCCGCAGCACTTGTCCCCTGCCCCTTTACCGGAAATCCGCATTCCGAGCAGAGCGTATGATGCCCCTGGCGAACGCCATGCTCCAGCGCGACGCGCTCATCGAAAACGAAGCACTCACCGCGCCACAGGCTTTCTTCCGGCGCGATCTCCTCGAGGTAGCGCAGAATGCCGCCCTTCAGCTGATAGACGTTCGGAAAGCCTTCCTGCAGCATATAGGCGCTCGCCTTCTCGCAGCGAATGCCACCCGTACAGAACATCGCAATCGGCCGCTTTGGGTTCTCGGCAAGCTCCTGCTTCACGTACGCGGGAAATTCGTTGAAGGCGCGCGTCTGCGGATTGCGCGCTCCCTCGAATGTGCCGACCTGGAATTCATAATCATTGCGCGTATCGATCACGAGCACATCCGGATCCGCGATCAGCGCGTTCCAAGCCTCGGGTTCGACGAACGTGCCGGTAGCGACCGCAGGCTGCGCACCGGGAACGCCGAAGGTGACGATCTCTTTCTTGATCTTCACTTTGAGGCGCTGAAACGGATACTCGGCGGCTTGCGAGTATTTGACCTCGAGGTCGCTAAACCGCGCATCCGAGGTGATGGTCCCGATCAGCGCGTCGATGTTATCAGGCGCACCCGAAACGGTGCCGTTGATGCCTTCCCCAGCGATCAAGATCGTACCCTTGATCGCGCACGCGGCGCAGACCTCGCGCAAGTGCGCCTGCAGCGCGCCAGGCTCATCAATCGAAACGAACTTGTAGAAGGCAGCGACTTTAACCGTCACGCGCGTGGCTTTCATGAATGACGAGGAACGGACAAACAGCGGCAGATTTGCCTTGACGTCCACGCCGCTTCAATACGGCCGAGCCCCCGGAAGAGCAAGACGCGGCACTTTGGCTTAGGCCTCAAGCGGCCAGAAATGCCGGGCAGCCGCCGCTTAGCACCGCACCTGCATGGCATAGGCGCGGGACTGGTCGCCGAATAGGACGGTTCCGCTGCTGACGATCGACTCGCCGATGACCTGCGGTGCCTCGCACTCATTCTTCAATGCCGCCAACGCCACGCTCTCACGCGCGGCCTTGTCACTCACGTCGTATGGCCCCCCCTTCACGTCGGGGATGGAGACGACGAAATCATAGTCGGGGGACGTCGCACGCACCACGCTGACGGCGTTCGCGCTTTGCGCCGCCGGCTTGCCTGCTTCGGTGCCCGCACACGCCGTCAATGCCAGCGAGGCCAGCCCGGCAGCGAACAACTTCCCTTTCCCTCCGATCATCGTAGCGGGCCCTCCACTAACGCGCCCATTCCCCCTTTTTCCCGTGAAGCTCATGCGCGGCGAAACCCGCCGGTCGCGTCCCGGGAAGGGGGGCTTTTCTGGTCGTCCTAAAAACTGGCGATGACACGCTGGACGTAAGCGGCATAAGCGCTTTTTCCAAGCCGGCGAAGCCACGGCTCGAGGTCGCTCGGAGAGATGAACCCCATCCGCAGCGCGATCTCCTCGGGGCACGAGATTTTGAGCCCCTGTCTCCGCTCCACCGTCGAAATGTAGTCGCTCGCATCCTTCAGGCTGTCAAACGTACCCGTATCGAGCCACGCGAATCCGCGGCCCATTTTCTCGACATGGAGAGACTGAGAATTGAGGTACATCTCGTTTAGGGTCGTTATCTCCAGTTCGCCGCGCGCTGAAGGCTTGACCTGCGATGCCAAGTCCACGACGCGCTGGTCGTAAAAATAAAGCCCTGTGACGGCCCAATTGGAATTGGGCTTTTGCGGCTTCTCGTCGATGGCCTTGGCATGGCCGTGCTGATCGAACGTCACCACGCCATAACGTTCCGGATCCGCGACTTCATAGGCGAAGACCGTCGCGCCATTTTCGCGGCGTGCCGCGCTGCGAAGGATCGACGCAAAACCATGGCCATAAAATATATTGTCACCCAGCACCAGAGCGCAGCGATCGTCACCGATGAAATCGCGGCCGATGATGAAGGCTTGCGCCAGCCCTTCCGGTTCCGGCTGCACCGCATAGCTCAAGCGCAAACCGAATTGCTCTCCCGAGCCCAGCAGATTCTGAAACAGGATTTGATCGTGCGGCGTCGTGATGATCAGAATGTCGCGAATGCCCGCGAGCATGAGCGTGGACAGCGGATAATAGATCATCGGCTTGTCATAGACGGGAAGCAATTGCTTCGAGATGGTGAGCGTCAGCGGATAAAGCCGCGTCCCGCTGCCACCAGCTAGAATGATCCCCTTCAGCGTGCTCATGCAGACTTTCCGCTCGTGTGTTGCAAGCCTTCGACCGCGTTGACGCGGGGCGGACCCGCGAGCTGGTCGAGGCAATCGGCAAGGGCCTCAGCCCAGGGCCTGAGTTCAATGCCGGTGACGCCGCGCAGCTTACCCGTGGAGAGCACGGAATAGGCCGGCCGCTCGGCCTTCGTCGGATAATCCTTGGTGCCGATCGGAAGCACGCTGACGGTCTTGCCGCCGCGGGCAGCAGCCCCTTCAAGAATGGCCTTGGCAAAACCGAACCACGTCGTCTCACCGGCATTCACGGCGTGAAACGTGCCGAAGATACGCGGGTCAGGTGACGGCGAAGTAACGAGCGGAAGAAGCTTCGCCGTCAGCTCCGCCAGATCCGGCGCGTACGTCGGAGTCCCACGCTGATCATCAACGACTCTGATTTCGGGCCGATCCTGGCTCAGCCGCAAAATCGTCTTGACGAAGTTGTTTCCGAATGGGCCGAAAACCCAAGCTGTGCGAAGGATGACATGCTTCGCATTCGCCGCCGCAACGCGCTCCTCGCCCTCTTGCTTGCTCCGCCCGTAAACGCCGAGCGGCGATACGGGATCCGTTTCGACGTAGGGCGTACGCTTGCTTCCGTCGAAGACATAGTCCGTAGAGAAATGAATGATCGCAGCATCCACTTCGGCTGCGGCTTGAGCGGCCGCTTCCGCACCGGCGGCATTCACCGCGAAAGCAACGTTTGGCTCGTCCTCGGCTTTGTCGACGGCCGTATATGCCGCTGCATTGACGACGACCCGCGGCCGCGCCGTGAGGATCGCGCGCCTGATCGACTGCGGATCACAGAGATCAACGTCCGGCCGGGCGCAGACGGCGACCCGGCTAGCGTGCCCGCCCAACAACGCGATCAGTGACCTGCTGACCTGACCGTTCTTGCCGATAATGAGCGTATCGCACGGGTCGCCGGTCACACGACCTGCTCCGCCAGTGCACCCGCACCATCCTGCTGTGAGGGAAGCAGTCCGAGCCGCGCGCCCGAATAAACGCCTTCTCGCAACGGGCGCCACCACCACTCATTGTTCAAGTACCACCGGATGGTGGCTTCAATGCCGGTTTCGAAGGTGTTCTGAGCTCGCCAGCCCAGCTCTGTTTCGATCTTGCTGGGGTCGATGGCGTAACGCCGGTCATGCCCCGGGCGATCGGCAACGAAGGTAATGAGCTTCCGGCGCGACTCCCCGTCGGGACGCAGCGCATCGAGAACATCGCAGATGCGCTCGACCACCGAAATGTTTTCCATCGGTGCACGTCCGCCGACGTTGTAGGTCTCGCCGACCCGACCCCGTTCAAGAACTAAGGTCAGAGCCTTGACGTGGTCTTCGACGTAAAGCCAGTCGCGAACCTGACGCCCATCGCCGTAAACAGGCAGCGGCCGCTTCTCCAGCGCATTCAAGAGAACGAGCGGAATGAGCTTCTCGGGAAAATGATACGGACCGTAGTTGTTTGAGCAGTTCGTGATCAGCGCGGGCAGCCCGTATGTTTCGCGCCATGCGCTCACGAGATGATCGGAAGAAGCCTTGCTTGCCGAGTACGGCGATCTTGGATCATAGGCCGTGCTCTCGACGAAGAAGCAGCCCGGCTCAAGGCTGCCATAGACCTCGTCCGTCGAGACGTGGAGGAACCGGAAGTTCTCCCGGCGCTCGGCACTGAGCCGATCCCAGTAATGCCGGCTCGCTTCGAGCAGAACGTGCGTTCCCAGAATGTTGGTCTTGATGAACTCGGCCGACGACATGATCGACCGGTCCACGTGGCTTTCGGCCGCCAGATGCATGACCGCATCGGGCTGGAATTCCGCAATTGTGCGCGCCATCGCATCGGCGTCGCAGATGTCGGCGTGCACGAACTTGTGGTTGTTCTTATTCGCAACGGTCGCCAGCGACTGCAGGTTTGCGGCATACGTGAGCTTGTCGACGTTGAGCACATCCCAGCCGCGATCCAGCACGAGATAGCGCACCAGTGCCGAGCCGATGAAACCGGCTCCCCCCGTAACGACGACTCTCATCTTACCCCCACTTCAATCCCCGTCGGTCAGCTCATCCCCACGATCTCTTTCAGCAAAGGAAGCTTCGCATCCTTCTCCGACAGAATCGCATCCCGCTCGCTGACCGGCCAATCGATGTTCAGCTCCGGATCCGACCACAGCACACCAGCTTCCGCCCCGGGCGCATAATGACTGGACACTTTGTAGACGAGCTCCGTATCAGGTTCCAGAGTACAGAACCCGTGACCGAAGCCGTTCGGGATATAAATCTGAAAACCATTCTCAGCCGATAGCTCGGTAGAAACGTGCCTCTTGTAGTTCGGTGATGATGGCCGCAAATCGACAGCGACGTCCAAAATTCGCCCGCGGCTCACCCGGACGAGTTTCACCTGTGAATAAGGGGCAACTTGATAGTGAAGCCCCCGAACCGTACCGGCCCGCGAGGACAGCGAAAAATTGTCCTGGACGAACACGTCGTCTATCCCGGCCTCGGCAAGTGCCTTTGCGTTGTAAAGTTCCGAGAAATACCCCCGGCAATCGTGAAAGCGCCTCGGTGCTAGGAGAAAAACACCGGGAATTTCGAGTTCTTTGATTTGCACGGCTGGCTTTCACGTGGCCTGGAGTTGGGCTCTGCGAACGGCAGCGAAGTGCTTAGAGCCGCGCGCACATAACCCAGATGGCTCGCATACCTGCGCACCTCGCGCAACTATGACATCAAGTCGATGATAACGAGCAAAGCGGGCACGCCCGGCCCAACCTTCAAACGCGCCCAGCAATCACCGGCAGCACTCGGTTGAGCGGACACGCCGGCCGTGCGGGTCCCAAGTCTTCGCGGGCCGGATCTGCATAGCAATAGCTGTGGAGTACTCGCCAAGTGAACTACGCTATGCATGCATCTAACCCGCCGAACAACCGAGCAATCTCAGCCTTATTGAGTTCCAGATAATATGCTTGACTCACACGGCACGCATCGCGAACTTGTTGCATCAGCCGAGACTGAACACGATATTGACGAAGTGATCATTGGGTCGTTCCTGCCAGGAAAGACCGAGCTTTGCCAAAGGCGCCGGCGGGGCCTCCAGCTGCGGGAAGTTCAAACCTAATAATGTCCGTCAGCTATCTCATCAGCTCGTATAACAAGGCCGAGTATCTGAGCGCCGTGCTCGAGAGCGTAGCCTATGAACTCGCGACCACCGGCGGCGAAGTCTTCATCATCGACGACGGCTCGAAGGACTCGTCGTGGTCGATCATCAAGAAATTCAGCGAAACCGACCGCCGGATCAGCTGCCGCCGCCAGGAAAATCGCGGCATCTTCAACGTCACCAACCAGCTGATTGAATCTGCGAACCAGAAATGGGTGCGCATCATCGACTGCGACGATCCTCTGATCCGCGGCTCGACGTTGATGATGACGAAGCTGGCCGAGGAGACAGAGGCTGATTACATCTTCGGCTCAACCCTGGTGTACGGGCCCGAGCCGCTCTCGCAAGCGAAGATGGAAATCTATCAGCAGCATCCCTCCCCATCGGGGGTCACGATCCTCCCCGACCCGATTCGATATGCGATCCGGGACTATAATCACATCCCAAGCACGGCATTGATGCGGCGCCGGAGCATTCCGTCCTCGCTTCGCCTCAACGAAGATCTCATCTCGTGCCAGGATCTGGCTCTCGCGCTGCCGATTTTTGAACAAGCGCGCGTCGCCCGCATCGACGTCGCCGTCTGCCATCAGCTGGTCAACGCCAGCAAGCGCTTGTCGGCCAACGAGGCCCTCACCTACTTCCAGACCATCCAAATCATCAAGGAATTCGGCGCGGCTAGTTTCGACGATCGCTACCGTTACATGAGCGCGCGGAAGACGGTTTCTCGAGCCTTGAGGTGGATGCGCCACGAAAAGCTCATCGCGAGCGCCCCGCAACTCTATGCACGGCTTCTCTACCTCTACGCGACGTTGCTGGTATCGAATCCGGCACGATGGGAGTACTATATGGACTGCGCGGCCAGACCCTATGCGCAGTTTGTTCCCGCCGACCGGCGCGTCTATTGAAGCGCCGTAAAGTTGGCCTCCGATTTTCACTTAGCGCGCGTGCACGAGAGCGCTGGTCTTCGGCTTGAGATCGATCCTATGCGCATATTGATGTTTCTGCCCCGGCACATGCGCTTCGGTCCGAGTAACGCCACCTCGATCGACCTCTGCGTTCGCGACCTCGTCACGGCCAGCCGCTTCCGTAGCAGCACGACCGTGGTCTGCTGTGAGAACGAGACGCTGTTCTCCGGCATCGACGTGATGACGTATTCGCGCACCGTCGACGATTCACGCCGGCGCAAGATCGCCTTTGCATTGGAGCAGGTTTTGCGGAGCGCGCCCGATCTCATCGTCGTGCAGCAGCATCTGCCGACAGCCGCGGCGCTCGCATCGCGCACCAACACGCCCGTGGTGCTCCACAAGCACAACATGATCAAAGACATTCCACGCCATGGCGTATGGAATTCTTTCAGGCGGCGGTTCAAGCACCGTCAATATCGCGCGCTCGCGGGCATGATATTCGTGAGCGGAACCTGCCGGAATGCCTTTGCTGCAGACTGGCCAGAGGTGCAACTGCCTTCCGCAATCGTCTATAACGGGCTAGATTTCTCTCAGTGGCAGCCGTCCGCGCAGAAGCGCGACGAGATCATTTGCGTCGGCCGCGCAGCCCCCGAGAAAGGCATCAAGGAAGCGGCCGAGGCACTCGTCAGTGTCTTGCAGGAACATCCCGATTGGCGCGCCCGCTTCATCTTGAGCGAGCCCTCCCGCTTCCCCGACTATTTGGAAGACGTTCTGGCCGTGGTCCGGCCATGGCAGGACAGGATCGCGATCGACATGGCCCGGCCCTTCGCCGAGGTGAAGGAACACTGCCAGAATGCAGCCATCGCGATCATTCCTTCCAAATGGGAGGAGCCGTTCGGCCGCACGGCGCTCGAAGCGCATGCAGCAGGCTGTGCAGTCATCAGCTCCGGCACAGGCGGCCTATCCGAGATCGCACCCGAGCATACGCTGATGCTGCCTCCGGGCTTTACCGCAGGCCATATCGCCGATCAGGTCCGCAGGCTCATCCTCGATCGTGAACTCCGCGTCCGGTTGGCCTCCGCGGGCAGAGAGCACTGCGCCAAGAAGTTTGCGCTCGCAGAAGTCGCGCGGGAAGCAGATAACTTCTACGAGTCCGCAATCGCTCCCCGAACGGGCGGTATCGTTCCGGCCCGGCCGAGATCCATCGGCGAGCCTGGCGAAGCCCCGCGGCCCCAATCGAGCTCCACTGTCCACACTTCGTGAATGGCTAGCCTTGGCCGCTCAGCCTTTCGACGACGGCTTTCGTCAGGGCAAGAACCTCCGGCAATGCACTGCCATACTTGTCCCGCGCCGAGCGATAGACCCCAAGCCCGGGATGCGTAGCCGCGTTCTGCAAAGCGCTGGTGTAGGGCACGGGCCGGGAAATAGCGTTGAGCTGATGTAGGCCCTGCTTGATGTGGTTCAGCATTTCACGCTGCAACGTGTTGGTCGCCTGATACTGCGTGATCAGCGGATGAACCTTCACCTGCGATGCCAAATTGAGATCGTCGGCAAGAATGAATTTTAGAAAGTCGGTCAGCGTGGAGTAGGCGTTCGTCTCCAGGCTCGTCGGTGTCAGAATGTGCGGAGCAAGCCTCATGGCTGCGAGCCCAAGAACGCCGGGGCCCGCCGGACAATCGATCAGTACCGCGTCGTAGTGCTGCTCGATCTTGGAGAGTTCGGACCGGAGCGCATCGGAAAGCAAAACGTCGAGCCTGTCCTTGCGCTTCTTGCGCCGGGCCACATGCTCGAACTCCGCCATTTCTTTGAGAAGCTCGTGGTTCGACGGCAGGATGTCGATGAAGCCTGCTTGCCGGTCCCGCAGCTCGATGAGATCGCCGGCAACGACCCGGTGCGATTCCATGCGCATGCTGCGGCCGCTGGCGAAGGCCTCCAGCATGGCGGCCAGCCCGATCTTCCGCTCCTGCAGCTGCTGCTCGGCATCGATGCCTAAGAGGGCCTTCGTAATCCCGGCCTGCGGATCAGCATCAAGCACCAGCACCCGAGCTTCGTAGGAAAGCGCGAGGCCATCTGCGAGCATCATGGTGGTGAGCGACTTGCCCACGCCACCCTTGGGGTTGGCGATCGCGACGGTAACGCTCATCGGCCCGCATCCGCGGCGCCTAGCATCCCGTCCATGTCAGGAAAATCATCGCCCCTTAGCGGCCAAGCCTGGCCTGAATGGCGGCGCAGGCGACAGCCGACAGGCTCGTAAGGATAACGGTCGAGCATGCAAACAAAGTCCCACCCGGTTCGGCGGGACACTACGTGCAGCCTAGCCCAAATGCCAGCGCGGAAATGCTCACACCCGCGCGACCAAAAGCTTATCTTTTGTTCTCGCTGACCGGGCGGCGCGACGGCCCGTCATCGAAGCGCCAAGGGCTATTCTTGCGCGCACGCTCCGCCGCAGCTTCCTTGTCGAACTTGGGCCGCTTGTTGGATTGCGCGGCTTCAGAGATCTCACCGCCGGCGCGGGCTGCGCGCTTGCTCATCCAACCAAGAATGCCCATCGGATCTATCCACAAATGAGAATCACGAGACTGCGACGCGTGGAGTCTGGGATCCGATTGCGCGCATCGTGTGACCGCCGCGGTCCAGCCTGCGAAGACCACAAAATATGACGTAAGAATTCGCACGAGGCCCAATCAATGGGCCCTCGTCGGTTCACCAACTCTGCAGCAAAATAAAATTAGGATTGGCTGCCTTCTTCGCTGGACTATCGATGTCCTCGCGCTCACTATTGGCCTCGCGCCCCACGGGCCGTAGGAGCTCTGACGACGCTGCGCCTATCTGGTTGAGCCGATTAAACGGCGTGAAAATACGCCATTTGAATTCGTTCGAAACCGCAAGGCATACGGCGCAGTAGTAGAGACGACGAGGTAATGTTCGTCGGCTATCCAGGTAGCTGACCGCAGCGACAAGGCTCTCACGTAGTGAACTGCGCAATTCGAGTAGCGACCGCGATTTTTCTCCTGACCTCGGCGGAAGTTCGTGCGGACCCGGCATCAGACTGTAACGACGGTTCGAACCTGACCCGCCAGATACGCGGGTGCACGCAGGTCATTCAGAAGACCTTGCGGAGCGATGCCGTCTCAACCGCGTACATGAACAGGGCGATCGCCTATGCCCAGCGCGGGCAATATAATAAGGCGTTGGCGGACTTTACCGCGGCGATCCACGCCGACGGCTCGAACAACTTCGCCTATTACAATCGCGGCAACATCTACCTCGACATGCGGAAGCCGCGCCAGGCGATCGCCGATTACACCAAAGCCGTCGAAATCGCCTCCGATATGTCGCCCGCCCTGCTCAACCGCGCGCTCGCGCACGAAATGCTGGGCGAACGCGAGGAAAGCATCGCCGATTTCCGGGCCGCAGTAGAACTCGAGCCCACCCTCACCGCAGCATACGACGGCTTGAAGCGTCTCGGCGCCACGCCGCGCGCTGAAGAAGGCAACGCCGCAGCACACTGATCAAATACGACAGGCGATCGCGCGCGCCGGCTTACGTGCGCGCGTGCCTAAACATCAGACATTGCTGGAAATCTGAAGGTCGATGAGACCTTGAAGGGCTATGGTGCCCAGGGCCGGAATTGAACCAGCGACACTGCGATTTTCAGTCGCATGCTCTACCAACTGAGCTACCTGGGCCTGCCTCCGCGGCGCTAAGCCCGAGCGAAGTAGAGGCGTCTTATACGGGCGCGATCCGGAGGATGCAAGCACCTCAAGCGAAAGAAAATTCAGTCTTCTTCATCTTCGCCATTTGGTCGCTGCCGCGGGGCCTGGGCTTCAGGGTCATCACCCTCGTCCTCCTCGCGCCCGGCAATGGCGTACGTGCCGCCAAGCCACTTAGCGAGGTCGATGTCGGCGCAGCGCTTGGAGCAGAACGGGCGGTAGGCTTCGATGGCGTCCTTCCCACAGATAGGACAACGCAAAGGCTTGCTTGAAGAACCGGACGCAGACATTGGCGAACTCAATCGCGATCGACTTCAGCGTACTTGA
>Ga0180218_1000616_pt1 | contig 29530 bp, 30 predicted proteins | sample eDN3rd37CKraftBY_FD_151334 | JGI IMG/M metagenome (GOLD analysis project Ga0180218, IMG submission 151334) | Enriched backyard soil microbial communities from Emeryville, California, USA - eDNA 3rd pass 37_C Kraft BY (version 2) (version 2) | ecosystem: Environmental > Terrestrial > Soil >... | reverse complement strand
CCCGCCCAGCCCCGGACGGTCAACGGCGCGCGGCTGCGCGGAAGACATGAAAGGCTGCGCCGTCCGGCTGGACGTATCCCGAAAGCCGGACAGAACGCCGGGCCGGACGTCAGACCCGCCACGGGAGCTGCGACGGCCATTGCGTTCATCATGGCGCGCAACGCTCCAGCAGAGCGTCCAGCGTCGCATGCAGCGCATCGGTCGCGGCCCCGCCGTTGAGGCGCTCGACCTCGCGCTGGGCGTCGGCCCAGAGCGGGCGGCCTGCACGATGGATCTCGATGCCAGCCGGCGTCAGCGTCAGCAGCCGCGTGCGGCGATCCTCGGGGTTGGGCACGATAGCGACAAGACCCCGCTTCTCCAGCGGCCGCAGCCCCCGTGTCAGTGTCGTCGGGTCCATGATGAGGCGTTCCGCCAGCGCGCCGATGCTGATGCCCGGGCTGGCCTTCAACTGCGCCAGCAGGCCGAACTGCGTCACCGACAGCCCGCAGGGGGCGAGATGCCGATCATAGATCTGGGACAGCCGGCGGGTCGCCTTGCGCAGACGCAGGCAGGTGCAGGCCGAAGGCTCGTTCCGAACCGGATGCGTCATTCCCGCCGCCACCGCTTCCCGGGCGTTCCTGCCCGCGCGCTAATTAGCTGCATATGCAGCTAATGTCAAAGGCGCGCAGCGGGCTGCGCTCCCGTGTGCCGCCCCCCGATGTGCCGCGCGTCCGTGTCAGACGCCGCCCAGCACGTTGTCGATGACGTCGTCGGTGTTGCGGACGTCGCCGAAGCTCTGGAAGAAGCTCGTCATGCCGTTGATATGGTCGTCCTCGTAGCGCGCGCCGTTGGCATCCGCGACCATGATGACCTTGTAATCCAGCATCATGGCGTCGCGCGCCGTGCTCTCGCTGCACATATTGGTCGCCGTGCCGGTCACGATCAGGCTGTCGATGCCGTGCTTCTTCAGCACGTCCTCGATATTCGAGGCCCCGGCGGGGAAGGGCGAGAACCGGCTCTTGTAGACGATCTCGTCGCCCGGCTTGATGTCCAGGTCCTTGTGGAAGGCATGGCCGGAATGTTCCGGCGAGAGCTGGTCGCGATGGTTCGCGCCCTTCTCAGGCGTGAAGAAATGGTCGTGATAGACCGACCAGTGGCTCTTGCCCTTCTCGCCGGCGGTCATGCCGACCCAGACGACGAGGCCGCCCTTCTCCCGCAGCGTCGCCGCGAGACGGTTGATGTTCGGAATGATGCCGATCACGGATTCGATCTCGCCGACATAGAAATTCTGCATGTCGATGACGAGCAGCGCCGTCCGCTTCGGATCGAACTTGTCGAATACATTGAGGCGGCCGCGCTTCGCCATCACGCGGTCGATCACATACTGCGGGAAGCCGTAGGGGGTCGTCATGCCAGTCTCGTCCATTCTGTTCTGTCGCGGCGGCCGTGCCTTCAGGCAGGTCGGGCCGCGTCATGTGCCGGAGGGGGATTGGCGGCTATTCGGCGCAAGATTGCGGCGCGGTCAAGCCCCCGCGCCCGCCGGGCGCACCGCCCGGGCGATCTCGTCGAGAATCGCCGGATCGTCGATGGTCGCCGGCATGGCGTAATCCTCGCCATCGGCGATCTTCTTCATGGTCCCGCGCAGGATCTTGCCCGAACGGGTCTTGGGCAGCCGCGCCACCACGGCGGCGCGCCGGAACGAGGCGACCGGGCCGATTTTTTCCCGGACCAGTTGCACGATCTCGCCCTCGATGTCGCTGTCCGGCCGCGCGACGCCAGCCTTGAGGACGACAAAGCCGAACGGCACCTCGCCCTTGAGGTCGTCCGCCACGCCGATCACGGCGCATTCCGCCACGTCCGGATGGGCCGCCAGCACTTCCTCCATGCCCCCGGTGGAGAGCCGGTGGCCGGCGATGTTGATGATGTCGTCGGTCCGGCCCATCACCGAGACATAGCCGTCCGCGTCGATGAAGCCGGCGTCGGCGGTTTTGTAATAGCCCGGAAACTCCGCGAAATAGCTCTCGCGGCAGCGGTCGTCCTGCTGCCACAGGGTCGGCAGCGCGCCGGGCGGCAGCGGCAGCTTCACGACGATGGAGCCGATGGTGCCGGCCGGCACCTCCTTCGCGCCTTCGTCCACCACCCGCACGTCATAGCCCGGCATCGGCACCGTGGCGCTGCCGTGCTTCACCGGCAACTGGCCGAGCCCGAGCGGATTGCCAGCAATGCACCAGCCGGTCTCGGTCTGCCACCAGTGGTCGATCACCGGCACCTTCAGGACCTGCTCGGCCCATTTCACCGTGTCGGGATCGGCGCGCTCGCCGGCAAGGAACAGGCTGCGCAGGCTGGAGAGATCGTATTGAGCGAGCAGCCGGCCCTGCGGGTCCTCCTTGCGGATCGCGCGGAACGCGGTCGGCGCCGTGAACAGCGACACCGCGCCATGCTCCGCAATCACCCGCCAGAACGCCCCGGCGTCCGGCGTGCCGACCGGCTTGCCCTCGTAAAGGATGGTGGTGCAGCCATGGAGCAGCGGGCCATAGACGATATAGCTGTGGCCGACCACCCAGCCGACATCCGAGGCCGACCACCACACCTCCCCGGGCGCGACGCCGTAGAGGTGAGCCATCGACCATGCCAGCGCCACCATATGGCCGCCGGTGTCGCGGACCACGCCCTTGGGCTTGCCGGTCGTGCCGGAGGTGTAAAGGATATAGAGCGGATCGGTCGCGCGCAGGGGCACGCATTCGCTGGTCTTGGCCCAGTCCATAGCCTTGTTCCAGGCCGCCTTCCAGTCATGGTCGCGGCCGGGTGTCAGCGCCGCCTCGCACTGCGGGCGCTGAAGGATCAGGCAGGCGTCGGGCTTGGCCTCCGCCATGTCGAGGGCGGCGTCCAGCAGCGGCTTGTAGGGCACCACCCGCGCACCCTCCAGCCCGCAGCTCGCCGACAGCACGACCTTCGGCCGCGCATCGTCGATCCGCGCGGCCAGCTCCCGCGCGGCAAAACCGCCGAACACCACGGAATGGACCGCGCCGATCCGCGCGCAGGCCAGCATCGCGAACACTGTCTCCGGCACCATCGGCATGTAGATGACAACACGGTCGCCTTGTCTGACGCCGAGGTCGCGCAGCATGGCGCCGAGAATCTGCACCTCGGTCAGCAGGCGGTGATAGGTGACGGTGCGCTTGGTTCCGGAGACTGGCGAATCATAGATGATCGCCGGCTGATCGCCGCGCCCTGCCGCAACGTGGCGGTCCACGGCGTTCCAGCAGGTGTTCACCACCGCATCGGGGAACCAGCGGCCGTAAAGCCCCGCCGCCGAATCGAAAATCCGCTTCGGCGGCTCGATCCAGTCCAGCGCCTGCGCGGCCTCGCTCCAGAAACCTTCCGGGTCCCGCCGCCACCGACCGTAGACGTCATGATAGGTGGTCGCGCGCATGTCCATCAGTCCTGCCCCGATATCTTGTTCTGGTATCTTGCCTTGATATCCTGCCTGGCGCCTGGCCAATCTTCTCAATGCCGAAAACGGACAGGAATGTCACCCGCAGGCTTGACCCCGGCCCCGTTCCTGCAAAGAACACGTCTCGTTCTCACCCCCCGGCCGGCTTGCCTTATGATCTCCGCGCCCATCATCACCGATCCCCTGTTCTGGCTGATCGCCGTTCCCGCCATCACCAGCCTGGGACTGGCCAAAGGGGGCTTCGCCGGCCTTGGCGGCATTTCGACGCCGCTGGTAGCGCTCTATCTCGCGCCGCTGGAAGCAGCCGCGCTGATCCTGCCGATCCTGATCTTTCAGGACATGCTGTCCGTCTGGGCGTTCCGGAAGGACTGGAGCGCATGGAACCTGAAGGTGCTGCTGCCCGGCGCCGCCATCGGCATTTTCTGCGCATGGATTTTCGCGGGCTATGTCTCCGATGACGGCATCCGCATCACCGTGGGCAGCATCGGCATCGGCTTCGTTCTCAATGCCTGGTTCAACCGATCGGTGACCGAACCACGGCCCGCCCGCGCGGGCGCAGGCGTGTGGTGGGGCAGCGTATCCGGCTTCGTCTCGACGCTGACCCAAAGCGGCAGCCCGCCGTTTCACATCTTCACGCTGCCGCAGCGCATGCCGAAGATGACGCTCGTGGGCACGACGGCGATCTTCTTCGCCTGCGTGAATGCCATGAAGGTGATTCCCTATTTCGCACTCGGGCAGTTTTCCGCCCGGAACCTTGCGACATCGATGGCGCTGCTGCCGCTCGCCTTCGCCACCAACGTGCTGGGCATCTGGCTGGTGAAGCGCACCTCGATGCAGGCTTTCTACATCTTCACCTATACGCTGACGCTGATCATCTCCGTCGCGCTGATCGTGCAGGGCATCTGGAACATCGCCCACGCATCCTGACACGACCCCCCGGGTTGGCCACGGGGCGCGGTCCTCGGGCCTCCGATCACCGCCAACTAAAAGGCGATGCCCCTCACAGGACATCGCCAGTCTGCCGTTTGTGCAACGTAGCGATCGCGAAGCTAGTGCAGACTTCCTTCCTGAAGTCGCATCATCTGATCCTTGAGATGCAGCTTTTCGCGTTTCAGAGCAACAATGGTGAGGTCGTCAGTGGAGCGGCGCTTCATGGCCTCGACCAGTTTCTTTTCGAGAACCCGGTGCTGCTGCTCCAGATCGGCAAGCTGCTGATCCTGCGACATTCAAATGCCTCCTCGGTTCAGTTGCTGACGTCACAAGACTGACATCTTCGCCGCCGCCTGTCGATAGTCCAGACGGGGTATGGGGCAAATGTTCCGCCTTGAAACCTGGCGTCGGATGACGCCGCGGAGGTCAACCGCGGTGTCCACGGTCCTGTTCCGGCATCGCGTCATGATGCCGCCTCCGCATCCTGCCGGCGCTCGCCGCGATAATGGGCATTGGCCTGATGCATCAGGTCCCAGATCACGGGATCGCGATCCCGGCTCGGGAACGGATCGTGATCCCAGTGGCCATGGCGGTCCTCGCCGTTCACCAGCGTGGCGGAACGGCGGCCGATGGTCGATTCCACATGGGCGGGAATGAACATCATGGCGAAGCCGATGCGGCGGTCGTCCGACACGTTCGGTTCCGAACTGTGGAACACATGGCCGTGATGGATCGAGAATTCGCCGGGCTCGAGCACCACGTCGATGGCGCTGCTGTCATCCACTTCGGACAGCGCCTGCCCGCGGGACAGCAGGTTGTCGGCGTCACGAGTCTCGACGTGCTTGCGTGTGCCGCCGGTATGGGAACCCGGGATGACCCGCATGCAGCCATTGTCCCGCGTCACCTCATTCAGCGCGAGCCAGACCGTCAGGATCGACTGGGGCTGAATGCCGAAATAGGCGGCGTCCTGATGCCAGCTCACGAATTTCCGGTCCTGCGGCTCCTTGATCCAGAACCGGGACGCCATGACGAACAGGTCCGGCCCCGCCAGATCCGCCACCGCGCCGACGATCCGGGGATGACGGGCCAGATCGAAGGTCCAGTCGAAATAGAGATGTCCCTTGAAATGCAGGCTGTCCACGGCCGGCTGGCCGGTCTCGGCCTCGAAGGCTTCGAGCCTGCGCCGCCGCGCCTCGGCGTCGGCCGGATCGATGGCGCGGAGCGGCGTGAGGATGCCGGTGTCGTGAAACGCACGGACCTGCGCCTCGCTGAGAATCTGCGGCATCCGACATTCCTCCCTCGTTGCTGCGCTTGTCGTATCGCGGCAAGGCTTCGTGGCCTTATGGTTTAATCTTCTTCATCCTCAAGTCTGACCGCGACGCTTCCGTGATACAAGACGGCACGGCCGCGCACCGGCGCTTGAACCGCGCCGCATGGCGAATCATAATTCCGGCGCGATTGCGAAGCTCCCGGCGGACGAAGCCCTTCATGAACGACAACGACAACGCCCTGCGCGCCCAACTGGCGCATCTCCAACAGGAGCACCGCGATCTCGACGCCGCCATTCTGGCCCTGCAAACGGCTTCCGCGGTAGATCTCATCCAGCTTCAGCGCCTGAAGAAGCGCAAGCTCGGGCTGAAGGACCGGATCGCTTTTCTGGAAGATCAGCTCACGCCCGACATCATCGCCTGAACACGCTTCAAGGCCCGGTGACGGCTAGCCGCGGGCGGCCCGCCGCGCGGCCTTGCGCGCATACATGGCGGCGTCGGCGCGGGACAGCGCGTCCGCCGCGGTGTCGAGCGGCTCCAGCATCGTCGCGCCGGCCGAGCCAGCGGCGAGCAGGCGTGCGCTGTCATGACGGATTTCCGTCCGGCCGATCTCGTCCTCCAGCACCCGGGCCTTGGTGTCGGCATCGGCCTCGGACAAATTCCAGAGCAGAATGGCAAATTCGTCACCGCCCAGACGCGCAATGACATCGGAGGCGCGGACACGCCGGCGGAGCGTCTCGGCCACGGCTTTCAGCAGCGCATCGCCGGCCGCGTGGCCGTGGGTGTCGTTGACGGCCTTGAAGCCGTCGAGGTCGAGATAGACCAGCGCCGCGCTGCTGCCGTAGCGCTTCACATAGGCCAGCGCCCGGCCGAGTTCCCGTTCGAATCCGCGCCGGTTCAGAATGTCGAGCAGCGGGTCGGTGTCAGCCCGCGCCGCCAGTTCTGCCAGTGCCCGCCGGGTTTCGCTGAGTTCAGCCAGCAGCCGGTCGACCTCGGCGGCGAGCTGCATCGAACGGCTCTGCTCACGGCGAGCGGCAGGCTCCGGCGGCGCGTCCGGCTGGCGTATGCGTCGATTAGGCCCGGCCGGCTGGCGAGCGGCCAGATCCTGGAGGCTGTCGGTCAGGGCAGTCCTGCGCCCGCGCGAGGGGGTGTCGTGGCTCATTCCGGAAGGCAGACTTTCTCGCACTCGGGGCCGCGCGAATCGCTGCGCTACGATAGCCGGCCTCGCACCGCTTGCCAGCCCGGCGAGGCGGCTTGCCGCCGATCCCGCTCCCGGAAGAGCCTGAAGCCGCCCTGAAAACCGGGGAACCCTTGTCACCCCCCGGGGCGAACCTATAATCAGGCGCTTCCTTTCGGACGGCCCTGGCGCAGCGCCACGGGCGCGGGGCGTGATATGGCCGGGAAGCAGACCAGCGACGACAAATCCGGCCCGGTGCCGGTCGCCATCATCATGGGCAGTCAGTCCGACTGGCCGACCATGAAACACGCCGCCGACACGCTCGACCAGCTCGGCGTCGCCTATGACGCACGGATCGTCTCGGCGCATCGCACGCCGCAGCGGCTCTATGATTTCGCCGGCGGCGCGAAGAATGCCGGGTTCAGGATCATCATCGCCGGCGCGGGCGGCGCGGCCCATCTGCCGGGCATGACCGCCGCCATGACCCCGCTGCCGGTGTTCGGCGTGCCGGTGGAATCCAAGGCGCTGAGCGGCGTCGATTCGCTGCATTCCATCGTCCAGATGCCGCCGGGAATCCCGGTCGGCACGCTGGCCATCGGCCGCGCCGGGGCGATCAACGCCGCGCTGCTGGCGGCAGCGGTGCTGGCGCTGACGGACGACGCGCTCGCCGCCCGCCTCGCCGCGTGGCGGGAGAAGCAGACGGCGGCGGTGGCGGAAAAGCCCGAGGATACGCCGTGAATCCCAAGTCCTCGCTGCGTCTGCCCTTGCCGCCCGTGCTCGGACCGGACGCCACCATCGGCATTCTCGGCGGCGGCCAGCTCGGCCGCATGCTGGCGCTGGCCGCGGCGCGGCTCGGCCTGAAGTGCCATATCTTCGCGCCGGACCCCGCCTCGCCGGCCTTCGACGTGGTCCATCGCACGACCTGCGCGGACTATACCGACACCGCTGCGCTGGACCGCTTTGCCGGCGAGGTCGACGTCATCACCTACGAATTCGAGAATGTGCCGGCCGAGACCGCGGTGTTTCTCGCGGCGCGCCGCGCGGTCCTGCCGAATCCGGACATTCTCGCCACCACCCAGGACCGTTTCACGGAGAAGTCCTTCGTCGCTTCCCTGGGCATCCCGACCGCGCCCTTCGCGGCGGTGGATTCCGCCGCGGACCTCGCCGCCGCGCTGGACCGGCTCGGCCGGCCGGCCGTGCTGAAGACCCGCCGCTTCGGCTATGACGGCAAGGGCCAGACGGTGTTGCGCGGAGGCGAGGATCTTGATGCCGTCTGGCGCGACCTCGGCGCCCAGCCCTGCATCCTGGAGGGCTTCATCCCGTTCCAGCGCGAAGTCTCGGTCGTGGCGGCGCGGTCCCGCGACGGCGCGGTGGCCTGTTTCGACGTGACCGAGAACGAGCATCGCGACCATATCCTGAAGCTCTCCCACGCGCCGGCCCGCATCTCGGACGCGGTGGCGGGGCAGGCGCTGGAGATCGCCGGCCGCATCGCGGCGGCGCTGGATTACGTCGGCGTGCTGGCGGTGGAGATGTTCGTCACGCTGGGCGGCAGCGGCCCCGCCGTGCTGGTGAACGAGATCGCGCCGCGGGTCCACAACTCCGGCCACTGGACGCTGGACGGGGCCTCGATCTCGCAATTCGAGCAGCATATCCGCGCCGTCGCCGGCTGGCCGCTGGGCGCGCCGGTCCGCCACGGAGCGCGGGTCGAGATGCTGAACCTGATCGGCGCGGAGATCGACGACGCGCAGAAGTGGCTCACGGTGCCCGGCGCGACGGTTCATCTTTACGGCAAGCCGTCCGCTCGGCCCGGCCGCAAGATGGGCCATGTGACACGGGTGTTTGCGGAGTGAACCCGGCGGGAGCCATGGAGCCGCGCCCCGCCGTATCCGCGGCGATGGAACCGGCGCCTGCCTGACGAGATTCCGCGCCGCATGGTGGACTTTCCCGGCGGGGTCTGGTAAACGCCCGGCCTTAGCCTTGCCGCTGCTCCCGATGGAACGCGCGGAGGCGACCGAATTTTCCATTCTGGACGATGCCAACCAGACCGAAAGGATGATCCCGCGTGCAGGTTCTTGTTCGTGACAACAATGTCGATCAGGCGCTGAAAGCGCTGAAGAAGAAGATGCAGCGTGAAGGCATCTTCCGCGAGATGAAGCTGCGTGGACATTTCGAGAAGCCGTCCGAGAAGAAGGCGCGCGAGAAGGCCGAGGCCGTGCGCCGCGCCCGCAAGCTCGCCCGCAAGAAGCTCCAGCGGGAAGGTCTGCTGCCGATGAAGCCGAAGCCCGCCATGGGCGCCGGCCGTGGCGGCGCGGCGGCCCGCGCGCGCTAAGTCTTTCAACAGGCTTTCGTCGGAACGAGCGCGGGCGCATGGCGTCCGCGCTTTTGTTTTGGGGCCGGCTGTTGTTCTGGCGAAGGGCGTTAGCTTCGGGGGAGCGGCCTGCGCGGTTCAAGCAGCCCGCCGCGAGAATTCCCGGTTCAGGGTCACGGCCGCGGTGGGAAGCGCGCGCGAAAATCTCTTGTCCCGCACCCGGGTCTGATATCCTTGTCAGGCATGACCGCTTCCGGCCCGTCCACTCCCGACACCGTCACGATCCACCCGGCCACCGCAGCCGACCGGCCGGCGCTCTGGCGGATTCTCGAACCGATTTTCCGGGCCGGCGAGACCTATCCGCAACCCCGCGATATGTCCGAGGCCGACGCCCTCGCCTACTGGCTGGCGCCCGCCCATGAGGTCTTCGTCGCCGTGGGCCGGGGCGAGATCGTCGGCACTTATTATCTGAAGGCGAACCAGCCCGGCGGCGGGGCCCATGTCGCCAATTGCGGTTACGCTGTCCGTGAGGACGCAGCCGGGCGCGGCGTCGCCCGCGCCATGTGGAAGCATTCCCACGCCCGGGCGCTGGAACGCGGCTTCCGCGCCATGCAGTTCAACTTCGTTGTGAGTACCAACACGCGCGCGGTCGCGCTGTGGCAGGCTTGCGGCTTCGAGATCGTCGGCCGCCTGCCGGGCGCCTTCGCCCATCCGCTCCATGGCGACGTGGACGCCTATGTGATGTTCCGGCGGCTGTGAACGCAGCCAGCCTTCTCCCGAAAAGCGGCACTTTTCGGGATCATGCTCAGCGCTGAATCCGGCGCTCGCGCTGGACCGGCCGCTGGGCCCGCCGGGGCGCGTCGCGATAGCTCCGGCGCTGCGCGAAAAAGCGCGGGTTCTGCTGGCAATAGCCACCGATGCCGACCACCGTGGCCCGGCATTGGGCAAAGCTGCGGAACCCGCAATTGGCCACATCGCCCCGCGTATAATAAGCGCACCACGGATATTCCTGGGCCGCGGCCGGGCGCATGTCCGCCAGTCCCGCCAGCATGAGCGCCGCCGTCCCGCACAGAATCCAACGCATCGTTCTCTCCCTGCCCTGTTTCCCGACCAGTTTCTCCGATCCTTGGGCTCCCGCCTACAAGCATCGACCCTGGCATTTCGGTTCCATTGCCGACCCCACGGGCCGGCAACGGATCAGGCCACTGGCACCGCCGCATCCTCGGCCTCGGCCAGACTGTGCCTGTATTTGGCCACCGCGTCATCAATGGTCCGCTCGTAATGGACCAGCGGCGGCTTCAGGCCGTGAATGAACATCTCCTTGCGCATCCGGGAGGTCGTGCCGGTCAGCATCACCCGCACGCCATGGCGCTTTGCCTTTTTCACCATGGTTTCAAGAACATTCACGCCGGTGGAATCAAGGAAAGGCACGGCCGTGAAGTCGATCACCAGGACCCGGCTGGTATCCGCGACCCGGTCCAGCACCGAGGCGATCGCCGCCGCCGCGCCGAAGAAGAATGCACCGGAAATCCGATAGACCACGATATCCGGATCGGCCGCGCGCGCCTCGTCATAGGGCCCGGCGTCGGCAACGCCATCGGCCTGGTCCTCCACCGCCAGCGGCGCATGGGGCAGGATCGACGTCGCCTTCGACATGCGGTGGATGAACAGGATCGCGCCAAGCGAGACGCCCACGACGATGCCTTCCGTCAGGTCGCGGAACACCGTGAGCAGGAAGGTCGCGAGCAGCACCGCCGCATCTCCCGCCGAGGCGCGCATGAGGGCCGCGAAAGCGCGCTTCTCGATCATGTTCCAGGCGACGACCGCCAGCACCCCGGCGAGGCTCGCCAGCGGAATGAACCGCGCCAGAGGCGCGGCGACAAGGATGAACAGCAGCAGGAATGCGGCATGGAGCATGCCCGCCACCGGCCCATGGGCCCCGGCGCGGACATTCGTCGCCGTGCGGGCGATGGTGCCGGTGACGCAGATGCCGCCGAACAGCGCCGAGGCGATGTTGGCCACGCCCTGCGCCACCAGTTCGCAATTCGAGCGGTGCCGGCGGCCGGTCATTCCATCCGCCACCACGGCCGAGAGTAGGGATTCGATGGAGCCGAGCAGCGTGAAGGCCACCGCATTCGGCAGCACCGTCCAGACCTTCGCGAACGAGATTTCCGGCAGCGTCGGCGTCGGCAGCGTATTCGGAATGCCGCCGAAGACCGAGCCGATGGTCGCCACCTTCAGATCCAGCATCACGGCCAGCGTCGCCGTCACCGCGATGGCGATCAGCATCCCCGGCCAGCGCGGCCGCGCCTTCGCCAGCCCGGCGATGATCAGGATAGTCAGGCCCGCGAGCGCGACGGTGGTGATGTCGAGGGTCGGCAGGGCCGACCAGAGCACCGGCAGCTTCGCGACCAGCGCCGCCGGCTCCGGTTCGGACAATGCAAGACCCAGCAGGTCCTTGATCTGGCTCGAAAAGATGATGACCGCGATGCCGGCCGTGAAGCCGACCGTGACGGGATAGGGAATGAATTTGATGTAGGTGCCGATGCGCAGGAAGCCGCCCGTCGCCAACATCACGCCGGATATCATCGTCGCCAGCAGCAGCCCGTCCATGCCGTGGGTCTGCACGGTGGTCGCGACCAGCACGATGAAGGCGCCGGCCGGCCCGCCGATCTGAAACCGGCTGCCGCCCAGCAGCGAGACGAAGAAGCCGCCGACGATGGCGGTATAAAGCCCCTGTGCCGGCGTTGCGCCCGAGGCGATGGCGATGGCCATGGACAGCGGCAGCGCCACGATCGCAACCGTGAGCCCCGCGATCGCATCGGCCTTCAGATGCGAGAGGCGATAGCCTTCCCGCAGCACGGTGACGAGCTTCGGCATGAACAGCTCGGCGAAGCTGGGCGGCGGCGGAGCGTGAACGGTGCGTGACGTCTGCATGGCGGGGTCTGACAATCCGGTTCGCGGGAATCGCGTGTGTCACGGCTGGTCCTTCGGCTGCGGCGCGGACCCGTACCAGCCACCGGTCCCGCGCCGTGATCGATCCGCACCTGTCGTCGAACAGGCCGGTCGTCTGCTTTCGCGACTGCGCGATGCTCAGCCCGAAGCCATCGTCACTTCCGGACGGCGGATCAGCGCGGCTTCTCCGCCGGCTCCTTGAGGCGCACGCCGCGACCCGATGCAGCGCTGGGCACATTCTCGCCGATCAGCTCGATGCCGGCCCGCTCCAGCGCCTCGACCACCTTGGTGAGGCTCTCCACCACCCCCCGCACTGTCCCGGCGCTGGCCTCCATGCGCTGCACGGTCGGCACCGAAATTCCGGCCAGTCCGGCCAGCTTCCGCTGGTCGATCCCCAGCAGCGCCCGCGCGGCCTTCATCTGTGATCCCGTGATCATGCCCGCTTCACCATGTTTTTCTCATGTTTTACGCTTAATGTTGATGTATAATACATCCATATCGATTGTCATTATGCGGATCTAGCAGGGCTGACACTCATCCCGATCCTGCCTTCTCGCCAAGTCTCGAAGACATGCTTGTGCAATCGTTGATTGCATGATCCCGTGAGATCGGGTTGAGCGCCGGGAGCCCGGCGCGCGGCAGCGGGATGTCAGGCGTGAAGCACTATGCGCATTCGGTGGAAGGGCAGCCCGAGAGCGCATGGGAGCCGCTGCCGCATCACCTGCGCGAGGTCGGCGAGCTCGCCGCCAGCTTCGCGGCGCATTTCGGCGCCGCGCCCGCCGCATTGGCCATGGGCCTGCTGCACGACATCGGCAAAACCTCTGGCGCCTATCAGAGCTACATCCGCCGGCCTCATGGCGGCCCCAAGGGACCGGACCACAGCAGCGCTGGCGCGAAGGAAGCGATCGGCCTGTATGGCCCGCAGTTGGGCCGCCTCCTGGCCTTCGGCATCGCCGGCCATCATTCCGGCCTGATGGACGGCTCCGGCCGCGAAGGCCCGGGCACGTCGCTCGCGGACCGCTGCATCAAAACGCTTGAGCCCTATGACGGCTGGAAGGCACATACGCCGGGCCTGCCCAGCCTCGACGACTTCCGCCGCGGCGTGAAGCTTCCGGCCCCGAACGCCATCGCACCGGGCTTTCAGTTCGCCTTCTTCATCCGGATGCTGTTCTCCTGCCTGGTCGATGCGGATTTTTTGAGGACCGAGGCGTTCTATGTCCGCAGCCGCGGCGAGCCTGTGCCCGCGCGGGGCGGCACCATCGGCCCGCATCATCTCGACGCGCTCCGCCGCCACATGGCGGCGCACCGCCGCGACGACACCGAGGTGAACCGGCTGCGCTCGGCGATCCTCGACCATGCCAATGCAAAAGCGGCGCTGCCGCCCGGCCTGTTCACGCTCACGGTGCCGACCGGCGGCGGCAAGACGCTGACCTCGCTCAGCTTCGCGCTGGAACATGCGCTGGCGCACGGCCTCTCCGGCTGGCACGCCTAACCATGACCTGATCGCCCGCGACTTCTCGCGGGCGCAGCGCCAGCGTTTCTCCGTCACGCGAGAGATTTTCCGGGAATCCGATAGCGCATCCGACTCCGACGCAGGCCGCATGGAGCGGCACTTCATCCTCGCGTTCAGGTCCAACGACCCAGCCATCGGCTACAATCGGTGGCCACCATTCCGGCCCATGTCATGACACTCGCGCCGCCGCCCGACCCTGCCGCGGAGGACGCGCTGGTGCCGGTGTCGGCCTTGCAGCACTACCTGTTCTGCCCGCGGCAATGCGCGCTGATCCATGTGGAGCAGTTCTGGGCGGAGGACGGCGCCACCGCCGAGGGGCGGCTGATGCACGAGCGGGTCGACAGCGGCAGGCCAGACCGCCGCTCGGGCATCCGCATCCTGCGCGGGCTCGCGCTGCGCTCCCTCGTCCATGGCCTTTACGGCAAGGCGGATGCCGTCGAATTCCATGGCGATACGCCCTACCCGGTCGAATACAAGCGCGGCCGTCCGAAGGCGCATCGCGCCGACGAAGTGCAGCTCTGCGCGCAGGCCCTCTGCCTGGAGGAGATGTTCGGCCAGCCGGTGGCGGAAGGCGCGTTGTTCTACGGCCAGACGAAGAAGCGCCAGCCGGTTGCCTTCGACGACGAATTGCGCGCCCTCACCATTCGCATCGCCGGCGAGACCGGCGCCATGATCCGCGCGGGCCACACGCCGCCGCCCCGCGCATGCCGGCCTGCGCCCGCTGCTCGCTGGAAGAACAGTGCCGGCCCAAACGGCTGGAGAAGCCGCCGGCCGTGCGCCGCTGGCTCGCCGGCCAGATCGCCGGCTGAGCGGAGGCTCATATGCGCCGCCATCTCAACACCATCTATGTCACCAGCGAGGACGCCTGGCTGCACAAGGACGGCGCCAATATCGTCGTGCAGGTGGATGGCGCGGAGCGCGGCCGCGCGCCGCTGCACATGATCGGCGGGGTGGTCTGCTTCAGCCGCCCCGGCGCCTCGCCGGCGCTGATGGCCGCCTGCGCCGAAGCCGGCATCGCGATTTCCTTCCTTACGCCGCACGGCAAGTTCCTCGCCCGGATCGAAGGCCCGCGCAGCGGCAACGTCCTGCTGCGCCGGACCCAGCATCGCGTGGCCGACGATCCCGCGCGCGCCGTGGAGATCGTGCGCGGCATCGTCACCGCCAAGGCCGCCAACCAGCGCACCGTGCTCGCCCGTGCCCTGCGCGACCATGGAGCGCGCATGGCGCCCGATGCCCGCGCCGCGCTGGAGACCGCCGAGCGGCGCCTCGGCCACACGGCGCGCCGCGCAACGGAAGCCGAAGACATCGCCACCCTGCGGGGCATCGAAGGCGAAGCCGCGCTGACCTATTTCGGCGCCTTCGACGCCATGATCCAGGGCGTCCGCGAGACATTCTTCTTCCGCGGCCGCTCGCGCCGGCCGCCGCTTGATCGCGTCAATGCGCTGCTCTCGTTTCTTTACGCCATGCTGGGGCATGACTGCCGCGGTGCGCTGGAGAGCGTCGGCTTCGATCCGCAGATCGGCTTTCTGCATGCGGACCGACCCGGCCGCGCCAGCCTCGCGCTCGACCTCATGGAGGAACTGCGGCCGGTGCTGGCGGACCGGCTGGCGCTCACGCTGATCAACCGCGGACAGGTCAAGGCGCGCGACTTCACCTTGGAGGATTCCGGCGCGGTGTTCCTGAATGACGATGGCCGCAAGGCTGTGCTGATGGCCTGGCAGGAGCGCAAGAAGCGCGAGCTGCGCCACCCTTTCCTTGGCGAGACCATGCCGATGGGCCTCGTGCCTCATGTGCAGGCCCTGCTGCTGTCGCGCCATCTACGCGGCGACCTCGACGGCTATCCGGCCTTCATCTGGAAATGACCGATGCTGATGCTGGTGACGTATGACGTGAACACGGAGGATGCGGCCGGCCGCCGCCGGCTACGGCGGGTCGCCCGCGCCTGCCTCGATCTTGGTCAGCGCGTGCAGAATTCCGTCTTCGAATGCGAGGTGGACCCCGCCCGCTGGACGGAGCTGCGCGCACGGCTTATTGCGGAGATTGATGCCGACAAGGACAGCCTGAGATTCTATCGGCTGGGCGCCGACGGCAAGCGGCGCGTGGAGCATGTCGGCGCAAAGCCGGTGCTGGATCTGGACGGGCCGCTGGTCTTCTGACCACGCCCGCGAACCTGAATCTGTCGGCTATATCGCGGCAGGTTCGCGCAGCTCGATCCGCTCACCCTTTCAAACAGTTGCACTGACCGGCGTTGCGGCGGGCCCAACTGCCTCCGCTCACCCGGACGGGTTCGCGGAAAGCCGCTTATTTACTGTTGGTGGCCAGAGGCATAAACAGGCCGCCGTCGCCTCCCGTGCGGAGGCGTGGATAGAAACCCTGACATGCGCGGGGAATGGAAGAACCGAACTGTCGCCTCCCGTGCGGAGGCGTGGATAGAAACCGAGGCGGTCTCGTCCGGGCGCTTCGGCACCGTGTCGCCTCCCGTGCGGAGGCGTGGATAGAAACCCGGAATGTCCAATCGAACCGAAAGCGGCCGGGGTCGCCTCCCGTGCGGAGGCGTGGATAGAAACTTGAGCTGCATGAAGATGGCGCGCAGCGTCACGAGTCGCCTCCCGTGCGGAGGCGTGGATAGAAACCTACATCGCCAATCGCGAAGCTACGCGTGCGCGCGTCGCCTCCCGTGCGGAGGCGTGGATAGAAACCGGTGTCCCAAGTGTCCCGCGTGGCCCATGGATGTCGCCTCCCGTGCGGAGGCGTGGATAGAAACGCGCCGCTTGTCGTCGGCCGGGCCTATAGCCTGCGTCGCCTCCCGTGCGGAGGCGTGGATAGAAACGAGCTGGAGCAGCGTTCGGGTGGCTTGAAGATGAGTCGCCTCCCGTGCGGAGGCGTGGATAGAAACCAGGTCAACGCTGCCGACAACGCAACCGCGGTCGTCGCCTCCCGTGCGGAGGCGTGGATAGAAGCCAGTTTGAGGTTGCCGCCGAGACCGGGCCGGAGGTCGCCTCCCGTGCGGAGGCGTGGATAGAAACATGGATTGCCGGATGCCGGCGGCCGTCGTATCGGTCGCCTCCCGTGCGGAGGCGTGGATAGAAACTGGCACGAGCACTGGCAGCTTGAGCCCTACGCTGGTCGCCTCCCGTGCGGAGGCGTGGATAGAAACTCCTGTCTGTGGGCTCGCAGAGCGGGGCGTTGGCGTCGCCTCCCGATCGGAGGCGTGGGTAGAAACGCTGGCGAAGTCTCGGGCACACCCGCGGTCCGATGTCGCCTCCCGTGCGGAGGCATGAAGATCTGAAGACCTTGAGCTCGCAGAGAAGCTCAATGCATTGTCGCAATATGGGACGATCAACGCTATTTGTATCACCCAGGTATCGACCCAACTGGCGGAACTTCTCATGATGGACACGCTTCCGAAGATACGGCTCGCGGCCGTCCAGGCATCGCCGGTCTGGATGGATCGCGAAGCGACAATCCAGAAGGCCTGCCGCCTTATTGAGGAGGCAGCCGATCACGGCGCGAATGTGATCGGCTTTCCGGAGGGGTTCATCCCCGGCTTTCCCGACTGGTACTCGTGGTTCATGCCCTATGGCCCGGAAAGCGTAGCGTTCAACAAGCGACTGTTCAAGAACGCGATCGAGATCCCCGGTCCTTCCGTGGATGCGCTTCTGGCTGCCACGCGCCGAACGCGCACCCACGTCATTATCGGGATCAACGAGCGTGTGCCCGGCACGCTCGGAACACTCTACAATTCGCTGCTGTTTCTCGGGCCCACAGGCGAGCTTCTCGGCGTCCACCGCAAGGTCATGCCGACCATGACGGAGCGTCTGGTGCACAGCTCCGGCGACGGCGCCAGCCTGCGGACCTATCAGACACAGTTCGGCCCTCTGGGAGGGTTGATCTGCGGTGAACACTCCAACAGTCTCGTCCGCTTCGCTCTGCTTGCACAGCAGGAACGGGTCCACGTTGCCTCATGGCCGGCGTTCACCGTCGGCAAACGCGTCTTCGACGCCATCGACATCAGGGCCAAATATCACGCTTACGAGGGGCGGGTTTTTGTCATCAGCGCATGCGGAATTCTCGATGACGACTGCCTAGACGCCATCGGCCTCACCGCAGATCAGCGTTCAAAGCTCAACTGCCGCGGCGGCCACTCCGGGATACTTGGGCCGAATGGCAACTACATCGTCGGCCCCGTCGATGACACGCCCCAGATCGTCTACGCCGATGCCGATTTCGAACGCATCGTAGAGGGGAAGATCAGCCACGACCTGACCGGGCACTACAATCGCTTCGATATCTTCACGCTCCAGATGCGAACTCCGGGAGGAGACGCGCTCCAGCTCGACAGCGGGAAACCGGATGCGAGGCTGGCTAATGCGCCATTGCAGTCGGAGAGCGATGCCGCCCCGGAGGCGCGGCGGTGACAATGGGACATGCCGGGCCGGACTAGCGAGATCATTGAGGCCGATGCCAACACTTCCATCAGATCCACGGTCGCTGAGCGTAAAGGGCGGTCTTCGACGAAGGCGATCATGGTCCTCGACCCTGCGGGAAGGGAGCGGAATGGGCGATGTCGGAAGCCGTGACGCGGCAGGCGCTGCTGACGTGTGGTTCTTATCGGCGAAGCGGCGCTAAGCTCAGCGATCAACTCCTCGAAGGCATACTTCCTGGAGCCGCATGAATCGAACAGACCGCGATTGAGGCGCGAGTGATGGCCGCTCGCATGGCCCAACTCGTGCAACGCCATGCGATGCCAGTTGATTGGCTCGAAATAGGCGGCTGGCAGGGGCACCTTTACGTCGCCGGCGGATGGGACTTAGAAAGCCCGACTTCCGCCGATCCCGAAGTCGATGCCCGTGGCCTTGATCAGGTCAAGGGCGACCAGGATCGCATTCACGCTTTCCCTGTATCACCCTCTCGCTCAAGGATTGTCCAGGCTGAAGACATGTGCGTGATCGTCGTAGGCAAAGACCTCAGCATAGCGGCCCAGACCGATGATGGCGCGCAACGTCTGATCGGCCGCATCCGGTGACATGTGATCCTCCAGCTCGTCCGCAAACCGGCTCCAGGGGGCGCGATGGTTCGGCCGTGCGTCGAGCACGCGACGGATATGGGCGGCGAGCGCGACATAGGAGAGCAGATGCTGGGCAAAGAGACGTTTGCGCTCGTCAGTGCCGGAACCGGCGAAGTGCCGGCCCTCCGCTGTGAGGCTGATGTCGCCGCCCGCCACCTCGGCGAAGCGCAGCATTTGCAGCGTTTCGGCGACTGGGAACAGGTCGTCGATCTCCATGTGCAGCGATGCGGCGATGACCGGAAGGTCGGCCTTGCCGTCGTAAGGCGGCGCCGCCACGGCTTCGAGCAGGCCGGCCAGGAGATTCGAAGACACGGGAGGAAGGATGGAGCCGATCCCCGCGCCAGGGAAGCGTTCGAGCCGCTTGCCCGCGGGTGCGGCGTCAGGCCTTGCCGTCATTTCCACGTAAATGCGCTCGACCAAATCGCGGAAGTTGGGATCGAGGCGCGCGCGAGGATGCGGCAGCTCGACTGTGATCTCCTTGAGGATCCGGCCCGGATTGCTGCCGAAGACAAGAATCCGGTCGCACATCAGAACGGCTTCCTCGATGTTGTGGGTCACAAGGATCACGCCCTTGATCGGCAATTGCCCCTCCGACCACAGGTCGAGGAAGTCCGTGCGCAGCGTCTCCGCGGTCAGCACGTCGAGCGCCGAGAAAGGCTCATCCATGAGAAGAATATTGGGATGGACGACCAATGCGCGGGCGAAGCCGACGCGCTGGCGCATGCCGCCTGACAGCTCGCGCGGATAGGCGGACTCGAAACCGTCGAGCCCGATCAGGTCGATCGCCGCTATCGCCCGGCTACGGATCTCGTCGGGCGGCAGGCCGAGCGCCTCAAGCCCGAGCTGCACATTCTCAAGCACCGTGAGCCAGGGAAAAAGCGCGAAGCCCTGGAACACCATGGCGATGCCGCGCGGCGGCGCTGTCACGGTTTGTCCGAGATAGCTGATCGATCCCGCCGCAGGAGCGGAAAGCCCGGCGATGAGCCTGAGCAGCGTGGACTTGCCGGAGCCCGATCGTCCCAGCAGGCCGACGATCTCGCCTTCAGCCAAGGTCAGGTCGATTCCGTCGAGCACCAGCAACTCGCCGCCGTCCGGCCTGCGGAAAGACTTGCGGATGCCCCGGATGTCCAGCAAGGGGGTTGTTGCCATGTTGTCCTCCGGTCAACCGAAGCGGAACTTGCGCTCGGCGAGCGCATAGAGTGGGCGCCAGAAGGCACGGTTGATGACGACCACGAAGGCGCTCATCACGGCGATGCCGAGCACGATACGGTGAAAGTCTCCCCCCTCCGTCGCCTCGGCAATATAGGCGCCAAGACCATGAGCCTTGAGCGTCGTGTCGCCCCAGGTCGCGATTTCGGCGACGATGCTGGCGTTCCACGAGCCTCCCGAGGCGGTGATGGCACCGGTCATGTAGAACGGGAACACGGCCGGGAGCGCGATCCGCTTCCACCACAGCCAGCCGCGAACGTGAAGGTTCGTGCCGATATCGCGTAGTTCGCTTGGGATCGTCGAGGCGCCGGCGATGACGTTAAACAGGATGTACCATTGGGTTCCGAGGATCATGAGCGGGCTCAGCCAGATATCCGGGTCGAGCCGCAGCACCACGATTGCAGACACCGCAAGGGGAAACAGGAGGTTGGCAGGAAACGCCGCCATGAACTGGGCGATCGGCTGGGCAATGCGCGCCGCTTCCGGTCGCAGGCCGAGCCAGACGCCGACCGGCACCCAGATGATGCTGGCAAGCGCGATCAGAACGAAGACACGCACCATGGTGGCAAGGCCAAAAAGTACGGCAGTGCCCACCTCCGCCGGAGTGACATCTTCCAGCACGAAGGCGATGATTTTCCACAGGGCCAGCAGACAGACCAATGTAATGGTCGTGTACCAGAACCGATCAGCCCACGCCGCAGCCTTGCCTTCCCGGGCAATGATCGGCGCCGGATACGTCGGCGCCCCCTCCATCCGGTAGGTCCACCGCCACGCTGTTCCGAGCGGCACGACGGCCAGCGACAGCAGCCATGACCGGCGCAGTGCATTCAGGACCCAGGAGCGCGGCGGGGCGACCCCGGCCTCCTGCTCGAAGCGGAAGCGGTCGGCCCAGGCGACGAGCGGGCGGAACAGAAGCTGGTCGTAGATCAGGATTACGACCAGCATGGTGGCGATCGCCCAGCCGATGGCACCGAGGTCGCGCTGCGCGATGGCAAGCGCGATATAGGAGCCGATGCCGGGCAGCGTCACGGTCGTGTCGCCGACGCTGATCGCTTCGGATGCAACGACGAAGAACCAGCCGCCCGACATCGACATCATCATGTTCCAGATCAGGGCGGGCATCGCGAACGGCGCCTCCAGCTTCCAGAACCTCATCCACGGACTGAGCCGAAAGGAATGTGAAGCCTCGACAAGCTCCCGCGGCACGGTGCGCAGCGACTGATAGAAGCTGAACGCCATGTTCCAGGCCTGGCTGGTGAAGATCGCGAAGATGGCAGCGAACTCGGCGCCCAGCACCCGCCCCGGTGCGAGCGACATGAAGAAGACCGCGGTGACAGAGATGAAGCCGAGAATCGGCACAGACTGGAGAATGTCGAGCAGCGGGATGAGCACCTGTTCAGCACGCTGGCTCTTGGCCGCCCAGGTCGCGTAGGTGAAGGTGAAGAGGAGCGACAACACCATCGCCGCCAGCATTCTGAGCGAGGTGCGCAGCGCGTATTCCGGCAGCGCGGATGGATCGAGGCTGATGACCTCCGCGCCCGGTTCGGGCAAGGGCTGCATCAGGCCGCGGCTTGCCTCGGCGAGAAAAACCAGAACGCCGAGCACGAGAAGCACGACGACGAGATCCCAAAGGCTGAAGGCGCTACGGCGCGATACCCCGGACGGCGGCAAGGAAAAAGCGGTCATCGCGCGACTCCCGCAAAGTATGATGGCGGGATGCGTTGCGATTCTCGCGATGGTATCTGCGGATCGCCGAACGGCGTGTGGGAAAGTTCAGAGATCATGCCCGGCTGCCTCTCGATACGATCAGGGTGTCCCGGGCTCGTTGTGTGAAACTAGGCCCGGCGCCTGGCCCGCCTGCTGGAACGTCGACTGCCATCGCTCATAGCTGGTCCTCGTGAGCTGCCGCATAACACGCTGTCCGCTGACGCATGGCAAGGGCCGTCGTCGCGATGCGAAGTCACCGGCGTGGTCCCGCAATCCCGTGTCGGTGCGACACATATATGAGTATATCGGACCAGTGTTGCCCGGCCCCGGCTTCCGACGGCGCGTTTTCTCGAACGGACACAAGACATGCGAAGGTGTATATCTGCGACGGCATTGTCGGGCGCGGTGCCCAAGCAGCAAGGCGGGTTGACTGGTGCAATGGCGGGTAGACTGCTGTGCGATGCCGTTGCCGATGCGAGACGATTGGGCGAGAAAGCGTAATCGCGCTGTCACGGTTTCTGCGGACTTGTCGCAGAAGAGAAATCACGGGGGAAATGCAGGTGCTCAGAGGTGCGCCAAACTGACGAATATCGGCGGCGATACAGCAAGCAGGCCAGGCTCGCTCCAGAATTGAGATGATCAATCACCTTCAGGAATATCGTTTCCCGTGATGCATGGTTTCCGCCCAGCGACATTCTCAATCCAATCGCTTCTTGCATGCGGGATGCGCTCAGGAGCCTGCGGCCGACGACGGCCCACGGTGTCATCGCCGCCCTTTTCCCGCCCAGGATTTGCAATCAAACGCCAAGTGCGTCCGTCAGGCTCGGTCCATCGGCGCGCTTCGTGGGATTGTCTTTGTCTTTCGTGCTCTTGCTTGCGGGATCGGCCCTTGCTGACGGGAACGTCGGCACGGCCGGCGTCCTTTCAGCCTCCATCGCGACAAGTCTACCACGCGATGGAGACCCCGCAGGCTTGCGCAGGTGGCTTGCCCAGCGTGGGATCACCTACGGTTTGATCTATACCGGGGAGGCGCTTGGCAATCTCTCCGGGGGCGTCCGTCGAGGTGCGCTCTATGAAGGCAAACTCGAAGGCATTGTTGCCGCCGATCTCGAAAAACTCGCGGGTCTGCGAGGCTTGAGCTTCTTCGCCAATGCCTTCCAGATCCACCGGACCTCCGGCGCACGAGACCATCACTTCCAGAGCCTGAACACGATCAGCAACATCGAAGCCGACCCTGCGACGCGACTGTCCGAGCTGTGGCTCGAACAGAAGCTGTTCAATGACCGGTTCAGCATTCGCGTCGGTCAGCTTGCTGCGGATGCGGAGTTTTTCATCAGCGACGTCAGCACCATGTTCATCAGCAGCGATTGGCCGACCGTCACGGCGGCCAATCTGCCGAGCGGGGGCCCCGCCTATCCTCTTGCAACGCCCGGCATCCGGCTGAAAATCGATCCAACGCCGAATTGGACAGGGCTGGTCACGTTGCTCAATGGCAATCCTGGCGATCCGGTGACGGTCAATCGGACCGGCACCAATTTTCGTGTGAACGACCCGCCGTTGCTGATGGGCGAGCTTCAGTACCGCTACAATCAGAACAGGGACGCACCTGGCCTGGCGGGTACGTTTCGACTGGGCGCATGGCATCATTTCGGGAGGTTCGAGGATCTGCGGATCGACGACACCGGGCTTTCGCTGGCGAATCCGGTCAGCAGTGGCCGCGCGCGGCTACTTCGGGGAACGAGCGGCATCTACGGCATCGTCGACCACCAGATTTATCGTCCACGAGGCGGGAATGCCGAAAGCGGCATCAGCGTCTACAGTCGAATCGCCGCGACGCCGGCGGACCGCAACCTTGTCAGCTTCTATCTGGACGGCGGAGTTGTCTTCGCGGGTATGCTGCCGCGGCGGCCGGACGACAGATTCGGAGCATCATTCATCTACGCTGAAATGTCGAACCGGGCGCGGGCGTTCGACCGCGACATGGTTGCATTCACCGGACAGGACCGGCCCATCAGGAATTATGAGCTGACGTTCGACCTCACCTATTTGGCGCAGATCAAGCCGGGATGGACGATTCAGCCAGTGTTCCAGTACGTCATCAATCCCGGCGGCCGCGTGCCGGATCCAGTATCTCCGAGTTTGCCGATCAAGGGCGGCGCGGTGATCGGCGTGCGAAGTACGATCAACTACTAGAGCATCTTCGCGCGACGTAGATGCAGGTTTGCGTGAAGAAGATGCGGCAAACAATAACCTGGAGCTCCGGGTTCTGCTTCCATCAGAACCGTACAGGCTCTCACGTGCATCCGGCTCAGCTTCGGTCCTCGCTATGAAACGCTGTCGCGAAATGCTGCGCGAAACCCTCGCAGCCTTCCGCCCGGCAGCGTGCCTGGGCAGGTCCGCTTTGGAGCTGAAAGCCGCACGATTGACCACGCAGCAGTGAATCGGATCCCCCACAGAGCCGCTCGCGGAACCGCGATGGAATCGTCTTCCATTCGCTTCCACGGCCGCAATTTTTGATGAGGAATCTGCGGAAAGGAATCGCTGAAATACTCATGATTTCAACGGCCTATGGTTTGGTTGCGGGGGCTGGATTTGAACCAGCGACCTTCAGGTTATGAGCCTGACGAGCTACCGGGCTGCTCCACCCCGCGAGAAACTCGAAGGCGCAGGATTTCGACCCAAGTGGACGACATCCCGCGCCGGCGAGGGGTATGTAGCAACGCCTGCCTCCAAAGGGAAGCCCGTCGTGACGTTTTTTTGACGGCAGCGGGACGGCCCAACGCCTTCTCCCGGCCGCGCCCCCAAGCCGGCGGCCCGACGTTTTGCCGAAACGGCTTGCGCCCCGCTTCGCCTCCCGCCGGGGTGTGGATCACAACGTTTCAGGGAGCAACTTCGCGACATCGAGACTGCGTCGTCTCCCGCACGAAGGCGCGGATGGAGCGGTCGGATCGAGCAGCAACCCGCGCCATCCGCGCATGACAAGCCGTGAGGCCGCGTGCCACAATGCCCCCGCATCGCCGCCACGAGAGCGCGAGAGACACGGCCGCAACAGGCCGGCCCAAGGGAGGTTTCATGCTGTTTCCGACAATGCTGGTGGGCTCCTATCCCCAGCCCGACTGGCTGATCGACCGCGCCAGGCTGGCGGAGAAGGCCCCGCCCCGCATCCGCCGCACGGACCTGTGGCGCATCGGCCCCGAATATCTCGAAGAAGCCCAGGACGACGCCACCCTGCTCGCGATCCGCGATCAGGAGCGGGCCGGCCTCGACATCATCACCGATGGCGAGATCCGCCGCGAGAGCTATTCGAACCGCTTCGCCACCGCGCTGGAAGGCGTCGATATCGAAACGCCGGGCATCGTGCCAAGCCGCAGCGGCAAGCCGGACATGGTGCCGCGCATCGTCGGCAAGATCCGCCGCAAGCATGCTGTCGAAGTCCGCGATCTCAAATTCCTGCGCGCCCATACGGACCGCAAGATCAAGATCACCATCCCCGGTCCGTTCACGATGGCGCAGCAGGCCAAGGATGAGTTCTACAACGACGAGGCCGCCGCGGCGATGGACTATGCCGCCGCGGTGAACGAGGAAGTGCGGGAGCTGTTCGCCGCGGGCGCGGATATCGTGCAGCTCGACGAGCCCTATATGCAGGCCCGGCCCGACAAGGCGCGGGACTTCGGCATCGCCGCCGTGAATCGCGCGCTGGAAGGCGTCACCGGCACGACGGCGATCCATCTCTGCTTCGGCTATGCCTATATCGTGAAGTCCAAGCCCGACGAATACGCCTTCCTCACCGAGCTTGAGAATTCGAAGGTGGACCAGATCTCCATCGAGACGGCGGAGCCGCAGTTCGACCTCGCGGTGCTGGAGAAGATGCCGTCGAAGCAGATCGTGCTCGGCGTCATCGATCTCTCGAAGATGGAGATCGAAACGCCGCAGGCGGTCGCGGACCGCATCCGCCGCGCCTTGCCCCATGTGGCGAAGGAGCGGATCATCGTCGCGCCGGATTGCGGGCTGAAATTCCTGCCGCGCGACATCGCCTATGCCAAGATGAAGGCCATGGTCGAAGGCGCGCGCATCGCGCGGGAGGAAGCCGGCGGCTGACCTGCGCCGTTATTGCATGCGAAGGAACGGCGCGCCGGGCGCGGCCGTTCCCCGCATCGCCGGAAGGATTCACGACACGCCTTCACGCCATGACTCGCCTGCCTTCGGGTGCGGGATCTTCGCCTGAAAACACGATAGGCTCATAACTGGAGACTCTCTGGCGTCGCGGGAAAAGGTCCGAGCCCCGCACAGATCGGCATCGGCGCCGTTCATCACGACACGACCCATGACGGAATCCATGACCGAATCCATGACAGACGGCGCGACCATCGACGAAATCGCCGATGGGCTGTTCCGCATCTCGATCTTCGTTCCGCAGGTCGGGCCGAAGGGCTTCAGCTTCAGCCATTTCCTGTGGCGGGACGAGGAGCCCCTGCTCTATCACGCCGGCATGCGGCGGATGTTTCCGCTGCTCGCCCCCGCCGTCGCGCATCTGATGCCGCTGGAACGGCTGCGCTGGATCAGCTTCGGCCATGTGGAGGCCGACGAATGCGGCGGCATGAACGACTGGCTCGCTGCCGCGCCCCATGCCACGATCGCGCACGGCGCCACCGGCTGCCGCGTCTCGCTGAACGACCTCGCGGACCGGACGCCGCGGGCGCTGGCGGATGGCGAGATCATCGCCACCGGCGCCCGGCGCTTCCGCTGGCTCGCCACGCCTCATGTGCCCCATGGCTGGGACGCCGGCGCGATGTTCGAGGAAACGTCGGGCACGCTGCTGTGCGGCGACCTGCTCAGCCAGTTCGGCCGCGTGTCGGCGCTGACGGAGCATGACATTGTCGCCCCGGCGACGGAGACGACGGATTTCGTCTATTCGACCAGCCTCGGGCCGACCACGGCGCCGACGCTGCGGCGGCTGGCGGCGCTGGAGCCACGCCTGCTCGCCGTCATGCATGGCGCGTCCTTCGCAGGCGACGGCGGCGGCGCGTTGCGCGAACTGGCGGCGCGCTACGACGCTCATTTGCAGCGCATGCTGGAAGAGCATGCCGCTGTGTGACACCGGCTCATGACTCTCCGCACCCCAGGTGCTAGGAGCACGCGAGCAACATCGCAGGGGGAAATACCGATGAAAGCTGCCGTTGGCACACCGAACGGCCTGGAGATCCGGGACGACATTCCGCAACCCAAGCCGAAGGCCAGCGAAGTGCTGGTGCGCGTCCATGCCGCGGGGCTGAACCGCGCGGACCTCAACGCCGCCAAGGGCACCGGCGGCCATGGCGCGGTCGGCGCGGTGGTCGGCCTCGAATGGGCCGGCGAAGTGGTCGAGACCGGCGCGGACGTCACCCATGTGAAGAAGGGCGACCGCGTCGCCTGTTCCGGCGCGGGGGGCTATGCTGAATATGCGGTGACGGACTATGGCCGCGTGACGAAAATTCCCGGCAACATGGATTTCGAGACCGCCGCGACGCTGCCCATCGCGCTCCACACCATGCACAATGCGGTCATCACCGCAGGGCGCATGAAGGCGGGCGAAAGCGTGCTGATCCAGGGCGCCAGCTCCGGCGTCGGGCTGATGGGCCTCCAGATCGCCAAGAAGAAGGGCGCGGCCCTCGTCATCGGCTCGTCCACCAACGATACCCGGCGCGCGCGGCTGAAGGAATTCGGCGCGGACCTCGCCATCGACACCCGCGATCCCGCCTGGTCGGACGAGGTGCTGAAGGCGACGGACGGCAAGGGCGTGCATCTGGTCGTGGACATGGTGTCGGGCCAGACCGTGGTGCCCGCCATGCGCGCGACGCGCGTGCTCGGCCGCATCGTCAATGTCGGCCGTCTCGGCGGCAAGACCGCGGAGTTTGATTTCGACATCCATGCCGCGCGGCGCATCGACTATATCGGCGTCACCTTCCGCACCCGCACGGTGGAGGAAGTCCGCGAGATCGGCCGCCTCGCCACGGCGGACCTGTGGGAACAGCTTGTCGCCGGCGACATCGCGCTGCCGATCGACAGGCGCTTCACGCTCTCCGACGCCGTCGAGGCGCAGGCTTACATGCGCAGCAACAGCCATTTCGGCAAGCTGGTGCTGACGGTCTGAGCGGACCAGCCGGCGCGAACCATGCCGCATGAAGGCGGCATGGTTCCTGAAGCCACTGCACCGCCGCATGTCCCTCCGGCGAACCGGTATCGGCTTCGCCGGAAAATGCGTTATGATGGCGGGCAGCAATGCAGGCTCAGGAGGATCGCCATGACGCAGACAGCAACGACCGCGACACCGGCCCAATCCGCCACCCCTGCCGTCACCCCTGCCGTCACCCCTGCCGGCGCGCTGCCCCGCCTTCCCCAGCGGCTCCATCACTATGCCTTCACGGTGAAGGACCAGGAGGCCAACCGCGTTTTCTGGGAAGACGTGATCGGCGTCCCGCTGACGGCGACATGGTGCGAACGCGCCTATAACGGCACGGTCGGCCGCGAGATCGACTATTGCCACACCTTCTATACGCTGGAGGATGGCGGCGCGCTCGCCTTCTTCCAGTTCGCGGACGAAGACGCCTATGAGGCGCTCAAGACATTGCGGCCCGAGATGGGCCAGCATTTCGCCATGCTGGTGGACGAGGCGACCTATGACGCGATCCAGCAGCGCATCGTCGCGGCGGGCCTGCCGCTGCGCGAGACCGACCATGGCTATTGCAAGTCGATCTATACCCAGAGCCCGGACGGCCTGAAGGTGGAATTCACCATCGACCACCCCGAGGTGGAGGCGATCAACGCCATGCGGCTCAAGGATTGCCACGCCGAGCTGAAGCGCTGGCTCGCCGGCGACCATCGCACCAACAACAACGACCGCCACGGCATCACGACCTGACCCCGGCGGCCCGTTTGGGGCAAGCGGCAGGGTCCCACATATCTTCGCGCTTCGCTGCGTCGCCTCCCGCCGAGGCGTGGATCGAAACAATGTGCTCGTGGATCAGGACATGGTGTTTCCGGATCGCCTCCCGTGGGGCGGCATGAGCGCCCCGGCGCTCTCGCCGGCCGGAACGCTCACGCGCATTCAAAACCGCCGTCGTCCGCGCCGGTGAAGGAGGCCAGCACCTGCGCGAGGTCCTGCTCGATGGCGGCACGGTCTTCGGCCGGCAGGGCGGCGAAGGTGTCCAGCCAGTCCTCGAACGGGACCGCGCCCGCCGGAGCCATCAGCGCGCCGCGCCGGCCCTCCACCACGGCGGCCAGCCGCACGCGGCCGTTCATCTCGTAGCGGGCGTGGAGATAGTCGAGAATGTCGTCCTCGATCATCCGCGCGTCCAGCGTCACGCCGAACCCCCGCGTCACGCAGGGGCAGCCGGGCGGATGAACGGTCACGGTCCTCGCCCGCGCCCAGAGGGCGGCAAGGTCCGGCTTCTGCGGGGCCGGGCGCGCGAAAGGGAGTTCCATGGCAAAACGTGATATCCCGTGGCACCGAAAAAATCCATTCGGGCCGGTCATGGCCCATTTCCTTTGATGATGGCCCATTATTGGCCTTGATCCCGCGACGGGTTTTGTCCAGTTAATCGCCGGCTGACTTTGTCAGCCGCCAGAAGTTCGCCGAAAGGGGTGCCCTCGTTGACTGCTCAATCGAAAGCCGCCGAATCGAAGCCTGCCGGCCGGCTGCGTCTGGCCGCCGATATCGGCGGCACCTTCACGGACGTCGCGGGTTTCGACGAGGCCGGCGACCGGCTGCTGTTCGGCAAGTCGCTCTCGACGCCTGAGGCGCTGGTGCAGGGCATCCAGAACGGCGTGGACGGGGCCGGCGCGGCCTTCCGCGACGCCTATCTGTTCCTCCACGGCTCGACGGTCGCCATCAATACCTTGCTGGAGCGCACGGGCGCCAAGACCGCGCTGCTCATCACCCGCGGCTTCCGCGACGTCTACGAGATCGGCCGCATCAACCGGCCG
>Ga0180218_1000614_pt1 | contig 29615 bp, 30 predicted proteins | sample eDN3rd37CKraftBY_FD_151334 | JGI IMG/M metagenome (GOLD analysis project Ga0180218, IMG submission 151334) | Enriched backyard soil microbial communities from Emeryville, California, USA - eDNA 3rd pass 37_C Kraft BY (version 2) (version 2) | ecosystem: Environmental > Terrestrial > Soil >... | reverse complement strand
TGCTGGCCGACCGGGCCTATGACAGTGACGCCCTGCGCGCCGAAATGACCAAACGAGGCGCATGGGCCAACATCCGCGCCATGCCGAACCGCGTCAAAACATTTCCGTTCAGCGCATGGGTCTACCGGCAACGCAACGCCGTCGAGCGCTTCTTCAACAAACTCAAACACTTCAGGGCCGTGGCGACCCGCTACGACAAGCGCGACGACAACTTCCTCGCATCCATCCAACTCGCTTCAATCCGCATATGGCTGCGAACTTATGAGTCGGTCACCTAGTCCGCCCGGCAGTGCTTGCCGGCAACGGCATAGACGCGGCGCTCGCCGAGCATATGCGCGGTGAATGACAGCGTGCTGAACAGCCGCGCGAAGGCGCGATGGCGCACATTGAGGCCGCCGGCATAGGCTCCGAACGCCGGCATCACCACGCGGCCGCTATCGGCGGCAAAGCAGCGGCGGCTGACGGCGCGGCCGCGCCGCACCACCCGCGCCACCGGGTGCAGATGGCCGGCGATCTCCGCCGTACCGCTCTCGGTCGGCTCGTGGCGGAAGGTGAGCCCGCCGTGCGTGAACGCCGCCAGAAACCGCCCGCCGATCCCCTCGGCCGGATCGGGATCGTGGTTGCCGGCGATCCAGACCCAGTCGCGGCCGCGCTGCAAACCCTTGAGCGTCGCGCGGTCGGTGTCGGCGAGCCGGGCCGGGCCGCCACCGTCGTGGAAGCTGTCGCCCAGGGCCACGACGACGCGCGGGGCATAGTGCGCGATCAGCGCCGCAAGCCGCGCCAGCGTCGCGGCGGTGTCGTAGGGCGGCAGCAGCACGCCGCGCCGGGCGAAACTCGAACCCTTCTCCAGGTGCAGGTCCGCCAGCGCAAGCAGCCCGTGTTCGGGCCAATACAACGCGCCGGCCGCATCGGCGGCGAATTCCACCCCGGCCACGGCGAGCGAATGGTCGGGCCGCGCGGCGCGCTCCGGCAAGGCGGAGGCCGGCGAAGCTGCGGACATGCGGCTCATCCCATCGCCTCCCGGATCAAATCCTCGGCCGCCTCAGCCATCACATCCTCGGACGCTTCGCCATAAACCGACTCACGGCCGATCTCCAGCATCACGGGAACGGCCAACGGCGACACCCGATCGAGCGCCTTATGGACGATTCGGCCTCGGATGCGCGAGAGCATGTCGCCCAGCCGCTTGATGTCGAGGAGGCCCGTCGCGGCATCGGCCCGTGCCGCACGCAGCAGGACGTGGTCGGGCTGGTGCTTGCGCAGCACGTCGTAGACCAGGTCGGTTGAGACGGTGACTTGGCGGCGCGACTTCTCCTCGCCCGGAAACCGCCGCTCGATCAGCCCCGCGATGATGGCGCAGGCGCGGAAGGTGCGCTTCATCAGCGCCGACTCCGCAAGCCACGCCTCAAGGTCGTCGCCCAGCATGTCCTCGTCGAACAGCGCCGCGAGCGAAAGCTCGCCGCGCCGGATGTTCGAGGCCACATCGCCCAGCCCCCAGACCGCCAGCGCGTATTCGTTGGCGACGAAGCCGAGCGGCTTAAGCCGTGCGCGCTCCAGCCGCCGCGTCAGCAGCATGCCGAGAGTCTGGTGCGCGAGACGTCCCTCGAACGGATAGCAGACCAGATAGAACTTGTCGGAGCGCGGAAACGTCTCGACCAGCAGATCGCTTTGCCGCGGCACCAGCGACCGCCATTGCTGGATGCGTAGCCACTCGCGCACCGGCTCCGGCAGATGCGGCCATTGCGCCGGCTCGGCCAGCATCTTGCGCACACGCGCGGCCAGATACGTCGAGAGCGGAAACTTGCCGCCTTCGTAGGCCGGCACCTTCGGATCGTCGTCGCTGGAGCGCGAGACGTAGACCTCGTTCTCCACCAGCGCCTCGTATTTGAGGATTTCTCCGGCAAACACGAACGTGTCGCCCGGCACCAGCGTCTCGATGAAATACTCCTCGACCTCGCCGAGCACGCGGCCGCCACGCGCGATGCGGCCGGTGTGGCCCGCTCCGCCGGCGCGCGAGCGCACCAGCCGGACCTTAAGCATGTCGGCTTCGACGATGGTGCCGACGTTCATACGGTAACGCTGCGCCACCATCGGGTTGGCGACGCGCCAGCGGCCATCCTTGGTCTGGCGGATCTTGGCGAAACGCTCGTAAGCCTTGAGCGCATATCCGCCGGTCGCGACGAAATCCACCACCGCATCGAAATCCGTGCGCGAAAGGCCGTTGTAGGGCGCGGCTGTCCTGATTTCGCGATAAAGCTCATCGGCGATGAACGGCTCGCCGCAGGCGCGGCCCAGCACATGCTGCGCCAGTACGTCGAGCGCGCCGATGCGCGACGGCGGCGTGTCCTGCGCGCGGTCGGCCACCGCGCCGATGGCGGCTTCGCACTCCAGCACCTCGAAGCGGTTGGCGGGAACGAGGATGCCGCGCGAGGGCTCGTCGAGCCGGTGATTGGCGCGGCCGATGCGCTGCATCAGGCGCGATGCCCCCTTCGGTGCGCCGACATTGACGACGAGGTCGATGTCGCCCCAATCCACGCCGAGATCGAGCGACGACGTACACACCACCGCGCGCAAGCGGCCCGCGGTCATCGCGTCCTCGACCTTGCGCCGCTGCGCCACGTCGAGCGAGCCGTGATGCAGCGCGATGGGCAGCGAATCCTCATTCAGATGCCAGAGCGCGTGAAAGATCATCTCCGCCTGGCTGCGGGTGTTGACGAACACCAGCGTCATCTTGTGGCGCTTGATGAGATCGTAGATTTGCGGAAACGCATGGCGCGCCGAATGGCCGGCCCACGGCAGGTCCTCACCCGGCGCAAGCATCGTCACATGCGGCTCCGCGCCGCCGTCCGCGATGACGAGATCGGCGCGGCTGGCGTCGCCCTCGCCTTGCGGCACAAGGAAACGGCAAAGATCGTCAGGCTCGGCCACCGTCGCCGACAGGCCGGTCATGGCGAGGCCCGGCGCGAGTTGCCACAGCCGCGCCAGCCCGAGCGACAGAAGATCCCCGCGCTTCGATGTCACGAGCGCGTGCAGCTCGTCGAGCACGACGCGGCGCAGGCCGCCGAACAGGTACGGCGCATCGGCGCTGGCGAGCAGCAGCGCGAGTTGCTCGGGCGTGGTCAACAGGATGTCCGGCGGATCGCGACGCTGGCGCTGACGCTTCGATGGGGGCGTATCGCCTGTGCGTGTCTCGATGCGCACGGGCAGGCCCATTTCGCGCACCGGCGTTTCCAGGTTGCGCGCGATATCGACGGCGAGCGCCTTCAACGGCGAGATGTAGAGCGTGTGCAGGCCGGGCCGCCGCACATCGCGACCGGTGGAGGCCAGTGACGCACCCCGCCCACCGCTTAACTCTACCAGCGTCGGCAAAAAGCCGGCGAGCGTCTTGCCGCCGCCGGTCGGCGCGATCAAAAGCGTGGAGCGCCCGGCGCGGGCGCGCGCCAGGAGTTCGAGCTGATGTGCGCGCGGTGTCCAGCCGCGCTCCGCAAACCATCGGACGAAGCGGTCCGGCAGCAGCGGCGGATCGTCCTGGGCCGGATGGCTGCGCGCGGGTGTTTGCGGGGTGGGGACGGTCATCGGATCATGGAACCTTCGGGCCGCGCCTCTCGCACATCGGTTCCGAACCCTTATCTAACCGCCCATGCGGCCGCTGCGTCCCGAAGACCTGCTGACGCCGACCTCCTCCGGCGTCTGCTGCCGGATGGGCGGCTTTCATATTGATCCAACCCGCCCGGTGGACAAGGCCGTCATCACGCATGGCCACTCCGACCACGCGCGGCCTGGCCACGGCGCGGTTCTGGCCACCCAGGAAACGCTTGACCTGATGCGGCTGCGTTACGGCGACAACTTCGCCGGCTCGACGCAGGCGGCCAAACCCGGCGAGACGATCACGATCAACGGCATCGCCGTAACGTTCCATCCGGCCGGCCATGTCCTCGGCTCGGCCCAGATTGCCGTCGAACATGGCGGTCTCAAGATCGTGGCGTCCGGCGACTACAAGGATGCTGCCGATCCGACCTGTACGCCGTTCGAGCTGGTGCCCTGCGACGTGTTCATCACCGAGGCGACGTTCGGGCTTCCCGTGTTCCGCCACGGCGATGCATCGGGCGAGATCGCCAAGCTCCTGCATTCGGTCGCGGTGTTTTCCGAGCGCGCGCACCTCGTCGGCGCTTACTCTCTCGGCAAGGCGCAGCGCGTCATCGCGCTGATCCGCCAGGCCGGTTACGACCAGCCGATCTATCTGCATGGCGCGCTGGAAAGCATCACCCGCTATTACCAAAGCCGTGGCGTCGATCTCGGGGACATCCGCTCCGCGCGCGGCGCGGACAAAACGGAGCTTGCCGGCGTCATCGCGCTGTGCCCGCCATCATTGCTGCAGGATCTGTGGACACGGCGCTTCCCCGATCCCGTGCCGTGCTTCGCGTCCGGCTGGATGCGCGTGCGGGCGCGCGCAAGACAGCGCGGCGTCGAGTTGCCGCTCGTCATTTCGGATCACGCCGATTGGGACGGACTGACTGCGACCATCGCCGCGACCGGCGCTTCCGAAATCTGGGTGACGCATGGCCAGGAGGACGCGCTGGTGCATTGGAGCCGAGCGCGCGGCCTCAAGGCACGGCCGCTCGCCATCGTCGGCTACGGCGACGAGGACGAAAGCGACGGCACCGCCGACGCAACGGGCGGCAACGACTCATGAATGCGTTTGCCGCGCTGCTCGACCGCCTCGCTTATGAGCCCGGCCGCAACAACAAGCTGCGGCTGATCGCGGACTATCTGCGCACCACGCCGGACCCCGAGCGCGGCTTCGCGCTGGCGGCGCTGACCGGCGCGCTGTCGTTCCAGCACGCCAAGCCAGGCCTGATCCGGACATTGATCGCGGAACGCGCCGACCCGGTGCTGTTCGAGCTGTCCTACGATTACGTCGGCGACCTGTCGGAAACCGTTGCCCTGATGTGGCCTGCCGATCCGGCGTCGCGGCCCAACGCCGTGCCGTCGCTGGCGGAGGTGGTCGAAACGCTCTCGACACTGGGCAAGGCGCAGCTCCCGGCGCAACTCGCGCGCTGGCTCGATGCGCTCGACGAAACCGGGCGCTGGGCCCTGCTCAAGCTCGTCACCGGCGGCTTGCGCATCGGCGTGTCGGCGCGGCTTGCCAAGACCGCCGCGGCCTCGCTTGGCGGCAAGGAGCCGAACGAAATCGAAATCCTGTGGCCAGGGCTCGCGCCGCCTTACACCGAACTGTTCGCCTGGCTCGAAGGCCGCACCGAGAAGCCCGTCTCGCGCGATCCCGCGCCGTTCCGCCCCGCAATGCTGGCGCACGCCATCAGCGATAGCGATTTCACCGCGCTCGATCCGACCGCCTTCATTGCCGAATGGAAATGGGACGGCATCCGCATCCAGGCCGTGACCGCGATGACCGACGACGGCCAAACGCTTTCGCGGCTTTACTCGCGCACCGGCGAGGACATCTCCAACGCCTTCCCCGACCTCGCCGATGCCCTGCGTCTCCCCGGCGCCATCGACGGCGAGTTGCTGATCGTTCGCGACGGCCGTGTGCAATCGTTCAACGTGCTGCAGCAGCGGCTCAACCGCAAAGCCGTGACGGGAAAGCTGCTTGCGGGCTTTCCCGCGCACCTTCGCGCCTACGATCTCCTGGTGGACGGCACCGACGACATCCGCGAACGGCCGTTCGTGGAGCGACGCAAGCGGCTCCAAGCCTTCGTCGAACGGCTCGCCAACCCACGGGTCGACCTTTCGCCTCTGGTGCCATTCAAATCCTGGGAGATGCTCGCGGCCGCACGCGCGAATCCGGCCGCTGCAGGCGCTGGGGCCGACGCCGATGCCATCGAAGGCATCATGCTCAAGCGCGCCGATGCGGCTTACGTGCCCGGGCGACCGAAAGGCTTGTGGTGGAAGTGGAAGCGCGATCCGCTCGTCGTCGATGCGGTGCTGATGTACGCCCAGCGCGGCCACGGCAAACGCTCGTCCTACTATTCAGATTATACCTTCGGCGTTTGGACCCAAGGCCCAGGCGGCGACGAACTGGTGCCGGTCGGCAAAGCCTATTTCGGCTTCACCGATGAGGAACTGCACCGGATCGACCGCTTCATCCGCAACAACACCGTCGAGCGGTTCGGCCCGGTGCGCGAGGTCACCCACGCGCCGGACCGAGGCCTGGTGTTCGAGGTCGCCTTCGAGGGCCTGCAACGCTCGACCCGGCACAAGTCGGGCCTCGCCATGCGCTTTCCCCGCATCAGCCGGCTGCGTTGGGACAAGCCGCCGCGCGAGGCCGACCGGCTGGAAACGCTGCAAGCGATGCTGGAAACCATCGAGGCCGGGCGCGGCGGCGCATCCGTCGTCGTGGCAGAGAATTAAATCGCAGCCGTGCTACAATAGCCGTGTCGGGAGATTCTCATGTCTGGCAACATCCAACGTTTCCTCGGCGGTCCGCCGCTCACGGTGCTCGGCAAGCTTATCCTGTTGTCGATTCTGATCGGCGTGGTGCTGTCGGCCCTCGGCCTCGACCCGTGGAACATCGTCGCCAGCGTGCGCCGGCTGATCCTCAATATCTGGGACATGGGCTTCGACGCCATCCGCTGGCTCTGGCAGTACTTCCTGCTCGGCGCGGTGCTGGTCATCCCGATCTGGCTGATCCTGCGCGTGATGCGCGCGCCCAAAGGGCGCTAGCGGTAACCGACGGCCAAAACTACACGGGCCACGGCTCGGCCGTCATGGCGGCGGCATCGACGCCGACCAGATCGGTGAGCTTGCCGGACTCGCCGCGGTCGAGCGCGCCGATCAGCGCCGCTTTCACCTCGGCGACCAGCCCGAGCCCGCGATAGACCAGCGAGCTGTAGAGCTGCAGCAGGTCGGCGCCCGCCCGGATCTTGCCGACCGCCGTCGCCCCCGAATCGATGCCGCCGACGCCCACCAGCGGAAACGCTCCTTCGGCCCGGACATAGGTTTCCGCCAGCATCCGCGTTGCCAGCGGGTAGAGCGGGCGGCCCGAGAGGCCCCCGGCCTCGCCCGCGGTCTTGCGGTCGCGCAACGTCGGCGGCCGGCTGATCGTGGTGTTGCCGACGATCATGCCATCCACCCGCCGCGCGCGCGCGATGCCGACAACATCGTCCAGTTCGGCGAGTGAAAGATCGGGGGCGATCTTGAGCAGCACCGGCGTCGGCCCCGCATGCGGCAACACTCGGTCGCGTGCTTCGACGACGCGCGCCAGGAGCCCGTCGAGGCTCGCGGCGTGCTGCAGATCGCGCAGCCCCGGCGTGTTCGGCGAGGAAATGTTGATGGTCACATAGCTTGCGACCGGCGCCATGCGCTCGATCAGCCGGACGTAATCGGAGGCGCGGTCGGCGGATTCCTTGTTGGCGCCGATATTGACCCCGACGATGCCGCCGGCCGCAGCCCGCGCGGCGAGCCGCGCCAGCACGACGTCGCCGCCCTGGCCGTTGAAGCCCAGCCGGTTGATAACCCCCTCGTCCGGCTCGAGCCGAAACAGCCGCGGGCGGGGATTGCCTGGTTGGGGCAGCGGCGTAACCGTCCCCACCTCCACGAAGCCGAAGCCATACCCCAAGAGAGCATCTACCGCCTCGGCGTTCTTGTCGAAACCGGGAGCAATACCTAATGGATTGGGGAAGTTAAGACCGAAGACCCGTACCATGAGACGCGGGTCGTCGGCCGGCGGACGGCGGCGCGGTGAGAATCTGAGAGCCTTGATGGCGAGCGCGTGGGCGTCTTCCGGATCGAGTACCCGTAGGAACGGCCGAGCCAGACGGTCAAAGAAAATGCCAGTCAAAGAGCACCCCGGATCGCAGTGCCGCGGACCCTATCGGCCACGGTGGCGTTCTTCAAGGTAGGACTGGACAACCTCGGTCTAAGGCTATAATTCCTATTATTGGATAATAGTCTCAGACCGCAAGCGGCACGAACCCCGGGAACGGTCATGGCAACCACACCGCTGACCCACAGCCAAATCTGGACGGCTCTCGACCGCCTTGCGGAGCGGTCCGACTTGTCACCGTCGGGTCTGGCCAAGCGGGCCGGGCTCGATCCCACGACATTCAACAAGTCCAAACGGATTACCCCCGATGGGCGGGCGCGCTGGCCATCCACCGAATCCATCGCCAAGGCGCTCGCCGCCACCGGCGTCAGCGTCGAAACCTTCGTTTCGCTGATCGCCGATACCAACGGCGCGGCGCAGGCGGTGCCGCTGATCGGTTTCGCTGAGGCCGGCGCGGGCGGCTATTTCAGCGATGGCGGCTTTCCCGTCGGCAAGGGCTGGGACGAAATCGCGTTCCCCGCGGTCACCGACGAACATGCCTATGCCTTGGAGATTTCCGGCGATTCGATGTTGCCGGCCTATCGTGACGGCGATGTCATCATCGTGTCGCCGGGCGCCCCGGTGCGGCGCGGCGACCGCGTCGTGGTGAAGACCAAGAGCGGCGAGGTGATGGTCAAGGAGCTCAAGCGCCAGACCGCCAAGCAGGTCGAACTGAAGTCGCTCAACGCCGATCACCCCGAGCGCATCCTGCCGATCGAAGACGTGGTGTGGATCGCCCGTATCGTCTGGGCCAGCCAGTAGCGGGATATCGTATAGGGGACGGAGCGCGAGACTGCGCATCCGGGCGTCGTCATGTCTGCAAACGCTGTTCATCCCATATCATATTCCGCGCCACGCCCGGCGAACTCAGGAAGCAGATGGCCGAGCACCATCCGCAAATGAAAGTCGAAACCGGACTGATGGCAATCAACGGCCGGTCCGAGATGTTTGCCTGACGCGATGCGTCAGCCGGCGCGCCAGAGCAACAGCCCGCCACGGACCAGGTAGACCGTGGAAATGGTGTAGATGATGGCGCCGGTCCAGCGCCTGAACCCGGCGTCGGTCATGCGCTCCAGCACATACGGCGTGGTCATCGTCGCGATCACCGCCAGCACCACGCCCGGCGCCCACACCGCAACGCGCAGATCGCCGATACCGCCGAGCGTACCGAAATAAGCCGCCCGCAAGATGTGGCTGAAGGACTGGGTCACCGCCTTGGTGGCGATCGTGGTTTTGCGATCAAGCCCGCTCTTGTTGAAAAAGATATCGAGAAAAAGCCCGCCGACGCCCGCCATGAATTGAATGACGGTGGTGAAGAATCCGGTCGCGAATGGGACGCCGCGCCATTCGATACTCGGCCGCGCCGACTTCGGCATCACAGCCACCGAAAACGGCATCAGCCCGAGCAGGATATAGACCACCGCCTTGTCAGGGACATAAGCGATGTATCGCATTACGGCGAAAGCCACCACGCCGCCTGCGACATAGCCGTAGAAAATCGGCCAGATCACGAACCGCCGCCAATGCAACGCGCGCCAGCCGTTCGCCGAGAGCTGGATGATCGAGAACAGCATCATGGCGCTGGCAACGTCGAAATAGACCAGCAACACGCCGAGCAGCACCATGCCGCCAGCCATGCCGAACACGCCGGAAATGAATGACGAGACGACGACGGTCGAGCCGAGGATGGCGAGCGTTGCGGGGGTCATGGTGAGGGGAAGGCTCGCCAGCAGAAAGAAAACGTCAGGCCGACCGCGCCAGCGCGCCGTCGATCATGTCCACGGTGTTCTTCAATCCGTACATCGCCACGAACGACCCGAAGCGTGGGCCTTTCTCTTGGCCGAGCAGCACTTGGTAAAGCATGTTGAACCAATCGAGCGACACGCCGGGCTTGCCGTCCTTGGCCTTCTTTTTTTCGTCGAGGAACGGCGGACGGCGGCCGACGTCGTAGAGCACGTCCTGGATTTCTTCGGCGGTCGATCCGGCCGACAGGTTGGACAGCGCGTCGCGCAGGTCGGAGAGCGCCTTGCGCTCGTCGTCGGTCGGCTCGCGGAATCTCTTTTCCGGCAACACGAAGTCGCGGAAATAGTGAATGGCATATTCCACCGCTTCGTTGAGCTTGGGATGCGTCTGTGGCGTGACGCCCGGCCGGTAGCGGCCGATAAAGCCCCACAGAGTCTCTGCGTTCTCGGCGTTCGACGACGACACCAGTGTCAGCAGCATCGAGAACGAGATCGGCATATCGGCCTTCGGCGGCTTGCCGGAATGGATATGCCAGACCGGATTGGCGAGACGCTGCTTGCCGTCCTGGCGTTCGTAGGCGTCGAGGAATTGCTGATAATCGTCGACGTGTCTCGGGATGACGTCGAAGTAGAGCCGCTTGGCCGCCTTCGGCTCGCGGTACATGAACAGCGACAGGCTTTCGGGGCTGGCATAGCGCAGCCATTCCTCGATGGTGAGGCCGTTGCCCTTCGACTTGGAAATCTTCTGGCCCTTCTCGTCGAGAAACAGCTCGTAATTGAACCCTTCCGGGGGCGTGCCGCCGAGCGCCCGACAAATCTGCCCGGAGAGTTTTACCGAATCGATCAGATCCTTGCCGGCCATCTCGTAGTCGATGCCGAGCGCCACCCAGCGCATCGCCCAATCCGGCTTCCATTGCAGCTTGCAGCGCCCGCCGGTGACGGGAACGGTGACGCGCTCCTTCGACTCCGGCTCCTCGTAGGTGATGGTACCGCCCTTGGCGTCGTGCGCTAGCACCGGCACCTGAAGCACAATGCCGGTGCGCGGGTCGATCGGCAGGAATGGCGAATAGGTCTGCGCCCGCTCCTCGCGCAACGACGGCAGCATGATCTTCATCACGGCGTCGAAGTGCCCGAGAACCTTGAGCAGCGCCGTGTCGAAGCGGCCGGACGTGTAGCAATCCGTCGAGGACATGAACTCGTATTCAAACCCGAACGTGTCGAGAAAAGCGCGCAGCCGCGCGTTGTTGTGCTGTCCGAACGACGGATGGGTGCCGAAGGGATCGGGCACCTTGGTCAGCGGCTTGCCGAGATGCTGCGCCAGAAGCTCCTTGTTCGGCACGTTGTCCGGCACCTTGCGCAGGCCGTCCATGTCGTCGGAAAAGGCGATCAGCCGGGTTTTGACCTTGTCCTCGGTGAGCACGCGGAAGGCGTGACGCACCATCGTGGTGCGCGCAACCTCGCCGAACGTGCCGATATGCGGCAGGCCCGACGGGCCATAGCCGGTCTCGAAGATCACCTCGTCCTTGGGCGTCTTCTTCAGCCGGGCGACGATCTTGCGCGCCTCCTCGAACGGCCATGCGTTCGATTGCTCGGCCAACGCACGCAGCGAGGCGGCGGTATCGGTCACGGACATCGCATTCTCCGGGATGCGGTCCTTTCATAAGAACCGCGTTCCATCGCGTCAATCGCGCCGATTTTCCAGCCAGCCCGGAGCGTCCGGCCTGCCGGCGGTGGTCCCCGTCAGAATGGGCTGACGGGGAAATACCGCAGCCACAGGTCGCTGAAACGGCCCTTCTCCCAGACCCGGAACAGCGCCCAGTTGAACCCCTGGCGCAGCGTTTCGTTGCCGCGCTTGACGGCGATGCCGACCCCCTCGCCGAAGTAGCGGCTGGAGAGGAACGGGCCGCCGCGGAAGGTGCAGCAATTCTGCGAGTCGGTGCCGTTGAGCCAATAGGCGAGCGAAATGCCGTCGCCGAACAACAAATCGACATCGCCGCGTTTGAGCGCCTCGCGCGCCTGCTCGGGCGTCGGGTAGCTGCGCAGATCGACCTCGGTGAACAGCACCTTGAGGTAGGCCTCGTGGGCCGTGCCCGCGACCACCGCCACCTCCCGGCCCTCGAGCTGCTCGGGCCGCACGTCCGGGATCGCCACGTCGCGCCGCGATACGAAACGGGCGGCGGTGCGGTAGTACGGATCGCTGAAATCCGCGAGCCCGCGGGCGTCGGGCGTCACCGCGATCGAGGCCATGACGGCGTCGCCGCGGTTCTCGGCCAGCGATTGCAGCAACGTATCGAACCGCCGCATCTGGATCGAACAGGCGACCTTGAGCTCCTCGCAGATCATGCGGGCGAGATCGACGTTGAAGCCCGCCGGGTTGCCGTCGGGGCCGGCATAATTGAACGGCGGATAATCGACCTCGGTAAGGAAGCGAATCAGCGTGACCCGCGACAGGTCCGGCCGCTCCGGCCGGCGGCGCGGATCCCAGAACCCCGGAATGGTGACGGCGCTTGCGGCGGCCGGTGGCGCGGGTGGCGTTGACGGTTGGGCAGGTCGGGATTGGGACGCCGGTGGCGCGGTCGATGGCGTTTGCTGCGCATCGGCAGGGCTTGCGGCGCTTGCGAGCACCAGCGCCAGCCCCGCCGCAAGCCCCACGAGTCCCATCGCCGAGCCCGAAGCCGCGGCCGCCCACCGCACAACCCATCGGGGCACAGACGATGAGATTCTTGCGTTGCGCTGCATCTTTGTGTCTGATCGGGCCAGATGAACGGGACGGATCGCCTCGACTGTTTATAGACGAAACGTCTGACGGGTTCAGCGTCGTTCGTCGGTCGGGGAGCCACGATGGCGTATCGGCAGGAGGACGGCGGGGCCATTGGCCGCGCCGCCGGGGGGCACTGGACTGCGCCGGCGGAGGCCGCGGTCCCTTCCATCGTTAGAGCCCTGCCCTACGTCGATGCCGACGATGAGCCTCCCCGCGAGCGGCCGCTCGCACCGCACCTTCCGCGTTGCCCCGAGATCGACTGCGTTCGCTCGCTGCTTCCCGCCAACATCGCGGCATTGGCGGAATTGCAGGCGGCGGAGTCCAATGATCGCGCCGACCGTATCCTGATCGCGTGGGGCGCCATCAGCGAAGACGCTTACGTTCATGCGCTTGCCGCCTCGCTCGGCATCGACACCGAGCCCTTGGACGAGGACGCCCGGCCGCACGCCGCGCTGGCCGGCGACAGGCTGGTGGAGGCGGCCCGCACGGGAATGCTGGCCCTTCACAACACGGGCGATTCGGGCACGGACGGCATGTATTTCGCTGTCGTCCCGCGCCTGGTCGATAGCCGGCGGCTGATCGCAGCGGCGCGCTCCGGACACGATCTGGCGCGGCGCATCCGTCTCACCACCGCCGCCCGGCTGCAATCGTTCGTGGCGCGTCACGGCGTCCGCACCATCGAGTATCGCGCCACGCGGGCACTGCGCGACCGGCGCCCGGACCTCTCGGCCAATGCCGGCGTCGCCCGCCCCATCGCCATCGGGTTCGTCGCCGCCGCTGCCGTGGCGGGAATCGCAGCCCCTGGCCCGGCGCTGATCGCCGCCGAACTGACGTTGGGCCTCGTCTTTCTCGCCTGGACCGGGCTGCGCTTCCTCGGCATGTTGAACAGCCCGCTGCCGTATCATCGGCAGCAACCGTTCTCCGACAACAACCTGCCCATCTATACGGTGATCGTGGCGCTCTATCGCGAGGCGGCCGCGGTCAAACGTCTCGTCGCGGCGCTGCGCGACTTGAACTATCCACCAGAGAAGCTCGACATCAAGTTTGTCGTCGAGCCGGACGATCACGAGACGCGCGCGGCCATCACGGCGTTGCGGCTCGATCCGCCGTTCGAGGTCGTCGTCGCCCCGCGCGGGGGCCCGCGCACCAAGCCCAAGGCACTCAACGCCGCGCTGCAATTCGCCCGTGGCGAATATGTCGCCGTCTATGACGCAGAGGACATTCCCGACCCCGACCAGCTTCGCCTGGCGCTCGACGCCTTCAACGCCGCCGACCATCGGCTCGCGTGCGTGCAGGCCTGCCTGACCATCGACAACACCGACGATAGCTGGCTGACGCGCATGTTTACCGCGGAATACGCCGGGCTGTTCGATGTGTTTCTGCCGGGCCTGGCGGCATGGCGGCTGCCCCTGCCGCTCGGTGGCTCATCCAATCATTTTCGCACGGCAGTGCTGCGGCAGGTCGGCGCCTGGGACCCCTACAACGTCACCGAGGATGCCGACCTCGGCATGCGGCTGGCGCGGTTCGGCTACCACTCCACCGTCATCCCATCGACCACCTACGAGGAAGCGCCGGCGCGTTTCGGCCCGTGGCTTCGGCAACGCACGCGCTGGTTCAAAGGCTGGATGCAGACCTGGCAGGTGCACACACGCGCCCCAGCGCGGCTCCTGCGCGAACTGGGGTGGTCGGGCTTTGCTACGTTCCAACTCGTCGTCGGCGGCACCGTTCTCGCCGCGCTGGTGCACACGCTGTTTGCCATCCAGGTCGGGCTGACCATCGCGGCGGCCATCCCCGAGGATACGATGGGGCGGATAATCCTCGGGGTGCACATTTCGATCCTACTGACCGGCTACGCGATCTCGGCGGCACTCGGCGTGGTCGGCCTCAAACAGCGGCGGCTTTCCCGCGTCGCCTGGGCGCTCCTGCTGATGCCGATCTATTGGGTGTTGCTGTCGATCGCGGCGTGGCGGGCGCTGTTCCAGCTCGTGCGCGCGCCGACCTACTGGGAAAAGACCACCCACGGACTCGCACGCACATCGCGGCTGGCCGGGCCCAAACGGACCGACGCCAACCAGAGCCGGCTCGCAATCAAAGATAGCGCTTGAGATCGGCCGCCGCCTCTTCGGGCCGGCGCTTCATATTGAACGGCGCGACGAAAGCGCCGTCCTTGTTCATCAGATAGACCAACGCGGTGTGGTCCATCGTGTAACCGCCGCCATCGAGCGGCACCTTCTTGGCGTAGACGCGATAGGCCTTTTCCATCGACGCCACCGCGGCAGGATCGCCCGTGACGCCAATGACGCGCGGGTCGAAGCTCGACAGGTAATCCTTGAGCACCGCCGGCGTATCGCGCTCGGGATCGACGGTAACGAATAGTGCGCCGATGCGATCGGCGTCAGGGCCGAGCGCGCGCAGCGTCTCCGAAATGTCGAACAGCGTGGTCGGGCAGACATCCGGGCAATGGGTGAAACCGAAGAACACCAGGAACGGGCGCCCCTTCATGTCACGGTCGGTGATCGGCTTGGCGTTCTGATCGAGCAAGTTGAACGGTCCGCCCACCGCAGACGACACCGCAATCGGCGCCGGCGTTCGGCCGGTGACGATGAAGATCACCGCGGTAAACAGAATGAGCCCCGCCACGAAAGCGCCGAGCGCGAGCAGAAGACGAGCCGTGCGTGCGGTCATTGTCCAACGCTATCCGAAACAGGCCACGAATCCGGCGCGGACCGTTTCGAAGAACACGGCCGTGCCGTAGTGCGCCCACAAAGCCAGCGTCGCCGCCACCACCAGCCCGATCACGCCCGACGCCAGCAACACGGGCAGCAGGCGGCGGGACGGTCCAACATTCGTGGTCGAAAGATGGTCGGACATCGGCGCCGCTCCCCTGGCCGCTCTGATTGCGGTCGGACACCCCTCACATAGGACCGATCCGACCCTGCGGCAACCGCTACCGGACCCCCTCACCCGATCTTGACCGTGCGGGCAAGCCAATCGAGCGCGCCGCGAGCCGCGACGGCGCCGGTGGCAATCGAAGCCTGCAGCAGATAGCCTCCGGTCGGGGCCTCCCAGTCCAGCATCTCGCCGGCGACGAAAACGCCGGGGCGTTGCCGCAGCATGAAGCCCTCGTCAATTTCGTCAAAGCGCAGGCCCCCGGCAGTGGAGATTGCGCGCTCGAGCGGCGCGGCAGCAACGAGGCGCACGGGAACATCGTTGATCAGCGCGGCAAGGTCGGCTGCGCTCATGGCGGCGAGTCGCTGCGACGCCGCCGCGACGGCTTCGTGCAGCAAGCCGACGGCGGCCGGTGACAAACGCACGACCTTGCGCAACATCGTGGCCAGCGACTGCTTGCCGCGTGGCGCTTCGAGACGGCGGCGCAGCTCCGTCGCCGGCAAGTCCGGCCGCAAGGCGATATGCAACACCGCTTCGCCCGAGGCCGCGATGACTTCGCGCAGCGGTGCCGACAACGCATAGACGCCGCCGCCTTCGAGGCCCTGTCGCGTGATGATGGCCTCGCCCCGCATCTTGCGGCCGCCAAACGATAATCCGATCCGCTTGAGCGGCTGGCCCTCGAAGCGCTCGCGGAACACTTCCGACCAACGCACGACGAAACCGCAGTTCGCCGGGCGAAGCGGTGCGACGCCGATACCCGCGGCCGCGAAACACTCGACCCATGCTCCATCGCTGCCGAGCCGCGGCCAGCTCGCGCCGCCCAAGGCGAGTACGGTTGCATGCGCCTGAACATTCGTCCGCCCGCTCGGCGTCTCGAACACGGCCGCGCCGCCCTCATCCCAACCGACCCAGCGGTGGCGGAGCGCAACGCGCACGCCGGCGTCGCCGAGACGGCGCAGCCACGCGCGCAATAGCGGCGAGGCCTTGAACGTCTTGGGAAACACGCGGCCGCTGGTTCCGACGAATGTTTCCTCGCCCAGGCTCTCGCACCACGCGCGCATCGCAGCCGGTGGAAAGACTTCGATGGCGTGGCGAAGCCGCGGCATTGCTGCCCCATAGCGCGTGAGGAAGCGCGCAAGGTCTTCGCTGTGCGTGAGATTGAGGCCACCGCGCCCAGCCATTAGGAATTTTCGCGCAACCGACGGCATGCGCTCGTAAATCGTCACGCTTGCGCCGGCGCGCGAAAGCCATTCCGCCGCCATCAGGCCGGCGGGACCGCCGCCGATCACGGCGACCTGGAACGGAGCAGCCTGAACGGGAATGGCTTCAATCGTCGGCACGCGCCCCACTACCCCGGCGGCAGCGCCGCCGCCACATTTTCCTGCGACCGATTCGAAGGAAAGGATATCGGCCGCGCTGCAGCGGTCCAGCGTCGCTCGCCGGTTGTGCATTGGCGTCGCAGATGCACACGATCCCTTCCCCGTGACGCCTGCGCCGTTTATCTTCGGCGCAACAAGTCATCATCGCCGGGGCGACAGTCGTTGCGCGAGCGACATTCTCTCAATCCGATCTCATGGGAGGTAGAATAATGAAAATCGCCGCATGCTGTGGGCTGGTATTGCTCGGTTTCGTGACGGCGGCGGCTGCCGCTCCCGACAAGGCCGTTCGGATCGAACTCAACGGTGTCGAAGCCGCGCAAAACCGATGCCGGCTGTCGTTCGTGATCGAAAACAAAAGTACCGATGCCTTCGAGAGTCTCAAGCTCGATCTGGTCGTGTTCGGCAAGGACGGCGGCATCCAGCGACGGCTGGTGACCGACATGGCGCCGCTGCGGCCGTCGAAAACCATCGTCAAAGCCTTCGACATCGACGGCGACTGCGCGGCAATCGGCTCGATCCTGGTCAACGACGTCACCGCTTGCGCGCCCGGTCCCGCAACCGCCTGCCTTGAGCGGCTGACGCTGGAATCGCGAATTCAGAACGTCCGCCTGTTCAAATAAGCCCGGTCAGTGCGCGTGCGGATCGCCGCTATCGGCCGCGGCGTAGAACTCGACAAAGAAGCGCACGGGGCCGAGCGGCTCGACCTCGTGTAACTGCCGAGGCGACACGACGCCCGGCCTTCCCGGCTCGAGTTCCGTCTCGCTCAACGGATCGAGGATGCGATAACGCAAGCGGCCTTCGATCACATGGATCAGCGCCCAAACCCCGGCCTTGGTGTTGTGCGCATGGCGGAGCGCCGCCGGCATGCTGTCCTGATCGAACACCGCGGTGCGCCGGTAGGCCACAAGCCCCGCCGGCAAGCCGTCAGCCATCGACAGCGGCCCCGTCCGTCCCGGCCTTGGCGCGATAGAACCGCTCGCCTTTGTGCAGCATCGCTCCGCTGGTGATCGCGATGCCAAGCTCCAGACTTTCCGCGACCCGGTGCGCGCGCTCGATGAAATGCTCCGCCGCTTTCGGCGGGCACAGATCGCGCGCGGTCGCCTCGAACAGCGCCAGCCAGCGGTCGAAGTGTTCGGCGTCCACCGGCAGCGGCAGATGCTTCTGCATCGGCTGGCCGTGATAGCGGCCGCTCAAAAGCGCCACCGACGACCAGAACGCGCACATGCGCTGCAGGTGCGACTCCCAGTCGGAAATGCGCGCGTTGAAGACCGGGGCCAGCAACTCGTCAGCGCGCACGCGGGTATAGAAGTTGCGCACGAGCGCGTCGATCATGGCTTCGTCGATCCCCGTCTCGGCCTGGATCGCGGCGGTGATTTCGGCGCGGCGCTCGGCGCCCGACTTTTCTTGCACTGTCATGATGGCTTGGGTTGGCTTTTGTTGATCGGCTTTTTGGAATCGGGGTTCGACGGATCAGGATTTCTTGCGGTTGGTGGCTTTGGCGGATTTTGTGCGCGACGAACTGGTCCCGGACGATTGACGCGGCATGGCGTGTTTCTTGATGTAATCCTCAAGAACCAATGCGTGATTGTGAACCGGATCGTGCGCGGCATAGAGCAGCGTCACACGTCCTTCCTTGAGAAACGCGCGCATGTGCGCGACCGATTCTCCATTGGCATCGAGTTCCTTGCGGTAGCGTCGACCGAATTCGGTAAAGCGCTCGGGGTCGTGGCCGAACCATTTGCGCAGGCTGTCGCTCGGAGCGATGTCCTTGAACCACAAGGTCAACGCGGCGGCATCCTTGGTTACGCCGCGCGGCCAGATGCGGTCCACCAGGAGCCGTGCACCATCGTCCGGCGACGCCGGTTCGTAAACCCGTTTGACCTGTAGTCTTCCCGCCATCGCGCCGTCCACACCGCCGCGCCGGATCGTTTGCCCCCGCCGGCGCAGATAACATGCACCGGATATATCTATTTTCAGCCCGCTGCGCCAGAGGCTTTGGATCGCGAGCGGGAGGGGCCTTCAGCCTTCTTAGACGCGATAAAATTCGCGCGGAACCTGATGGAGCGACTCCACGCCCGTATCGGTAACAAGCAGCAATTCGCCAAGCTGAACGCCTGCCCGCTGATCGCGGGTGATGACATTGGGCTGAACCACGACCGTCATTCCGGCCTCGAAGGTGAGCTTCGGCAGCGGCCCCGCCGGCCGCGACTGCGAGCCGAGAACCGGCGGCAGATAACCGCCGCCGTAGCCATGCACGAGATCGTCGCAGGTGGTGAAGCCCGCCTTCTCGATCACGCCGGAAGCGGCGACGACATCCTGGGCCGTCGCGCCGGGCCGCAACACCGCCGTGACCGATGCGAAGGCCTCTTCGGCCACCGCGTGCAGTTCGCGGTAGAGCGGGGTCGGCTCGGCATCGACGGCGAAGGTGCGCAAAACCTGCCCTGAATACTCCCAGAAGTTCGCGCTGATCTCGGTGAAGAACACATCGCCCGATCGCACCTTGCGTGTCGAAGGATATTGCTTCGGCACGCAGCAATCGGGATCGCCCATCGGCGTGACGCCCATATAGTGGATGCGGCTGGTGCCGCCGAGCTTCATGTAAGCCCGCTCGATGATGTCGCCGAGCTCAAGCTCGCTCAGGCCGGGCTTCAATTGAGCCCGCAGCGCGACGATGGCGAGATCGCTGAAATAAGCGCCGATCCGCAGCCAGTCCAACTCCTCCTCGGACTTGATCATCCGCAGCCGGATGTAATCCGTATTGAGGTCGGCGACGGTGCCGAACGCCGCCGACAGTGCCCCATGCGCGGCGTATCCGAGCGGGCCGATGATGCCGATACGATTCATCCCTGCGCCGCGCCGCTTCAGCTCCGCGATGGCGGGCTCGATGGCTTTGCCCGCGCCGCCCCAGTCCACGTCGGCGTCTTTGGCGATCCGGCGCGCCAGCGGGATGTGATTGAAATAATGGACATACATGGCGTCGCGCCGGCCGGGCGTGACGACCACCGCGGCCTCCGTGGTCACCGGCCAGCCGGTGAGCCATTGCACGCCGCCGCCGCTGCGGTCCGCGCCGTAAACCACCAGGTGATCGACGCCCTTGGCTGCCATCGCCTGCTCGATAGCGCGCCGCCGACGTTGCATCTCCGCCTCCGAGAAGCGCGGCACATCCTGGTCGAGCAGGGCTTGCAGCTTGGGCGAGAGCGCAGGCTTTTCGTTGGATGACGACGTTCCGGCCATATCGCGTCTCCGTGGTGCGGTTCCCCATCTCGCACGGCCTCCCGCGCACACTCAAGCAAAACCCCGCCAACGCATTCCGGTTGGCGGGCCTATCTTGGTTGCGGGGGTAGGATTTTGACCTACGACCTTCAGGTTATGAGCGGGTACAACACGAGAACAAAGGACCGCGATAAGTCAGGCACTTACGGCGTAACTCATTGCCGCGACGGAATTTCCCGGCCGCATACAACCGCAATCAAAGGCATCCGATCGCAACAAACGGATGACGACTCCGTTACGACGGGCGAGGTATTGCGGAGGTGAAACTGCTAGCTCTTTTGGTCGAAGGAATGTTCATGTCACACGCCCGATCCAGAAGCTCACCCGCCGGTGCTATTCTTTCCCTCCAAAATGGCCACCTTCTGCTTAAGTTCTTCGTTTCGCCGGCGACCGTCACTGCCGTGGTGGATCTCGCGATGACAGGTGGGACAAATCGCACCCACCCACAAAGGATGATCGGGGCCGCCATCAGCGAGACGGCGGATATGATGGGGCTCGAGGTACGGCTCGCCATTTGAGCGAACGAATGGCGCTGGCTTTTCACAGCTTTCGCAAATCCCATTCGCCCGCTCGAGTACGTAGGCCCTGACACTCGCGCTTCTTTCGATGTAGCTCCGCCGGCCCTCGCTTCTGTTCGGCTGGTCGAGAGCATCTTCGATTGCGCGGCGGCGAAGTTCCTCCAGGGACCGGCCGCGGAGCTGTGTAGTAGCTCCTTCTATTTCGCGTTCCTCGCCAGAGGCGGCAGGTCGCAGATGAAAGACAATGATCTGGCGCGACGTGCCGTTCCTGTCCGGCGCCGTCGCGTGCTCAAATCCATCGCAAGCAAAGGGGCCGACGAAGCGATAGCTACCAGGTTGGCGCAGCTTCTCGAAAAGAAGAAGATCACGACCGTTCCGAACGTGATCACGGATCGCGAGATTTCCCCGAACAAATTCCATATCGCCGACTTGGCCCTCACCCGTGTACGCAAAAGTGCCATCGTCACGCGGGCCGTCGCGATATCCGTATTGATCGCCGCTTTCACCGGTAAACAGGAAAATGAGCGGTGCCAGCCGCGGCGTCGAAATGCCGCCTTGCCGCTGCCCACCATAGGCGTCGTGGATGTCGCGAACTCGATTGTAGACGCCGCCGGGCTCGAAGGTCGGCAGGCGGGCCAGTTGCTCCTGGGGACCCTTTATGTCGAACCCAAGTTCTCGAAGCCGACCGGCAGCGGCATTTTCTCCTCCACTGAACTCCTCCGACCTGAGCGGGGCTCTACCAGGCACGTACTTGTGCGCAACGCCCGCGATCGCCTTACTGTCGTAGGCGTTACCATTGCGCATCAGGACGTAGCCACGAGCCTTTCCGAAGCCATAGGTACTTAAGAAAGCCTCGCGGCCAAGTCGGTCGAACTCGGCAATCGCTTGGTGCACCGATTCCACGGTCAGATCTGCGAGCGACATGGCTCCCGGCCCAAATGGCTTCAATTGGAAATTCTTAGCACGAACCCTCTACACTAGGGCACCATCGCCGGGCCTTCCGTTTTCACCCACTTCCGACTGTCTCTGCCCCTTTCCGCCTACGGGTTGCCGCCGCGAAAAGAGCATCTTGCCTGCCGCGAAGTCTCACCGCTCAGTGACAGGCATGAAGCAACATCTGACCGAGCGCTGCATAAAGGCGATGGTGCCGGAGATCGACCGCGACGTCCTCGTCTACGACGAGGAAGTTACCGGCTTCGCGATTTGCGTCTATCGCTCGGGCAAGCGGGCATTTGTCCTCCGATACCGGATCGCAGGCCGGTCGCGCCATTTGACCATCGGCTCCTGGCCGGACTGGTCGGTGACCGCCGCGCGCGAGGAAGCGAAGCGGCTCAAGCGCGAAGTGGACGCCGGCAACGACCCGCTCAGCGACCGCATAGATCACCGCAATGCGCCCACAATGTCCGATCTGATCGACCGATACCTGAGAGAACACGCGGTCCAACTCGCGCCTCGAAGCTTCAGCGATCGGACTTCGCTTCTGCGCAAACTGGTCGAGCCGGAATGGGGCACTCGCAAGGTCGCCGACATCACGCCGGAGGATGTGGATCGGCTGCTCGCAAAAATCTCCAAGGGCAGGCCTCGCCCGCGCAAGCATCCACCGAAACCGAGTCCGCGGCGACCCGAAATGAAGGGCGCCCGGTTCGGACCGACGCCCGTGAGGGCAAACCGCGTCGGCGAAATCCTTCGCAAGATGTTCAACCTCGCGATCCGATGGCAGATACGGACCGACAATCCCGCGGCCGGGTTTTCACGCTTCCCTGAGATGCCGCGCGATCGGTTTCTGTCGGCCGACGAGATCAAGCGGCTCGCCGAGGTCCTGGCCGATCATCCGAACCGGCGTTGCGCGAATGTTGTTCGCCTGCTTCTGCTGACCGGCGCGCGGCGCGGCGAAGCGATGAACGCGCGCTGGGACCAGTTCGATCTTGAGAACGGGATCTGGACCAAGCCGGCAGCGACGACGAAGCAGCGCCGGCTTCACCGCGTGCCGCTCTCGCAAGCCGCGGTCGAATTGTTGCGCACCATTCGGTCGGGCGTGCCCTCCGATTGTCCGTGGGTGTTTCCCGGCGATATCAAAGGCAAGCCGCTAAGCGAGATGCACAGCTTCTGGGAGGGTGTGCGTACGAAGGCGAAACTAGGTGACACTCGCATCCACGATCTTCGCCACACGTTCGCTTCGCTGCTCGTGTCGGGGGGCATGACGCTGCCGATGGTCGGGCGCCTGCTCGGACACACGCAGGCGCAGACGACACTACGCTACGCCCATCTCTACGACGATCCGCTTCGCGCGGGACTCGACCAGGTTGGCGATGCTCTTCGGCCCAAGCTCAGGGTCGTGCCGCGAGAAATCGGCCCGGATCAAGCGGCGTAATATCATCGTCGCGCTCTTCGCCAGCCCGCGGCGCGAGCTTCGTCTTCGGTGCAAAACCACCGTTCGCCGGAGCGCTCATTGATCCTGGTCCGGTCGTAATCGCGCATCCCCGGCACATGGTAGATACGCTCGCCGTTACGGCTGACATTTCCCTTAATGTTGCACCCTTCCACCGGCGAGGCGACTTCGGGATTGCTCGGCAGCAGTGCCGACTGGGCCATGATCGGGACGGAAATCGAGCCGAGAATGAGCGTGTTCCGGTCGCGATGGCGCCATTCCCAGGGTGCAATGAACGCTCCGGCCCACATCCCGTCGGCGTGCTCCCGTGCGACGTTTTCTTGCGCCACATAGCGCTGCGAATATCGGCGGTACGCGAGCGCCCAGCCCGCTTCGACCATTGCGGCATTGATCTCCCGTCTCCCGGCCGAGCAGATCATGAGCCGGCGCCCATATTGGTCGAGCTGGTCACCAAGGCACGTGACCGCCCGGCTGCCAATCAGTCCTTCCAGTGCCTCACGTGCCTTGATCCCACAGGGCACGCGCCGTTGTTCGCGATCCAGGCAAACCTGATCGGTTTCGGGCGCATCGATCCCCTCAAGCCGGATGCGCACATCGCCAACGATAATCGTGTCGCCATCAGTCACGCGCGCTGGTCCAGTCAGCGGCTCGGCGGCAGACCCAGAAGCACTTGCGATGATCGCAAGAGTTGCGATCATGATCAGCAAGGTTATTCGGATTCTGGCGGGCATGTTTGGGCAGATATCAAATTGGCTGAAACGACGACGGGCATTGCGATCTCGCCGCAATGAAGATGCGCGGCTCCTTCTCGCAAGGAACCCCCACACGGCCTATTACGACGCCCAGCGCCTGGCTGCTCGGGCGCGCTTTTCCGGCGACGGAAAGAGCTTCCTCCATTGGGCGAGCGTAGCCGCAGAAGTGGCGAAGATCAGCGACAATCCCATGGACATGAAGGTCGTCCAGGCGATCGTAACGGAGGAAGAGCGGAGGGCTACGCACGGCTCAACTCCCGCCAGACCGACGTAATCTTCTTGCGTATAGTGCTTTCGTCCGGTGCGTGCTCGACATCGCGGGCCTCGAACCAGGCGAGCATATCGCGAACCAGCTCGGCCTGGGTCGCCGGTACACCGTGGTCATGAATCCGGCGCGTGAGGGCGGCATAGAAAGCATCCCAATCGTGCCGCGGTGGCACGCCCGGCCCGCCCCGCCGGCGCTCCATCGGGCCGCCGCCGACATCGGGCACATGCAATCCGTTGAAAAACCCGTATTGCCGCTCGAAGCGCTCGACCTCGGCACGTCGGACCAGCACGTCCGCGGCAGTGATCCCGATGCCTTCCATCGGCTCGACGATCCAGCAAAACGCTCCTTCGCCGGCTTTCAAGCGACGGACCACGACAGTCGGGCTGGGCGCGCCGTCGCGCCGGAATAGCGGGAGCAGATGTGGCGCCTCCACATCGACAAGGCCCGACAGCGTTTCGGCCGGTTCGGTCTTCACCGGCGGCACGGCGATCGATAGCGCCAGCAAGCCATCGGTTGACCAGCCGATCACGTCGAACGGCATGACGGACCACCGAACGGCCACTTCGGTGAGGGAATAGAAGGATCGCGGAGGCAGAGACATTTTCGGCATTCCCCGAGCAAATCATCGATGTCCTTGCTGCCGCAGGCGTCGATACGCCTGCACGACCTGCCTGAGATCGCCGCGCATATCAGGCGGAAGTCGGCCCGCCTCCACGAAAAGATCGTCCATGCGAACACCGAGGATCGCCGCTGCACGCTCGACGAGCTCGTCGCGCGGCGGATTTTCCTGCTCGCGCTCGACGCGCGACCAATAGGCCGGTGACACGCCCAGACGTTCGGCGAAGTCGTTGAGGCCGATACCCTGGTCGGTTCGCTTCGCCCTTACGGTGAGTCCGAATCCCATGGCGCGCTTCCTCAACAGACCAGCCGGTACTTGCGGAAACGCACGCCCATGAATGCTTCCGAGACGCCGAACTCCTCGGCAAGGGCACAGGCGATCGCATCGATCTTCGACCAGCCGACTTCGTTCGTCGCGATGCACGGCGTCGGGATCTCGTCGATGACATTCCATCGCATCGTCGCGCCGAGTGCCGAGGCCTCGCGGGCGAAGGCCCTAGCCAACTGGCGCTTCGGCGCAAGAAAGGCGCCCATGAACTCGTCGGCGCGCCATTCCCGCCAGTCGATCGGCGCGTCCTTGGCAGGCGCTTTCAAACCACTCCGAAAGGCGCGTGCGCTTCCCGCCGTCAGGGCCGCCGGCATGTCGAACACCGCATGTCCGAGCTCATGGACGGCGGTCGAACGCAACAGCTCCGGCTGATCCTGCAAGACCTCGCCATTCAGGCTGATCATGATCGTGCTAGGTTCGGCGGGATCGTGCTCGCAAACGCCGAGTACGGCCTCGCCGCCGTCATCGTGCACCGGGTGGTCGATGTCCCAGGCGACGTTGAGCACCCGCCCGTTGACCCGCAGCTGCTTTGTCCGGCGCATCAGGGCGTCAACATCGAGCGGTCGGGCGACCACACCGGCAAGCCGCTGCCGTAGTGCCGCCGCCACCGCGCCCACGGTCTTCGCCGCCAAGCGCCTCGGTTCGCCCGAGGCAAAGCAGGGATATTCAACCTGAACCACCATTCCTCGGGCCTCCCGTTGACCATTCGCTTAACAGCAATGTTCTTCATATGTTCTTGCGCCCTGGGAGTCGAGTCCTTTTTGCCGGTTTCCGCCGGATTTGAACCCGATGCGAAAGTCAGCAGCGCTGCGGCCGTTCTATCCTGCTGATTCTGCTTGAAATTCGACCAACGCCCGGCGTTTCCGCCGGTTTCGGCCCCTTTCCGCCTCCGGACTCGGGTGCCTTCCGTGATGCCATTCGTCTGCATCGGTCATCGCATGACGAAGGCAAGATTTCATGGAAGGTCAACGTCAAGACCCCTCAACCGAACCGGCCGGCCTTCTCGAAGGCTGGCTCACCCGAGCTGAAGTCGCCGCGCAAATCGGGGTCTCGTCCGACACGCTCGCTCGCTGGGAAACCCGGCGCATCGGTCCGCCCTGCGTGCGGATCGGCCGGAAGGTCCTCTACCGCGCCGAGGCGTTTCGTGACTGGCTAACCTCGCGCGAACACGGCCCGATCGGCGGCAGGGCGTCTCATGCGGGAGGCGCACGATGACTGCGCTGCCCGTCACCGGTGGCCGCGAGGCGCGCGCGCTCGCGGCCAACGCGGTGTTGCTCTCCTATTTCGAGCGCTTCGGCAAATTCCCTTCCGACCAGGACCGTCTCTGGCAGCTCGATCCGTTCGATCGGCTCGATCTGATCGGCGACATCGAACTGAAGCTCGGCGCGGCGTTTCGCGACGCCGACATTGAATTCCTCGAGGACGCCGACGATCTGGTTCACCGCGCCGCGCTGGTGCTGATGAGGGCGCGCCGATGACCAATTCTTTTGAACGTCACGGCATCGAGCATCTCTCGGCATCATCGCTCAACCTCTGGGCCGCGCAGCCGGCCTTGTGGATCATGGAGCGGCTTCTCGGCCGGCGAACGCCGCCCGGCATCCCCGCCGCGCGCGGCAAGGCCGTCGAGCACGGTGTTCACCTCGGGCTCACCAATCCGCGCCTCTCGATCGAGGAATGCATTGAAGGCGCCGAGCGCGAGTTCATCCGGCAGACGGCGCTCAGCACCGATCCGCGCCGCGAAGACGAGCGCAAGAAGCTCGCGGGCTGGGTCCGCGGCGCGCTTTCCGAACTGAAGCAATACGGCACGCCGGACGGCTATCAGGAGAAGATCGAAGTCCGCCTCGACGACGTGGCCGTTCCGCTGATCGGCTACATCGATTGGCGCTTTTCCGATCATGGTCTGATCGTCGATCTCAAGACGACGGAGCGATTCCCGTCACAGATCGGCGACGCGCATGGGCGGCAAGGCGCCGTCTATGCATCCGCGCACGGCAATTTCGGGATGCGCTTCGCCTACGCGAAGCCCGCGCCGGGCAAGACCGACAAGCGCCAGGTCACGGTCTACGAGATGTCCGGCGATGACATCGGCCGCCATCTGTCGGCGCTGCGCACCATCGCGCTCTCGCTCGGCCGCTTTCTCGCAATCTCGGATGACTCACGCGAACTCGCGGGCCTGATCGTCCCCGACTTCGATGCTTTCTGGTGGTCCGACCCGTCCGCGCGCGCCGCGGGCCGGGAGGTCTTCGGCTTCTGAATCAAACCTTCAACGCGAAAGGAGAAACCCAATGGGTCTCAACATCGGTGGTTCCGGCACGATCAAGCCTTATGTCAAATACAATGCCAAGGCGGACAAGTGGTTCGTTCGCTCGCCGGAAGGCGGCGATCAGGAAATCACCCGCCCGACCTTCCTGCTCGACCTCAAGAACATCCGAACCGGATGGCTTCGCTTCCGCGAAGGGCAAGCACCTGAGCGCGTGATCGATCCGTCGCTCGATCGTGCGGCGCCAAGTCCCGGTGAGGATTTCAAGCGCGGCTTCGTGGTTGCCGCCTACAGCCCGAAATTCTTCGGCGGCGCGGTCGAGTTCTCCTCGGCATCGATCCATCTGTCGAATGCAATCCGCGAGCTCTATGCCGCATTCGAGGAACAGGGCGCGAAGCCCGAGAACCGCGGCAAGGTACCGGTCGTGTCGTGCTCCGGCTCCGAGCCGATGAAGGACAAGTACGGCACCAACTATCGGCCCAAGCTCGACATCGTGAACTGGGTCGATCGCCCCGACGATCTGCCGGACGAAAGTCCGGTTGAGGAAGCCGATGTTTGGAAGGGCGCTGCGCCGGCGGCGAAGCCCGCCCAGCACGTGCCGCCTCCCGCCGCAAAGGCCGCGGCCGAGCCGCTCGCCGAACCGCTGTTCTGATGGAACGCGCCGGCGAGCTTCGGCTCGCCGGCCGGTCCGCGAGCGCTCCAATGGAAGCTTCGAACGTCCAGCCCATGATCGAGCCCGATGCCGAGCAGATGCGCCGTCATGTGGCCCATCTGTTCGAAGGCTTTCTCGATGGCTGCCACGAAGGACGGATAGAGCTTGCCTGGACGGACGGCCGCGACGGGCGGCTACGCCACGCGGCGATCTTCGGCACCGACCAGCTCGATGAATTGGTCGAACGTGCGCTCGCGGAGAATCGTAGGCCGGGGCAGAACGTCTATATCGGCCAGGCGCTTCGCAAGCCTGACATCCCACCGTTCGGGCGCTGCAAGGACGAAGACTTCCTCGCCCTCACCACCTTTTATGTCGATATCGACGACGATACGACCGCAACTGCGGTGACGAGCTATCGCCACCGCGGTTGCCCGCCCACGGGCGTCGTGGTCACCGGTCGCCAGCCGCATATGCGCGCCCAGATGCTGTGGCGGCTCAATCGCCCCGAGCGCGACCCGCACGCCTGCCGCATTCAAAACCTCGCGCTCGCGGACGCGCTCGGCGGCGACACAACCGTGGTCAATCCGAGTCGTGTCATGCGACTCGGCGGCTCGATCGCTTGGCCGGTGAAGGAAGGGCGCGTCATCGAGCGTACGGATTTCCTGACGTTCGACGACGGTCGCCCGAAAGCGTATCTGCCCGAGCAGATCGCCAAGGCATTTCCGCCGGCTCAAGCGCCGCTTCGTCCCGCGCCCGAGCGCGCAGCGGCGGTTGATGTGAGCGCGGAAGCCGCCGAAGCGCCTCGCCCCTCACATGCATCGCTGCAGATCGGTTCGAGCCAGGTTTCCGTCGAAACCTGCCTTGCGCGGGTGCGTGCCGGCGATCACTGGCACGACAACCTCGTCCGCCTCACGGGGCACTGGATCGCCCGCGGCTGGTCCGACGCGGAAATCCTATCGGCGGCGGAAACGCTGACGCTTCCCGGCTACACGATCGCGCAGACCCGTCGCGAGATTGGCTCGATGATCGCCGGCGGGCGCCGGAAGTGGGGCATCGAGAACCCTGAACATGCCGTCGATGACAAGCCCGCACCCGGCATCGATCTCCTGCAATGGACAGCAGACCGCTACGCCGGCGAAGCACGTCCGATAAGCTGGCTTTGCCGCGGCACAATCCCGCTCGGCATCGCGGCGCTGATCGCCGCCATGGGCGGCCTCGGCAAAAGCTATCTTGCCCTCGATCTCGCGCTTCAAATCGCCGCCGGCGTCGCGGGGCTCGAACAGCCGCGCAAGATTCTCGGGGGCCGGATCGCGATCGAAGGCACCGCGGTGGTGATCACGGCCGAGGACAGCTTCGATGCCGTGCACCGGCGGCTTAACCGCATTGATCCCGACGCGCGCCGGTTGCGCCGTCCGAAGCGGTTGATCGTATTGCCGCTGCCGGACGCTGGCGGGCCGCGCCCTTTGATTGCCAACAACGGCAAGGCCCTCGCGCGGACGCCCTTCTTCGATGACCTCAAACGCCAGCTCATGCAATTGCCAGAGCTGCGGCTCGTCGTCGTCGACCCGTTGCAAGCTTTCGTCCTGGCGGACGTGAACGCCGATCCCGCCGCGGCGCAGTTCCTGTGGTCCGCTATGGCCGAGCTCGCCACCGCGACCGGCGCCACGATCCTGCTCACGCATCACATGCGCAAGGACGGCATGCTCCGCATCGCCGACGGCGATGATGCGCGCGAGGCGATCCGCGGCACCACGGCGCTGGTTGACGGCGCGCGGCTCGCCTACGCGCTTTGGAGGCTCGACGACGAGGCTGCGCGACCGATCTGCAACACGCTCCAGATCCCGTTTGAGCGCGGGCGCATCGTCCGTGGCGCAGTCGTCAAGGCAAACGATGAAGCCGACCACAACGCCCACACATACAAGCGCGAGGAAAGCGGACTGCTGGTCCAGCTCGAGGCAGAGCCA